>CABDZJ010000051.1_pt1 | contig 4412 bp, 4 predicted proteins | sample 3132161 | NCBI WGS metagenome assembly CABDZJ01 (sample SAMEA5534340, study PRJEB31848) | metagenome | biome: tundra; feature: field; material: soil | place: USA | collected 2013-05 | depth 0.45 m | reverse complement strand
GGGCTCGTTCCGGCATTGCTAGCTGCGCATGCGCAGCCGCTCGACGCGGTGGCACCCGCGGTACGTGCCCCGCGACGGCCTCATCCGGTGCGGCACATCGCCGGGCTGGCGCTCGTCAACCTTCGCCGTGCGCCAGCTCGAGCCGCGCTCGCCGCAGCGGCGCTCGCTGTGGGAATCGCCGCGCTCACCGTGCTGCTCGCGCTCAATCTGGCGTTCGATCAGGGTGTGGTAGGCAGTGCGCTCGGGGGGTTCGTCGCCAACCAGGTGCGAGCGGTGGACTACCTGTCCGCGTCACTCGCCGTCATCCTGGGCGCCGCCTCGGTTGCGGACGTGCTGTACATCAACCTGCGCGAGCGCGCCTCCGAGTTCGCGGTCCTCACGGCCGTGGGCTGGCGGCGCGGGCACGTGGCACGAGTCGCCATCGGTGAAGGCCTCGGGATCGGCCTCGCAGGCAGCTTCGGCGGCGCCGTCCTTGGACTGGCAGTCGTCGCGCTACTACTCGGCCCCGACCTTTCGCTCATCGCAGCTCCTGCGGCCGCAGCATTCGTCGCCGGAATTGTGGTAACGATCGTCGCGGCCAGCATCGTGGCGGCAACTCTCCAGCGTCTGCCGTTGGCGGCGACCCTTGCCGAGGACTAGCGGCGACATGGCGGCACGCGACAGCAAGTCATCCCATCCAAGCCGCGGCGACCACCAAGGTCTGGGTGTGTCTCTCACGGCCGTGAGCAAGACTTATCGCAGCGGCGTTGGGGAATCGGTCAAGGCTGTCGACGCGGTGACGCTTGACATCCCGCCTGGACAGAGCCTCGCGATCACAGGACGGTCTGGCTCTGGAAAGTCGACCCTCCTTCACCTAATCGGCGCGATGGATGTTCCCGACGAGGGTCGAATCACGATCGACGGCATGAACATCGCGCGGTTGCGCGACTCGGAAAGGGCTGCGCTCCGCCGGCGCATCGGGTTCGTATTCCAACGCTTCCACCTGCTACCCGCCCTCACGGCACTGGATAATGTCCTCGCCCCAGTCATTCCGTATCGAACTGACTTTGACAAGGTGGCTCGCGCGCGCGATTTGCTCGGTGCAGTGGGCCTTGCCGACCGCGTGAAACACCTACCGTCTCAGCTGTCTGGCGGCGAGCAGCAACGCGTGGCCATCGCCCGCGCGCTCATCAATCATCCTGGCATCGTATTGGCCGACGAGCCGACCGGCAACCTAGATACCCATACCGGCGCCGAGATCGTCGCCGTGCTCGACCGACTGCGAACTGAACATGGCCTCACCCTGCTCGTCGCCACCCACGATGCGAGCATCGCCGCCAGCTGCGACCGCACTCTCGTCCTCAGCGACGGTAGGATCGTGAGCGACAGCGATTAAGGCGAGACGGAGCGAACCGACGCCGCCTCGGCCCGCCAGCTCCTCTCTTGGCTGACTCCTCTGGATCTGCTCTAGATAGAGCAGCATCATCAGGCCGTGAGTCTTGTGAGTCTTGAGGGTCGATCCCGGTGGAAAGCGGCCGCGCTACTGGCCAGTGCTGTTGTTCTCGCGGCGACCGTCGGCTTCATCCTGTCGCGCCCGAACGCGCCCAAGCCGTCCCCGCCCAGCCGGGCCGTTTCACCCCCAGTGATCACGTCAGGTCCACCCTCGGCCGGCCCAACTATCCCGCCGCATGAAACCTGCGCCGCCGCGTGTCCGATGTCGAGCTTTGGCTATGCCCTCGCGTACTACCCGCCGGCGAGGCAGGTGCTGCTGTTCGGAGGCATCGACAACTACGACAACACCTGGCTCTGGAACTACCACGGTTGGACGCTCGCGCATCCGAGCGCCAGCCCACCAGGTCGATTCGACGCAGCCGTGGCCTACAACCCGGTCATGCATGTGGTGATGGTGTACGGAGGGAGGCTCGGTCCCGGACAGCTGGTCGACGACACCTGGGCGTGGGACGGGAAGACCTGGACAGAGCTCGACGCCGGGACAGGCAGCCCTCCACCCGATGAAGGAGGTGTGATGGCCTGGGATGAGCGGCTCGCGACGATGGTGTTGGTAGTCCCCGGGCCATCGGTGGCGACTCCCCAACCCGGGACCTGGATCTGGACCGGAACGCACTGGTCCCGTCAACCCAGCGGCGACTTTCCCCCGAACATCTCCCTCGGTCCCATCGCCTTTGACCCGGTGAGCAATTCACTTCTCGGGGTGGGCTTTCGCTACGAGACCGCGACGTCGTCCAGCGTGGTCATGCTCCGATGGGACGGGACCGTCTGGCGCGAACTCTCCACGAGTCACACACCGCCGTCCATCGTCGCTGGGCTTGCTTTGGATCCGATGAGCGACAGACTACTTCTGGTTTGTGACCCAGCGGAGCTCCAGTCGAGCAACGAAGAGGTATGGATGTGGACTGGGTCCGACTGGCAATCGCGCGGACTCTTCTCCGGCGCGCTCCAACCCGGGGGAGTGGTAACCGATGCCGAAAGCGGCCGCGTCCTGCTGTTCGGCAACGCGGTGCAAGCGGCTCAGGGATTGCCACAGCCTGTGCACGTCTGGGAGTGGGAGGGATCGATATGGACGAGACAGGATCTTGCGCCGTGAGCGCGGCGGAGCCACGCAGGGGAGATTTAGCGAACGTGCCGTTGGGCTTCGACTCCTCGACGCGTTGACTACGGAGCTACGAAATTGCGGTGTCGTTGTGATCATCGCAGTTTGTGGCCCTCGCGACGAGCCGAAGCGACGGATGCTCAGACGCGCTGGACTGGCAATCGCATCAGAGTGGTACGTCCAAGGGCTCGAATGACGCAAGTGGGTCGGCCGTGGCAAGACCGAGACGGCATCCGACGAAGTTTCTCTTGCCCACGCGTGCATCCGGGAATGTACCCCGACGGCAGCTAACCCGCCACAACGAGCCTGGCGAGGGTGGATGAAGGAACTCTTCAGCCCTTGGGAAGATAGGCGCCGGATTTGGCGGGGGCGTGATGGCCGAAGCTGTCAAAAATACGCCAAGATGAAATGGACGCCAGGGTATAGTCGCGCCAAGGAAGCTACACATGGGCACATCAGGCCAGCCAAGTCGATCCAAGCTCTTAGCGTGGCTGGCAGGCTTTGTCGTCGTGTTCGGTGCCGTGTCATGGCTGGTCACGTCGGGTATCCGTCCCCACGTCACGCCACCACAGCCGACCCACCTCGCCAGCATCACACCGCGTCCAACACCAACTCCTCTCGTTTGCGCGTCTAACGGGCTGGGACTGACTGGAGCAATCAACACATGTGCCACGGCGGCGCCAGACAAGACTTCAACATGCTCGGTCAGTGTCAGTGGTCACGTCCTTGACGCTGTGCTGCGCCTTGCTGGCAGCCAACAGGTGTTCCTGCTCTACATCGAAATCAACAGCGGCTTCTACACTGGTCCGGGCATGTACTACCTGCCACCGTGGCAGTTTGGGCTCGGTACGAATGACGTGCCAAAGGTTGCCGTCCTCCAGTCCACGACTGGCACATTCTGGGAGTCGGTCGCCGGGGTCGTAAACGTTACCGGCGGCGATGGACGGTCGGGAAACGTGAACGCCATCCTCCAAGCCTCCTCCGTCGGCGTTCAAGCCTCCAATGGCAGCACTGTCCTAGCCGGTCCCACGCTCAGCGTTATCGGGCCGTGGAGTTGTCCCTGACGTGCACGCCGCGCCTCGTCTCTCACGCGTGACGTACGCATGAGTGTTGCGATCTCGCGAGGCAGGTGCGGCACTGGACGCCGCCGCTGGTCCGATGCACACTCGCTGCTATGCGAAACGCCGCCGTCACTGCACCTGTCGAAGCCGACCCGCTGCTCGACGTTCCCGCCGTCGCCAAGTACTACGGCGTGAGTGAGTTCACCGTCTGGCGCATGATTGAGCGCGACGAGATACCTGCCTTCAATCTCGGCGGCAAGGCAGGGCGATTCGTGCGCATTCGACTGTCATCGCTCCAACGGCAGATGGGTCGCTGGGAAGTGCGAGGCGTACGGTGATGGCGAAGCACGTCGCAGCACCCGCGTCGCCGTTCGCACCGGGATGAGATCGTCGTCTGCCTGGAGAGCTTCGCCGCGGACGGGAACATCGCTGTCAGCCGGGGCACGAGGCTGCGTGCGTACCACAGGATTGAGTCAGTCGCTAGGGCCGCCGGTGATCAGCGCCGCGGGCTCGGGGGTCGCCCACATACGAGGCGCGGCCCGCGGTCGACGAGACCCAGTTGCAACGCACCTGGACGGAGCCTGCAAATTCGAATCCCAGTACCGAACCGTTGATCGGGCGACTGAGATGAGCCTGGCGCAGGCCAGACATCCCACGACCGTAAGTTGTCAAGCGGCGACCTCGGTGTGCGTTGGCCAGGCCACCTGCTCGTTGTAGCGCTGGCCGTTGCTGAGGCATCCGTGCAACACGCCGACGAGACG
>CABDZJ010000042.1_pt1 | contig 5101 bp, 4 predicted proteins | sample 3132161 | NCBI WGS metagenome assembly CABDZJ01 (sample SAMEA5534340, study PRJEB31848) | metagenome | biome: tundra; feature: field; material: soil | place: USA | collected 2013-05 | depth 0.45 m | reverse complement strand
TTCCGGAAGGAAGCCGTCGTGCTGGAGATCCAGTACCCGGGAGGCTGGAGCCAGGGCCGATCATCCCTGTCCACGGTCGGCGACACGTCGGTCCACGCGCTAACTCATGCCCTGGCCTCAACGCGGCCGGAAGCGGAGCCACTCCCCTAAACCCTGCCGACACGCGCGTCAGGGGAGCACCATCTTCAGCCCCTGCAAGGTCGTGATGTTCGTGGTGGTCAACCCTGTTCTCGCCTCCCGGTATCAGGGGTTGTATTAGCAAAGTACGAGGTTGTCGAGATCGGTTGCTCCCCCGTGCGCCCAGTGCTTTATGTGATGGCCATCGCTCCATGAGGCCGCCGCGCCTCGCGTCTCGAGAGGCGACGCCGATACGCGCTGGTTGACGATGCGCTGCTCGACAACGACCTCGCACCGCGCCAGGGCGTCGTCAACGTCGCCGACGGTGAACTCGTCGACGAGGTTGGTGCCCGCCTCCGGGAACAGCAGCGTCGCGTCGTCGAGGGCTGCCTCCGGGTCGACGACGGCGGGGAGCGGGTCGTAGTCGACCTGCACCAGCTCGGCGGCGTCGACCGCCTGCGTACGCGTCTCGGCAACGACGATGGCGACGGCCTCGCCGGCGAAGCGCACCGTGTCGCGCGCCAGCCATGGCCGGGCCATGGCGGGGTGGCCGCCGAGCCCGGGGGGCGCCGGCGAGATGTCGACGTCAGCGGCGGTGAGCACGGCGAGGACTCCGCCCGCCGCCGCCGCCTGAGACGTTTCGATCCCCCGGATGCGTGCGTGAGCGCGGGGCGAGCGCACATAGACGATGTGGGCGGCGTCAGGCAACTCGATGTCGTCGAGATACGTCCCGCCGCGAGTCAGCAGGCGGGGGTCCTCGGTGCGCAGGACTCGCGTGCCCAGGATGCTGATCGTGCGCAGCGGACCTTAGCGCAGCGCGCCTGCGGCACGCAGCCTACCCGAGGTCGGCACAGCTCCGGCGCCGGCTGGGCGTTGATACCTTCTCAGCATGCCTCTGTGGACTCGCTGCGTGTTGGCAGGTGCTCATCCGCAATCATGCCGGCGCAACCAACCTTGCCAACCTCGTGCATCGCTAATACAACCCCTGGCACCGGCGGGCGAGAACAGGAGTTGGCCGCACGAACATCACCTCGGTCAGCGACCACGTGGCCTTCGCGAGTCACCATCGGCCAATCAATTGGCGTGGACGGTAGCCATCTGCACCTCGATCGCTCGGCTCCTGCACGCGACAGTCCGCCGCGCTCACCTATTCACTCACCGAGCGCCGCCTCAAGTCGCTCACGCACCTTGTCGGCACTCCACCCTTCGAGTCTGCCAAACCGGGGCACGCCCAATATCCCGCACACCGGCGTAGGCTCGGGCGATGGACCTTGCCCGCAAGCTTCGGGCGTTCCCGTGGTGGTTCTGGCTCTGCATCTCGAGTCCTGTCCGCTCCCAAGACTGCCGCAGGCAAGCGGACACTGTATTTGCGAAGCATCGCCGTCGATGCACTCGTCCGCACCCCCCGCGCCGGCGATCTGGTTTGGCCCAATTCCGATGGGCAGCCCATGCCCGCTCAAACCTTGTTCTCGCGGCGCTGGTTGCCGATGCGGAAAGCAGCCGGGATACGACCGGTGTCGTTCCATGCCCTTCGCCACACTGCGGCGACCCTGGCCCTCGAGGACGGCCAGCGTGGCCACGACCCTGCGCCTCTACGCCCACGTGACCCACGCCAGCACCGAGGCCCTGGTCGACGCGATTGACGCGCGTTTCGGGCCTCGTCTCCGTGTCCTCCCGGAGGAGGTATTGGACCAGTATTGCACCAGAAAAGTCGAAATTGGCGCCACTGCAACGGAAACGGAGTGCCGAGAAAGGGAATCGAACCCTTACGCCCTTACGAGCACAGCGCCCTGAACGCTGCGTGTCTACCAGTTCCACCACCTCGGCCGGGTGCCTGGCGATGGTATCAGCGCCGCAGCGCCCTGCCTCACCAAACCGGGCGTTAGTGCAACTCCCACGAGGCAATGTCGTCGTACCTGGCTGACTCCGGGCCAATCTCGGGGATCGGCGCCGTTGGCGCGGGTGATCTGAAGACGACCGACACCTTCGGCGTGTAGAGGAAGACAGCAGGCGCGTCGGCGGCGAGCAGGGAGGCAACCTGAGCGGCCGAGGTGATCCGCGCCGCTCGATCCCCGGATTCGGCGAGCAGGTCCAGCGCGGCATCCAGGAACGCGTCAGGTGTGCCACCCGAGACGTTGTAGCCGTGCGGCGGTGCCGCGTTCGACCGCCAGAAGGCACTGACGTCGGGATCGGGGACCGGGTTCCACAGGTCGATCGCCAGCTGGAAGTGGCCGCTGTCCAGCGTCCCGCTGAGAAAGCTCGCAGCCGGCACAGCATCGACGGTGACCTGCACCCCGATCGCCTCCAGCTGCCCGGCAACTTCGTGTGCCACCACCGGGAGCGGGTTGATGTCCGGCACCGCGAGCGCGAACGTCAGTCGCGTCGAGCCGCGATGACGGACGCCTCCCGATCCCGCCACCCATCCGTTGGCCTGCAGGACCGACGATGCGGCGGTCGGCGAGACCGCTTCGGTGGCGGGTGGTCCGACCCACGGTATCCCTGCTGAGAACGGGCCCGTCTGCACAACACCGCCCCGACCGTCGAGCGCTCCCGCCACCACCGCTGATCGGTCGATGGCGATGCTGATGGCGTGGCGGACGGCGGAATCGTCGAGGCCAGGGACGTGCTCGTTGAACATCATGTCGACGAACCCGGGGGTCGTCATGCTCTCCACCTGCGCGCCCTTCACAGCCATCAGGCTCTGGAGCTCCTCCGGCGTCGTGGCCAGGAGTGCGCCAACCGTCCCGTGCGAGAACGCATATGCGGCGTCCGCAAAGGTGACGAACAATCGCAGCTCGTAGCTCTTGATCGCCGGATGTGCGGTGGAGTGCGGATTGGGCTGTAGCACGATGGCCAGCGCGGCCGTCGACTGCACGTCGTACGGTCCCGATGTCGGCAGCGGCAACGTCGGGTGTCGCGCGGCCGCGAGCAACGCCGGCTCGCTCATCCCGCCCAGTGGCAGAATCGGCATCTGGGTGAGTGTCGCGGCGAACGACGAGCGCGGCGCTGGCAGCGTGAACGTCACGGTGGAAAACGAGGTGGCGACCTTGATGGCCTTGAGCGCGGTGGCAAGGGTCGGGTCGTTCGCCTGCGCTGAGAGTGCAAACGCATCGGTGGCCGCGATATCGGCAACCGTGATCGGCGAGCCGTTGGACCACCTCAGGTTCGACTGGAGGGCGACGGAATAGACGAGGCCATTGGCGCTCACCGAGTACGAGTCCGCGAGATCGGTGGTCGGGGAGCCGGTGCTGTCGAGTTTGAGGAGCGAGCGATACAGGAGATGACAAACGTCGACGACCGCTGGATCGGACGCGTCGATGAGTGGGTTGAGTGACATCGGGCGCTCGCTCACCACGAGGCCCTCGGTGAATTCCGGGCCGCCGATCAGTCCGAAATGCAGCGAGAGTGCGAAGCCGAGAGCGCCAATCGCCAGCAACCCGAGAGCCGTCCCGGCGATGACCTCGATCGGCCTATGCCGGCGAAGCCACCTTACTTGGTGACGTAGGTGGCCAGAACCGAGACGATGACGAACAACGCGATCATCGCTGCCGAGAAGCGCAGCAGGCTGGCCTCCAGCCCGCGCCGGCGCCGGTACCCGCCGCCGGAATCTCCTCCACCACCGATGGTTCCGCCGAGGCCGGTTGACTTCGGGGTCTGGAGAAGGATGCCAAGCATCGCGAGGACCCCGACCACCACCTGCGCCACGGTGAGAGCCGTCTTCACCCAACAACGCCTCCTTGACACTGCATCGGCCGAGTATAGGTGCATCGGCGGGGTCCGCTCCCTGGACGGCGGCACCGTCCGGCATCGCGACGTTACGCATTCTTGTGGTAGTGTGTCCACGAAATGTCTCTCTTGCATACTGTTCGAGGACCAGGCTGGCGGTGCGCGATCGCCGCGTTTATCGCCGCTGCGGTGGTTGTCGGTTGTGCGCAGGTGTCGGCCTCCGCCGTGCCGCCGCCCGCGCCCGCGGCGCTGCTCGGCCCCGCCCCGTCCGTCCTCGTTGGGGCCGACCAGGTGGCGTTGTTGCGGAGCGGTCGCGCGACGTTCGCCCGCATCGGCGCCCTGATCGATGCCGCTCGGGTCAGCATCCACGTCGAGATCTATGAATTCGGGCAGCGCCCGCTTGCCGACGCTCTCATCGCCGCGGAATCGCGTCATGTCGCGGTCACCGTGATCGACGATCCCTCGGAGGTGAGCAGCGTCGCGACCGCCGCCTTGCTCCGCACCGCCGGCGTTGACGTCATCGACTATCCGGTGCGCAAGCAGATGGTCGACCACGTCAAGCTCCTGGTCGTCGACGCGCGGGTTGCGGTCGTCGGTGGCATCAACTGGGGTGTCAACTCGCCGGCCAACCACGACTACGACGCTGAAATCGTTGGCCCGGCGGTCCACAACCTGGATCGGGTCTTCATGCGAGACCTGGTCACCTGCGGCCGCGACCGTGCCGTCCCTGACGCGGAGGCCGACCGGTCGATCGATGTTGCGGCCACGCTTCCGGGTGCCGAGATCCGCCCCCTTGCCCTCGGGCTCATCGACGGAGCACGAGAGACCCTGGACCTCGAATTGTTCGTGCTCACCGACACCGGCGTCGTTCACGCGCTCGAGGCGGCGGCACTCCGGGGAGTGGCGGTTCGCGTGCTCCTCGACCCCTCGCAGCCGTCGAGCGACCCGTCCTACGCCGCCTTGCGGAGCGCCGGAATCCAGGTCCGCTGGTACCACAGCCACGGCGAGCTGCTCCACGCCAAAGCGATGGTGGCCGACGCGACATCGGTGTTGTTCGGCAGTGCGAACTGGTCAGGTGGCGGTTTTGCGCGCAACCACGAGCTCGATATCGAGCTGATCTCGGCTCCAATGGTTGCCGCCGAGATGCTCGCTCAGATGGATCTGGACTGGGCCGCGAGCGCATGATCGGATTTGACAAGCGACCGGTCTCGATATATCGTTGGCACATCGAATCAACCGCCATGGAGCGAACCGATAT
>CABDZJ010000035.1_pt1 | contig 5617 bp, 7 predicted proteins | sample 3132161 | NCBI WGS metagenome assembly CABDZJ01 (sample SAMEA5534340, study PRJEB31848) | metagenome | biome: tundra; feature: field; material: soil | place: USA | collected 2013-05 | depth 0.45 m | reverse complement strand
TCGACCACCTGAGTAAGCTGCGCGACCCACTCATCAGGACGTCGGGAGGGCCAGCCATGACCGAGCAAGAGGACGCATCGGAACGCTGGTACGACGCCCAAGGCTCAGAACAGCTTCGAGAGTTCTTCGATGCACTCTGGACCGAGTTGGAGCTCTTTCACCTCGCCTACCCGCACAAACACTGGCTTGGCCCCAATCTCCATCGCCTTCGGAAGTTCGTCGAGGAGTGCGGAGATGGGAACCGCATGACGTGGCTGCGAATTGTGCCGGGAATGCCTGGCGAGCCCACCGTTGAGATCAAGCAAAGGCAGTCGGACGGCTCAGACAAGGTCGTCCGCAGTCTCGACGTGAAGGAGACGCGCGAGTTGATCGGCTGGCGTCCGGCGTGGGACGCGTAGCCCGCCGCCCTAGCCCCCGAATCCCAAAGAGGGTGAAGGGTCGGTCGTCGTCACCAACATCCGACTGACTCAATCCTGTTGCGAAGCCACGACTCTGTGCGGTTTCGAATAACCATACGGACCACTTCCCGATGAGAATGACTGAAGAGTTGGAATTCTCGACCACAACATGCTCCCGCTGCGCTGACAAGGAGCGGCTCATCATCAAAACACGAGATGGTGTCGTCAGCCGCTGCTACGTGTGCGGAGACGAGGCGAGTTGGCTGAAGGGAGCGCGCGCGACTGCGACCTCAGCCGCAGTATCAGCTAAGGACGTGTCCAGATGGTCCTTCAGTGAGGGAGACGCCCCGAGCCGCTTCAGGAGCCTCGACCCGGGGACGCCCCCCAACGACGCCATCGAAAAGCCTTAGCGAAGCTTGACGCTGCTGCCGAGCGGCGTGCTGTCGCGGACCACAGCCGCGGGGCGTCGCGCATTGCGAGGACGATGCGAGCGGCACCCGGGGAGGGGTGGTACGGGCGGGGCTGGGTGGCTCCTGCAGAAGACAAGACGGACACCAAGGCCGCGAACTCCGCAGCCGCCGCCCGTACCCGCACCGCCCCCCTAATCCGTCGGGCCGTCGGCATCCTCCTCCTGGGGGTCGTGTCGCTGCCGAACCCTTTCTAGGTATGCGTTCCGACGGACCCGGGCTCGATACAAGCCTGCGTTCATGTCCAGCATCCATGTGCTCCTGACTGTCTTCGGCCAGTGCGGCGAGCGGTTGACTGAGCGGGGTTCGTCCCTGTGCTTTCCGATCCGCCTCGACGACGAGCACGTCCGGCCCGACCAGCTTCACCAAGTAGGAGGCTCGGTCGTCGTCGACGTGCAGTTCGAGTTTCACGCCACGAGTTCGCAGGAACGCAAGATCGGCAAGTGTGTCAGGGAAGTGGTCGGCGGCTATTTCCAGCAGCCGGAGCCATGGGCGAGTCGAGGACTCATAGCGGACGACGGTGTTCACCAGTCTCATGTCGCGCTCAGTATCCGGGACTGGTGGAGCCGACGAACTCGTTGCACCGATTTGGCGCTGCTGCGTTATGAAGTCGGGATCACGGTGTCAGGTTCGAGCACGCCGTGAACGAAGCCCGCCAGCCAATGCAGCCGCTCGGAATCGCGTGCCGCCGGCCGCTCTGACACTACCCACTCGCTGAGCGTCGTCCACTTGTTGTCAAAGTCACCCGAGTCGATCTGGTCCGCCGCGGATCGGCAACGGCGAGAGAAGCCGAGGCCTGCGTCCTTCGCGTACAGCGTCTCGATCGTTTTGATCTCGTCAGGCTGAGCGCTCTCCTCTCGCCAGCGCTCGCCGCTCCTCTTGCCGTGCTCCCACCACGACCACCACGATTGACTCATCGTTGCTTCCCTTTGGGAGCGCCGACGAGGAAGCCCCAGACGGACCCAGTCAGGGGGTCAATTCCAACCACGATGTCTCCTTCGTTTCATGAGGTACTCGGGGCATGCGCCTCCCATCCAAGTCTCCGCAGCATCTCTGGAGTACGAACAGGGCCGGAAGCCACCTTTCGTGTGGGCAAAGGACCCTCGGCCACAACCAATCGGGCGGCAGCCTCGCCGACCTTTGGGACGGTGACCCGGCTCGACGTCGCGGTAGTGGACTGCTCCGCCGAGTAAGGTCGTGTGATGCAAACGAACGACCCCCATGTGAGCCCGGCCGCGGATCCCACTGGCGCGAAGCAGGCAGACCTGGCGGGCCCTGGCATCGGGAGCTACGAAGAGCTCGAGCAGGTGCTCCCGAGCGACTACAAGCCTCTGCTGAATCCTCGTGAGACGCAGGTGGCGATCTTTGAGCTCAAGCGGCACATCGAGGACCGCCTCTGCGCCGAACTGGGGCTGATGATGGTCCAGGTGCCTCTGATCGTGACGGCCGAGTCCGGCGTCAACGACATGCTCGATCGTGACGGATCGCGCACGCCCATCCAGTTCCACATCGCGAACGACCGAGGGCTGCACCCAGTGGAGGCCCAGGTCGTCCAGGCGGCGACGAAGTGGAAGCGCCTGGCACTGCGCGAGTTCGACATGCTTCCCGGCCAGGGCTTGTGCACAGACATGCGCGCTATTCGCAAGGACTACTTCCTAGACCACGATCACAGTGCCTACGTCGATCAATGGGACTGGGAGCTGGCTATGACCGCCGCCGATCGCAATCTCCAGTTCCTGAAGGATGTCGTACGCCGAATCTGGCGCGTGCTCAAGGGCGCCGAGGCGCGTGCACTCGAGCTGTTCCCGGCGCTTCGCGCCGGTGGGTACCCGGAGCTGCCCGACGAGGTGGCCTTCCTTCACGCCGAGGAGATCCTGGAGCGGTATCCAGACCTGCCCCGCAAGCAGCGCGAGACGCTGATCCTTCAAGACCATCCCGCCGTCTTCATCGTGGGCATCGGATGGACGCTTGCGGACGGGTACCCGCATGAGATGCGGGCAGCAGACTATGACGACTGGTCCACTGAGGCGCACGAAGATGATGGACGCACGACCCATGGTCTCAACGGCGACCTGCTGGTGTGGAACCCGGTGACCCGGCGGCGGCACGAACTGTCTTCGATGGGCATTCGCGTGGATGCTGCGGCGCTACGCCGCCAGCTCGAGATCACCGGACAGCTCGACTGGTTGACGCTCCCCTACCACCGCGCGATCAGCGGGAACGAAGTGCCCTTGAGCGTCGGGGGCGGCATCGGCCAATCGCGCACTCAGATGCTCCTGCTGCGCAAGGCGCATCTCGGAGAGGTGAGCGTCAGCGTGTGGCCCCAGGAACTGAAGGACATCTGCGCGCGGCGAAACATCGTCGTGCTCGAGTGACTGTTCGAATCCTCGAGACGAGGAGCTCCTAAACTCACCAACACCCTGCCTGGTCGTCGCACGACGCGCTTAGGATCGAGCGCCGGTCGTCGCGGTCTTTAGGATTGGCTGGGCGGCCCCCGTGCGTCCGGGCAAGAACGCCAGCACCAGTACCGCCGCAGCAACGGCGATGCCTGCAGAGATGACCAGGGTTTCGTCCATTCCCGACATGAACGCAGCGTGTGCGGCGTTTCGCACCTGCGCTGACAACGGCGCCGGGAGTTGGGCCGCGACCGCGTTCGCTGCGCCCACCGACTGCTGGATGGCGTGCACCACTGGGGTGGGCAGTGTCGACGGAAGATGCAGGTCGGTCACATATCGGTTCAGATACAAGTTGCCGAGCAGCGCGACCCCGACGGCACCGCCAACCTGGCGGAAGGTGTTCGCCACAGCCGATCCCGCGCCGAACTCCCCCTCGGGGAGCGCGCCCATGATCGCGTCGAGACCCGGGGTCATCGCCACCCCGAGACCGACGCCCATCAGCGCGAGACACAGCCCGACGAAGCCGAATCCTGTCTGCACGGTCGTCGTGCTGAAGAGAGCGAGACTGACGGCGAGGATGGCGAAACCCGAAACCATCGCAACCTTCGTGCCGATGCGAGGGAGCAGACGGCTGACGACCGGCGCACCCACGAGCAGACCGCCGACCAGGGCGAGGACGCGCACCCCGGAGTCGAACGGGCTGTAGCCGAGCACGTTCTGCAGGTATTGCGTAAAGAGGAGCATCGCTCCCGTCAACACCAGTCCGACGAGCCCAAATCCGACTGCCGCCCATGTGAATCGCGGGTTTGCGAAGAGGTGGACGTCGAGCACCGGGTGGCGGGATCGCGCCTCCCATACGGCGAAGCCGGCGAGGAGCACGACGCCACCGATCATCGTGGTGAGGGTGACGCTGTCCCAACCGCGAGTCGGCTGCTCGATGATCGCGTAGACGACCGTGGTGAGCCCGGCAGCGGCAAGCATCACGCCGACCGGATCGGAGGGCCGGGGGATGGGGTTGCGCGACTCCGGCACCAGCAGCACCACCGCAACGAGCGCAGCAAGGATGAACGGAACGTTGAAGATGAAGATCGATCCCCACGCGTAGTGATCCAGCAGCCAGCCGCCGACGATAGGGCCGAGCGCAATGCTGACGCCGGTGACAACCGACCAGACGGCGATCGCGCGGGCACGTTCGGTGTCGTTGAAGATGGTCGGCAGCACGCTGAGGGTAAGGGGCATGACGATGGCGCCACCAAGGCCCATGAAGGCGCGGAAGCCGATGAGCTCCTGCGCCGAGCCGGCGTTGGCGCAGAGCAGGGAACCGATGAGGAAGAGTGCGAGGCCCACGACGAGCACGCGCTTTCTCCCGAGGCGATCCCCGAGGCTGCCGGCGGGAAGCAGCAGCGCCGCGAGCACCAGGATGTAGCTGTCCATGATCCACTGCAGATCCGTGGAATTGGCGTTGAGATCCCGGACCAGTGTGGGCAGCGCGACGCTCAGCACGGTGAGGTCGAGGCCGATGACAAGGAGACTGAGCGACAGCGCACCCAGGATCAACCAGCGGCGAGGGTGCCCCGGCCAGGGCCGCTCGCCGAGGCTCTCGGGCAGGTCGGCGTCTGTGGGAGTCATCGCCACTCATGGTTCCGCACGAGCCGGGCGAAGCTCCAGGGTCCAAGGCCCCAAGATGTAAGGACCTCAGGCTCGAAGGATTGACTGGAAGGGCGAGCGGAGCGCGCTCCGCGTCAAGGCCATGCTGTGGCCCAAGCGAGGGTATGCCAAGGTCTCCAGACGTTCGAGCCCCGGAAGACCGGCCCGCCTCCGGGGGAGTCCGTTGGATAGCAGCCTCAGGGCTCTCGCATCAGCCTTTCGAAATTCGAGTCCGGCAGCATCGGAAGTTCTCTGTGACAGCCGGGACATTCAGGGGGTGCTTGGTAGTAAAAGACTTCGCCATCCTGGCGCGTGCGGACGGACAGCGTGTATTCGATCTCGCTGCCGCAATCATGTGGGCAGGGCAATGCGACATTGCCACGATGCTGAGGGAAGTTCACAGCCACGAAGCGTACGCCTCTCTCGTCAAGACGGTGGTTCGAACCGAGGAGGGCCGCTACCCCCGCGCAATGGCCCCGTGTACCTCTGTCAGGGACTGCATCTCGTCGAGGCGCGTGGCACCCCGGAGTACGCGCCCTCCGTCACTGTGAGCACGATGGTGTCCGGTCGCTGCCCGCTGGCCTAGATATAAAACTGACGGAGTCTGTTGACACTTGGGCCTCCAATTCACGAGGAGGCACCTGTGACCGAGAGAGAACTGGCCAGGGGAGCAGCTCGGCGCCTGGCAATCATTCGCCACGTCCAGGAA
>CABDZJ010000033.1_pt1 | contig 5683 bp, 4 predicted proteins | sample 3132161 | NCBI WGS metagenome assembly CABDZJ01 (sample SAMEA5534340, study PRJEB31848) | metagenome | biome: tundra; feature: field; material: soil | place: USA | collected 2013-05 | depth 0.45 m | reverse complement strand
ATCACGCTCGTCGTCCCGAGCGACAGCGGACCGTACACGATGTACGAATGCCCGGTGATCCATCCAATGTCCGCAAAACACCAGTACGTGTCTTCGGGGTGAATGTCCTGGTAGAACTTTGATGTACCAGCGACGTAGGCGAGGTAGCCACCCGTGCTGTGCACACAGCCCTTCGGACGTCCGGTGGTGCCGCTGGTGTACATCATGAAGAGCGGCGCTTCCGCCGGCATCGACACCGGCTCGACCATCTTGCCCGCGTAGTCCTTCAACAGGTCGTCGACAAAGAAGTCGCGGCCTTCGACCATAGGGGTTTTGGAGCTGTACTGACCGGGGTGGCGTCGCCACACCAGCACCTTGTCGACCTCGAGACCCTGCTCACGAGCCGCGGCGATCGCCTCGTCGGCTTTGGCCTTGTGGTCGATGAGTTCGCCGTTGCGGTAGTACCCATCCATGGTCACGAGGATGGTGCTCCCGGAGTCCGCCATCCGGCCTCCACAGGCTGTCCCACTGAACCCACCGAACACCTGGTTGTGGATGACGCCGAGGCGGGCGCAGGCGAGCATCGAAACCGGCAGATCCGGAACCATCGGCATGTGAAAGGTGACACGGTCACCGACCTTCACGCCGCCGAAACCGCGCAGGAGTGCAGCAAATTCGTTAACCCGTTCGTAGAGCTCCTGATAGGTGATCGCCTTGGTCTCCTCGGCTTCGGGCTCTGGGACCCAAATCAGGGCTGCCTTGTTGCGGGATTTCGCAAGGTGACGATCGACACAGTTGACGCTCGCGTTGAGCCGGCCACCGACGAACCACTTCCAAAACGGCGGGTTGCTGGTGTCCAAAGTCGTGTGCCAGTACTTGTCCCAGGTGAGCAGGTCCGCGTACTCCTTGAAGCACTCGGGAAAGTTCTCCTCCCGGAACCGCTCGCGGATGCTGGGGTCGCTGGCGTTCGCCTGCCCGATGAACTTGGGTGGCGGGGCGAAGTAGTCCTCCTCGCGCCAGTGCACCGCAATTTGGGCTTCAGTGACCTGCACTTCCACTGCCATTTGGTCGACCTCCGACTTACCGCCTGACCCGCATCGCTCCATCCCAGGGTGAAGCCCCCACTCTAGTCTTCCGCCAGCAGCCTTGCAGAGACGGCGAACTCGCGAAGTTCAGCAGCCATCGTCGCCTGAGAGGTCAGTGCCTGGAGGTCACCTCGCGCAAGGGAGTCACGGCAAAGCCCCCGGATCAGGCGGAGCGCGTTCATCGCCATGTAGGGCAGCGTCTCAAACGGTGCTTTCTCAGTCTCCACCCGCAGCCGGGCGAACTCGTATGCGAACTCCGCGTCAGGAGCGTCGGCCTCCAGCTGCACGAGCCGAATCGACAACTCCCCGATGATGTATTGCTCGGTCACTGCCAACTCGCCCGGTTGTATGAGCGTCTCCGGCGGCTTGTTCCCGCTCGGTCGCCCCATAGTGCGCCGCCCCGCTGGGATGGTCAAGCTGGCCTTCAATCAATCAGCGTTCCCGCCTCGTCGCGCCGGCGCTGTCCTCGATTTGGGCCGCAAACTTGGCCACCTCGTTCGTTCTACTCGGGGCTGATTATTCGACCCCCCGAAGGTCGTCTCCCCATCACCCGAGGGGAACATGTCCCGGTAATTGCGAAGGGTCGGGCTGAAACCTCGTCGGGACCGGCTGAGTCGTCAACCGGTTGCAACGCATTTGCGAGCACTCGATCGTCGGCGGCTTTCATCATCCAACGATGACTTATCGGGCACGGCGGCTCCGGCGACGTAGGTCGCGGTCGAGCGATGGGTGGCTGGTGAGTCTCCTGTCCTGTGCACCATGGTGGGTCACCTTCGGGCTAGCCGTCGCCGTCATCGCAGTCGGCGCCCACGTTCACGCACTCGCGCTCGGCGTCCATCCGAGGCCATCGCCTCGTCAGCCATTCACGATCAGTCGATGACTTAGGTCGCATGTCATGGCAGGACTTCGAGCTGCTGGTTGCCGCGGCGTTCCGGAGCAGTGGCTATCGCGCCGACTTAACGGGACGTGGCGCGGATGGAGGCGTCGATATCATCCTTTCGAGGAGCGGCTCCAAGACGCTCGTGCAATGCAAACAGAACGCGTCTCGGTTGGGCCCAGGCGTGGTTCGGGAGCTCGCGGGTGTTATGGCGAGCGAAGATGCTACCGATGGGATCGTCGTTGCGTGCGGCGGTGTTGGCGATGAGGGGCAGGCATTCGCAAAGCGCAACGGCATCAGGATCATCGACGGGTCCGCCCTGGTTGGACTCCTCGCCGACATGGAGGTATGGCAAGAGCAGCCGCTCGGGACAGCCGCCCCAACGGGGGCGCCCATGCAAGATCCGGCTTGTCCACGGTGCCACTCGACGATGGTCCGTCGCGCCTCCCGTCATGGCTTCTTCTGGGGCTGTGGCCGGTTCCCGAGTTGTCGAGGTACTCGCGCATGAGAAGGTAGCCGCGCTCATTAGCCCGAACCTCCGCGAGATTCGCGCGCACGACTAGTGACAGGGCAGCTCCATCACGGGACGGTTGGAAGCCAGACTCCGAGAGCCGACCAGCGAGCGCGAGCGAACGCGCCGCTGCGCGACTGGTTCGTCGGACCCGCTCACGCCAACTCCGATGCGAGTTCAGCAATGGATGCTTGATGGTCGCCTCACTCAAGCGATTGCTCGGTACACCAATCGGATATCAGGGATAGATGCCGCGGTCAGTCGTCGCCTCTGCGACTCGGTCGATGGCAAGGAAGTACGCGCCCTGGCGTAGCGAGACTCCGTGCAGCTTCGACATATCCCAAACCTCAGTGAAGGCGCGGTGCATCACCTTCTCGAGGCGAGCATTGATCTCGTCCTCGTCCCAGAAGAAGGATTGCAAATCCTGTACCCACTCGAAGTACGAGACAGTCACACCGCCAGCATTGGCAAGAACGTCAGGTACCACGGTGATACCACGCTGCTCGAGCAGGATGTCCGCATCGGGGGTGATCGGGCCGTTGGCTGCCTCGAGGACGAGGCGCGCCTGAATGCGCGCCGCATTCTCGCTGGTGACCTGGTTCTCCAGGGCGGCGGGCACGAGCACGTCGCATTGCACCTCGAGGACCTCGTGGGCAGCGATGACGCTCGCGCCCGGGAAGCCGGTGACGCTCCCGGTCGATTTCTTGTGCGCGATCAGGCGATCGACGTCGAGACCGGCGGCGCTATGGATCGCGCCGCTGCTGTCAGAAACCGCAACCACGGTGAAACCCTGCGCTGCCATCAGCCGCGCCGCGATCGATCCCGCGTTCCCGAATCCCTGGATGGCGACGGTCGAGCTCTTGGGATCGATGCCGAGCCGCGTGCAAACCTCGAGCGCGACGAACATCACGCCCCGCCCCGTCGCTGCGTTGCGTCCCTGGCTGCCGCCGACCGAGAGCGGCTTGCCGGTGACCACCGCGGGAATCGAGAACCCATGCTCCATCGAGATTGTGTCCATGATCCAGGCCATGATCTTCGGCGACGTGTTGACGTCGGGAGCGGGGATGTCGTACTCGGGACCGATGATCACGCTGATCTCGGTGGCGTAGCGCCGCGTCATCCGTTCCAGTTCACCCTCACTGAGCTTCTTGGGGTCGACCACGATGCCCCCTTTGGCGCCGCCGAACGGTAGTCCGGCGATGGCGCACTTCCACGTCATCCACATCGCCAGGGCCTTGACCTCGTCGAGCGTCACTCCCTGGTGATAGCGGATGCCGCCCTTGGCCGGCCCCCGGGCCATGTTGTGCTGGACGCGGTAGCCTTCGAAGACGCGCACCGAGCCGTCGTCCATCTTCACCGGGAAGCTGACGATGAGCTGGCGTTTCACCTCGCGGAGCACGGCGCGGAGGCCGGATTCGAGGTGGATTAACTCGGCAGCCTGGTCGAACTGCCGCTGGGCGTTGTGCCACGGGTTTTCCATCGCCACTGTGGTTGAAGGAACGGTTGCGATCGCAGTCACCTGGACACCTCAGCGGGCCCGCGGCGATGTCGTCGCACAACGGCTCGCGACCTCCGAGCCTAGCGCCTCGCGAGGGGGTCGAGGTAGGGTCATTGGACCCGAAAGTGATCTGGGATATCCTCCCGGACAGGTCAAGACGCCGACGTCGGACGGAAGTGGCAGCTCAGCCTATGGCCGCTGGACAGGTCGCCCCAAGGGGCTGTGGCGATGCCGCTACAACTCGCGGATCGGTGCCCCGTTCGCTAGTGCGAACTAAGGACCTTCGGCCCTAGTACGACACGCTGGTGGAGCGATCTGATACGCCCATCTGGAACCTTCCAGGCGGGGCAAGGAGGTGGAGGAGTTCGGCACCTGGACACAGAGCCGCTTGACATCGACGGGGCCCAAGGCGAAGGTCATCGGGATTCTCGAGGATTCGAGGCGCCTGGATATCGAGGCCAAGGGCAGCCAGCTTTGCGCACGTATCACCACCGACTTGCTCATCGTTGGTGAAGAGGTGTAGGAGCAGATCGCCCGCTTCTCGAAGGTCAACACCAAGCTTCCGCCGGGACCGCCTGACCGCGTGGGTGCTTTGCGCTGGAGGCGGGGATGCCCCGCCTTCAGCTCCGTCCGGATCTGGCACCGGTAAGACCGCCAGGACCAGACACTGAGGAGATCATCAGATGATCAGGACCATTGTCGTCGGGACCGATGGCTCAACTCATGGGCAGCATGCGGTCACCTGGACGGCTGACCTTGCGAGCCAACTCGGCGCGAAGGTTGTCCTCGTTCACGTAGCACCGCCCGCGCAGCCGCCGATTGCGGCAGCCGGGGGCTACGTCATGTACGTGCCGCAGGACATCATCGATGAGACCCGTGCAGCGCTCGAGGAGCAGGTGCGCGACGAGTTCGGCGCTCCCCTCACCGCGGCCGGTGTCGCCTGGGAAGGGCGATTGCTGGAAGGATCACCGCCGGCTGTTCTCCGAGACGTGGCAGCCGAGGTGGGCGCTCAAGTGATCGTCGTCGGAACGCGCGCTCTGCATACGCTGGGTGGGCTGTTCCTCGGTAGCACCAGCCATGCGCTGACGCGACGCAGGGGGGTGCCGGTCATCGTGGTTCCACTCGCCGCTGAGCCACTGAACCCCTGGTCATTCATGGCAGGGACAGCTCTGGACGCCCTCTGAAGCGTCATCGATGCAATTGAATCCAATCCGCGCCCAGCGAGAACGGGCCTCGTCGCGCGGATGACGGACGGTCACTCCCAAGAAGTGACCAACGACCCTGGCCGGGCGCGACCAACACCGTCAGAGTCCGGCCATGGGAACGCTCCGCGGCAGCCACCGGCGTTGGGCAGAGCCGTATCGGATCAAGATGGTCGAGCCGATCCGGATACCCACACGCGACCAGCGTGAGGCGGCCATCCTCGACGCCGGGTACAACACCTTCCTGCTGCGTTCCGAGGACGTCTACATCGATCTGCTGACCGATTCGGGGACGTCAGCGATGTCCGACCGTCAGTGGGCGGCGCTCATGGTCGGCGACGAGGCGTACGCGGGGAGCCGCAGCTTCTACCACCTGGTGGACGCGGTGCACGAGGTGTATGGCTACCCGGAGCTCGTGCCCACGCACCAGGGTCGGGGAGCGGAAAACATCCTCAGCCAGATCCTCATCAAGCCCGGCGACGTCATCCCCGGCAACATGTACTTCACGACGACACGCTGGCATCAGGAAAA
>CABDZJ010000029.1_pt1 | contig 5870 bp, 4 predicted proteins | sample 3132161 | NCBI WGS metagenome assembly CABDZJ01 (sample SAMEA5534340, study PRJEB31848) | metagenome | biome: tundra; feature: field; material: soil | place: USA | collected 2013-05 | depth 0.45 m | reverse complement strand
CCGCGGCTGAGGGGTAAGCGCCGACAAAGCTGACCGCGACGTCGAGTCGGCCCTCGGACTGGGCGCGGTGATCTGGGCGACGACTACTTATCCACACTACAACTGCTAATCCGCACGTCAGACCCATCCCAAAGTTAAGTGCACGCTAGCGGCCGCGAGGATCGCCAGGTTCACATGACGCACCGCTATTCGTCCTCGAATGGTGCACGAGCCTCAGGCTCGAGCGCGCTCAATTCCGGTCGGCTCAACCTCACTTCGATTCCAGCAATCGCGGCTCTAGCTCTAAAACTGACGACCTGACCGCGTTTCGCCGGTATGACCGGCTCGGCGGCCACCTCCACGAATACGAGATCGCCGCGTGAACGACGGAACCGCATTCACGGCACCCACAGGGTCGAGGAGTTGTCGAGCACCGCGTGCAGGTCAAGGGACTTCGGGAATTCGCGGTCATCGCGACGGTCCTGAGCGGGCTCGACTACCGGTTGCGATACCGCCGGTTCGTGATCTATCGACAGGCGAGGTCAGTCGTCATCGTCCACCCAGTCGAGCGTGCGCTGGACTGCCTTCTTCCACTTCCGATAGCCGCGTTCGCGCGCGGCTTCGTCCATCTTCGGAACCCACTCGGCAGCCTTGTGCCAGTTCGCCCTGAGACTCTCGATGTCGGGCCAGAATCCGACCGCAAGACCGGCCGCATAAGCCGCTCCGAGCGAGACGGTCTCCGCCACGTTCGGGCGTACCACCGGCACCCCGAGCACGTCGGCGATGAACTGCATCAACAGGTTGTTCGCAGTCATGCCGCCGTCGGCTTTGAGCGAGCTCAAGGCGATGCCGGAATCGGCATTCATCGCGTCGACCACCTCGCGCGTCTGCCACGCGGTTGCCTCGAGCACCGCGCGGGCAATGTGGCCTTTGTTGACGTAACCGGTGAGGCCGGCGATGACGCCGCGGGCATCCCCGCGCCAGTGAGGAGCGAACAGGCCGGAGAACGCCGGCACGAAGTAGATGCCGCCGTTGTCGTCGACGGTCCGGGCGAGCGTTTCGACCTCGGGCGCGCTCCCGATCAACCCCACCTTGTCGCGGAACCATTGGACGAGCGCACCGGTGACCGCGATCGAGCCCTCGAGCGCGTAGGTCGCCGGCTCGTCTCCAATCTTGGATCCAACCGTCGTCAGCAATCCATGTGCCGACTGCACCGGCCGGCTTCCGGTGTTGAGCAGCAGGAAGCTTCCCGTCCCGTAAGTGCACTTGGCTTCACCCGCGGAGAAGCAGGTCTGCCCGAACAGCGCCGCCTGCTGATCGCCGAGAGCGGCAGCGATGGGAACACCTCCAAGCGAATCACCCGCCGCGCCGTAGATCTGCGATGAGGGTTGGATCGCTGGCAGCATCGCCCGCGGGACTCCGATCGCGTCGAGCAGGGTGTCATCCCAGTCGAGGGTCTCGAGGTTCATGAGCATCGTGCGGCTGGCGTTGGTCACGTCGGTGACGTGACGCCCGGTGAGGTTCCACACCAGCCAGCTGTCCATGGTTCCGAAGAGCAGGTCGCCCTGCTCGGCGCGCCGGCGCAGCCCGGGGGCGCTGTCGAGCAACCAGCTCACCTTCGGCCCCGAGAAGTACGTCGCGAGTGGCAGTCCGCACCGGTCACGGAAGCGATCCTGGCCGTGCTCGGCACCGAGCCTGCGGCACAGCGCATCGGTGCGAGTGTCCTGCCAGACGATGGCGTTCTGCACCGGCTCGCCGGTGTGCGGATCCCACACCACCGTGGTCTCGCGCTGGTTGGCGATGCCGACAGCGACCAGGTCGCGCACATCCAGGCCGCCCGTGTCGAGCGCACCGTGCACGACCTCGATGACGTTGCGGAGGATTTCGCGCGGATCGTGCTCAACCCAACCCGGTCGCGGAAATATCTGCTCGTGCTCCTTCTGGCAGAGCGAAACGATGCGGCCCTGATGGTCGAACACAAGACAGCGTGACGAGGACGTTCCCTGGTCGATCGCGGCAACGTACCGATCGCTCAACGCTGCCCTCTCCTCGCAGAGTTCCATACCGGGAGGGGAGCTGACATGAGCGGGCGATGCCTCCGAGAGCCGCCATCCCCTCGCTCCGCAGGCGAGTTATGTGTCGGACCTTCAGCCCTGTCAAGGCAGCTACGGGGTGTTGCCGACCGGCTCGGCGTCGCCCCTACCATGGGACCGCTCCGAGGTCACGCGAGATCGTTCGCGCACCCTCCCGGACAGCAGCGATGAGCTTGCTGTGCGGCTCCGAGCCCTCACAGAGCCGATCGATCGGGCCCGAGATGGCGATGGCACCAACTATGATGCCGCGCCGATCGCGAATCGGGGCGGCGCAGGACGCCTCTCCGTCGATCAGCTCCTGTACCTCTGACGCCCAGCCCTGCTCACGCACGTGTTCGAGCTCAGCTGTGAGCAGCACGGGGTCGGTGATCGTGCTAGTGGTGAAGCGCGGAAGTGCGCCGTTGCCGAGTTCGGCCGCCAGATAAGGGTGATGGGCGAGCAGCACCTTGCCCATCGCCGTCGCGTGCACTGGCAGGAGTGCCCCGACTTCCAGCACCTGCGGACTGTTGTCGGGACGGAAGACGTGATGCACGACGAGCACCTGGCCGTCGTGGAGCGTGCCGAGGCGCACGCTCTCGTTCGTGCGCGCCGCGAGCCAGTCCGACCAGTTCAGCGCCCGTGCGCGCAACTCGTTGCCGTCCAGGTAGCTGCTGCCGAGGTGGAGCAGGGCAGCGCCCGTCCGGTACTTCCCCGACTCGGGATCCTGCTCGACGAAGCCGACTGAGAGGAGTGTCCGGACGATGCCGTACACCGTGCCCTTGGGAAGACCCAACTCGCCAGCCAGCTCGGCGAGGCTCAGCCGGCCGGAGCGCCCGGAAAGCAGCCGCAGCACCGCTGAGGCTCGTTCGATCGACTGGATCGGTTTCGGCACAGGCAAAGCCTACCGCTTCGTCCAGCGCGCCTAGCTGATGATACCGCGCGGTTGTTGACAATGCCCTACGGGCGAGGGTACTGTCCGCACATCCAATCAGGGGTCGAGATCGCTGCAAGGAGGTGGCACTGATGCCGAATATCTCTGTCTCGGGGGTGGTAAGGACAGGCCTTTGGAGGGATTGCCGTGGCTGACGAGTATCAACCGATACACGGAGCAGGCCGCTCGAGGTTCGGCCTGCACGGTCTCTGGGGCGAGTTGTCGGCTGAATTCTTCGGAACGTTCGTGCTGATCTGCTTCGGCGACGGCGTTGTGGCAATGGCGGTGGCGGCACTGAACAGTTCGGGAAGGGCCGCAACGCCCACCACCATCTTCCAGGCGAGCGGGGACTGGCTCCTGATCACCTTCGGATGGGCCTTCGCCGTCATGATGGGCGTGTACGTGGCCGGTGGCGTCAGCGGCGCGCACATCAACCCGGCGGTCACCCTGGCTCTGGCGGTGAGGCGGCGCTTCCCCTGGAAACACGTCATCCCCTACATGGTCGTCCAGGTGGTCGGGGCATTCGTCGGCGCGGCGCTGGTCTTCTGGGTCTACGGCAGCGCCATCTCCGCCTTCGACCAAGCGGCGCACGCGGTCCCCAGCCTCGGCAACGCGCTGGGAAGCTATTCGATCTTCGCCACCTTCCCCGCCCAGTACTTCGGCGGCACCTTTGGAGGGCCGTTCGTGGATGAGGCGGTGGGTACCGCGCTCCTCCTGATCGGCGTGCTGGCGGTGACCGACGCCCGGAATATGGCGCCGATCAGCAACATTGGCCCGCTCATCATCGGCTTCGTCGTCTTCGCGGTCGGCACCTCGTTCGGAGCCAACACCGGATACGCGATCAATCCCGCCCGTGACTTCGGGCCTCGCCTGTTCGCGTTCTTCGCCGGCTGGGGCAAGGTGGCCATCCCCGGCACCTACAGCGTTGGCAACTTCCAATTCAGCAACTACTTCTGGCTACCAATCGTCGCTCCCCTGGTCGGCGGCGTGATCGGCGCTCTCGCCTATGACTTCTTCATCGGTGACGTGCTCCACGCTCGCCAATCGCGCACCGGCAGCGCCGGCGAGGCGCCGGCGGAGCCTGGGAGGGCCCAGCCAAACGTCGAGCCCGATCGGGTCTAAAGCATGGCGTGACATCCGTCGTGGCGTGCGCCGGCGAGGTCTCACCTCGCCGGCCACCGACCACATCGAAATCACATACGGCGAAAGGCGAAAGAGGAGCTTTGATGGCGAAGTACGCAGCAGCGATTGATCAGGGCACCACCAGCACGCGCTTCATGGTGTTCGATCACAGCGGCAAGATTGTCTCTGTCGATCAGAAGGAGCACGAGCAGATCTTCCCGAAGCCGGGCTGGGTGGAACACGACGCGCTCGAGATCTGGCAGCGCACGCAGGAAGTCGTGAAGGCGGGACTCGACAAGGTGGCGATCGCCGATATCGCCGCTGTCGGGATCACCAATCAGCGCGAGACCACCGTGGTCTGGGACCGCGGCACCGGCAAACCCGTGTACAACGCAATCGTCTGGCAGGACACGCGCACCGACAAGATCGTCGAGGAGCTGTCTGCTGACGGCGGTCAGGATCGTTTCCGCGCGAAGGTGGGCCTGCCGCTGGCGACGTACTTCTCGGGTCCAAAGGTCAAGTGGATCCTGGACAACGTTGACGGCGCTCGGGCGAAGGCCGAGGCGGGCGATCTCGCATTCGGCAACATCGACGCATGGCTGATCTGGCTGCTCACGGGCGGAACCGAGGGTGGCGTGCACGTCACCGACGTGACCAATGCGAGCCGGACCATGCTCATGAACCTCGAGACACTCGACTGGGACGACGAGATCCTCCGCACCATGACCATCCCGCGGTCGATGCTCCCCGCCATCCGGGCGTCGAGCGAGACCTACGGAGAGGCGAAGGGCGTGCTCGGCGGCATCCCGGTCGCAGGCGACCTCGGCGACCAGCAGGCGGCCCTCTTCGGCCAGACCTGTTTCGCCGTCGGTGAGGCAAAGAACACCTACGGGACGGGCAACTTCCTGCTGCTGAACACCGGGACCAAGCCGGTGCAGTCGAAGAACGGGTTGTTGACGACACTCGCCTACAAGATGGGCAGCGCCGACGCAACCTACTGCCTCGAGGGTTCGATCGCGATCACGGGCGCGCTCGTCCAGTGGCTGCGTGACAACCTGGGCATGATCGAGAAGTCCTCGGACATCGAGGTGCTCGCCAAGACGGTCGATGACAACGGCGGTGCGTATTTCGTGCCGGCCTTCTCGGGCCTGTACGCTCCCTACTGGAAGTCGAGTGCCCGGGGTGTGATCGCCGGACTGACCCGCTATGTCAACAAGGGGCACATCGCTCGCGCGGCGCTCGAGGCGACTGCGTGGCAGACGCGTGAGATCGTCGACGCCATGAACGCCGATTCCGGGGTCGCGCTGACCTCGCTCAAGGTTGATGGCGGCATGGTCTTCAACGACACGCTGATGCAGTTCCAGTCCGACGTGCTCGGCGTGCCCGTGGTGCGCCCGACCGTGGCCGAGACCACCTCGCTCGGTGCTGCCTACGCCGCCGGCCTCGCGGTCGGATTCTGGGCGCAGGTGGAAGACCTCCGCGAGAACTGGGGCAAGGACAAGGAATGGACCCCGCACATGGACAAGGCCGCCGTCGACCATGAGTACGCGCTCTGGAAGAAGGCTGTCACCCGGACCTTCGACTGGGCCGAGTAACTCAGCCCGGAGCTGAGCGCTCTAGACCAAGACGTTTCCTCCGCGGGAAACCCGGCGGCGCCGATCCACACGGTGCCGACCGGGTTCCCCAGAGGACCGACGCGCGACCGAACTGGCGAGAGCCAGGCTGAACAGGAGGCCACCATGGCTGGCGAGGGTCAGGAACCTGAA
>CABDZJ010000027.1_pt1 | contig 6093 bp, 9 predicted proteins | sample 3132161 | NCBI WGS metagenome assembly CABDZJ01 (sample SAMEA5534340, study PRJEB31848) | metagenome | biome: tundra; feature: field; material: soil | place: USA | collected 2013-05 | depth 0.45 m | reverse complement strand
CCGCCCCTGACCCGCTTCCATCGGGGCGATTCTAGGTGTTGGTCAGCACCTGTGACGCCTTAGCAGCTGATGTCGTCCCCGGTCGTCGGAGGCAGGGCCGGTGGCGCAGGAGCTCCGGTGGGAACTTGCCAGCCAGAAGCCGCCTTCGGTGGAGTCCGTGTGACCGTGGACCCAACGAGTTCTTCTCCCGGAGGGCCAGGTCCGAGGACCTATGGCCCTGGCGCGCCCTGCGTGACGTGGCGATTCTGGATTGGTCCGCCGACCACCCAGGAGGTAGGCCATGAATCCCGTCGCAACTGCCGAGCCGAAAGCGACGACCGTGAGCACTGCAAACGGCCCTTTGATTGGCGAAGCACGGTCCCTGCGCCAGCGACTCAATGAGATCCGTGCGCTCACCGACGAGATGCTGACGCTGAGCGACGCACAGGTCCTCGAGGCGATGCGCCATGTTCGATTCCTCGTCGACCACATTGCCGCGCATGGACATGCGGAAGAACATGTCGTGTATCCGTACATCGAGACCTTCATGAGCGGGTCTGGCGCTGAGATCGCAGGGCTCCGCGGCGATCACGTCCGTCTGGACGATCTGGGCCGGGCCATCATCGAGTGGGCGCCGGAGCGGAACCGGACAGCCCTGCACGATCTGCTCTCGGAATTCCTGGAGATTGGCACCGCGCACCTCCTGGTCGAGGGCGAGGATTGCATGCCGGTCGTCCATGCGCACCTTCTCACCGGCACCGAGCAGGTGCTTTTCGAGGCAGTCGAAATCGGTATGACACAGCATCTTCGTCTCTGTCGCAGACCTCTGAGGTAGTCGGACTCGCGAACAAGCGCGCGGGCAAATTGCGTGACTGCATCTTCTGGCTTGCTCCCCAAGGCATCCGCGACCCAGAGCCATTCCCCAGCGGACTCTTGTGCGGGGCGTATGAAGGGAATCGGGGCCGCTGCGAACGACCGGGAAGAGTGCACCTGTCCACCCCAGCGTGCAATTAACACACCTGAGCTCGCATCGCAGAGGTAGCCGCCACGCTGGCCGGCTCGGTCAAATCGGAAGGCCGAAAGTCCCGAGGTTATGCAGCCCGCGGCACTCTTGTTTGCCCCCAGCGTGAGGTCCATGGCGGCCGCACTCCAATCCAAGTAACGGTGGCTGCTGAGGATCGCAATCGGTGAAACGCGGCAACCTAATGGGAGTGGAGCAACTCGAGTCGGCGGAGACTGCTGCCGTTTGCGAAGATTCGCTAGGCCTGTGGTTCGAGTTGCTGCACCCCGAAGATCAGTATTTCCCACGAAGTGCCCTGGTCGGCGGTGAGCTTCAGGGATATCGGAACCCCGGGCGTTGCACCCTGCCCAGATCCGCCAGACCCAGGCACATCGCAAACAGAACTCTGCGTTGACCCCGGTGGCCCGACGATCGTCAGCCATCCGGGACCGGAGCAGGACGTTTCGATCTCGTAATACGGCATGGTTGGTGTGAAGTTCGGCAGCGTCGCCGAGCCTTCGCCGTGCGTCAACGGGATTAGCACCGTCGCTCCGGCTGGAACCTTGAAACAGCACCCAAGGCCTGGAGACGGCTTCGGCGGGGCCATCTGAAATGGTCGCCGAATCGCGGAGTTGGCGTCCTGCACGACGAGCAGTTCCCACATCGTCGAGGGGGCCGCCTGCACGAAGAGGGAAACACCCCTGCCATTCACCTGATTCGGCGGCACCATCAGCCCGATAAGCCCGGGGGAGTCGCAATCCTCAGACGTAAACAGCGCTGACCCAACTGACGAGTGGATGCTGATGGGGCCGCTTCCGAGACACGCAAACTGAATCCAGTACGGCGCGGCCGGGGTGAAGGTCGGAAGCGAGGCGACACCTGTGCCGTACGTGTCCCAGAGCACGATCGACGAGAGTTCGTTCTCGGGCACGGCTGGACTCAAGGTCGGGAAGCTCGTCGAAACATCACCTTCAGCGGCGGCGATCGCCCATCGTGTCGATTTGGCGGCCACGATGGTCAACGTCAGCAGTGCCCCCGTCCCGGGAGAATAGGCCACGTACGTTCGCGGCGTGGTCGTCGAATTGGAGCACCTCACCATGCTCGCCCCCGACTCAGTGGCCGCCAGAGTGTTGTCGCCCTTTGCCTGGATCTTGAGAACGGCGCCACCATCGCAGTCGAACGCTACGTAGAGCAGCCGTCCGCTGCTGACGACGGTTGGCAGCACAGCCGTACCGGCTCCCCGCGTGACCGGAATCACAATCCGTGCGGACGTCGGAAACCCGGAGGTTGTTACGGTGGGAATCGCCGGCAGCGGAGCCTGGGTTGCGGGTGGCCCTGGGCGCAAATGACTACCGAGCTCGATCCCAAAGGTTGCGACGCCTGCCGCGACGACGGCGACGCCGACGATACCGGCAAGCAAACTGAGGCCCTTACGCCGAGGGCGTTCGATCTTCGGATCGAAGTTCACGAGCCACGGTGGCGGATTTTCTGCCTCGAGACGCTCGTATTCCGATCGAAGCTTACTATCCAGGCGTGGCTCAAGGTCAATCATCGTTGAGTTCCTTTCGCAGGGCGGCGAGCCCGCGCTCGAGATGGGTCCGGACGGTTCCGGGGCGACACCCCATGAGAACGGCACACTCCTCCACGGAGTAGCCGTGCCGATAGTTGAGCGTGATCGCGGCGCGCTGCCGGTTTGAGAGACGTCGGTAGGCGCGGCTGATGTCGATGCTCTCGGCGCCGGTTCCGCCGCCGCGCGGCGACTCCGTCCCTTCGGTCAATCCCAGATGGGGCCAGCCACGAGAGCGCAGGAAACGGCGGCGATTGATGCAGTAGTTGACGCATACGCGCGTCAGCCACGCAGCCGGCCGATCCATCTCGGACACGGCGTCCCATAGATGCCACGCCTTGAGCAGAGTCTCCTGGACGGCATCCTCGGCCTCGCCGGCGTCAGCGAGGATCGACATCGCGAGGCTGTAGAGCCGTCTTGCCTCGGGTGCCACGACCGATTCGTATGGCCGCACGGTCGCGTCCCCCCTGGCCGGTGTCAGGCTTGGCAATGCGATCACACCATTCCTAACACCCGCCGAGCTCGCTTTGCGGACATCCGTGCTGCCGATGGCGGTCATGGGTTGCTTCGCCTGAGTCGGGGCATCACGTTGCTGCCGGGACATCCCATGGGCGCGCATCTCGAGCCTTCCTCCGGTCGATGGCCGATGCCTTCGCTTAGCGGCTCAAGAACCAAGTCGATGCTGGTAGGCCGCCGGCAATGCCCTCGAGCACCGTGTACGGGGTCGCTATGGGAACTCCCGAACTGGCCTGGCCCCCCGCGGACGCCGTGGAACTGTACGACGTGAGGCAAACCAGCAAAGCGATGACAGGAACGAGAAAAGGCCTTCGCATACTTCAGTCCACCCTCTGGGCAATCATGCCGCTGCCCACCCTAACCCCTTTCCCTCGCCTCGCGGGTCAGCGGCCGTGGCACACGGCTTGATCCTGCCAAGTTGCGCGCGTTCGGCTCATAGAGGCGGTACCGACCAGTCGGTGTCGCGTCCCACTTGTGTTTGACAGTGCGCTCAGAATAGGGCGATGTCGGGACAGGGACATAAGGGGTGGCTTCTGAGGCTTATCGCTTCAGGAGGATGGGCGACCGAGGATGAGGATGTCTTGATTGATCTACTCGGTTTGGCCGAGCGCCTGGCACGTGCGGTCGTCGCCGACGCTGAGGCTGCCACCGGGATGAAGTCGCTCGCGGAGGACTTTCTTGAACGTCTCGAATTAGACCGGCCTCGTTGAACGGCGCTGCCACCGAAGCGATGTCGGCGTACCCGACCGCCTGACTGGCGACCGATGCAGCGTTCCTACCACGACCGATTCCCGCAGACTGCGGTGATATGAAACGCCGCGGGCGGCCGCTCGAGATGGCCAATCTTCTGGCCGTTAGCCTCGCAGCGTTGCTGCTCCTAACCGCGTGCGGACTCCAACAGGACCTCTCCGACGTACCGAACCCCGGCAACGGCCCGACCGGACCCGCGACGCCGATCAACGACCCGACGCTCGTCGGCAAGCAGTTCGACTGGTCGACGACGCGCGGCCACGTCGTGGTTCTCGATTTCTGGGGCTCCTGGTGCAGTCCGTGCAATGACGAGCAGCCCGCGCTCGACACGCTCGCTGCGCAATGGCCGCCGAAGGGCGTGATCTTCCTCGGAGTGGATGAGCGGGATCCCACGGCTAACGGATTGGCATACGAGTAAGGGGGAGGTCGGTGTCACGGTCACCCGCTACGATGCTGCCGCACCGTGCCGTGGGATTACCACCTTCCCCAAGGAGAGCAGCGTTTGTGGCATCGCTGAAAGAGACCTCGAGTGACTGGGAATACATGGCGCAAACCGATCCCCTTTGGGCGGTCTGCACCGAGCTCGGTCCGCAAGGCGGTTCATACGACGAGCTTGGACGCTTCTGGCAGTCTGGCCAACGGGACATCGAAGCAGCCGTCGGCCACGTCGAGGCATGCGGTCTCCGGATCGACCGCGACGGCGAGGCTCTCGACTTTGGGTGCGGACTCGGTCGTGTCAGTCAACCCCTTGCAGAAGTGTTTGCACGCTGTACGGGGGTGGACGTCTCTCCAAGGATGCTGGAGCTGGCACGAGGCTTCAATCCGAGCCCCGACCGTCTGACGTTTACTTTGAACGAGCGGGCTGACCTCTCCATCTTTGCAGATGGGCGTTTCGTATTTGCTTACTCCACACGCGTACTCCAACACATCCCTCGCCGCTATGCGCTCGCATATGTGGGGGAACTCGTCCGGGTTGTCGCGCGCGACCGTGGAGTTCTGGTGTTTCACGCTCATGAGGTTGAGGGGGGACCGATGTTCTCAGGGCTGTCGGCCCTACAGCGCATACGACAGCGTTCGACCCGCTTCCGCGTCCGACTGCAAAAGGCGTATGCCGGCTTTAATGACCGCGACGGCCCCCCGCTCCCACCGCGCATGCACATGTTCCCGCTTCCACAAGCTCTCCTTCGACCAGTTATCGAAGCGCATGGCGGCCGAATTCTCGACATCGCACCGATGGGATTCGACCCGATGCGCATTCGTCCTGTTCTACAGCCAATCGCTGATCGGTGGCACTGCGGGCTGCAACCAGTGGAATACGTTGTCGTGAAGGGAGCGTAGCCACACCAGCCATAACGGCTCTCTGCAATTCGGTGCCGGGGCGGCTGGCCACATCGGATAGATCGGGCGCATCGATGGCCGGACCAGCGGCTACCGCCAGGTAGCGGCGCGCGGGCCGGCGGGTATCGAGAGCGAGGAGCCAACCAGCGTGGGAGGATAGGCACCAGCCGCAGGCTCCGACCCCCTAACACACCCAGGTGGCGCTGTCGTCCGGCTTGCCGACAATCGGTCTTGATCTTGGTGCGTAGGAACGAGACGCGGCCCAAGTGGCTCAACGCGGACGATTCAGCGACAACCGTTGCGCTCGGCCAGGAAGCAGATGCTCGCCCACCCTAGCGTGTAATTAACACACTAGAGCTGACAGCCATTTGGTCAGGCGGAGGCGCGTCTCTGCTGAATCCAGAGCACGCCAGGCCAGCTGCGACATCCGCCGGGAGCAGAAAGACCCCGATCGAGAAGAGGCCAAGGAAAGTGACGCTTGCAAGCCCGAGACAGCCGAGGCCTGCCGTAGCTATGACGGCACTGCCCGCGACCATGAGTCCCCGCTCCCGCTCTTGAGTACGTAGCGGCCGGCCACCACTCCGGCAAGCACGCCGCTCAAAGCGCTCAGCGCCCAGAGGAGACCACCGAAGGCCGCGTTCGCATGGAGTCGGTCGAGAACGAGGATCGGCAGGCCTACGATGAGCACGCCCGATGCCTCAGGTGCCGGGAGCCGGCCGCACGCCAAGGCTGCTGCTCCGATTGGTGACCTCGGGTGCACCTTGAGGAGCGGTGTCGCAGACGCTGTCGCGCAACTCGAGGACGAGCACCGAAGCCCAGGTGAGCATCCGTGAATGTACCCAGGAAGAGATCGGCGCGACGACGCGGTTAGGGGCGTCGATGCAGCCAGCGATGAAAGCGGGCAATCCCGCGAAGGGCAAGCCAGCCCAGGCCCCCGAGCACG
>CABDZJ010000025.1_pt1 | contig 6108 bp, 5 predicted proteins | sample 3132161 | NCBI WGS metagenome assembly CABDZJ01 (sample SAMEA5534340, study PRJEB31848) | metagenome | biome: tundra; feature: field; material: soil | place: USA | collected 2013-05 | depth 0.45 m | reverse complement strand
TATCGCATACCCGGTCGCGACTCGGGGGATACGACACTTCATCCTCGATGCCTCACAATACCGACCTACGGAGGGGCTGTTCGGACATGAGTAAGTCCGTCCGCGGACGGACCTCAGCGCGCTCCCTCGCCTGTGCTGACGGAGCGAGCGTCGAGGTGACAAGGCCACCCCTGACCCCCCGGAGGTGGTTTGGCATCGTGTGGCGACGGCGAACTGGTCGATCGCGTCAGCGCCTGTGACGCAGACTCTCCCCGCGCACGTACCAGCCCGTGTGTGCGGATGATCAAAACGTGACAGAGGGGCACGCGGTACCGAATGCGTCGGCAGACGAATCGCAACGTGAAGATCAAAAGGCCCGACATGACGGGAGCAGGCATCGACGCGTCGAAAAGATCGCTGACTGATGAATGGCAAGAGTCGCGTGGCGTGATGCTAGTGTCATGCCGCATGCCCATCACCACTCGACCCGCCGGCTCACCGACCTTTGCCTGCTCTCCATCGTCGGTATCGTTGCCGGGTGCGGCTCGGTGGTGCCTACCACCGGCGGGTCAGTAGCAGCGAGCGCGACCTCCACGTCGTCCACCGCCCAGCTGCCTGAGCCATGCTCGTTTTTGACGCAGACCGTCGCCTCCCAGATCAGCGGCGCCACGACAATGGCGAACCAAGCTACTAACGTTACAGAGACAGAATCTGGGTACGTCGCGTGCATCTTTGCCGACAGCAAGGATGCAGCTAACAGCGTGGCGGTGCAAATCAAGAGAGTGTCGGGCGGCGTCGACCTGTCAACCTTGCGGGCAGCCGCGGCGTTCTTCTCGCTTGGAGAACCGATTCGGCCGTTTCAACCCTTCTCGGTGGTAGGCGTTGGCGACGGTGCGCTGGGCGAGACCACGCCGGGCGTTGCCTTCATCGTGTTCTCTGTGGGTGATCTCTCGGTCTATGTCGGGGCCGGCTCCGCATCTCCAAGTGCCGCTTCCTTGCGTGCCAGGCGTCGATACCCTCGCAAGGAAGGTCGCTGCCGCGTTGTAGGCAGTTGTAAGCAAAGACGGTCGCGAGAGGTTCCGCCGCCTGGGCCTTCGGTGTACGGCCGCTTGAACATCACCGCCTGTTCCCTGCTCAACGGCGAGGTTGCGGGCGAAAGCCACCGACGCATGAGTCTGCCCCCGTTCGCAAGCTGGTGACGCATTACGTCGATCAGCACATCACGTTCAAAGCATTGCGCGACGGACAGGCCATCGTTATTGACGGCGAAACGCAGGCAGTCGTGGGCTGAGCCCCTCGCGCTCTCCTTACATCGTCGGCCGACGCCACGTCGTGCGGGTGCTGCACGACTAACCTCAGCGCGGTTCGTCGGCGTGACCGGCTCGGTGGCCTCCTCCTCGAGTACGAGATCGCAGCATGAAAGACGGAATTGCATTCTCGGCACCACCCGGCAACGCTGTGTCGCGCTGGTCTGCGATTCGCTGCTCGTCGGTGCACGCAGCCTGGTCCCGCAGGGTGAACTGGCCGCGCCGCCGCCGGCGCGTGGCCGGCGCTGGCGATCCCGGTCAGGACGGGTTCTCGCTCCGTCTGAGTTCCCAGGCAAGACGGTCGATAGCGCGGTGCTTTCCGATCGGGATCCGCAGGGAATGGTACTCGCGACCCGAGCGAACCTTGAGGTCGATGAGCCAGGTACCGCGCTCGCCGCGCGAAAGCACCGCGTCATCGACGCGCATGACCGATTGACCGGTAGGGGAGGCTTCAACCACAGGTCGTGGTGCGCGACGCTTGGTCATGGTCATCCGTCCACTCGTACGGGCTGCGGCTCGGCGGTGACCAGCCCATCCCCATGCTGTTGGTCGAGCCCATACGCCCTGTAGAGGAGCTCGATCGGATGCACCGCCGTGACGCCGGTGCCGTGGGCGATCTGCCAGCGGCAGGTCTCGCTGTCGCAGGCGGCAAGGTCGGGTCCGGTGGCGGTGATGTCGTTGAAGAGGCGTTTGCCCACCGCCATCGCGATCTCGTACTTCTCCTTCTTGAGTCCGTAGGTCCCGGCGATGCCGCAGCAGTCGACGTCGAGTTCGATCATGTCGAGATCCGGGACGAGCGCAAGAAGATCGAGTGCCGGCTTGCCGATACCGTGGCCGCGTTGCTGACAGGGAGCGTGGTAGGGAACTGTCAACGGCAATGGGCCGAAGTCGGTGCGCAGCGCTCCACGCTCGTGCAGGCGGAGCAGGAATTCGCACAGGTCGTACATCGACTCGCTCACGAGCTTGAGGTCGTCGTCCTCGATGCCGAGGATCTCGTGCGCCTCTCGCTTCAACATGAGGCCACAGCTCGTCGAGTTCGACACGATGGGCAGTCCCGCGCGCGCGTGCGGGACCAGACGGTCGACGAGGCGTCGCACATAGGTGCGTGCCGCCGGGAAATTGCCGTTCGACTGCAGGGGAAGGCCGCAGCAGTCCTGCTGGGGAACGATCACGCGGAACCCGTTGTGTTCGAGGACCGCGACCACCATCTCGCCGAGAACCGGTTCGTAATAGTTGGTGCCGCAGCCGTGGAAGTACACGACCGCCGGTGCATCCGTGGGTCCGTGGTGGCTGCGTGACCGCCGCTGAAACGTCTTGCCGGCAAAGCTCGGCATCGGCGCATCGCGATGGATACCGATCACGCTCTGCACCATGCTGCGAACCGCGCGATTGTGGAGCGCCCAGTTGGCCATGGGCGCGACCGGGGTCCCCAACCGTCCGATGACGGTTGGCCGGGCGATCATCTGATTGCGAAGCGGCACGCCCCGCTTTTCCCAGAGCTTCGCGCGCGCTCGCGAGTTGATCTCAGCGATCTTCACGTCCTGGGGGCACACCTGCGTGCAGATCCCGCATCCCGAGCAGTAGTCGACCGATGCATCGGAGGAGGGTCCCGCGCCGCGATACCGCTCCGCCTGCGGGCCGACATACTTGGGCCCGGGGAACAGCGGGGTCACCTGGGATACGGGACAGTAGGTCTCGCAGATCGTACATTTGACGCAGTGATCGAGCGAGTCGCGGATGAGGTCCTTCATCGCACCGCCTCCGACACCGCCTGGGCCGTCGGCGCGAGAATGGCCCCAGCAGCCGCGTATCCGGTGGCGACACTGATCCCCGTTCCCGACTTCTCCTTCCACGGAACCGCACCGCCGAGGATGGCGCCTGCCGCATGCAGGTTCGCGTACACAGGGTGTTCACCCGCATCGACCGGTCTGAGCAGATCGTCAGTGCCGACCCCCGCCGCGGAAAGCGGTTGCGCGTCGAAGTACGCGGGTGCGAAACGCACGCGATCGGTTTCTGGTAAGCCGATCAAGGGCAGATCGAACACGGTTTCATGTGTTGCACCGAACGAATCGAGCTCCAGCCCGCCGCTCGCGAATCCGCCGGAGGCAAGCACCACCGCATCGGTGGAATGCGAAACCGTGCCCGTGGCGTTGGCCACGTCGACGGCCTCAATACGTCCGCCATTGGTGCGCGCGCCCACTGCCCTCACGCCGAGCACGATGCGTGTCCCGCCTGCCCGCAGTGCGCTCGCGAGCGCTTCGAACAGGCGGATGCCCGGTATCGACGGTGGCAGCGTCGAGACTTCGAAGAGCTTTCGCTCCAGCCGTGTTTCGAGCTCCTGCCACGTCTCATCGGCCATGCGCAGACCGAGCACCGCCGGCACGCCGATGCGCTCATCCGGCTCGACTCGATTCCGGAGCGCGGCGATCAGCCACTCACTCAGCTTCTCGGTGTCGAACTGTCCGGCGATCACACGGCCACTCATGTCGACACGGCGGCCGGCCGGCAGCTCGAGTTCCAGTGCGCGGGCAGCGACCGGCGCGGGAAGACGCGCACGCGCGAGGTTGTCCGCGATCAGGGCCGGGTGGAAGTCCTTGAAGCCCTTGAAACCGACAAACACGAAGCGGCCCCCCGCCCTGAGATCGCCCCCGGACATCGTGCGTGGAGCAAGCGCCGAGGGCTTGGCCACCCCGAGCGCCGTCGGGAGCAGCAGGTTCCCCTCGAGGCCGCCCACGTAGCCCAGCGCGCCCGCGCGTGTGCTGAACCAGTCGAGCGCTGCGGCGAGTTGATCAGCACCGATGTGTCCGTACGGATGGTCGGGCGAGCTCGCGACCAGCGTTGCCACGGAGTTCGCCGGAGTCTCGACGCGAGTCTCCCCGAGGTAGCCGAGCACATCGACGGTCGCGGGAGCAAGGTGGGTCGCACCCACGCCTCGAGCGACCACGAGGACGCGCTGCCCGTGCTCGGTCAGGCGAAGCGCCGCGGTGAGACCTGCGAGCCCGGCGCCGATAACCACGGTGTCGTAGCTCATGCCGGCAGATGCTCCACGTCGAGGATGCCCTGAAAGATCCAGTCGTCGAGCCGCGCCTGCCGAAGCTGGTCGCCGTGCAGGATGGGATGAACCCCCTTCCACCGCTCCTCGAGAAAGTCGAGCAGCGTTCGATTGGCACCTTCGCGGTCGACATTCCCGTCCTGGTGCAGGATGCCGGCGGCGCGGTAGATGCAGAACCCACCCTGACACGGCCCCATCGCCAGCCTCAAGAGACGGCGGATGTCGTCGAGGCTGGTCGTGTCTCTTTGCTTGATCGTGTCCTCGAGGCGAGCCCTGGTGATCAACTCGCACTCGCAGATGATTTCCTCGGACTGGGGGACCGGCTCGTGTGCGGCCAGCCGGTGGCCGATCTGATAGAGCGTATGGCTCTCAGAGCCGGCGAGTGGCACCTCGGCCGTGCTGCAGGGGCGGGGACCCCCGAGCTGCTCACAAGCCGCGTCAACGGCGGCCTCCGCCATGAGGCGGAACGTAGTTGTCTTACCGCCGGTGATGGTGAGGAAGCCCGCGACACCTTCGCGCGCTGAGTGGTCGAGGAGCGCATGCGAGCGGGTGACATCGCGGGTTTCCGCGACCTCAGCGGTGTCCTCGAAGAGCGGTCGGACACCGGCCCACGCGTGCAATGCGCGCGCCTGGCGGAATCCGGGCACGAGCTTCTCCCCTTCATCGAGGAGCAGGTCGATATCGGCCTGGCGGATCTCGGTCTCGTCAGGATCCGGTACGAACACGTCGGTGGTGCCGATCACGCAGGCGGTGCGAAGCGGCAACAGTATGTCGCCGTCGGCCGGACGCTTGCATCGATTGACACACATGTGGACGAGACGGTGGTTCATCGCGATCATCAAGCCCATCCCTGCACGCACGTTGACTGTGCAACGAGCGAATTTGGCGATCTGACCGGCCCAGGCACCGGCGGCGTTGATGACAACAGTGGCTCGAATTGCGAATTCCTCGCCGCTTCGCTCGCTGCGAACGTGCGCACCCACCACCCGGTCACCATCGACCTCGAGATCCAGCACCCTGTGATACGGGAGGATTCGGGCTCCATGCTCCTCCGCTGAACGGGCGCAACCCCAGACCAGCTTCCATGGGTCCAGCGCTGCATCCGGGACCAGGAACGCACGTCTGATCTCGGGGTTGACGCGGGGCTCGCGGCGAAGCGCCTCCGCGACTGGGATCTCTTCAGCAGGGACGCCCGTCGCCTTGCAGCCCTCGAGGAAGAGGTCGCCGTACTCGGGGTCATCCCAGGGGGTGGACACGAACAGCCCACCGGTGTCCTCGACGCAGTCCGCAGCGGTGAGGCGAAGAATCCGGTTCTCGGCGATGCACTCGCGCGCGGCTGACGGATCCTTGACCGCATAGCGGCCACCCGAGTGGAGGAGGCCGTGAAATCGACCGGTGGTCCCGTCAGCGAGATCACGGCGCTCAACCAGGACGGTGGAGAAGCCACGCAGCGCGGCGTCCCGCGCGACGCCGACGCCTGTCGAGCCGCCCCCGATAACGAGAACGTCAGCCTCGAGTGAGCTCATCGACGTGTTCTGCGTTGCCATTGGACTGAGCGTGTCGAGTCGGTGAGTACCGTTTGCTCGACCACCCGGGAAATCCCGATCTAGCCCGGATGCGAATGCTCCTCCTCCTGACCGGGGACGCCTTCAGGTTCCTGACCCTCGCCAGCCATGGTGGCCTCCTGTTCAGCCTGGCTCTCGCCAGTTCGGTCGCGCGTCGGTCCTCTGGGGAACCCGGTCGGCACCGTGTGGATCGGCGCCGCCGGGT
>CABDZJ010000020.1_pt1 | contig 6560 bp, 5 predicted proteins | sample 3132161 | NCBI WGS metagenome assembly CABDZJ01 (sample SAMEA5534340, study PRJEB31848) | metagenome | biome: tundra; feature: field; material: soil | place: USA | collected 2013-05 | depth 0.45 m | reverse complement strand
CCGAAACTGGGTGCCGCGATCCAAAAGACCGGCCTCCACGAGAAGCCGATGCGGGCCAACTGGTCCAAGCTCAAGGCTCACGTCATACCGGACAAAGCGATATCGGGCGGCATGGTCGAAGCACAAGGCAGGGCATCCTCGGCGACGACACCGGCAACGACCTAGGACCGACGCGGTAGCAGTCCCAGGTCGCGCTCAATCGCGCCCAACGCTCAAGAAACAAAGTGGCACGCTGGGGTGTAGGACGGGGATCATCCCTGAAGGCTGGTCGAGGCGAGGGGCAGCCCATTTGGCAGCGTCGGTAGGAGCCTTCGAGATCAGATCCGCTCGGTTGACTTGACGCCTGCTGGGACTTGACGTCGGCTGGGCTGCCGTGGCGCGCCTCACGATACTGTCGAGGCTCGCGCGTGACGCTCTGACGCGCATCTCTGCCGCCGCCCGAACGTCACGCGCCATCGCGTTTCGTGCCGCACTCGCGTACGGACGACGAATCAGTGGTACCTCAAAGTTCTAGGGCGTCAGTCTGAATCTGGACGCCACGACTCGCTCGGGTCACCCGATAAGTGATCCCATGGGTGTGACACCCGGCTGGGGTCGACGAGGACCGTTTCGTTGCCACGTGGGCCAGGGTCCTTGTCGGCGTTTCTCGCAGCGAGGCGACTGGCGAATGATCTACGTATCGGCCCCAGCGGGGTGGATGAATTCGGGCTGATCGAGCACGCGCAGCCATGTGCCGTCGGGTTGACGTCGAACCACCTGGGCCCGTGCGCCGGCCCCGTCCTTCGGCGGGGTAGACGTGAGCGCGATGTCGCCGCAGACGAGCGTCGGCAAGGGCGACTCCTGCGTGAATCGCGGCGCCTTCACCAGCACCTTCTCCCACAGGACTCGGATGGCGTCACGGCCGACGGTGACGGCGCCGGGCGGATACGCCATGACGGCATTCTCTTCGTAGAGCGCTGCGATGCCGGCGGCATCACCGGCGTTGGCGCGTTCGACGAAGAGACGAGTGAGGTCTTCCGGGTGGAGTGCGCTCGCGTTTTGGGACATCGGGTTGCTCCTCTCGCTCAGCCGTTGCGTTGCAGGCTGTTGGTCGACAGGCGAACTCGGGCAGGGGTCACGGCTGGTAGGACCCCGGCATCCAGGCCCGGGTGGTCACACCGATCGCGTTCCACGCATTGATGGTCACGATCAGGCTGATCAGCGCCGCGAGCTCCGAGGCGGTGAACTCCGCGGCCGCGGCCGCGAACGCTCCGGCCGGAACGTGGTCGACAGCAAGCAGGCTCACCGCCTCGGTGAAAGCGAGTGCCGCGCGTTCGCGATCGGTGAAGAACGGCGTCTCCGCCCATGCCGGCAAGGCATACAGGCGCTGTTCGGTTTCGCCGATGGCTCGAGCGTCTTTGGTGTGCATGTCGATGCAGTACGCGCAGCCGTTGAGTTGCGATGCGCGGACGCGGATCAACTCGCGGAGCTTCGGATCGAAATCGACTGCGTCGAGTGTCTTCGTCGCGGCCTGGTCGAGTTGGCCGAGGGCTCTCGAGAAGCCGGCCGCCTGGCTGTCGAAGTCGAGCCTGACGGCAGTCTGGGGCGTGCTGTGCGTCGCGGCGTCTGTCGTAGTCATGAGTATCATGCTACCTGCCGAGCGGATCAAGAGTATGGTCCACTTTGATGGCAGATTCGTGGGCCACTTTCGGCATCGACCTTCACCTTGAACTGACTGGCCGACGGGTGCGAGCTGGCCTCGAGGCGGCGTTGCGCGATGCGGTCCGAACCGGCCGTCTGCACCCCGGGACCAGGTTGCCGTCGTCGCGAATGCTCGCCAGAGACCTGGGACTCGCGCGCAACACCGTGGCCGAAGCGTACGGGCAGCTCGCCGCCGAGGGTTGGTTGACGGCACTCCCGGGTTCGGGCACCCGAGTAGCGGATCGAGCTGCAGAAACGTTATCCGTGGCTTCGTGGCGCGCGACGGGAGACGAAACGCCCCGTCCGAGGTTCAACCTGCTCCCGGGAACGCCGGACCTCGCCTCGTTCCCCCGCAAGAGCTGGCTCGCCGCGTCGCGCCGGGCGCTCAGCGTGGCACCCACTGACGCACTCGGGTATTCAGACCCGCGCGGGCGCACCGAGCTGCGCCGCGCCCTTGCCGAATACCTGTCGCGTGCACGCGGTGTACGCGCGGACCCCGAGTTGATTGTCGTCTGCTCGGGCTTTACCCAAGGGCTCGGGCTGCTCTGCCAGGTGCTGCGAGCCCATGGCGCAACCACGCTCGCGGCGGAAGCCTACGGTCTGGTCAGCCATCGCCAAGCCGTCGTTGCGGCAGGACTTCGTCTCCAGCCACTGACGGTCGACAGACGCGGCGCCACGCTCAGTCAAGCCGGTGAAGCCGACGCGGTGCTGCTCACTCCGGCACACCAGTTCCCCCTCGGCGTCGTCCTCGCGCCGGAGCGGCGCACCGAGGCGGTTCGCTGGGCTCGAGCCCGCGAGGGCGTCGTGATCGAGGACGACTACGACGGTGAGTTCCGCTTCGACCGCCATCCAACCGGCGCCCTGCAGGCCTTGGCACCAGATCACGTTGTTTATGCCGGTTCCACCAGCAAGAGCCTGGCGCCGGGACTCCGCCTCGGCTGGCTTGTGGTTCCACGACGTCTCATCGATGACGTGACTGCGGCAAAGAAGCTGGCTGACACGCAGTGCAGCACCTTCGATCAGCTGGCACTTTCCGAGTTCATCACCTCGGGTGCATACGACCATCACGTACGTCGCTGCCGCCTGGTCTACCGACGACGACGCGACCGCCTGGCACGAGCGCTGGCAGAACACGCTCCGACCGTGGGCGTCAGCGGCGTAGCCGCAGGCCTGCATGCACTGCTCGAGTTGCCACAGGGGGCGAACGAAGACGAGATCGTCGCACGGGCTGAACGTCATAGCCTTGCAATCGAAGGTCTTCGGAGCTATGCCTGCGCCGGCCATCAGCACTCCCCCGCTCTGGTTGTCGGTTACGCCACACCACCAGAGCACGCCTTCACCGGAGCCGTCGCCAGACTCTGCGCCGTCCTCGGTGACCCGCCTCGACCCTGACGTTCGGCAGCGACGACGCTCGGCATCATGAGCTCCTCAGCACCGGTCGGCCATACCTCCAGATGCCCGGCCCATCCCCGGGAGACCCGAAGCCCGAATTGCGGTCAACGCCGAAGGTCACAGACGACTGATGCGGCACCGGCTTTGCTGACCCGCGAATATCAGGGTGATGACCGTCGCCGTTCTCTGACCTCGGCGACGCTCTCCGGTCAAGTCCGCGGTAGTGGTGTGAATTCGGTGGAGTGCTCACAGCGTTCGTGTCCGTCAAATCGGGGCACGCCCACGGGAGCCAGGAGCATTTAGTGGGGCGACGCTCTGGCGGCCCGCCGTTTGAAAGAGGGCCGGGCCAAAGCCCTGTGGGCGGCCAGCAGGAGGTCGCCAACTTCAGGGCTAAGGAGGGACGTACTTGCCTTTTGCCCGGGGGCTTCGGCCACGCCCGCGACAGGCGTTGACTACCTGATCAGCTTCTTGCGAGTGCGCGCCGAAGCCTCCCGGCGTGCCATCGCCAGATCGGACAGCAGCTCAGCTGCACGGCCATCGGCTTGCCGAGGCCGGCCGATCGGCGCTAGAGTGCCGCCAGCATCCCAAGCCCGCGTAATAGGAGGCGCGATGGAGCAGGTAAGCGGAGGCGCCGTGGGCACTCCGGACCGACCCGGACTACGTCACGGAGCCATCGGCCTTCGCGAGGTGCTCTTTCAGAGCATCACCGCAATGGCGCCGGGTGCCGCGATCGCCGCATCCATTCCCGCTGGAGCAGCGTATGCCGGGGGATCGCTTCCACTCGCCGTCGTGCTGGCGCTGGTAGCGTGTTTATTCACTGCCATCGCGATCGGCGAGCTAGCCCGTCACATCCCCGCAGCGGGCAGCGTCGCCACATACACCGCGCAGGGCCTTCACCCGGGCGCTGGCTTTCTCGTCGGGTGGGGATACCTGTTTGTCGAGCTACTCGTACCTCCGTTGCTGTTCCTGCAGCTCGGATTCACGGTCGCCGCGACGCTGAACTCGCAGTGGCCCTCGGTACCAGCCAACCTCTGGTGGCCGTGGGTCATCCTCGGTTCGCTGATCGTGCTCTTTGCCGGCTACCGCGGAATCAGATTCTCGGCGAGGCTCGGCACCATCCTCGGGAGCTTCGAGATCGCCGTGTTTGTGATTCTTTCGATCCTCTTTGTCATCAACGCAGGTTCGCACAACGACCTCAGTGTGTTTAGCACCTCGCACACACCGGACGCGTACAAGGGGTTCACCGGCATCATTGCCGGGTCGATCTATACGGTCCTCGCGTTCAGTGGTTTCGAAGCGGCCGCCCCACTTGCTGAGGAGACCGTGAATCCCAAGCGCAATATCCGGCTTGCCGTAGTCGGAGCGACGATCGGCATCGGCATCATTTACATCTTCACCACGTACGCCGTCGACATCGCGTACGGTCCGGCTAAGTTCGCCAGCTTCACTGGCGCGGGAGCGAACTCGTGGCAGGGGGTGGCCAAGGCGTCGTACGGAATCTTCTGGGTTCTCGTCTTCCTCGCAGTTGTGAACTCGACGATCGCCAACGCAAACGCCGGCTCGAACGTCTCCACCCGCATGGCGTTCGCGCTCGGGCGCATCCGCATGCTGCCGCGGTTCCTGAGTACGGTTCACCCGCGATACCGTTCACCGTATCTCGCTGTCCTCGTGCAGTGGGTGGTCGGCCTCGCAGTACCCCTCATCCTCGGCTTCGAGTACGGGCCGATCACCGGCTTCGTCTTCGATGCGACCGTGATCGTGCTCATTGTCGTGGGCGTGTACATTGCCTGCGACCTCGCCTGCATCGGGTACTACCTCCGGCATCGCCGCGAGGACTTCAACCCGTTGCTCCACCTAGTCGTTCCTGTCCTTGGCATCGTCGCCTTTGCGCCGGCCCTTCTCGCCGCGGCGGGCATTCAGGTGTTCAGCTTCATCGCGCCGCTGACATCGCCGTCCTCGTACTCCGGAATCGTCGTCGGGGTGTGGCTGCTGATCGGAGTGATCCTGCTCGTGTACTTCGCCTCCGCGCACCCAGAGCGGGTTGCGGAGATGTCGCGCGTGCACCTCGATGAGGTCCCAGCCGACACAACGCTAATGCACCCGTGACTGTCCCTCCGGTGATCGCCTACCGGCCCGAAGCGGACCAGTTCGCCTGGACGTTCGGCGGTGCGGCGCCGGTGATGCGTGTGCAGCCCGGTACTGTCCTCGAATTGTGGACGGAGGACTGCTTCGCCGGTCGGGTCCGTTCGCGCAATGACCTCGTGTCCGTAGTGTGCGATTTCCCTTTCCTCAACCCGCAGACGGGCCCCTTCTATGTCGAGGGCGCGCAGCCGGGCGACACGCTTGCGGTCCACTTCATCTCGATCGAGCCCAGCCGAGACTGGGCGGCGTCGACGACCGTGCCGTTGTTCGGCTCCCTGACCAGCACACATCTGACGGCCACCCTCCAGGATCCCCTGCCCGAGATCGTATGGATATGGCAGCTCGACCGGGCCGCGCGGTTATGTCATTTCGAGGCCAGCGAGGGTAGCTTCACGGTTGATCTGCCGATGGTGCCCATGCACGGAACCGTCGGCGTCGCTCCCGCCAACCTCGAGGTCAGATCTGCGTTGGTTCCTGACGCCTACGGAGGCAACATGGACACTCCGGAGATGCAAGCTGGAGTGACGTGCTTTCTTGGCGTCAATGTCGAGGGGGCGCTCTTCTCGATTGGCGATGGCCACGCCCGACAGGGCGAGGGCGAGACGTGCGGGGTCGCCATCGAGTGCGCCATGGACACCGTCGTCGCCATCGACCTGGTCAAGGGCTGTCCTACGCCGTGGCCGCGGCTCGAGTCTGACACGCACATCATGTCGACGGGTTCCGCACGCCCTTTGGAGGACGCGTTCCGCATCGCCCAGACCGATCTCATACACTGGCTCGTGTCGGATCATGGTCTCGCGCTCATGGACGCATACCAACTGATCAGCCAGGCGGTGGAATCGCCGCTCGCTAACGTCTGCGACATCAACTACACGTCGCTGGCGAAAATCCGCAAGGAATGGCTCCCGCCGCGCCGCGGCCCTCTCGCCGAGGTGCACCAACGACTACGCGAGATCGGCCGAAGCTACATCGCCGCGCGGTAGCTCGGAGCCGCCGCGAACACACCAATAAGCGCGAGCCGGACGGAAGCGCCGCCAGCACAGCAACTTGACTGCCTTCGGCGTCCCCAACTGCCTCGGGTGTGAAGGTTGCACGCCAACGTCGTCCTCGGTCAGGTCCTCGCCTTCTCATTTGAGGTCAGGCGCGCCCGTCGCTAAGACCCCGGCGGCGCGCTCGACCAGGGGTCGGCGCAGGTTCTGAGCACGTTCCGCTCTGGTGTGGTAATTGTACGCTGGGGTGGACGAGGGCGCTCTTACAAGCAGCCGACGACATCGGCATTGTGCGGCCTCGCACGCTCGAGATTCAGACGCCGGTCACCCAGACACTTAGTCTCACCTCGCGGGCTT
>CABDZJ010000019.1_pt1 | contig 6632 bp, 6 predicted proteins | sample 3132161 | NCBI WGS metagenome assembly CABDZJ01 (sample SAMEA5534340, study PRJEB31848) | metagenome | biome: tundra; feature: field; material: soil | place: USA | collected 2013-05 | depth 0.45 m | reverse complement strand
CCATCGAGGTCATGCCTATCCGTCGGCTGCGTTCGCCAGGTGGTTGAGAAGCGTTGGGTCTGTTGACCGGAGATGCCGCCACTCCGAGATCGGCTCTGGTGTGTTAATTGCACGCTGGGGTGCCTCAGAGTGCTGTACTGCGAGCAGAATGTGAGTCTTGTCTGATGGATCGAGCGACCCGTATGACGCGCTGGCACACGACGCTCGGCAATCTTAGTCCGGAGACTTCAAATCCCAGCACGCCGCGGTGTGCTCGGCCTGACGGGCGTGTCCGTCAAATGGCGGCAGACCCAGGCAGCGGCCTGCCCACGTCGGGAGGACATGCACGATGACTGAGAGCGACTCGTACGGGCAGAGCCTGGAGGTCACCTGGCCCCTCGGGCCCACCACCGTTTACGGCACCGTGGTGATGCCGGAGGGAGCCGGTCCCTTCCCGGGAGTCGTTCTGGTGGCCGGCAGTGGTCCGACGGACCGCGATTGGGACTCCCCACTCCTTCCTGGGTCCAATGGCAGCGGTCGCCTGCTCGCGGAGGCGTTGGGGCGAGCTGGGTTCGCCTCGCTCCGGTATGACAAGCGCGCCTCAGGCCCCCATGTCCGCGAGACGATACCGCTCCTGATCGGCGCCATCACCATGCAGAGCCACGTCGATGAGCTCGCCGGGGCGGTGCGCACTCTTGCCGAGCAGCAGGGCATCCGCCGTGAGCAGATCTTCGCCCTCGGCAACAGCGAAGGGACCCTCCACGCCCTCAACTATCAGGTCCACGACCCTGACATCCCCCTCGCCGGCCTGGTGCTGACCGGGCCTCCCGGGCGCTCCGTGGGTGCGGTCGCCCGGTCACAGCTTGCCGCCCAAGCGAAGAGCTTTCCCAATGGCGAGCAGCTGCTCGCTTTATATGACGCCGCCGTCGCCCGATTCCTTGCCGGTGAGCCCGCCGCCCCCGACCCAGCTCTGCCGGAGGACGTGCGCAGCTTGATCGCGGCCCTGGAGAGCCCCTTCAACCTTCCCTTCGCGCGGGAGCTTTGGACCGCCGACGCGGCAGCTCCTCTGAAGGAGGTGCGCGTCCCGGTGCTCATCGTCATCGGCAAGAAGGATCTACAGGTCGACTGGCAGGCCGACGCGGAGCCGCTTCAGCGCGCCGCGGCAGGACGGACCGACGTCAGCTTCCTCTTTCCCGAGAATGCCAATCACGTGCTGAAGCACGAGCCGCGACCGCGTGAGGAGCTCGCGCAGGGCGAGGCGATACAGAAGTACAACGCGGCCGACGCCTCACTGGACCCCGAGACCGTCGCGGCCATCGTGGCCTGGCTCACGGCTCGAGCCTAGGCGATGGTCGCCGAACGTCTCGGCCGCGGTCTGACCTCGTCCTCTGCGACAGGGTGAGCCGCACCCGGAGGCGCGCCGTCAAGTAGACATTGGCGGAGGCTGGCCTGCCCGATGGTGATCTCGCACTGCGCTGTCAGCGCCAACGCGCAGCGGTAGGTGCCGTGCCCCTAACGGAGCGTCCCCTACCCAGCGCTATCGCGTGCCAGCCAAACGATGGCGCTCACCGGGCCGGGGTGGCTCGGCGCCCACCTCTTGCGCCAGGTCACACGGAGTGTTGGCCGGGGCGAGAGGGTCCGCCCGTGTCGCAAGCAACCGAACCTGGGTACGGAAGGTCTCGCGTGCCTCGCGGTCGAGCGGCGCGAGCACCTCGGCCTCTGCTGCCCGCAGCTGGTCATCCAGGGTCGCGAGGAGCTCGATGCCGAGTTGCGTCGCGACGACTCGGCGCGCCCGCCGGTCGCTGGGATCGGGACGACGCTCGATCAGCTTGGCCGCCTCGAGATCGTCGAGGAGGTAAGTCATGACCGTTCGATCGACTCCGAGGTGCTGGGCGAGGGCAAGCTGGCTCGTCACGGTGCCCTGAGCCGCGGCGGAAAGGACCTGGTAGCCCCGCGGACCGCCAGGAAGGTCGGCGACCGCGGTGCGCGCGGCCAGGGCGTACGCCCGCAGGACAACACCCAAGCCCCAGCCGAGGTCGCCTGCCAACGCGCCGACGCAGCTTGGGGGTGCCCCAACCTCGTAGCGGTTACCAAGGTTTTCATCCACCATCCCATCATAGCCGACAAAGCGCTGTTTGAAAGATCCTCTGCTAGACTGATGATCTGCGATACATATAGTTGAGCGACAGATCGGCACGTGAACACGAAGGCAGGACGGCATGATCGAGCGCGGTGAGTTGGAGCGGGCCCAGTCGGTATCGAGCTGGCCGGAGAGATCCGCCACGTCTGGCCGGACAAATCGATTGTCCTGCTCGACGTCGCCGATGAGATTCTAGGTGGCCCATACAGACCGGAGCTGAAGGCCGAGCTCCGAAGCCAACTCATCGATGCCCGTGTCGAGCTGATCCTCGGGAGCTCGCTGCGCCAGGCACCGCCGACTGGGCCGGCGCAGTTGGGAACCTTCACCGTCACCACCGAAGCCGGAACCGAGATCACTGCCGATATCTGGTTCCGCTGCTACGGAGTCGTTCCCAACAGCGACTACCTTGGCGATGCACTGGCCCCCGCTCGCCGCTCGGATGGGTTCATCGACGTTGGCCCCACCCTTCAAGTGGCGGGGCAGTCAACCGTCTTCGCTCTCGGCGACGTTTCCAGCGCGGACAGCAAGATGGCAGGCCTCGCCGGACGCCAGGCCACCATCGTTGCGGACAACATCAACGCCCTCGCCCAAGGGCGATCCAACCTTGCTCACTACAAGTCCTGGGGCACTGCCATCGCCGTGCCCATAGGACCCAACGGCGGGGCGGGTCAGTTCCCCGGACAGGTCGAGATCGCCGGACCGGAAGCCATCGCGGAGATGAAGGGCAGAGAGATGGGGGTCGGCAGATTGCGGGAGCGCTTCGGATTAGTGCCCGAAACCGGGGCCGGCGTCGCGGACGACAGGGTCGATGTCCAGCCCGAGATTGAAGCCATGCTGAACAAGTGACCACCGATTCCATCGCTTGGCCTCATCCTTCTGGCGCTTTAGGTTGGCGCCGGATCCCTCGCGCCGAGCTGGTCCCGAATGGGCCGGCTCGACGTCCAGCCGTAATTTAGGGGCGAAGACGCAATGTTCAGTGCCTACCTCGTGGTCGCCATTCTCTTGTCGGTAGGTCTCGTGATGTCGGGTGCCCTCAAACTCGCCAAGAACCCTCGGATCGTAGAGGGCATCGGCGGGCTCGGTGTCCCACTGCCGTTGTTTCCGCTGCTAGCGGCGTTGGAGATCGCCGGCGCGGCCGGGCTCATCATTGGCGTGTGGTTCGCTCCACTCGGCATCGCTGCCGGGGTCGGCGTGGTGATGTATTTCACCGGCGCCGTGATTACCCATCTGAGGGCCCACAACCGAGAATTCGCATCCCCGTTGGTTCTGGGCATGATGGCGGCTGCCGCCGTCACGCTGCTCTTGTTCAGTCTCTAGCCGCTCGCGCGCTGCGGTGAGGCGCGACACGCGGTTCCCTCGCGTGCGACCCGCGGACACTGACACCGCTACCCGGCAAGCAGCGGCGGGTAGATCCAGGCGAGTCACGCAACGTCTCCAGGGCTTTGTCGGCGTCGCCATTGAGCTGCTCCAGGGGCGCCGCCTTCGCCGGGTTCCGCGCCAACAAGCATTTCTGTCGGCCTGATCAAAGAGGAACAGCACTTGGTGCAAGCAGCCATCGACGGCCTCGACAACCCCGCGGCTTGACGATGGCCTGTTGACGCGGGTCTCCAATTCACGAGGCGGCACCTGTGACCGAGAGGGTGAATGCCGGTTGGCCGCAAGCATCTCTCGTCCGCGCGTCGCATAGTGTTCGTCTGCGGGGTCGCCGGGCGCCCCGCCTGCTTGTTGCCAAGGAGGACACACTGATGCCCATGACTTCAGAGCCGGGAAAGCTCACCGTGATGATGCAGGCTGGCAGCTGGGGCATCGTCGGGGCGATGGCCATGAGTGGGACGCGGACGCTGACCACGGAGCTGGGTTTAGTGGGTGAGACGCCGCCGGAGGCCGTGGCCAGGCAGGCCGCAAGCGGGCTGCTCAAGCAGATTCCTCCCGGCAACCGCGGTGCCGTGGTCGAGCTCTCCCACTGGGCGTTCGGGGCGGTGGGCGGGGCGCTCTTCGGCCTGCTGCCCCGCTCGTTGCGCCGACGCAACTGGGCCGGTCCCGCGTATGGGCTCCTGCTCTGGCTCGGCTTTGAGGCCGGGATCGCTCCGGCCCTCGGGTTGAGCTCGGCCACGGCAACCCGCCCCGCAGAGCGGGCGGCATTCGCCGCCGATCATATTCTCTATGGCCTCGTGCTGGCCATGGGACTCGAGCGCCGGGACACGTAACCCGGGCGGACAGCATGGTCACGTCCTAGGCAGTTATGTCTACCGACGCGGCGGCATCGCCATGACCGGTCGCCTGCTCATCACCGTGAAATACCGACCACACCGAGCTGCCATCCCGGGTGACAATCGCCCCAAACGCGGTTGATTCCGACATTGAGGTCTTCGTGCTCCCGGCGGACTTCGCGGCTTGCGTGGCACTGCTCTGGATCCAGCAGGGGCGCGCCTCCGCCCGATCAACCGGGTGTCGGCTCTGCTGCGTCACTTGCACGCTGGGGTGCGCGAGCACACTTTCGCTTGTTCGAGGTACGGGTCCCGGGCCCACCCGTGTGATTGGGTGCGAGGGCGGTCTTGCATCTTGCGGGACCGACGGCGAGCAGCCCCGGGCATCGGCAGCTCGGTCGGTGGGAGGCAGCGAGTCGACCGATCGGCGATCATCAAAACCTTGATATGGCCGCCACGGAGGACACAGTGATGGCACGGAGCGAAGAGACGGACGGCATCCCAACGGCGCCTGATCCTGTTGAAGGCGACGAGACGGACCCCGACAAGGACGCCAGCGCAACGCCGACGGATGATACGGGGGACCCGCGGAATGCCGACCTCAATGCCGGCGCCCTGAGCCAGCCGACCGATACCGGAACACCCTGACTCCTACGCGACCAGAGCCGTCACAGTGCGCCCGGGGCCCTCGTTTGGTGGAACCCGACGTGGGAAGAGACCCGTGGCGGATCTCGGGTGTACCAGATTGACGTTACCCGACAACCGATCTCCAGGGGACGCGCCGCCTCAACGGCCGGCTCGATGGTCCCTGCTGCGCGGGCGGACTAGTTGGTTCTCCTCGACGGCGCGGTCAGCGTCTTGTGGGGGCGAGGGTCGGATGCAGCCCTCCCCGCCAATTACCCATCAACCAACAGACCCTTTATCGGGCCAAGCAGTCGCGAAGAACGACGTGAAACAGAAGGAAGGGGCCGAAGCGCGGTGGCATAAGGGGGTGCGGAACTCAGCGACCGTCGCCATTGTGTCTCGATGACCTCTAGTGGCTCTCGACCTTTGCAATCCTGACCCAGGTGTTCACTCCACAGCCGCTCGCGAACACTCCGCGCCAATACTCCGTCGTCGCTGACGAGATTGACCTCGGTGTCGTTGAACAGCGAGTGTTCATTGAGATTCGCTGACCCAACGATCAACCAGTCGTCGTCGATCACGCCCACCTTCGCGTGGACGTACACAGGGGGGTGCTTGCGGCCAGGTGGGCCGATCGTGCTCACAAGCAGACGCCCGTGATGATCTGCCTGCTTGAGCACGCTGAGCTGACCCCGCGTGTCGTCCTTGCCATTGTTCGGCCGTTGTGGAAGGACAAGACAGACGCGGAAGTCGTCCGTCGGTGGCTGCAGCAACTTCTCGCGCAGCACCGCGACAAGTTCGACGCTCCAGAGGAACTGATTCTCCAAATAGATGAGGCGGCTCGAGCGCCGCAGCGCTCCGACGAACGACTCGAGAATGCTGAAGTCGCCGCGAGGAAGGGCCGCGTATGTGTGCTCGGGAACCGTCCGAACCATCTGCACCCGGCTATGGCCCGTCGGCGCCGGCACGGCGACCGCAGCCAATCGCTCACCGGTTGTCGCTTCCCAGCGCATCGCGAAATGCGAGGTGACATCAGCAACTGTGGGCCCCGTGAGGCGGGCAGCGACATCGTGCCAGCCCAAGTCTTTGGCGTTGAGGTGCGGCGCGCCGTCGAACCGGTCACCACCGAGATCGGTGAGGTCGATGCCGCCCACGAACGCCACGATGCCGTCGACGATGACCAGCTTCTCGTGATGACAATGCATCGGGCGGTTGCGGTGGTCCAGGGCGCCCCGGATGGCAGTTCCGCGCAGGAGTCCCGCCATCAAGTGTCGTGCCTCTGTTCGTGACGGATGCATCACCGGGACCGGAGCGCCGGCCCAGACCAGTACCCGCGTCTCGACCCGAGTCGCCGCATCGGCAAGGAGATCCCGCAGGGTCACTATCCTCGGCGCGCGCTCGACAGCGAAGTCCGGGGCGATCGTCCATCCAGCAATGTGCACAAACGATCGAGCGCCGCGCACCGCGGCTGCGATAGCGGGGAGCGCCGCGGCGCCGTCCACATACACCTGAAGGTCATTGCCCTCACGGGGCGGCCGTCGGCTCGCCCAACCTCGGTCATCGCCGCGAAACGCCTGGTCCCAGTCGATACGCGCCAAGCGCCGCAGGTGGTGATTGCGGTTGGCACGCTCGATGACCCCGCCAATCCGCGCGTCAACGCCGCCCGCCAGGTCAGAAATCAC
>CABDZJ010000010.1_pt1 | contig 7360 bp, 8 predicted proteins | sample 3132161 | NCBI WGS metagenome assembly CABDZJ01 (sample SAMEA5534340, study PRJEB31848) | metagenome | biome: tundra; feature: field; material: soil | place: USA | collected 2013-05 | depth 0.45 m | reverse complement strand
GGCACCGTCTCCACCGCGCCCGATGGCTCAGAGGCGAAGGCGGACCCCGAAGTATCCGACATCCCCGTGCTCGCGCTCCCACCCGCCCACGATCGTTGCGGCACAGGTTGCTTCTCCCCGGAGCCGGATCGTCGCGGTGATGACCTCGCGCCGGCGACTCGCTTCGGCGCGTGGCAGGTAGCCCACCCTGCGCCCGGCGACGACCACGGCGACCGCGTCAGGGTCTGCTGCGTTCTCCGGCTCGGGCACCAGGTTGGCCACAGTTGCCATGCGCACACCGGCGTAGTGCCTGCGGCCGCCGGTGAGCTCGAGCAGGGCGTCCTGGTGTCGGGACTCACCGACCACGTCGACATCGGTCGTCCCGGGCATGGTCACCTCGCCGGGATCCCTCGATGTGGCACCAGGAATAGTTTCGCTGCGGCGGATTGCCGGGGGTGAGGTTCCCGCATCCCGGGCCACGAGCCGGCGCAAACGCCCGATGCCGCCGCCACGCGCGCACCCGAAGCAGTAGAAGCGACAGTTCTCTGAGTCGACATGAAGGGAGGGATGGTGGTCGTCATGGAAAGGACAGGGGTAGTAGCGGTCGCCGGGCTCAAGCACGATGCCGACCTCGACCCACAACGCTTCGAAGGCACGGCGCTCCGCGTCGGTTCGTGGCGCGACCTCGCGCCGGCCTGCGTCTCTGTCGACCGCTGCGGGCGGATCGAGCACGATCTCGAGCAGCCACGAGGGCATCTCCGCGACGCCGATCTCACCCGGGGCACACCCTGCTCCCAGACGTAGTGGCGACCGGTCACGTGCAGGCTGGGCGGCGCGATAACGATTCCGCCATCCCCCTTGACATCGAGCCCGAGAGCCGCCGGCTTGCTCGGAACCCGGCGGCCTGGATGACGGAAGTAGAGATGCTGGCCACCGCCGCCGGTCAGCGACTCCACCGTGCGAAAGAGCAGCCCGTTGATCGCCTCCAGCTCCGCCAGTGCGTCCTGCCTCCGTGGCGTGGATCGACATCGAGCACAACCAACCCGGACGCCACCCCGGTGATGACGCCAAGATTCGCCTGGGGCCAGCGCCTCCACCAGCCCTCGATCTCGTGCGCACCGGCGCGATCGCGCGCGTACTCTTCCCACGCAAGGCGTGGATGCTTGCCCGGGGAAGGGCAGGATGGATTCCCACACGTGCAGCAGCTCGCGACAATTGTGTGCATCGGGACCACCGACCATCCTCGCGCGCGCGCTGCGAGCGCTGCGCTCCTCAGACTCATAACCACGTCGGACTCGGCGGCGATGTCGTTGCTCCTCATGCGGTCCAGCGCATGCCTTCGCTCATCATGGATCACGCTGCAGATCAAACCGCTTCCGGGAACTTCGCATCGGCGATTCAGCATATAGTCATTGAGACGGACACTGCCCGATCCCTTCGCCACAACAATGAAATGATCGACCCGGCCGGCACCGCGCTCATCGCTGTCGATGTGCAAGCCGACTTCCTTCCCGGAGGAGCTCTGGGGGTACCGGGATCCGACGCCGTTGTCGCTCCGATACGCGCGTTGGCCTCCCAGGTCGGTGTGGTGGTGGCGACTCGTGACTTCCATCCTCCTGGGCATTGCAGTTTCATCGTCCAGGGAGGCCCGTGGCCACCGCACTGTGTCATCGGATCACCTGGTGCGGCACTCCACCCCGATATCGACGCGGTCGCGCATGTAATCGTGAGCAAGGGCGACGATCCGGCGCTCGAGCAATACTCCGGATTCGACGGCACCGGCCTCGGCGCTCTGTTGCGCGCGCGGCGTGCAGCGGATCATCATCGGAGGCATCGCCACCGACTACTGCGTCCGAGCCACAGCGCTTGCGGCATGCGGCGAGGGCTTCGCCACCACCGTGGTGCTGGACGCCGTGCGCGCGGTGGAACTCCATCCGGGCGACGGCGATCGCGCCTTGGAGGACATACGTGCCGCGGGGGGACGACTATGCACGCAAGCCGAGATCCTCGGGACCGCACGCGGCTAGGAGCTCGATCACCAGACCGGCACCACCAATGCAAGCACGCCGAACGTCATCGACACGAGCGTGGACAGGGCGGTCGGTCAGGTCCTGGGGCGGTGCCCAGGTTGTGACCAAGGTCCCGGCTCACTGAGTACGTGCGTCGGTGGCGTTCTCCACTGGGGCGCATCACCATCGAGGCTGGTGGCGATCGCGGTGCGAGAACGGGCGGCGTGAGCTGCGCCACCAGACGCTGACAACAACCGAACAGGGTTCCAACTGGAGGCTGCCATGGACGCAACAGCGCTGCTCGAGAAGGCACATGACGTGCTCAACGGCCGTCAGGTGATCGGCGAGCCATACGAGAAGAACGGCGTCACGGTGATCCCGGTCGTCACCATTCGCGGCGGCGGCGGTGGCGGCGATGCCCGGACCGGCACGCCTGGCGGCGCAGGCGGCGGCATTGGGTTAGTGGCACGTCCGGTTGGCGCTTACGTGATCCGTGGTGACACCGTCAGTTGGCTGCCGGCCATCGATATCAACCGAATCGTGCTCGGCGGCCAACTTGTCTCGATCGCAGCGATTCTCATGGCAAGGAGCATCGTCCGATCGAGGGCGAGACTCGCCTTGGCACAGGCAAAGAAGAGAGCGTCCCGAGGAGGACCGTGGTGAACGAGATCGACGAGAGCGCCGTTGACATCCCCGAGCCAGAGGAGGCGTTACCGGCAAAGACAGCAGAAACGTCACTGGTCGACCCAGGCGGGGACCCCCTGCCGACACCATCGGACCCGCCACGCTTAGGCGAGGACCCCGCCTACGACCCTGGAGGGATGGGTCGTCAACCCGACGTAGTGGAGGACGAGGAGACCTACAATGCTGGCTGAGTCCCGACGCCGCACGTCCGCCGATGTTCACATGCGTCGTCTGGTCATGTGACCTTCTGCCGTGGTCATCCCTTCTGAGTCGTGACCTTTGACCCGTGACCTGGCCGGTGGCTCTGTCTACAGTGATCCGCAGCCGTGGAATCCGCACGCGGCCAGGAGGAACCCGATGCGTTGGGGGACGATTCGCAAGCCGAGCGTCGCGTGGAGGGTTACCCCCAACCTTGTCGACTACGACGCAGTCTGCCGTTCGTTCACCTGGGACGCCGCCCGCACCGCACTCGACGGTCTACCCGGTGGCCGGGGTCTCAACATCGCGTACGAGGCCGTGGATCGCCACGTCGCCGCAGGCAACGGCGACCGGGTCGCCGTGCGATGGCGGGGCCGGCACGGAGCACGTGAGGAATGGACCTACGCGCAGTTGAGCGAACGCAGCGATCGTTTCGCCGGGGCGTTGCGAGCGATGAGCGTACAAGCCGGCGAGCGCGTCTTCGCTCTGCTTCCACGCATCCCCGATCTCTACGTCGCTGCGCTCGGCACACTGAAGGCTCGCTGCGTCTTCTCGCCGCTGTTTGCGGCGTTTGGTCCGCAGCCGATCGCCCAGCGGCTTCATATCGGCCAGGGCAGGGTGCTCGTCACCACCGAATCGCTCTACCGACGGAAGGTCGCGGGAATCCGGGAGAGCGTGCCAGATCTGACCCATGTGCTCATCAGCGGTACGTGGAGCGCTGACCCCGCTGCAGCGGGCGTCCAGGAACTCGAGACGCTGCTGAACGCTGCCCCGACTGAGTTCGAAATCGAGCCCACCGACCCGGAGGACCCCGCACTCCTGCACTTCACGAGCGGCACCACGGGCACCCCCAAGGGTGCCGTCCACGTGCACGCGGCCGCAGTCATGCACCATCACACCGGACGCTACGCGCTCGACCTGCACCTGGGGGATGTCTTCTGGTGCACAGCGGATCCCGGCTGGGTGACCGGGACCTCGTACGGTATCTTCGCGCCACTGCTGCACGGCATCACCATGGTCGTCGACGAGGGCGAGTTCGACGCCGATCGCTGGTACGGCATCATCGAGTCGGAACGGGTCAGCGTCTGGTACACGGCGCCGACTGCGGTCCGCATGCTCATGAAGACCGGCTCAGACGTGGCCCTGGCGCACGACCTCACCAGCTTGCGGTTCGTGGCGAGTGTCGGCGAACCGCTCAATCCCGAGGGTGTGCTCTGGGGACAGGAGGTGCTCGGGCTCCCCATCCACGACAACTGGTGGCAGACGGAGACGGGCGGCATCATGATCGCCAACTTCGCTGCGCTGGACATCCAGCCGGGGTCGATGGGGCGGCCGCTGCCTGGAGTGGAGGCGACGGTTCTGCTCCGTGATGCCCATGGGCGTATTGCTGTCCACGACGGCGTCGTCGAACCCGCCCCGCCAGCCGAGGAAGGCGAGCTGGCGCTTCGCCCCGGCTGGCCGTCCATGTTTCGCACCTACCTCGGAGACGAGGAGCGTTATCGCGATTGCTTCGTCGGCGGCTGGTATCGCACCGGTGACCTGGTTCGCCGCGGCGACGACGGGTATTTCTGGTTCGTTGGCCGCGGGGACGATGTCATCAAGTCGGCAGGGCACCTGATCGGTCCGTTCGAAGTGGAGAGCGCGCTGATGGAACATCCCGCAGTCGCAGAGGCGGGCGTCATCGGTGTGCCTGACCCGGTGGCCGGGGAGGCGGTGAAAGCCTTCGTTTCACTGCACCGCGGCTACCAACCCACTGACGAGCTGCGGCTGGAGTTGCTCGGATTCGCACGATCACGGCTCGGCGCCGCGGTGGCTCCGAAGGAGATCGCCTTCGATCCGGATCTGCCAATGACAAAGAGCGGCAAGATCATGCGACGCGTCCTCAAGGCACGCGAGCTGGGACTGCCGGTGGGCGACCTCTCGACGCTCGAGGAGACATCATGAGCATTCCTGCACAGGCGCCTGGACAAGTGGCGGCGACATCGCCCGTGTCAAAGGAGCATGCTCTCGAGCTGCTTCGCAGCATGTTGCGCATCCGCCGGTTCGAGGAGCGCTGCGTGGAGTTGTACAGCGAGGCGCGCATCCGCGGCTTCCTGCACCTGTACATCGGCGAAGAGGCGATCGCCGCCGGCGTGATGCCCGCCCTGCAGTCGGACGATGCCATCGTATCGACGTACCGCGAGCACGGCCATGCGCTCGCGCGCGGCATCCCGATGAACGCCGTGATGGCCGAGATGTTCGGCAAGGTCCAGGGCTGCAGCCATGGGCGCGGTGGTTCCATGCACCTCTTCGACGCCGCAACGCGCTTCTACGGGGGTAACGGCATTGTCGGCGGCGGTCTGCCGCTCGCGGTGGGAGTTGGACTCGGCGAGCTTATGCAACAGCGACACACCGTCACCGCGAGCTTCTTCGGTGACGGCGCGGTGGCTGAGGGCGAGTTCCATGAATGCCTCAATCTGGCAGCACTCTGGAAGCTGCCGGTGCTCTTCCTCTGTGAGAACAACCGCTACGCGATGGGGACCGCCATCGAGCGGGCGCTTGCCAACGTCGATGTCACCGCAAAGGCAGCCGCATACAACATCGCAGCCGCGGCGGTCGACGGGATGGACGTGCTCGCGGTCGAGGACGCGACGCGCCGCGCGGCGGATGCCGTGCGCAACGACGGCCCGCGCCTCATCGAGTTCCACACCTACCGATATCGTGCCCACTCGATGTACGACCCTGAGTTGTACCGGTCCAAGGAGGAGGTGGAGCGCTGGCGCGAGTACGATCCGCTGGTGACCTTTCCCGCACAGCTGCGCGCCCTCGGTTACCTGGACGACGTGAGCCTGACAGCAATCGAACATGAGATCGCAGTCGAGATCGACGCGGCCATCGCCTACGCCGCTGCAGGGACTCTTGAGCCGGTGAGCGACCTGACCCGATTCGTGTACAGCGAGACGAGGCCGGCGTGATGGAAACCCCCGTCTCCACCGCCGTTTCGACGCCGGACGCCCGCGTCACCGTCCGCTGCACCTACCGCGAGGCGATGCGCGCGGCCATCCGCGAGGCGATGCACCGCGATCCGCGCGTGTTCCTGATGGGCGAGGATGTCGGCCGCTACGGTGGCTCTTTCGCTGTGAGCATGGGGCTGCTCGCCGAGTTCGGGCCTGAGCGGATCCGCGATGCGCCGCTCTCCGAATCCGCATTCGTCGGCGCCGGCATCGGTGCAGCTCTCGTGGGCATGCGCCCGATCGTGGAGATCATGACCGTCAACTTCAGCTTGCTCGCGCTCGATCAAATTCTCAACAATGCGGCGACCCTCTCGCATATGTCCGGCGGTCAATTCTCCGTGCCCTTGGTGATCCGGATGACCACCGGAGCCGGACGCCAGCTGGCCGCACAGCACTCACACAGCCTCGAAGGGTGGTACGCGCATATTCCGGGGCTGAAAGTGCTCACACCCGCCACGCTCGAGGACGCACGAGGGATGCTCTGGACGGCCCTCGAGGACCCCGATCCGGTGCTCATCTTCGAGAATGGCGTCCTCTACAACATGGAGGGTGATCTCCCGGAGGACGCCGGTCCTGTGGAGATCTCGCACGCGGCGGTGCGGCGGCATGGGGACGATCTCACGCTGATCACCTACGGCGGCACGTTGCCAAAGACACTGGAGGCGGCAGAACGCCTTGCGAAGGAGGACATCGACTGCGAGGTAATCGACCTGCGCACCCTCCGCCCCCTCGATACTGATGCAATCGTCACGTCGGTGAGCCGGACGACTCGCGCAGTCGTCGTGGACGAGGGCTGGCGAAGCGGCAGTATCTCTGCCGAGGTGTCGGCACGGATCGTCGAAGGGGCCTTCTACCGGCTCGACTCGCCCGTGCTGCGCGTCTGCACCGCCGAGGTCCCCATCCCGTACGCGAAGCACCTCGAGGACGCCGCGTTGCCCCAGGTCGAGACCATCATGGCCGCCGTCCGGCAGAGCGTCGCCAGCGATGGGTGAGTTCCGCATGCCCGTGCTGGGCGCTGACATGGAGCGCGGCACGCTCTCGCGCTGGCGCGTGACCGAGGGTGACCACGTCACCAAGGGCGACATCATCGCGGACGTGGACACCGACAAAGCAACGATGGAAGTGGAGGTGTTCGAGACCGGCGTCGTCGAACGCCTGCTGGTCCAGGAAGGCGAGACCGTTCCCGTGGGCACGGCGCTTGCGGTGCTGGTCGCCGCCGGCGAGACCGCGATGGCTGCAAGCCCGAGCCCGGTGCTCGCACCATCCGGCGACCGCGCGGCGGCGCAGCCGGTCCGTGTTGAGGCCTCGCCGCTGGCACGACGGCTCGCAGCCAAGCTGGGAGTGGACCTCGATGCCGTGCGCGGCACCGGCCCGCGGGGTGCGATCACCCGTGGCGACGTCGAGCAGGCAGCGAGTGCGGTCAGCGCGGCGACACCGCCGGCGACACCGCCGGCAACGCCAGTGGCAGCACTGTCCGTGGCCGTGCCCGCCGAGTCG
>CABDZJ010000082.1_pt1 | contig 9640 bp, 7 predicted proteins | sample 3132161 | NCBI WGS metagenome assembly CABDZJ01 (sample SAMEA5534340, study PRJEB31848) | metagenome | biome: tundra; feature: field; material: soil | place: USA | collected 2013-05 | depth 0.45 m | reverse complement strand
TGCCCGATGCTCGTCCTTCCGCCGCCAAATTGAGTCGTCAGCTCGTCCTCAGCCGTCATGATGACAAAGCGAACCCCGGCATCTGGGTAGACCCTTCTCGACAGTCCAACCACGCTGACGACTTCGACAATGATGGTCGAACCATGGCGCTGTCCACGTCGGACGACAGCACAGTCTAAACTGGGGCACCGCGTTGAGATTCGCAGTTCATGGTTTTCTCGGATCTGCACGTTCCCTGTGCTTCGACTCAGGGATCAACGCAACCGCTTCGGGACGCCATGAGTCGCGCGCTGAGGCCCCGATGTCCATGCGGGACATTGTTGCATCGAAAGCGGTGCGGACATCGACTCGGTCCGACTCGTCGCGCACAGTCGCGTCGGCGGCGCGAAGTATCCGGAGCGCGTGACCCTCGACCACCACGCGGAGCGCTGGGGAGCCGACCACCTGAAGGAGCTTGCCGAGGTTCTCGAGCTGACGAATGAACACGGCGGGCATTCCCGAGCCGGCCTGCCTGATCTTATCCGTGGCTCCCTTGATAAGTCGATCGACGGTCACCACCGGTTCGATGATGCGCACGTGTCCCGAAGCATCCCGGTGGATCCCGTCCGGGAGCCTTGAAGCGGCTGCGTGACAGAGGCAGTCCCCCAGCCAATCGATGCAGTTGAGCGCCGTGAACGTGTCATTGACCGCAGGCGACAGCGCGCGGATCGCCACCTCGACGAGTTGGTCGACGGCAAAGCCGAGATCTTGGGTGAGTGTGCGATTGGGGCCGACAATGTGCGCACGGTTCAGCGCCGCGGACACACCGCGTGCAGTATGGATTGGCACAACGAAGGCGACCGGCTGACCTTCAAGCACGAAATGTCCCGGCCGGCGTATCAGCCGGATCACACTGTCTGACGACACGGCGATGCCCATCAGGTGCCGGTGGCCCACCGATTGGATGAAGCCGCTCGCGTGCGCGAATACCGGGGCCCCTACTGCAAGGACGTTCTCACCGATCTCTGAAGGATGAGGCTCCGCCACACGCGGGGGTCGCGAGTTTCCCATGTCGGCTTGGAGATTCGCGAGCGTCGAGCGGAAGTCCCTGGCAATCCCGGACACAACCGATGTGAGCTGAATCGAAGTGGCGACATGGTGAATGAAGTAGATGAGGATGCCGAGGTCCACGAGAGTCAGTGCCAGCGCCACGGTGATGGAGATGTGCGGAACGAAATCGCTTGCGGGCGCACTCTCGACCGCGCCGAGCGCGAGCACTGAGTACACGAAGGTCGCGACGAATGCTCCAAGGCTGAACTGGGTGCCGATATCCCGGATGAAGTTGCGCAACATGCGGGGACCGAACTGCTGGGACGCGAGTTGGAGCACGAGGATGGTGATCGAGAAGACCACGCCGGCGACGGTGATGACGGCAGCGGCGATAGCGATGAGGATCTGCCGAGCCGCGTCTGGGCTGCCACTCGTGACAAACGCGGGGAGCGGAAACGCATGGTTGGCCGCCAGGCGGTCGAGGCCGTACGTGATGCCAAACAGCGCGGCAATGAGGACGACCATTGCGCTCGGCACGATCCACAGCGTCGTCCGGATCGCCTCGCGGCGCGCTCGGGGTACGAGAAATCGGCCGAACCAGCGGCTCGTGGCCGGGCGTCTGTCGTTCATCTTCGCTCGGCATCGTGGACGTGATGCTGACGCTGCCGACCAGACTTCCCGGCGCTCCCCGTCGAGCATACGCCCGTTGGCCCGACATCGACTGCCAACCATTTGCCCAGCCGCACGCCACCCCTGGGTGGAGGCCGCTGCCGGGAGCCGGGTGTGGCTTGGGCCGTCTGAAACTGGATCTCGTGGCCGACGACGTCGAGCGCGCTGCGCGAGACGCCGTTCGTACCCGTCCGGCTGCGGTTGCGTCAGCGGCAGCCACCGCGGACGAGGCGCAACTGGCTGCCGAGATAGCGGGCGAGAAACGCGCTTGCCCGGCCACCCTCGCAAGTGGCGATGAGTTGCTCGAGGGAGTGATGCATAGCTTTGAGGCTCGCTACTCGGCTCTCGAGGTCGAGCAACTTCTCCGTCGCCAGCGCTCGCACCGCTTCGCAGTCAGCCGGCCCGCCACGGCCAAGGTGCAGCAGTATCTCGACCTCGCTCAAAGTGAAGCCGAGTTTCCGAGTTTCTGAGCCTCCTTGATGAACCGTACGGTCGCCACCGTGTCTACCGTGTAGGCAGACCGCCTGAGCCGAGCCTGAATGCAGGCCGAGGCTCTTCGTGAGCAGGACGCGTCGTGCTCCGAGCCTCGAGGGCCGCGACCACTGCACTCGAGGCTGTGGTCACCCTGGATGCGATGCCCTGGCCCACCCACGATTCGTCCCAGTTCTTGGTGACCATCGCACCCTGTTACAGCGCGTCTGGGGACCGCAGTACGCAGACGAGCGCAACTACCTCAGAACGTTCGCCCAACGGCTGCTGGTCAAGCTCGAGGATGACCCGGCGCATCCGGAGATCGTCGTGTCCGTGGGACGCCAGGGGTACCGCTTCGGGCCACCTCGTTGATGCTCTGTTGACTGCCTCGCTGAGATGATGCTGGTGCGATGGCGATGACTCGGTACACGATGAATCCGCACAGGGGAAACTGGCGATGATGCGTTCAAATGAGTACGTTGTTGTTGCGCCCGGCACGGACCATGTCCTCGAGCGCGTCAGCGGCGAGCTCATCAAGCGTCACACGTACGTCGAGGCACTGTGGGTGGCCGAACAGGGTGATCAAGCGGTGTGTCGACTGGTCACCGACGATGGGGACGGTGCGATGGCGGCGATTCGGGCGGCGGGCTATGCGGTGTCAAACATGCGCGAGGTTCTCGTCGACCGCTTTCCTGACGAGCCCGGTGTTCTCGCGGCGATCAGCAGGCGCGCGGCGGCCGCCGGCCTCACTCTAGCCAGCGCCTACCCCGGAGCCCATGGCGATCTGGTCCTTGCCTGTGACGATCTCAACGCCCTCGAGGCAGCGGTCGTCGAACGGCCATCGGGAGGCGGGATCTAGCCTCGGGTGCCGACTATGGTCCTGAGTGTCATGCCGTCCGAGTCGAACACCCCCCGCCCCAACTGGTGGGAGCGGACCCTCACCGTCACCTCCCGGATCCAGCCGCTGGCGGTCGTCGTCGCCGCAGTTGGTGCGCCCGTCGTCCTCACCGCCGCGCTCCTGCCTTTCCGCAGCCAGGTCCCGACGGCGACGGTTGCCCTTGGCCTCGCCGTGCTGGTGTCGCTGCTCGCCGCGATCGGGAGTCGCGTCTCGGCGCTCATCGCCGCGGTGTCTGCCGCCCTGTGCTTCGACATCGGCTTCACTCAGCCGTACGGATCCCTGGCGATCTCGAACCCCCAGAACATCGAGACGACCGCGCTGCTGCTCGTCGGCGGTCTGATTGTCGGCCAACTCTCGGCGCGAAATCGCAGGAACCGAGGACTCGCGGTGCAGAGGCGTGAGGACCTCGGTCATATCCAGGCAATCGCGGAGATGATGGTCGCCGGCGCCGCGCCGGACGAGGTGGTCGCTGCGGTGGCCGGGGAGTTGCAAAGCCTACTCGGTCTGCGCGCGTGCTGGTTCGAGACGTCTCTTGCAGAGAGACCGGGACCGACGATCGATCGAAACGGGAACGTCAGCTGGGGCCGGATCTGGTGGGGATTCGACACCCTTGGCCTGCCCGGCAAGGAGATCTCCATCGAAGTCGAGCATGACCAGCGACGCCTGGGCCGATACGTGCTGGTCGCTGAGCCCGGCACCAAAGTGCGACGCGACCAGTTGCTCGCCGCCGTCACGCTGGCCAACCAGGCGGGAGCGGCGTTGGGCGCTGGTGGCCTCCCTGCGGTGATCACGCATCGCTGACCCCGTTCATCGAAAGTCGTTGACTGGTTGTTGATGGCCACGCAGCTACATTGTAGTGTGGTTCGTTGGCTCGTTCATCGGTAAGAGGCAATGTTTACAACGATCTTGGTCGCTTCAGACGGATCCGACACGGCTGACTGCCTCGTGACGGTTGCACAGTCGCTGGCGAAGGAAGACGGAGCAAACGTGGTGGTTGCTCACGTCAATGAATTGATGGCGGGACGCGGTGGCGTCCACTCGGTTCATGCCAACGAGGATCTCCTCCAGGACAAGGTGCGCATGCAGGTCGCCGACCTCAAGGCTGCCGGACTTGACGCGGAAATCCACATGCAGTCGACGATCGGCAAGGCCGCCAAATCGATCGCCAGGATGGCAATCGAATGCCATGCAGACCTCATCGTCGCCGGTGCGAGCCGGCATGGGCCCTTCGCCGATCTTGTCTTCGGCACCGCCGGTCAGCGGATGTACCGGCTGGCTCCATGCCCGGTGCTGGTGGTCCCTCCGAAAAACCCGGGACCAACTCGTCACGGCCTGCGCGTCGTTGGCGGCACTGGTCCGAGCTCGCACGATTCTGCTCCTGGGGAATAGCACAGGGCGAGGAGCCGTTCCCGGTGCGGTGCGCGGGCGGGTTTGTCTGGGCTTTCCCGGAGTCGGCGGCACGCTGATCAGCGGAGCCGCCGAGTACATGCGTATCAAGCCGCAGCCCTCCGCGTTGGAGGCTGTTCATGAGCCTCGCCTGGAGGTCGAACGGGCTGAAGCCAAACTTGCGTTGCGCTGCCCCGCGGGTCGGGAACGTGGGGGTCAAGGCCATGGGGAATCGCCTACGTGATCGTCACGCGGGGTGGATGTCGCACCGGTCTTCCATGGCGCGAGCAGTCTAGTCGAAGCCGGCGTCGGTTATAGACGGCGGGAATGCGGCGTCGCGCATCCGCTCGTTACGTTTTCGCTAAAACCACGCGAGACGCGCTCGGCTCAAATACTTCATCGCCGACGAGGGTTGGGCTGCTTCATCCCCGAGGGGCGTTGATCCATTGTTGATGCTGCAACATCTAGATTTGTGTGTCGGGTCGACAGCGCGTTATGCGGTGAAGATCCATGTTGCCATGGCGTTCCAGATCGGCATCCCGGTGGCGTGTGATCGCCGCTCGGGACGCAGCATGTTCGCTTGGCATCCCGCGCGCCTCTCGAGGTGCAACGCGACGAGCCTGGTAAGCTCGCGACGTCGTGCGGCGCTTGGCAGCCATCTTGCTCCTCGGAGTAGTTATGGCTGCGTGCGGGAGCGCGCCGGTGCCCGCGGTAACGGGCGTCCCCACCGCATCGAGTCCGGCGGCACAGACCACTGCGCAAGCAGCCTATCTCGCCGCCGTGGGACCGCTTCCGAACCTGCTCGGCCCTGACGTCGCCGAGTACGACGCGCACTGCAGCGTCAACCTGACCACCGCCGCCTGTGTCCAGGCGCTCGAGCAATTCGGCAGCGACATGGATGGCTTCCTCTCCGCGCTCGCGGATGTCATTGTCCCCACGGTGTTTCAGACCGGAAACACAGCGCTGAAGAAGGCGTTGGCCGACCTGGTCGGCGCGCTCGCCACGCTCATCGCGGCGATCAACGCCAACTCTCCCGGCGTCGAGGATGACGCCGGCGGCGCTGTCTCCGCCGAGGGCGAGATCTTCCCCGCGCTCGGGATCATCGCCAGGGAGCAGGGGTCGATCCCCATGACGGCATTCATGGCTGCCGATCAGGCCTTTTCGACGCTGCTCCCCAAAGGATGGTCCAACGTGACCGGCGACGCGAGTCTGCTCGCGGCGAGCCACCTCACCGGCGCGGAGCTGGTCGCTATCCAGTGGGCCTACCTGGGGGCGACGGCCGGGATCACCGTGGCGTACGTGTCGGTGCGGCAGGTCACGCCGGCATTGACCCAGAAACAGATCGCGCCGTATCTGAAAACGGTGGTCGGTGGCGTGACACTGCTCACCCAGCCCGCGGCCTTCATGCTCGACGGGAGCAACGGCGTCTTCGACACCACCTCGACATCCAGTCAGGGCAACCAGTACGAGGCACAGGACATGGTTATCGACCACGAAGGACGAACCTTCGAGATCGTGCTCACCGTGCTCCGGGCCGCGTTTCCCGAGGAGCTCACCGGCTTCGACGCCATCATGGGCGCGTGGCGCTGGGTCGCAGCCTAAGGCACGGATCCTGCGTCGCTACGCTCCACGCTCGCCGTCGTCGCGCGCCGCACGGCGCTGGCGGGGTGCGGTGCTCTTGATCGTCCTGACGGTGCCTGTGACCGGCGTCGAGTTGTATGTCTTGCTGGCACCCACTTGCTGGATGGGAGCTATCTCGCCGATTGCGGTCGTGGTCGCAAGCCCCGGACTCGAGACGCCGGTCGGCCCCATGCGTGCGAGCCGGAAGCTCGAGAAAACTCTCTCGCGAGTCCGAGCGGTTTGGATGCCGGCCGACTCTACGTCGCCACGCAGTCCCCATGAACCCAGTGATCTTCGACCAGCACCTCAATGGCGTGCTTGGCGTCCAGATTCTTGCCCTCACCTCGACTGGCTCGCTGCAGATATCGCACGGCGGTGAGTCCGGCCACGGCCTGACTGTGATCACTCCGACCCCCATCCCAGCGCCACGAGTCGATGTGGATTCGAGCAGCACAGTACGTCTCGACGTCAGTTCCTACCGCGACACCTGCCTCGCTCTGGTATCCGATGAATTGACCGCGGACGACGTCGTCTCGCGTAAAGGGGCGCATCCACCGAAAGACCTTGACCTTCTCGCTGCGCTGGTCTTCGGCTGCGATGCTTGCTGGTGCGTCCATTGCCAGCAGCGCCACGACCTGAAAGAGATGGTTCTCCACCACATCGCGCAGGCAGCCGGTCGCATCGTAGAAGGCTCCTCGCCCCTGGACGCCGAACCGCTCGGCCATCGTGATTTGCACGCTCGCCACGTGATCTCGGTTCCAGATTGGCTCGAGAAAAGTATTGGCAAAACGGAAGTAGAGGATGCTCTCGACCGACTCCTTGCCGAGGAAGTGGTCGATCCGGTGACCAGTCTTGCCAGCTGACACGTTTGGCTCCCCCGAGGCGCGCGCATCATATGGAGGATGACTGACACGATCTCAGGTCAGACGGCGCCATCCGCCGCCCCATCGGCGCTCAGACGTGGGCACCTTCGCGTCTTTCTCGGCGCCACGCCCGGCAGCGGCAAGACGTTTGCGATGCTGCGGGAGGCGCACGATCGGCGTTCTCAAGGCGAGGATCTCGTCGTCGGCTACGTAGAGACACACGGGCGCCAGCTGACCGAGCAGGCGATCGGCATCCTCGAGGTCCTCCCCCGGATCGTGGTCGAGTACCGCGGCAAGCGGATGGAGGAGATGGACCTCGATGCAGTGATCTCGCGCCGGCCGCAGGTCGTGCTGGTCGACGAGCTCGCTCACACCAACGTGCCCGGCGTCCGGCACCCGAAGCGATATCAGGACGTCGAGGAGATCCTCAACGCCGGGATCGACGTGGTCACCACGGTCAATGTCCAGCACCTCGAGTCCGTCAAGGACCTCGCTGAGCACATCACCGGGATCCCCGTGCGCGAGACCCTCCCCGATCAGGTTCTGGACGATGCTGACGAGATCCAGTTCATCGACATCTCTCCGGAGGCGCTGCGCAAGCGTATGCGTCACGGCAACATCTACGCGCCCGATAAGATCGACACCGCCCTCGCCAACTTCTTCCGCCCCGGCAATCTTGCTGCGCTGCGAGAGATCGCACTGCGCCTGGTCGCGCAGACCGTCGGCCGCGCGCGGGGTGCGGTCCGTCCTGCGCCTCAGGACGTCCTCGTTGCGGTGAGCGGACGCGCCAGCAGTGGACCGTTGATTCGCCGCGCTAGCCGCCTGGCGCGGAGATTCGGTGGCTTCTGCACCGTGCTGGTGGCGACCGGCCGTCACGACGACGAGGCCGAGCGCGGGATCACCAAACCCAAGGAGCTCGCCGAGCTGCTGCAATGCGGATTCCTCGAGCGCACCGGCAAGATCGCTGACGAGGTCATCACCACGGCGCACGAGCTCGCCGTGCAGCACGTGGTGGTCGGCGAGTCAGCTCACCCGGGGGTGCGCGGGAGGCTCCGGCGGGGGCTCGTCGACCGCTTGATAGCGGAACTCCCCGATGTGAGTGTGCACGTGGTCGCGCGACCGTCGGTGCCAACGCGAGCCGGGCCGCTCACCGCGCAGGACCAACGACCCGACTCGGACATGCTGCTCCGCGCGCTGCATGCGAGCGCGAGCCGGGCCGGACTGCGTGTCTACCTCGCCTACGCGCGCGGCTGTGGGACCACGGTCGCGATGCTCGACGAGGCGACCCGGAGACATCAGCGCGGCACTGACGTCGTGGTCGCCGCCGTGAAGACCGAGGGCCACAACCGCTGCGAGGTCGCGCTCGGCGACCTGGAGGTGCTCGGCGGCCCCAGCTCGCCGGCGCGTCGCGGCCTCGTCGACGTTGATGCGCTGCTCCGGCGCAATCCCGAGGTGGCGTGCCTCGACGACCTCGCCGCACTCGACACCGAGGGCCAGCTGATCACGGACTCGGTCCCGCGCCTGCTCCGCGCCGGGATGATGCTGATCGCGACCATCCACCTCACCGATCTGCGCAGCACCGTCGAGGGGATGGGCGCGATGCTCGGGGACAGGCCCGCGCACGTGGTTGACGATTCGTTCCTCGACACGGTGACCGAGCTCGAGATCGTCGACATCACGCCGTCACTTCTCGATGAGCGCCTCCGGCGCGGCGAGATCGTACCGGCCAGCGAAGCCGCCCAGGCTCGCGCGCGCGCCTTCCGCCCGGAGGTGCTCGCGTCGTTGCGCGAACTCGCCTTCCGCCAGCTCGCCGAGCACACCGATCGCCGCCTGGTCGCGTACATGCGAGACCGTGGCATCGAGGCGCCGTGGGAGGTGAAACCGCGGGTCATGCTCTGCGTCCCGCCGCGCCCGGGGATGGAGGAGGTCATCGCCAGCACCGCGACGCTTGCGGCGCGACTGGACGGCAAGATGACGGCGGTCACGGTCCGCGACCGCAAGCGATCCGAGCAGGAGATGCAGCTGCTCGGCACTTATGCCGCGCTCACACACCAGGCCGACGGCACCTTCATCACCCTGTACGAACACGACCCGGCGACCGCCCTCACCCACTACGCGCGAAAGAGCCTCGCCACCGAGATCGTCGTGACGCGCGGGCGCGGGCGTCGCGGCACGCTGCGCAAGCTCATCGAGCTACTGACCGACGTCGATGTGTACGTGCTGCCGACGCCCCGGGACACAAGCAACTACCGTGTGTCAAGCGGTGCCGGCGAGCCGCCAGCTGCTCCGAGTGCGAGCGCCGCGGAGCACCCCAGCGTCCAATAGACACACCAGAGCCGGGACCGTCGAGACGAGCTATGGAGGTGCCCCGATCCCGAGTGTTGGGGGGATCACCCCTGAGACCGTGGTGGCAGCCCCATTTCGATCCCGACGTCGGTGGGCCTGCCCCGGGTTGGCGGACACGAACGGTGCAGTGCGTACAACGTTGGAGGGAACTGCTTGACGCGGTCCTGTGAGCGGGTGGGTGAGGACGTCGGACTGTAGGCGTGCAGGAGCCGAGCGATCGATGTTCAGATGGCTACCGTCCACTCCACTTGATCGGCCGATGGTGACTGGCGAAGGCCACGTGGTCGCGCTCGAAAATGGGGGTGGATAGACATCCTGAGGGGTTTATCGGGGGCGCCTGGATACAAAAATGGACCGT
>CABDZJ010000056.1_pt1 | contig 13054 bp, 12 predicted proteins | sample 3132161 | NCBI WGS metagenome assembly CABDZJ01 (sample SAMEA5534340, study PRJEB31848) | metagenome | biome: tundra; feature: field; material: soil | place: USA | collected 2013-05 | depth 0.45 m | reverse complement strand
AGGATCATCGACGAGAAGCCGCAGCGCTCGTGTCCAGGCGGAGACGTCCCGAGGCGGGACCAGGAACCCATCTCGTTCGTGACGGACGATGCGCGAGTAGCCTGGAATACTCGATGCGACAACCGGGATGCCACTGGCCATTGCTTCGAGGAGGACGATCCCAAAGCTTTCCTGGCCGGTGCTTGGAGCGCAGAACACATCTCCGGCGGCATAGCAGCCCGGAAGCCGTTCGGCTTCGACGAACCCGGCGAACGTTACGCCGGGAACATGATTGTGAGCAACGAGCCGCTCGCACCGGCTGCGCATGGGGCCATCGCCGATGACCACCAGACGAACATCGTCGCGCATCTGACGTAGCCGGGCGAACGCCTCCAGGAGGTTCAGAACACCCTTGCGCCTGTCCAGGCGCCCGACGTAGAGCAGCGTCGACGCCACCTGGCTCCGAAGCTGCGCATCCGGCACGACGTCCGGGCGGAACCGCGTGGTATCGACGCCATTGGGGACGATTCGATAATCTCCCGGGAAGTAGCGGTCCGCAAAGTCCCGGGCAGGCTCACTCACCGCCACGCACATGTGCAGCCGTCGGAAGAATGGCATGAGAACGGGACGTGCACAGCGATACGCCGGGCTTCGGTCACCGGAGGCGTGAAATGTTCCCACGTTGGCTCCGCCGTGTAGTCGCATGACGAGCATGGGGAGGGTCGGCAGCAGCGGTTCGTGATAGTGCGCGATGTCGAAGTGCGAAGTCCGCATGAGTTCTTTCGCAGGGCGCCGCAACCGCGGAGTCATGCCAACATGGGCACGCGAGCCATTCCCGGGTACTTGATGGCTCCGGCCCGTTCTCACGTGGCCCGACAAGGTGCGCGCGTCACCGACGTTGCTGGGACCCAGGACAGTCACAGTGTGACCGCGCCGGCGCAGCGCAGCCGACAAGGATCGGATGTGCTCACCCACACCACCGGGGTAGAAGCAGTCGTACGAGGACACCATGACGATGTTCATGCGGGTCCTCCTGCCGCTGTGACCACGGGTGCTCAGACGCGCCGGGGCGATGCCCGCGGCAGCGACTCCAGATTCTCGCCGTGGAAGATCTCAGAAACCGATTGATCCGCGAAGACGGCGCGAATGGAGGCCGCGATCATTGCCGCGACCGACACCACCGTCAGCCGCGCGGGTCGGCCGGCCGGGTCCAGGGGCAGTGTGTCGGTCACGATGACCTCGGTGATCGCGGACTCGTCCAGACGCTGTCGCGCCGGAGGGGAGAACAGCGCATGGGTTGCCACTGCCACGATGTCTGCCGCACCTGCCCGCTGGAGGGCGGCAGCAGCGTTCGCGATGGTTCCACCGGTGTCGATCATGTCGTCGACGACGACGCAGCGACGGTCGCGCACGTCGCCGATCAGGCCCAACGGCTCGGACACGTTGCGCATATCGGGGCGGCGACCTTTCTGCATGAAAGCGATGCCGCATTCGAGGTGGGCCGCATACTCCTGCGCCATCTTGCCGCGGCCTGGATCGGGCGCCACGACCACGAGGTCGCTCCAGCCTTTTGCGCGTACGTGCTCGGCAAGGACCGGCAGAGCGGTCAAGTGGTCGAGCGGGACGTTGAAGAATCCCTGGATCTGCCCCGTGTGCAGGTCCACAGCCATTACCCGGTCGCAGCCCGCAGCGCTGAGGAGATCAGCCACCAAGCGGGCAGAGATGGGCTCGCGCGCCAGCGCCTTCTGGTCCTGACGCGCATACGCGAAGTACGGGATGACTGCGTTGATTCGGGAAGCGCTGGCCCGCTTCAGCGCATCGATCATGATGAGTTGCTCCATGAGCATCTCGTTGACCGGAGCCCCGTGCGCCTGGATGACGTAGGCATCGCAACCACGCACCGACTCGAGGAAACGCACGTAGACTTCGCCGGACGCGAAGCGACTGACCTCCACCGGACCCAAGTCGATACCCAGCCCAGCGGCGATCGCTGTCGCGAGTTGAGGATGACACGAGCCCGAGAAGAGCATCGCTCGACGCGTCAGAGATACCTGCAGCGGCGACCCTTCCGCGGGCCGCCGTCGGACCGTGTCCTCGGAGCCCCGCGGTGTCGGTTCGGTCTCCGGCTTCAAGCTCCTGGCAGGGGGGCCGCCCACATCATTGGACATTCCCAGTCACCGTCCTCGTGTTCGCAATGCCATCACCTCGGTACTCGGTGCTGCACACTGATGATCCGCAGGTCGGCGGGCTCGGTCCAGAGCCGAAGGTCCCAGATGGCAGCCTCGGCGACGAAGGATGATGGGGTTCCATTCCACGGAGAGTTGACGCGTGTGAGGACCATCCACTTGCTCCGGCACGCCAAGTCGAGCTGGTCCGACACGGGGGTCGCCGATCATGACCGGCCCCTGGCCCCTCGCGGGCAGCGCGATGCCAGGCGGTTGGCCAAACACCTGGGTCAACATGGCGTGGCGCCCGCGCTCGTCCTGTGCTCGTCGGCCACAACCCGGGCCTTCAGGATCTCGCGCTGACGCTCGTAGGACACGGTCCAGGTCTGGATCGACTGAGGGCGAGTTTTCCGACGTGCGCACTCGTCACCATGCACGTCCCCGCGCCGACCTGGCGCGAGCTCATGCCCGGAACCGCTGAACTCATCGGCTACGTCACACCGCGAGATCGCTGAGCGCCGAGCATCGCCTGCCGGTTAGCGGGCGAACCGGCCACGGGATTTCGCCGAGCGCTGTCGGTGCTGGGTGACCGTACCGGCAGTCCGGCTCATGTCCGCACCTCGACCGGGGTTTCCGCGCCGCTGAGGAGCTCGCGAACCTCGTCGTCGGTGCACGGCGAGAAGTCGTCGTACCACAGCCCGACGCCGAAGAAGAGTTCCGGCGCGATCAGGCAGATGAGCTCGTCAATTCCATTGGCAAGCGCGGCGCACGTCTCCGGAGGAGCTGTCGGGATGGCGACCACGAGCCGGCCGGGCTGCTGAGCGCGCACCGCCGAGATCGCCGCGCGCATGGTGGCACCCGTGGCAGCACCATCGTCAACAAGAATCACGGTCTGCCCCTTCAGAGAGCGAGCCGGCCGCCCCTTCCGGTAGAGGGTTTCCTGACGCTCAACTTCGCGTCGCACGCGCCGGGTGATCTCTTCGATCTGCTTGTCTGAAACGAACCTGAGCTGCTCGGGATTCAGCACGCGGATTCCACCGCCGGCCAGCGCTCCCACGGCCAGCTCCTCGTGGCCGGGCATGCCGAGCTTGCGGACGATGAGAACGTCGAGCGGAACGTCGAGCGCGCGGGCGACCTCGGACGCAACAGGGACGCCACCACGGGGAAGTCCGAGCACTACGACGTCGGAGCGGTGAGCGAAGTCGCCGAGTTCGGCTGCGAGCAGGCGGCCCGCTTCGGCACGGTCGCGAAAACGCCGCTCGGCGGTGAGTGGTCCCGACCAGGTTCGGATCGAGTGGAGAAGATGCGACGAGAACCAGCGCGTCCCCAGTCGAGACACATCCTCGAGGGCTCCCGGCTCCTCGAAAAGATGCGTGGCTCCGGGAATCACCTCGAGGCTCGCCACCCCGGGAAGCCGCTTCAGCGCGTCACCATTGAGCGAGAGGACGAGCTCATCGTTACCCCCGACGATGAGCAGTGTCGGCGCGTGCACGCGCGCCAGCCAGGGTGTTGCCAGGTCGGGACGACCACCGCGCGAGACCACGGCCGCAACGGCATCCGGCGCCTCGGCGGCGGCGATGAGCGCGGCTGCGGCGCCGGTGCTGGCTCCAAAGTAACCGACACGCAAGTCTCGGACCTGGGAAAGCTGCCGCAGCTCCGACGTCACATTGCGCAGCCGCCGGGCGAGCAACTCGACGTCGAAGCGATACCCATTCGTTGCTTCGTCCTCGCGAGCTTCGGCGGGCGTCAGGAGATCGAAGAGCAGTGTCGCCAGGTGTGCCTTTTGGAGATCGGCCGCCACCCGCCGGTTTCGAGGGCTGGACCGGCTGCTGCCGCTTCCGTGCACGAAGATCACTATGCCGCGAGCGCCGGCTGGGATCGCCAGGGTGCCCTGGAGCGACACGTCGCCTGCCGAGAACCACATGTCCGTCGTGTTCGTTTCCATCGGTGCAATCTCCAGCCGCGGTAGCGGCGCTAGCCATGAGCATCACCCGAGACGGCTCCCCGGACCAGGGCCGAACGTCACATTCAGCGGCGTGAGCACTCGTGCCGCGGCGATGGCAGTTCGGTCGCGCGTGGGCGTTTGGTGAGACTTCGACCCCTCTCCCGGTACTCGAGATCAATTACGGGGTAAGGGTTTTCCGAAATCCTGTCCCTGCTTCTGTCCGTTAGCCCATCCGGCGCCGCGGTCAAGATCACCCGAAGCCGGGGAGCGTACCGAGCGTCGATCGCGTCCGCGAAGGCGTCCGTCGAGGCGTGTGTAACGTGGGCATAAAGGCGAAGGGTCGTCGCTACAGACTTATCGCAGACACGACGCCGCGGCTTCGCCGGGCACGATTGCACACCGTCCGCGTGCGTGCCCCCCAGATCGACCGCACGTCGTCCGCGGCTACAAACGCGCGATCCCGTTATGAAGCGCCGCTCAGAAGAATCCTAAACTCTGGAGGTTCGCGCAGGTGGCGTTCCCCAGTTGCGCGCTCGTGCTGTAAACCGTGATATGCGCGCTAGACTCGGTTTCCGGAATGGTGTATTGACAGTAATGCGCTCCAACGTGCGTGTCTCCATCCATAGTGGTGATGTTGATGCCGTCCGTCCGTAATGAGGACGCCCCCGACACCAGCTGCTTCCCGGTGTTTACTACGTAAGGAGTCTTGCCCGATATCACGTACGAAACGGAAGCTCCGAGGGATCCCGACTCACTTACAGTGATGGTCTCCGAAGGCACCTGACTGAGTTCGACATACGCCCCGACGAAGAGCCCCGCAACGATCAAGAGACAAACATAAGTGGATCGTGAAAACGCGAATCGCCTGATGACTCCTACGAGCGTGGTGCGCGAGACTCCGAAGTCATCGCCCTCGTCGCGTTCCACGCCGAGACTCTAGCCTACTGGTCGCCGCTGACCTACTGATCGAAGCGCGCGTCGTGCCGCGCGCGGGGACGAAACGGCCGATCGCATGGGCGCCGCGCTCGCTATGGTCTCATGCGTCGCCATCCGATGGCGAACAGAGTGACGGCGACTGCAATTAGCACAATCGGAACGACATATTGTGTGGTTACGCACGACTCGATGCATTGGCCTGACTGGACGTATGACATCCCGGAGAACCACAATCCGACCGCGAGAATGGCGACTATGCCGCCGCCGATCATCAGGCCATTCCCAGGGCGTCGGGGTCGTGGCGGGTCTTCCTGGTCAGTCATCGGACCAGCCTACATCCGGATCGACGACAAGAGCCGAATCGGTACGAACGACTTCGGATGGGTCGCGCGCTCGAGTCGCTGAGTAGTCGCTCGGGCGGGCGCAGTACCATCGCCGAAGGGTTTTCTGCAGCCGCAACGTTCGCGGAACGCTGGATGGGGATGCGCACTTGGCTCGATCGCTGACCGCGGCAATCGGCATGAAGCTCAGCAAGGACCACGAATCACGAAACGGGGCGAACGCGTTGACACTCCCTTGGGGCGCCGAACGTATCCCCGCGTTCCAAGGCTTCTTGATCCCGTTCCTCCACAAGGCAGGTTGTGCGCCCATCTGCTCGAGCGCCATACGGACGCGGCGGGATTGCGGGCGAGCCAACGATTGCCCGCTACAATCGCGAGGATGCCCCCAAGAGCGGGAGGCCGCACCGAGGGGGACAGATGTCACTCAGCGCGTCGACTCGCAACTTGGGCGTTATAGCTTGCCTCTCCGCCTTGTGCGGGGTCGTTCTGGCCGCGTGCGGCTCACCTGGCACGTCGACGCAATCGAGCGGCGCCGCGACGCCAACGGGAGCATCCACAAGTTCGGCTGCGGCGACGTCCTCGGGGAGTTCCACGCTCCCAACCTGCCCAACTGGAGCCGCGGTATCAGCGGCTGCCGGTTTCACATATCCGGCACCCAGCGTGCAATCTTCCGCGGGCTTCCTCACGTGCACCTATGCGGATCCGACAACCGGCGCGAATATGGTGATCGTTGCAACGTTAGAGCCCGGTGTCGCTGCGTCGACGATCCAGGCCGTCACGCAGAGTCAGGCCGCGGCGCAACACGTCACTGCCAGTCCGGTCGCCGGCCTCGGCAACGCGGCGTTCACCTTCACCCTACCGGACGCGGCGACGAATTCGCTCCATGTGGCCACGACGATCCTGGAAGTCCTTCAGGGCTCGATTGCCTATGACATATCTGCCGAAGCGACTCTCGATCACGTCGAGACGGTCGCTCGACTTCTTCTCGGGTAAGGGAGGTCACCAGCGCTTTACCGTCAACGCTGAGCTGGTGACGACGTGACTCGACGATCAGATTGATGGCGAGGGCACATATCCAGGGCACACATGTCGCCGCCAGGACGCAATCGATCAGCCCGACTGGCGGGATCGAGGCGATGCTCGATGACACCGCGAGCAACGTATACGCGGTCGACCGGGTACAGCGGTGTCGCGGGTTCGAATCCCTCTCGCTCCAGTTTCCGCAGCCGCATTGAACGGGCGCACCCCGAAGTAAGGGCCTGAGTTCAATGTCCCGTCAAGGCACTAGCGAACTCGGTGTGCGCTCTGGCGCGCCAGAGACGGTTGGCGGCGCTCCTGCGTGGGCGACAGCATCGCAGCACACACCAGCGTGCAACTAACACACCTGAACTGAGGCCAGCGGCGGGCTGTTAGCCCGGCTGGTTTCAGGGCGCCGTTCTCGTTTCCAGTCATTCTTCGCTTAGCTCGCTGCCCCCATCGGTTTGCGCAGATGTGGCGTCAGCCGGATCCCCTCGGCACCTTCTGCACACGCCTTCACCTCGTCCAAATTTGTCGTCGAACTCGATTGGACCACCACAACTGCGGCAGGTTCGGCCAGTATCTCTTCGCAAGAGCCCCCGGAACCCTTCACCGAACGTGGTGATGATCTTCATCACGGCTGGCGCATCCTATCCTCCAAGGTTCACTTGCCTACCCGTAGTCTCCTCCTCCTGATATCCAGCCGCTAAAGCCCATCGAGCAGTCCACGCGCTGTCGAGGCTCCGGTGAGTTGGACAGTGCAACCCGGGCAGACGGAATGCGCGTGTGTGCCGGCGATGGACGCGTCCGGGGAAGCCACGCTGAAACCCGGCAAGCCGGGATTCTCTATAGGGCCGCTAATCGGATCTGGCGCTCCGCCACAACCTGCCCCCAACCGGCCCGCCTGAGATGTGCATCGCCCTGCCGGAGATGTGAACGTCGTGTGAAGCCCACACGGAGGTCTGACGATCAGGGCTGGGAGAGGATCGCCTTGCGCAGCAATGCGTTCACCGTGTCCGGCGCTTCGAGATTCACCATGTGCCCGGAGTCCGGGACGTCGAACCGCTGCGCACCGGGGATGCGCCGCGCGAGCAGATCGGCCATCGTCAGGAAACACGGCACGTCGAGCTCGCCGACGACAACGGTCGTGGGCGCGCCGATCTGCTCGAGCATGGCGATCGGGTCCGGGTCCGTTCGCGCCTGGGGATCCTCATGCGTCCAGTGGAATCCCGAGTACGGTTCGACCAGCGCGGCGAGACGTCGCGCCAGTTGCGCGTCGCGGCACGCCGGAGCGAAGAGCGGATGCCGGAGCCAGATGGCTCTCGCCGCGGACATCCCCTCAGTTGTCGCGGCACGCTCCGCATCCTCCATGCCTTGCTCGGACGCGGCGTCCCACGCCACACCATTGAGCACCGAATCCAGCAGTACCAGACCGCGGATGCGCTCAGGCGCGACGAGCGCGGTCTCGAGGACGACGCGCCCACCCATGGATAATCCGACAAACAGTGCGCTGTCGATCCCAAGTCGATCGAGCAGCGCAAGCAAGTCTGCGCTGTGCGTGTAGGGGATGCCGGCGGAGGGCTCGCTCGATCGTCCGAAACCGCGCAGATCGCAGCGGACGACGGTCGCGACATCGCGAAGGGCGACAACCTGCTCGTCCCACATCCGGCCATCGAGTGAGAAGCCGTGGACGAGTACGACTGCCGGGCCCCTGCCCTCGACGTCGTAGTAGAGGTCGGCTCCCGCAACCGGGAGCCGACCCTTAGTGTTCACGAGCGGATTGTGGTCGAGCCTGGCCTATTTGCGGGCGTCGTTCACGCCTGGCGCGGACGTTGACGCTGCAGGCCGAGATTCTCTATAGGGCCGTCACCCGAGCGGAGTGACTACCGAGTGTTCGTCGCGGCCGTCTGGCCAGCCGGCGCTATTTCGTGCGGCTGGCGCGAATCTCCCAGAACTCCGGCTCGGGAGTGCCCGGTGGCAGAAGCGACCTTACGTTCGCGTCGAACCACTTGTCGTGTTGAGCTTGCGAATCCCAGATTTCAATAACGGTGATGCCATCGCCGTCAACGACGCCATAGTGAGCGACGAAGCCGTCAGCGCCCATCTGCGACTCAGCAACGGCCGCAATGACCTGGTCGTAGGCCTCAGGAGGCATCCCCGCGGCGTGATGCCGCTTCAGTGTCGTCATATGAAGACTCCTCGCCATGTTCGCGGTTACAACGGACGGGAGACTATCAGGTAGCCATTGCGCCCGTCTTGTGCGCTGGCCTGGAGACACAAGCGTGGGCGATCCGTGAGGGTGAGGGAGAAACACAGGTGGCTCCATATGTGCCCGGCCAGGAGCCGCCTATTGCCTCCAGATCGCGAGCGTCGGTCCTCATTGGAATGCGGCGTCAGCGTGTTCGGCAGACCGAGGTTCACGGTCGTCACTACGTCGCCAGGCTAACCCGGCCTTCCGTGGCCCCACTCTCATCTCACCGGGCGGAGAGATCGGGTTCGGGTGCTGCCCCCGCAGGCGACCCCTCGCCGGTGTAGCGCTGGGCGTCGGCGTGCAATCGTCAGAGGAACGTCACGCGGGTTGCTTCCTGCTTGCCTTGGGCGAAACCGGCACGGGCGGCGGGGATGCGGGTCGCCAGATCCATCTGGTTCGTGCCCATCGCGGCTCGGGAATCGGCGTCCGGTGTGATCACCTCGACGCGGCTGCCCTGCTTGCGCAGGCCCTCGACCTGGCCTGCCAGGTCCATGCCCCATTCCGGTGGTCTGCGCAGGCCCTCGAACTGGCCTTCCGGTGGTGTTCCGCTCCGTCCGCCCAACGGCGAGAGCACCACGACGTGCGCATAGCCCGAGGCAAGGTCGGCGTTGTCGGAGGAGCGCACGCCGCCGTCGATGTAGCGCGCGCCGTTGATGCTGACGGTGGGGACCAGACCGGGCAGCGCGGTGCTCGCCGTGACCGCGTCCACCAGGTCGACGCCGGAATCGCGGTCGAACGCAGCCAACTCGCCCGTATGCGCGTTGACGGCGACCACGATCATCGGCGTGTCCGGCCATTCACGGCGGGGCAACCGGGCGGCGACCATTGCGCGCCGCTGTTCCGCCCCGGGTCCGAGTATGGAGTCGCTCTCCAACCCGAACGCGCCCATCGCACGTTGTAGATCGGCTGCCGAGGTGGCGGCGGCGCCGATGGCCCTCATCCGCTCGAACACCGTCGCCATTGGCAGAGACGGCGGCCGTTCCCGGTTCTGTCCGACCGGTTGAATCGGCGGGGACAGCACCGAGGCCAGCAGTTCGGCCGCCGGTATACCGCTGCGCACCTGCGCTGCCGCGGTGGCCCCGGCCGAGGTGCCGACCACCAAATCGGCGGCCTCTGTCATATCGAGACCAGCTTCGGCCAGGCCTGCGATGACACCGATCTCCCACGCATTTCCGGCAGCCCCACCACCACCGAGAACCAGAGCAACGTTGTGAACCATCTGCCCACTATTTCAGCCCGTGGACCCTCCTGTCCATCGAAATACCAAGACCGTGCCTTACGGCCGGTTTCGCTTCATCCTCCTCTGGACGATGTCGTCAGCGAGACCGATCATCAGCTTCACGGCGGAGCTGGAGCGCCAGGCTGGGGACTAAGAAGGACGCGAGGAAGATCGGCAGAAAGCTCTTTCCGGTGCATCGGAAGGCGACGGTCTGGCTCTCGGCGGCGTCGAAGGTCCGAGTTCGGCTGGAGTTTCGGCCACCGCGAACTTGCAGGGTGTGACGTCCAGGTTCGATTGGTATCTCGATCGTGTCGTTCATTTCGACCGATCCGGCAAGGTGACCGTCAACCACGATGTCGTACGTGCCACGTCGGACCTCGGCTCCGATTGCTTTATGCGTCACCTTCAGGGTTGCTGTCATCTTCGATCTCCATTGCCCGGCCCGGCTGAGCGGATCACCGCGAGCCATGTTAGGGGACCCGTCGGGGCGCGCCAATAGTGGCGCACACGGTGGCGGCTTGTGGGTTGGGGAAGGGTTCACGTACGAGTGCTGTGCGTCACGCCAGCGTGCAATTAATCACCCGAGCCAATTTCGCGATTGCGAGATCGTGACAGATACCCGCACCGAGTCTCGCGCGATTGAGTGGCCGATTCACTCAATCGGGTGACACACTTTGATCTGCCAAGTCTTTCCCACCGGGAACCGAGACGCGTACGCGAAAATACCGTGGCCCCTCACGCTGTTCGGAAGATCGGCCAGCCAATCTCGGTTCGCCACGCCGAGCTGTCGTCGGTGTCGCGTGGTCCGACGTGGTAAATCTCGTGGACTGGCCCCGACACCTGGAGCGCTTGCTGGTTCACGTACGTACCAAGGGCCGCATAAGTCACATCGATATCGTCGTGCCGGCCACTATGCATCGTCGTTGCCAGGTCGGTGGCGTGGACGTCAAAGGGCTCCACCCTGCCTCGGGTCGGGGGCCCATCCACCGGGATATAGACCACCATCATCCCCCGCTCCTCGGTGAACAGCTCGTTGTCGTAGAGGCCACCCGGCGGCCCGATTGGCACCGCGCTGACCGAGCTGAGTACCGCCTCGAGCTCACTCATTGCGGCGTCATACCAGCCCAGGACGTCGCCGAGATTCACCACATCGCGGACTGCAGCAACCGTCGTCGCCTCCGTCCGGCGACGCAGGACCTCGAGAGGGGCTGGGTTGGGCTCGAGGAGTCTCCGGAGCGACACGACTGCTGCCCGAGTCTGGTCGAGCTGCGTCTCTACCCGTTGCAGGTGCTGGGAGATGATCGCGGCCCGGGCGTGTGATCAGTGATCGCAACGAGTTCGCCCACCTCGCGCACCGGCATCCCGAGCTCGCGAAAGCGGTGGATGACTTGAGCGGTGGGGACCTGATCAAGACTGTAGTAGCGGTAGCCGGTGTGGCGGTCGACGGTTGCCGGCTCGAGCAGCCCCGCTTCGTGGTACCGGCGAAGGGTCTTGATGCTCAGGTGCGTGATGCGGGAGAACTCCCCGATCGCCAACACGCCAGACATGTCCATCAGTCTGGGCTCCGCGGACGAAAGAGTCCAAACCCGTCCTGCTGTCGCAACCTCGTCGCGAGGAGCCTTGACTCTCCCCCTGAGGGAGGCTCCACGGTGGTCTGCAGAGTCCGAGTAGACCCGAGTTCCCCCGGAGGAAATGGAGATGATGGAGCAGCCACAAAGCATTGACCTCGGTGAATTGCCTGCGGTCATCACGAGTTATCTCAAGGCACACATGGCTCGTGATATCGATGTCGCCGTCCAAAGCTACGTACCCGACGCCACCGTGACTGACGAGGGCAAGACATATCGGGGACGAGAGGAGATCAGCCAGTGGCTGTCTCGGTCGGCGAGCGAGTTCACGTACACCATCGAGATGACCGGTGCGACCAAGGTTGAAGCGAACCGCTACGTCGCTATGCACCACCTGGAGGGCAACTTTCCCGGAGGACGGGTCGACCTTCAGTTCCGCTTCACCCTCCGAGACGGAGCGATCAGTCAACTGACCATCGAGGAATAGCTGCATAAGGAGCCTCTTGGTCGCCCCGCCTGGAGCCCCAGCCTCTCAGAGCCTGTAGCCGATTGAAAAGGATTGCGACCGTCACCAGGGCGTCATTCTCGGATGAGATGTCCGGGCTAGGCTGCGTCGCATGATCGCCGCGAAAGGAAGGGGCTCTGCGGACCAGTTCGCGAAAGCGGATCCCGCTACGCTGCTAGCGAGCCAGAAGAGGGCCTCAGCGAGCCCAGAGCGCGTACTCGTCAGGGACCGGCGGCAAAACGCTCCCGCTCGGAACAGCTCTTCCGCTGTGCCGCTCGCCAGCGTCGCCGAACAGGAGCTGCTGAGAGCTACCGTGACGGGTTCGCCGACCGCTCTCGTGGTGGCGGATCTCAACGGCGTCGCGCTGCTCTGGAACCCTGCCGCTGAGCGCCTGTTCGGCTGGAGCGCGGCCGAAGTCGTCGGCCGTCCGCTCCATCTCATCGAATTCAGCTCCCGCGGGGAGAGCCATCGGCTGCGTAGGGGAGCAGCGGCTGGCCGCGATGTGTTCGAGGTCCAAGCGCGGCGCCGTCACCGTGACGGGCACATGGTCGAGGTCGCCGTCTCGACGGTAGGGCTGCACGATCCCAGCGGCCGGGTCATCGCCGTCCTCGGAACCTATCAAGACATCACCGAGCGCAAAGCTGCGGAGGACGAGCTCGTCCGCCAGGCTCACCGCGACGACCTCACCGGCCTGGTCAACCGGCGTGGCCTGCTGGAGGAGCTGCAGCATCTTCAATCTGGCAGGCGGCGCCGGTTCGCGGTGGTTGCCTTTGACCTCGATCATTTCAAGCACGTCAACGACGCATTCGGCCGCGCCGTGGGCGACGAGGTGCTGGCGGTCTTCGCCCGGCGCTTGGTGAACTCGGTTCGACCTGGCGACGTGGTGGCTCGGCTCGAGGGGGCCCTCTTCGCTGTGCTGATGATGGGGGTTGAACCGCGCGCTCTTGAGTCCACAGTCGGCCGGCTGCTCGCAGCCGTCACGCAACGCTACGACGTCACTGGACAGCAGACTGCGGTCAAGGTGACGGGCGGGGTGGCCGGCTGCTCCAGGCTCGAAGAGCCTGCCGAGATGGTCCGGCGGGCCGAGGTGGCGTTGCACTATGCCAAGCGGGTCAGCCGAGGCGGCTT
>CABDZJ010000052.1_pt1 | contig 13393 bp, 15 predicted proteins | sample 3132161 | NCBI WGS metagenome assembly CABDZJ01 (sample SAMEA5534340, study PRJEB31848) | metagenome | biome: tundra; feature: field; material: soil | place: USA | collected 2013-05 | depth 0.45 m | reverse complement strand
CCCCGTCGGCAACTGTCGTTGCAAATCCACTAGCCGTGGTCGGATCCGAAAACGCCGGTATCGGGCCTTACACGCTCGGATTGGTGAACGCCCAGGGGATCGTGGTGGCCGCCGTGACTGCCAACACCCCTTCCGATTACTACTCAGGTGGTGATCCGGCCATTACCAGTACGTCCGACAGCCGCCTTTACTACGAAGACGGGAACACCAACATTGACTACCTGACCTCGACTGGACAGCACGGGGTCGCCTTCACCGTCAATCGACCCAGCGGAGCGTTGGTGGTGTTTGCGGTGAGCCCCGACGATTCCAGAGTGGCGGTGGCGGTGCTGACCAACTTCAACGGAGAGGCACCGCCCTACACCTCTCACATGTACCTGATGGCCATGGGTGGGGGATCCAGCAGACTCTCTTTGATGGGAACAGTAAAAGCAGCACGGCTCCCTTGACCTGGCCGGTGGGCTGGGATGGCGCCAATCTGGTGGTGGCTCAGTCTCTCACGGCCTACTTTTCCGGCTATGATCCCGGGACAGGCCCCTGCTCAGCGTGGGGGGGCTCCCCCTCGGCGGCAGTGTTTTGTGCGTCACAACTGCGCGTGTTCAACCCAGTCGATCGGACATTCGGTCCCCCACTCTGTCCGCTGGATACTGAAGTAATGGACGGAAGTCCGACCGCAGCTGGAATATCCTGTTCGGGCCTCGGCAAGCCCTGGGAGATCACTACCCCGGAGTTGACAGCAGTTTCCTGGTCCGGGGTGATCACATCCTTCGGTTCGAACATCCCCGGAACTTGCATGTTATCGCCCCACGGAGCCGTGATCGCTTGTGCTTCAGACCTTGTCGCTGACGCAACCGTGCACACCATTCCCGCCCAAGCCTTCCGCGCCGGCGGGGTGGTGCAGAAGATCCCCAATCCTCTCGACTTCCAACTCATCGGTTGGTTAGATGGGAATGACGTCGTGGTCACCACGGGTGGCAGCATTATCGGTGGTGGCAGCCTTGGGGGGCTGGCGGTGGAAAACATCGTGACAGGCAAGCGGATCCCCGTTTCGCTGGCGAAAAGTCCAAATCCCTACAGTGTCCGGTGGCAGTTCTTTGGGGTGATACCGGGAGCGCTGTGACGTTTCAGAGCCCCTCGGACCAGTAGCGAATCGCGGCGATTGAGAATGCGGGCGACGAAGCAGCGCTGAAAGTGGGCAGGCCGTTGGCGATGTCCGCCTCGACCGTGACCGTCACCCTGGCGAGGCCTCGAGTAGCACGGCCTATTGCGCCCGCAATCGCACAAGGCAATGTCGCAAGGAATGGTGGTCGCCGGCGCGCCGAGTGCCACGGACGACACTAGCGGGAGGCGGCTATCCTCTGGGCCTTGAGCGTCAGCACGCGGCGTGGCGAAGCCCTCGCGGCGGCGCGTGGAGCGTAACCTCCATGATGGTGCCCAGCAGCACTTGGTGGCATTGGAATCGCAGGCGCGCACAGCGACGGTGCCAGTCCATATCGACGCCGACGGCATCGGCCGATACCCGCAGGAGATTGAGGCGGCGCTCTACTTCTGCACGCTGGAAGCACTCCAGAATGTGCAGAAGCACGCTGCGGCGTCAGCGGTGCAGGTGCGTTTGCGCGAGGACAGCGGGCGGGTGCATGTCGACGTCATCGATGATGGTCTAGGTAGAGCGAAACATCACTGAGTCCTTGTCCTCGAAGTGGACGGGCAAGTCGATCAGTTCCGGGTAGAACCGCCTGGCGGCTAGCCTTCAGAGGCCGGGGGCCGGTCGAGTGGAGACTATTCTCGCCACTGCATCCCCGCAAATTGCAGGGCTCTGTGCACCGCCGGCCGCATCAGCGGTCCCGACCGATGATGACCGCTCGCTCTACCGGAGTCGGACTTGGCGATTCCAGGTCAAGTGGCTCGATGGATCTGAGCGGCGGTTGGGCCATGAAGCGTGGCACGTGGCCACGATGAGCAGTCCCCGTGTGCGGCGAGAAACGGATGGCAGAGATAGACGTCTCCGAGGGAGCCCGTGGCCAGCTCGACAGGACGGTCCGCCGAGGCGGGAACTACCTCTTCGCACAGCGTCATCCATGCCACGCCGTCGTCACCGGTCGCCTTCAAGAACTGCGGAACGTCGAGGTGTGAGCCGACCCGCACCTGTGTCGGGGCATCATCGGAACCTACCTCGGAGAAGAGGAACAGCATGAGCAGCGCGCGACCGCGGGAGCGCAGATCGACGCGCATTTCCCCTTGAGCCCCCGCAAAGCCGGCTTCCACGTGCCACCCGGCCTCCAGTGGCGCATCTGTGCTGGGAAAGCGAAGAGGAAAGGTTCCGAGACCAGTCAATGCGATCCAGCGCCCGGCTCCGACAAGTTGATCGAACGCCTCAAGAAGCGACGGCGTGTTGGCGGCCGCTCGGAAGGCAGGTGTGCCGAACCCGTCAAGGCGAATGAACGGCTGACGCCAAGTCGATCGGTCGGATGGGTCACACCCGATGGCATCCCAGATCTCCTGTCGACACTGCTCACCGACGTCTTCGGGAAACGCCCGTTCGAGTTTCACAAATCTCTCCTCGACAAACTGCGCTACCTGGTTGGCTGTCAAGGTCATCGTGTCTCACCCACTTGCGGTCGAGACGGCTCGGCCACCAACCCAGCGTTGTCGGTTCGGGCAGCGGACATCGCCGCATGGTGACAAATAGCCGCAAAGATCGGCGGCCCGCATGGCGTGAACGACCTAGCCGCGCGTGCTGCACCAGGAACCTCGTCGGCACAGTAGCTGCCGGGTGGTGCTCGCGGCGTGGCCGGGCTTGGAAAGGTGCGGCGCCATAGCAGTCACAGTCCCCTCACAGGCCGCCCAAATGAACCTCAAAGGGGGTGCTGCCACGCTCTGCTTAGCTGCCCGCGATAGAGGAACTCCACCATGAACGATGACGACCTGACAACCCCCCACGAGACCGCTCCCGTTCGCCCCGTTTCGAGCGCGACGTCAGGGCCGTCTCGCCAGGCCCTTCGACGAGCCGGAGCGCAACCTCACGCCGGCGTCCATCCGGCGTGAGGTTGAGGCCTCGCTCCGACGCCTCGGCGTCGAGCGTATCGACCTCTACCAGTTTCACTGGCCGGACGAGATGGGCACGCCGATCGAAGAGTCCTGGGGCGAGGTGGCGAGGCTCGTCGACGAGGGGAAGGTCCGTGCCGCCGGCGTCTCGAACTTTGACGTCGCTCTCCTGGACCGCGCCGAGGCGGTTCGCCATGTGGATTCGGTGCAGCCTCCCTTCTCGTTGATCCGCCGGGACGCCGGCGCTGACGTCATCCCCTGGGCCGCCGCTCACAACGCCGGGGTGATCGTGTACAGCCCAATGCAGTCGGGCATTCTCACCGACACGTTCTCCGCGGAGCGCCTCGCGACAATGGCAGATGACGACTGGCGTCGTCGCTCCGCCGAATTTCTGGAGCCGAAGCTGTCACGCAACCTCGCCCTCCGCGACGCACTCAGGCCGGTGGCATATCGCAACGGCACGTCCGTCTCGGCGGTGGCGGTTGCCTGGACGTTGGCCTGGCCCGGAGTGACCGGCGCCATCGTGGGGGCGCGCGACGCGTCGCAGGTCGATGGTTGGGTCGACGCGGCAACGCTCCAGTTCTCAGCGGAAGATCTGGGCGAGATCGTCAGGGCACTGGCGAGGATCAGGGCGGGGTCAGGACTGGTCGAACCCGCAGTCGTCTCCAGTGTGCATGCATGGCACGGCGCGGGGGTGCCGGCATGACCGGCATCGTGCCCGTTCTGATCACGGCGTTCCTGGCGTCATCGGTCGAGGCGATCGAGATGGTCACCATCGTGGTGGGAGTCGGCGCAACCCGCGGCTGGCGCTCCACCCTGTTGGGGGCGGCAGCCGGTTTCGTCGTGCTGGCGGTCGTCGTCGCTTTCTTTGGCCTGGCAGTCAGCGCGATTCCGATCGGTCCGCTCAGGCTGGTTATCGGCGCGCTGCTGCTGGTCTTCGGGTTGCAGTGGCTTCGAAAGGGCGTCGTTCGGGTCGCGGCTCGTGGATTCGCGGGGATGCAAGTCGAGGCGAATCAGGACACCGATGTCTGGACCGGGACGGGTGTCGACTGGACCGCATTCGTGCTGTCCTTCAAGGGCGTGTTACTGGAGGGACTGGAGGTCGCGTTCATCGTCGTCTCGGTTGGTGCCACGGCTGGCCAGCTGGGGGTCGCCGTGTACGGTGGTGCGGCCGCGCTCCTGGTGGTTGGTGCGGTCGGAGCGGTCCTCTCACGTTTCGTGGCACGCATTCCGCGCAGCTTCCTGCAGCTCGTCGTCGGCATCCTCCTCACCACCTTCGGCTCGTTCTGGGCGACCGAGGGTCTCGGCGTGAGCTGGCCCGGAGGTGACGTCGCAATACTCGGGCTGCTGGCGGTCTATTTGCTGACCGCAGCGATCAATATCGCCGTCGAGCGCCGTGGAGCGCGCCAAAGCAGACTAACCCTGAATCTGAGCGAGGTGGCGAGATGATGCGACTCATATCGTGGCTGGTGGGGTTTGGCCGATTCTGGTATCGGTTCATCATCGGCGACGACTGGACGGTGGCGGCGTCGGTCGCAATCGGACTCCTGGTGAGTGCGTTGCTCAACGCGACTCAGTTCCCAGCCTGGTTGGTTATCCCGCTCGTCGTGATCGTTATGCTTCGGACCAGCGTCCAGCGGTCCAAGCGCACCCAGGACCACGTCAGCGTGAGGCGGGCGAGATGAAGGCGGTGCTGCACCCGCAGCCGGCCTGATCGGAGGTAATGGAATGAAGATTGCGATCCTCGGCACCGGCAAGATGGGCGGTGCGATGGCGCGTCGCCTCGCAAGCTGTGGTTTCGACATGACCGTATGGAATCGCACCACTGCGAGAGCGGCGGAGTTGCACATCGGCATCGTCGCTGCCACCCCAGTTGAGGCGGCTCGCAATGCAGACATCGTCATCAGCAGCCTCACCAACGATGCAGCGGTTCGCGACGTGTATCTCGGTGAGCACGGCGCGCTCGAGGCTCCCGAGCACAGACTGTTCATCGACACGAGCACTGCTGGACCAGAGATCATCGATGAGCTCGGTCGCGAAGCGGACAAACGGAAGGCTCGCTTGCTCTCAGCTCCGGTGGTCGGCAGCGTGCCCGCCGTTGAGGCCGGAAAGCTCCTGATCCTCGCCGGTGGAGATCGGGCCGACCTCGAGCAAGCGCTGCCGGTTCTCGGGAACCTCGGCGACGTCCACTACGTCGGCGAGCGAGGCAGTGCGCAGCGGTTGAAGCTCATCGCCAACAGCATGTTGGGCATCACGAGCGCCGCCGCGGCTGAGCTGCTCACCGCGGGGACGGCCATGGGACTCGATCCGGAACAGGTCTTCTCGATCTTGGTACGTTTCGCCCCAGGTCTCGCTGCACGCGAGCGCAGCTTCCTGCATCGCCAGCACACGCCGACCATGTTCGCGGTGCGTGACCTCGTCAAAGACCTCGATCTTGGTGTTCAGGCCTTTGACGGCAGCGGCGCCCCCACTCCACTCACGCGCCAGGCTCGCGATCTGTATGAGGAGGCGATGCGCGGGTCCGCCGATCTCGACATCTCTGCGGTCATCGAGCAGTCGAGACACATCGACGCTGACCAGATCGGACACGAAATCACATGAGTCAGTTCGTCAGTGAGCTCCGACAGACCATGGTTCCCGGTCGCAACACCAAGCAGGGTCCATTGCCGCCCCTGCTGGTCTTGATGACCCTTGTCACCGGCCTCGTCGATGCCTTCAGCTATCTGGTGCTCGGTCACTCTTCGTCGCCAACATGACAGGCAACGTCGTGCTCTTGGGATTTGCGCTGGTGGGAGCGCCTGGATTCTCCATCGCGGCATCGCTTGCGGCCATAGCCGCCTTCGGAGTCGGGGCCCTCGTCGGTGGGAAAGTAGGATCGCGATTCGCCCGAAACCGAGGTCAGCTCTTCAGCACTGCCGCTGCGATCCAGGCTGTGTTCCTTGTGTCTGGGGTTGTCCTCGCTGCACTCAGCACCAATCCGCTGACCGCCGGAGTCCGATACTCCGTGATTGTGGTCCTCACCATCGCGATGGGGATCCAGAACGCCGGCGCGCGCAAACTCGCCGTGCCCGACCTGACCACCACCGTTCTCACCATGACGATCACGGGCGTCGCCGCGGACAGCCATGTCGCTGGGGTCAGGGGTCCAAGGCGGCCCGACGGCTCATTGCCATTGCCGCCATGCTGCTCGGTGCAGTGATCGGCGCCACGCTGGTCCTCCACGCACTCATTGCTTATCCTCTTGCTATCGCCTTGGTCGTGACAGTATTTGCTGCGGCCGCGAGCTGGATGCTTGCCAGATCGAGCGCCGACTGGGTTCGTGAGCAGTGAGCCACCGCCAGTTTCCGGATCTGCGCGCAAGCCAACTCGCTCCAGCCACGAAACTGTCCCCAGAGCCTGGGTGGCGGCGAGGCGCTGGCCGTCCATTGGACCGTGCTCGGTGTTCGCCTTCTTCTCATTGTTCTGGCTCATCAGCGGGCTGTGGGCATTGACGCACATGAACATGTGAGCGCCGACGGTGACGCCTCCACATCGGTCGGCGACGGGCTCGGCGCCATATCAGGCAAGTCGCGTAACGATGTCTGGGCGGTGGTATCGCGGGAGCCGAACACCTATGCCTCGCCAGCCTCGTTGAGCATTGGAACGGCACATCGTGGACGGCGATTCCCAGGGCCGGCCCCGCCGACTTCGTCGGGCGACTACTTGCAAGTCACCGGACGCGGTCAGCCGTCTCGGAACAACCCGCGGTTCAGCGCCGCCGCCGTCAACTCGTCCCGAAAGCGTGGTGCCGCGAGGGAAATCAGAGCACGGGCGCGATGAGCCAAGTCCATTCCGTGGAGGTCGACGCGGCCGTGTTCCGTGACCACCCAGTGCATGTGCGCTCGCGACGTCGTCACACCAGCGCCATCCACGAGCGTATCGACGATTCGCGATAGCTGGCCGCCGCGCGCGGTCGATAGCAGGGCAATCACCGGACGGCCACCGCGTGACAGCGCCGCTCCCCGCATGAAGTCCATCTGCCCACCCACCCCGCTGTACATGCGGGCACCAATCGACTCCGCACAGACCTGCCCAGTGAGGTCGATCTGCAGTGCGGAGTTGATCGCCACCATGTTGTCGAGACGAAGGATGGTACGTGTGTCATTCGTGTACTCGAAGGACCGCATCTCCAGCATCGGGTTGTCGTCCGCGAAGTCGTAGAGGCGTCGGCTGCCATTGAGGAAAGCCACGACAAGCTTCCCTCGGTTGATCGTCTTGCGACTTCCGGTGATCACACCCGCGCTGACCAGTTCGAGCACGCCGTCCGACACCACCTCGCTGTGCACTCCAAGCTCGCGGCGGTCGCCGAGTAGCCCCAGCACGGCGTTGGGGATCGCGCCAATCCCAAGCTGGAGTGTGGCCCCATCCTCAATCAGCTCTGCGACGTTTCGAGCGACGGCGAGGTGCTCCGCAGTGATGACGGGGGCGGAGGCTTCAGGCAGCGGTTCGTCCACCTCGACCACGGCGTCGAAGTCATTGACATGGATGAAGGAATCGCCGTGTGTCCGCGGCATCCTTGGGTTGATTTGGGCGATGCGCACCGGAGCCGCGCGTGCGGCTGCGAGCGTGCAGTCCACCGAGACGCCGACAGAGCAGTAGCCGTGGGCGTCCGGAGGCGAGACATGGAGCAACGCGACATCGAGCGGCAGTCGGCCGGTGCTGAACAGGCGAGGCACGTCGGAGAGAAACACCGGCAGATACGTCGCCGCCCCGGTCGCGACCGCATCGCGCGTGCTCGAATCGACGAACAGAGCGCACCGACGGATGTTCGGAGCCGCAGCGGAAGCCGCCTTGGCCACATCACCGTTGACGTGGAGATGGATCAGCTCCACGTCATGAAGTTCCGAACTGCGGTCCAGGAGGGCGCCGAGGAGCGCGCCGGGGACAGCGCTGCCGGCGTGGAGATAGACACGGTCTCCGCTCTTGATCAGCCGGACGGCTTCCCTGGCCGAGGTTGCTTGCAGGGGCTCGAGAATGTCCACCAATGCCACGGACTGAGGCTCGTCTGTCCGCCATAAGAATTGCAGCAACAACCCCGAGGATGCCTCTGAGCTGTCACTTCGAACCCACAGAGCACCGGCGTTGGTCGTGTCGCTGGAGATAAGGTCAGCCCTTGGGTTGACAATCTAGCGTCTGCTTGGTATACTGAGCGCAGCCTCTCAAACAGGACCCCAACGGGACCCGGAGGTCACGAGGAAACAGTCATGACCGACTACGCCGACTACACCCGTACCGCCAATGCTGCAGTTGCGGAAGGCCTCCAACAGACGACGGAGATCAAGCTGGCAGCCACCGAGGTCCTCAAGAGCATCACCTCCGTGTTGGTTCCGCTCAGCGTGTTCGCGCTTCCCAACTCTGAGAAGCTCATTCCGGCCATCGACACCGTGGTGAATCGCAACTTCGACGTCATGACCAAGTTCGTCGAGTGGCAGTACGAGTTTGGGATCGCCGCTCTGAAGCAGCTGGGGTCCGTCGCCGCCTCCAACTGACTCCGGCAGGAGCGCCAGCGCGACGCTGCGCGCTCCTGACCACAACTCGCTTTGGCCGCATCCCGGCCCACGTGCCAACTTGGTGCTCGTGAGGCGATACCGCGCACCCGCGGCGGAGCCAGCCGGGAGTGAAGGATCTACGACGCCTGTCGCTCCGCGCGCGAAGACTTGTCACACATCGGGACGCTCCTCACCGCACGCTGCAGTCGGGATAGGACGGCTTCTATGGAGCCGTCACCGCCATTGGCTGGCGAACCATCAGTCTGCTCTGCCGGCCGCGCGTGTCGCTGTCGCATTGTCTCCTCTTGACTGAACGCCGCGCCCGCCTTGCAGTCCTCGCAGTGCAATAGCCTCGGTCAGCGTGGTTCGGGCGACCGGCACGCCGCCCCACCGCTACTCGATACGCGAAACGCGGAGCGAGAGGGTACAACCCGCCACTCACCACACGTGGGGTCGTGTTTTGAGGGGGATGGATTTCGACCAACCGGGTATCCACATGGCGGATGCCAATCGCTAGGCGTGACAAGCAAGGACTACCAGCCGACGCTCCCGTCGAGCAGCTCTCTGATCAGGTCGGCGTGCCCGTTGTGGCGCGCGTATTCCTCGATCATGTGGGTGTAGATCCACCGTAATGAGACAGGTTCGCCGCGCCGCTCGCCCGTGTCCTCGAGCGACTTGGACGCCGCAGCATCCCGGGCCGCCTCGCATGCGGCCAGCCAGGCAGCGAGATCGGATTCCCACTCGGCGGTGTCTAGTGGCATGAAGTCGCTGTCCTCGCCGATCTCCGGGTCGTAGAAGATGAAGGGAACGTCCTCGCGCAGCAGGCAGCGGCGGAACCAGCCCCGCTCGACCTCCGCCATGTGCCGGACCAGCCCATGCAGCGACAGCGCCGAAGTCGGGACGGGCCGACGCTTGCGCGTTTCTTCGTCCAGGCCTTCGCACTTGAGCATGAGGGTCGTTCGATGAAAGTCGAGCCAGGCCTCGAGCATCGCTCGCTCGCCGAGATCGTACGAGGGCTCTTGACGCCGCGGGTCAACAATGTCTTCCACCATCCCCGAATCATGACGCAGGAGCGCACTCAGGAGGGAACCGGCTGTGACTACAAGCAGAAGGTTCCGAATCTTCTGATAGTCGATAGGCAGCAGCGACAGCTACCAACCTCGGGCCGACCGCGTGGCCGAAGTAGCGGACTTAGCGAGGCGGGTGGCAATGCTCAGCGAGAGGGATTAGAACCCAACATTTTTGTGTATCTCCATCGTCCCGCCGTTGTCCCTTCGATCCCCGTAGCGTCAAGGTCATGGCTGACCACGACTGGGCTCTGGCCGACGCTCCCATGTGTCGACTGCCAGCGGACAAACGAGTGCGCCTGGCTCAACACGTTGCCGAGGCCCGGCAGTATTCCCGCACAGATGGCGTTGTAGTGGTCATGCCAGCGGACCATTTCATTGTGTGGGGCGCCTGGCGCCAAGAAGCCAACGGGCAATTTATCGGTGAGGGACTTCCGGCATACATTCCGCGTAAGACGTGGGAGCGGACATATACCAACGAACGTAGCGCCAGAACGGGTTTGATCTTCGCCGACAAGACCAACTGCATCCGCGCCGCTGTCTACGCTGGCCCCAGCGCAGCCCGGATACTTGTCAACGAGAACGACCCGAGGAATCCGGCCTCGTGGTCGAGCTTCAACCCCGGCGACCATGTTGTAGTCGCTGTGGACAACTTGGGTAATCCGATGACCTACGTCGCCACCGATGGCGTTGTCAGGCAGGATCAGTACCCGATTCACGGCAAGAACTGTCACTCTCGACCCCAACCGGGACTATCAGCCCCGCGGAGTCCGGCCCGGTCGCCTCAAAATGTCCACGATGTCGTGAGACATGTGTCCACGATGTCTTGAGACATCACAACCGCGGAGCGAGAGGGATTCGAACCCTCGATACCAGTTTCCCGGTATCGGATTTCCAGAAAGCGTACGGAGCCTGACTGGCCCCGTCTGGGACCGTCTCCTGAATACGCGCCGGCCCATCGGACCGACACCAACCGACTGGTTCTGACTCCCAATTGGCATCAGCGTTGGCATCACCCGAGGGCCCCGGTTGGACGGTCCGCTGCACTCTCTCGGTGCGTCGTGTTGCTGCGTAGATCAGTCCCTGGATCACTCGCGTGCGGCGTACTCCGACCACAACCGCGTTGGTCGAAGAGCACGATCCGATAGATGTCAGGGTTGAAGTCTCGCCGCCACGCCGGCGTGCACCCTGATCCTGGGCCACCATGCAACACGACTGCTGGCTTGCCGTGTGGATTGCCACATATCTCCCAGTACACGCGGTTCCCGTCACCCACATCAAGCATCCCGTGCTCAAACGGCTCGATCGCGGGATACACAGACGCCGCCATGTGACCTCCATACGTTCACGGACACTGCTTCAGATCGGCGATTTGCCGGGGCAGCAGCTTACCGACGAGACCCGTCGGCGCGGCATCCGCTGGTGCGAAGGAGGTCATGGGGGCGGGCTACCCCGCCAGATTGCCGAGCACTACGGAGTTGGCTCTGGTGTGTTAATTGCACGCTGGGGTGTGCGAGGGCTTCCTCACGTGGCAGCACGGCGACGGCCTTGAACCTCCACCTAGCGCGGAGTTCCGGACATCGAGCGTACCTTGTGCTGTACCCCGTCGTCGGCGTGTTCGTGCCAGTCGTCTTCGGTTGAGCTGACCGCAGCGAGGGCGTTCATCCCGAGCAGCGGAGGTGCGCCTGACGGTGCCGGTGGCATCTCGCGACCGTCTTCGTGGCCGGGAGCCGGCGGATCCTCGATGGGAGCCTGCTGGTTGTGGTCGTTGTCGAACGCGATGAGGTAGATCGAGGCGATCGCCGTCACGGCCAGTAGCCCAAAGATGGCGAGCGTCAGCGTACCGAACAAGCCCATCCCGCTCGATAATCCCGGCATGAACAGCACCATCACCGCGGTGACGAGGCCCATTCCCGGGGGCAAAAGCCACACCCACACGGTTCGTCCCTCGCGGTCAATACCGAGCCTGCTCTCGAGACGCTTGAACCCTGCCTCGACCCGCGCCGTGATTGAGGACATCACAACCTCCTGGCTTGATTCAAATCATGCCGCGTTGCCTGACGGGGTCGCCCGCCGCACTGAAGGATCGACGGTCAAGTCGCCGACGCCGAATACCGCCGTCAAACTGCCGGTCAAGGATCAGCCGGCGGCTACGGCGTAGACATTGGTGGACAGGTGGCTCGCACGTGAGAGCCAAGTTGTGCCGCCGTTGGTGGTCGAGTAGATCGCTCCGCCTGAGCCAACGGCCGTGGCATCCCCCGCATCAACATCGACGATCGAGTAGCAATTCCGATGGGTTGGCAGGCTCTTCGATGTCCACGTTGCTCCACCGTTGGACGTGACGAGCATCATGCCGTTATCGCCGACGGCGTACCCAGCGGTCGACGTGACAAACGACACTGCCGTCAGGTCCTGGCCGGTTCGCGACGCTTGCGCCTTCCAGGTCGAACCGCCGTTGGTGGTCGCGACGATGACCCCGTTGTGCCCCACCGCGTAGCCAATCAACGGACTTGCGAAGGATACGGCGGTGAGCTCCTGTTGCGTGCCCGACTTCTGCGACTTCCACGTGCTGCCGCGGTTAGCCGTCGAGAGAATGGTGCCGTGATCACCCACGGCGAAGCCGAGCGACGGGCTCACGAAATCGACGCCGGTCAGAGCCTGCGACGTACCGGACTTCTGCACCTTCCACGTGACTCCGCCATCGCTGGTGGCGAGGATCGTCCCGTTGTCACCCACCGCGAAGCCGGTCGTCGAGCTGACGAACGACACGCTCGTGAGGTCCGAGCTGACCGGTGACTTCTGCACCGTCCAGGTGACGCCTCCGTTGACGCTCCGAAGAATCGTGCCGTTCTGGCCGACGGCGACAGCGAAGGAGTTGTTTGCGGTTGCGACAGCCAAGAGATCCCGCCCTGTGGGCGAGTGCTGCGCACGCCAGGTCGCGCCACCGTCCGAGGACGTCGCGATACCGCCGTTCGCACCGACCGCGAACAGTGTGGGTGGCCCGACGAGCACCGAGGTGCTCGCGCTCCCGGCGGCATAGTTCGTGTTGGTGCTCGTGAACGATGCGATCAGGCTGTAGGTGCCCGCACCGTTTGGTAGCAGCGAGGCGGTGAGCGGCATCATCACGGTCACGGTCTGATTCGTCGCCGGAGCCGAGATGCTCACGGGGGCGCTGATTCCGGACGCCGGTTGGTTCTGGAACTGGAAGCTCAACACGCCAGACACGGCGCCGCAGCAGGCCTTCGCCACAGTCACCGTCGCCCGGACATTGACCGTGTCACCGAATCTGCTTGACGTTGCCGGCGTGATCGGGGTGACGGTCACTTCAGTCACCTGCACCGGCATGGGATTGACCGTGAGCTTGGCCGCAGAGGTAGTCACGGAACCCCCGGTGTTCGTGAACACCGCACGATAGAGGTAGCCACTCTGCGCGACGGTGAGGTTGGTCATGGTCAGTGTTGTGGCGGTCGCGCCGGCCACATTCGTAAAGGAAGTGCCTCCGTTGGACGACACCTGCCACCGCACTGTTGGTGTCGGCGTGCCGGTCGCCGCGGCGGAGAATGAGGCCGTCTGACCGGCCGTTGTCACGGTGTTGGCTGGCTGCAGCGTGATCAGAATGGCCCCGGCCACCACGTGCAGTGTCGCCGTCCCGCTCGCGCTCCCGTCGGTGCCGGTCACCGTGTAGTCGCCCGGCACGCTCGCCGTGCAGCTCGCCCCGGTGCAGGTCCCGCCCGCGCTGATGCTGAAGGTGGT
>CABDZJ010000044.1_pt1 | contig 15081 bp, 12 predicted proteins | sample 3132161 | NCBI WGS metagenome assembly CABDZJ01 (sample SAMEA5534340, study PRJEB31848) | metagenome | biome: tundra; feature: field; material: soil | place: USA | collected 2013-05 | depth 0.45 m | reverse complement strand
CAATGCCGTCGATTTCCGTGATTAGCAGCTCCGCCATCTCGACGCTCCCGCATACCGGTCAGGCCCTTCAACGAGGGCGGCACGAGCATTGCATATCGACAACCTGGCTGTGGCACCGATTGCCTGCGGGTCTGATGCAGGTGACCAACACCGATCGGCGGCCAAGTGATTCCGGGGCGTGTCGGAGGTAGGCTCCGAGATGGGATGGGGACCCCGTGCCTGGCGCCGCTACGCAGCCGCGGGTGAGGACTCTCGTCCACCCCAGCGTGCAATTAACACACTAGAGCTGACACCCATCTGGTCAGGCGGAGGCGCGTCTCTGCTCGATCCCCTGCAGTCGGAGTCAGAGGGCGCCTCTGACACGGGCGAAGTGGTCAGCAAGCTGAGACGTTGAGGGGAGGACCACGGTGCTCATGCGTTTCGCAACTCCCGACGCCACGAGTACGTGATGGGCGAACTTTTCGGTCACCACGACATCGCAGTACGGAACCGCGAGGCTGAGTGCGTCGACGTCGGTGATGTCGTTCGGCGTCCACCGCAGAGTCCCATCCCGATGCCGCGTCGCCTTGAGGACGATGGCGACCTCGGTGCTCGGCATAGAGCGTGTAAACCGTCGCAAGGTTTCCCGCTCGCTCAGAACATCCTGCCAGAGGTAGCCGCGCTCGGCGCACGCCTTCTCGAGTGGGTCGAGGAGCTCGTTGCTCATCTCGTATGCCGCAACGACATCAAGATGCGGTCGCGGCGCCACCTGGGATCCTCATCAAGTCGCGCTCGCATGCCTTCCTCTTGGTCGGCGCGCCGCTGCGCAACCTTGAAGGCGGCGAGCGGATCGTAGCCTCGCTCTGCCAGGGCTGCCCGCCACGTTCGAATCGTACCCCTGGAGCAGGGTCTTGATCCCGCGACTCGGCCTTGCCGTTCCGGGACAATCTCACTCAATCCAGACCGGCGAGAATCTCGTGGATTGACATCGTCGCACCGCAGACGTGCGTGTCCGCAGCGCCGTAGTAGATGGTCAATCGGTCGTCCTCCGCGAAGGCGCCGGTCGCGAATATGACGTTGCCGAAGAAGCCGTGGATCTCGTAGTCGGCGAGCGGCTCCATGATCGGGTCGGGTGAGCGGCCGAGCACACGGGCCGGGTCGTCGGCGTCCAGCAGCACCGCACCGAGGCAGTAGCGCTGGTCCTGGTCGACACCGTGGTAGATCTCGAGCCAGCCCTCGGGGATGCGCAGTGGAGGAGGTCCGGCCCCCAGCTTGGTCGAATCCCACATGCCGCGGCGCGGTCGAAGGATGCACTGCTGCTCACCCCAGTGCACCAGATCGGAGGAACGTGCGATCCACATGGACGGGAGGCCGAGCCCCTCGGTGACCGGCCGATGCAGCGCCACATAGGCGCCGCGCACCATCTCCGGGAAGAGCACGAAGTCCTTGTTGGGTGGCGGCAGGACCATCCCATGCCGACGGTACGTTCGCCAATCGCGCGTGTCTGCCACGCCCACGCCGAAACCATCGGGGGACACCGCGGTGTAGGCGAGGTGGTAGCGACCGTCGATCTCCGTCACCCGGCAATCCTCGATGCCGTAGCTCTCCAGGTTTCCCTCTCCCTCCAGCGCGGGTGCGGGTTCGACGCGGAAGCTGACCCCATCCTGGCTCGAGGCGAGCCGCAGATGAGAGATCGTGGTCAGGTAGTCGTCGCCGCGCCAGAAGAAAACGCGGGAGTCGCCCCCGGGGATCAGGTCGGGATCACCGGTCCGAGCCTCGACGCGGCGCATCCCCTCCGGCGCCGTTGCATCGAGCACCAACGCGCTCACGGTGCCGTCACCGGCGGGCACTGCTTCGCCAACGCGCAGCAGCAGCCAGGTCTTGCCCTCGAAGTGGAAAGCCGCTGGGTTGAGCACGCACATAACGCTGAGGTCTGGGCGGGACGGTGGCACGTCCGCGGGAGAGATCAGGGGGTTGGCCGGGAACCTGCGAGCGAGATCGGTTATTTGTGTTTGACTCCGTGCGCATGGCTGCGGTCGAACGTCCGTCCCCGAAGCTTAGCCGGGTCTGGGTCGGGGCGAACTTCTGGTCGCGCGTGGGCGGCCCGCTGATGTGGCGTACGTTCGACGAGCAGGTGGTCCGCGCGGAGCTGCAGGTTCTCATGAGCCATGGGCTCAACGTCACCCGCTCCTTCCTGTACTGGCCGGACTTCATGCCCGAGCCCGACCGCCTCGAGGAGTCGTTCATCGAACGTTACGCGCGCTTCCTCGACATCCATCTCGCGGTTGGCATGACCACGATACCCACCTTCATCGTCGGCCAGATGTCGGGTGAGAACTGGGATGTGCCCTGGCGGTGCGGCCGCGATCTCTACGCGGACGGTTGGATGCTGGCGCAGCAGGCGTTCTATCTCCGGGAAATCGCGGGCCGCTTCAGGGATCACCCGTCGGTGTGCGCCTGGCTGATCTCCAACGAGATGCCGGTGTACGGCGGGGATGACTCCCCGGCCGAGAACGTACGTAGCTGGGCGCAGCTGATGGTGCAGGCGATCCGCGCCGGCGGGGCAACCCAGCCGGTGTCCCTCGGGGATGGCGCGTGGGGCGTCGAGGTAACGGGAGTTGACAATGGCTTCCGGCTCTGCGACCTGGCACGCACTGTCGACTTCGTCGGCCCGCATTGCTATCCGATGGAGGACGACGCGATTCGGCAGCACCTGACGGCAGCCTTCAACTGTGAGCTCAGCCATGTGGGCCTGCCTGTGGTGCTCGAGGAATTCGGAGTCAGCTCCGACCACGCCTCGGACACCGCTGCGGCCGATTACTACCGCCAGGTACTCAACAGCACGCTGTTGGCCGGGGCGGTCGGCTGGCTGGCCTGGAACAACACCGACTTCGAGCTGGCGGCCCAGGACCCGTACCGGCACCATCCATTCGAACTGCACTTCGGCGTCACCCGAGCCGACGGCTCGCCCAAGTTGGCGCTCCTGGAGCTGGAACGGTTCCACCGCACGCTGGAGCACATTGACTTCGCGGGCTGCGACCGGGCGCCCACCGAGGTCGCCGTTGTCGTGCCCTCCTACTTCGACACGGACTACCCATTCATCGCTCCCAGCCAGCGGCCGATGATCCGTGGGATCCTGCTGCAGGCCTATATCGCCGCGCGGGAGGCGGGGATACCACCCGCGCTCGTCCGCGAGCTCGACGGTGTCCCCCCGGCGCAGCTGATCCTGCTTCCGTCCACACAGGCCCTGACCGGTCCCACGTGGGCCGAGCTCGAAGCGCGCGCGGCGGCCGGCTCCACCGTCTACTGCTCGTACTTCAACGGCGGCGTCACGCTGCGCCGGGGGCCATGGCACAGCAACTTCAACGAGTTCTTCGGAGTGGAGCACCAACTGCGCTACGGCCTGGTCGATGCCGTCGACGATGCGGTCGTTACGTGGACGTTCGAGAGCCATCTGGGTGACCTTGCACCGGCGACGACGCTCTCCTTTCGGGCGGCGGGCAACCCGCACGGTCGCGCCTACCTGCCGGTCATTCCCCGTGAGGCTCAGGTGGTCGCCCGCGACGTGCACGGCCGGCCGGCGTTGCTGGTGCGGGAGGTGGGCAGCGGCCGGATCGTGCTCTCCACGTACCCGACCGAGTATTTCGCCAGCGCTCAGGCAAGCGCGAACCCGGAGGACACGCACCGCCTCTACGCAGCCCTGGCCGCCCTGGGCGGAATAGAGCGCGCGGTCGTCAGCCCACGACCGGATGTCCTGGTGGACTCCCTCGTGCACCGGGACGGCAGCCGCTATGTGTGGTTTCTCAGCCAGGCCGCCGAGCCGGTGAAGCTGCGGCCCGGTCTCCCTGCAGGCCAGGGACTGGTGGACCTGGAGGCCGGCGCACCTGTCGATGAGGTCAACCTGCGCGGCTATGGCGTGGCGGTCTACCGGCTCGCGGCGATGGCGAAGCCATAGGCCGGGACGTCCAGGGTCCCGCCCCCGGGCTGCATGCTGGTCCCCACCAGAGTGCCCTCTGCGTCGTAGATCTGCACGCGCCAGCGACCGCTGGGGAGCGTCGCCCCCATGGCACCAGCCGCGAGGCTCTTGTAGAGGGCCAGCTCATGACCGCCGGCGTCCGCCAGGAGCGTGGATTCGACCGCGGGCTGGAGCAGCACCGCGTCGATCTTGGCGTCCACCACCCCGGTGCCCGCGTACGCGAGCGTGATGGTGTGCAGCCCGGCGGCCAACGGGCGTGGGAGTTGAACGCTGTCGATCCACAGATAGTCTGGGTTGGGCGACACTCCCTGCGGTCCCGCCCCACCCTCCCAGTCGGTGCCCTGCGCGACACCGTCGACACTGACCGTGACCCCAACCGACTCCGGGGGCGATATCTGCTTGTCGAAGGTGACGTAGAGCAGATAGCGGCCGGCCGCGGGCGTGGTCACCGCAAGCCTGTCGCTGCCACCGGTGGCGAGGTCGACATACTGGCCGTTGCTCCACATGGCCTCGCCGGTCCAGGAAGACGCCGGACTGACGACCGTCGCAGCACCGCCCAGTGTCCCCGATTCGGCCTCGACCTTCTGGTAGGTGAACCGGCTCAGGACCGTGTCAAATCCGAGGTACTGCCTGGCCTCGGGGTCGTTGACCGCGTTCATGAGCGACAGCAGCCCCTCGATGGTCGATTCCGCACCTGAATTACGGTTGACGCTGCCGTCGCCGTTGATCCCGTCGAAGACCACCCCCGTCTCCGGCTGATACATCGGTGTGGCCGCAGGGTTGTCACCGAACAGCCAGCTGGCCGCGATCCCTGCCCAGCGCCGAAACACGGGGTTGCCGGTGGCCATTCCGACCGCCAGCAGGCCGTCCACTGTCGTCTCGTTGCCATAGGCGATCTGGGACAGGTCGTCCGGCGCCGGCTCCAGGCCGTTGATGGCGCCGAAGCTGAGCAACGCGTGCACGTCGAACGAGCTCGCATCACGCCGCGCCGCGGCCAGCCACCTGGGCCGACCCAACGTCTGGGCGGCGCTGGCCAGCGCCATCGTCATGTGCGCTGCCCAGGCATGCCAATCGCTGACCGACCTCGCCCACGGCATCAGGGCGCTCCAGGGCCAGTCGCCCTCGCTGCCGAGTTGGAATCCGGCAATACCGATCCCGAAGTCCAAGGCCAGCTTGCGTGCCTCCGCGTCGCCGGTCGCGTGAGTGAACGCGGTCAGCCCGAGCAGCGCCTCGGAAGAGGCGTCCATGCCGTCGGAAATCATCCATGCGGGGGTCTGGTACCCGTGGAGGGTGAGGTAGTGGCCAAAGTTGGGTCCCACAAGCTCGCTGTCCAGCTTCGCCATCGCCAGCCTCATCCGGGCGGCGAGGACAGAGGCGAACGAGGGGTCAGTTGCTCGAAACGCTTGGTAGCCCACACCGATCGCCCAGATCGACCGGGCCAGCCAGTAGGAGGCGCCAGCGTCCGACGGGTTAGGCTGGTCGGGCGGCGTGGGAGTGGGGTTGAGGGCACCGTCAGGCTGCATCCAGAGCACGAAGTTGCCCGCGTTCGGGCCTGAGGTCGTCTGCATATAGAGCACAAAGCGCAACGCTCCTCGGGCCATGTCCAGGCTGTGCTGGTCGTGATAGAAGCGGTAGTGGGTGAGGTAGACGATGGCGGCCCGGCTCACATCGTCGGTGTCGAACGCACCTTGGCCGTAGGTGTTGGTGGCGGGGTCGTAGGCTCCCCCTCCGGTGGGCGTGTACGTTCCCGTGGCGGCATTGAAGTTTGCATAGACCCACCAGGTGTCGATCGGGCTGCCCGGGTCGGTGGTCGAGTGGCCGGCGGGAGGCGTGGCTGGGTATGCGACCGAGTCGTGGAGGGAGTCCAGGTGGGCCAGATTGACAATGCCGGGCCCCAGACCTGCTCCGGGGTCTGGCGGAGCGGCGGACACATTTCCATACGGGGCAATGAGCACTGCCAGTCCAGTGACGAGAGTTCCCAGGAGACGCATGATGTCCTCCGCTAGCCCTTGATGCCCGAACCGATCGCGGACTCGACGAACTGCCGCTGGAAGATCAGGAAGAGAACCACCACCGGCACTGCGAGCACGACGGCGCCGGCAAGGATCGTCCCGTAGGGGTTGGCGGTGCCCTGGGCGACCGTGGAGATGTAGTTGGCGAGGGCGACGGCGAGCGGTTCGAGCGCCAGCTTCTTGGTGATCAGGAACGGCCACAGGAACTCGTTCCAGGGACCGATGAAGGTGATCAGCAGCGCGGTCAGGATCGCGGGCCTTGTCAGGGGCATCACCACCTGGACGAGGATCGCCAGCTCAGAGGCGCCATCAATACGCGCCGCGTCGAACATGTCCCTGGGAAGCTGCAGGAAGAACTGCCGAAAGATGAAGACCGCGGTCGGGTTGATGGCGAATGGCAGGATCATGCCCAGGAGGCTGTCGCCAAGCCCGAAGTCGCGAGCGATCAGTACGTAGAGCGGGATCATCAGCAGCTGGAACGGCACAACCAGCAGCAACAGCAGCAGGTAGAAGATCGTCTCCCGGCCGCGAAAATGCAGCTGGGCGAGCGCGTACCCCGCGAGCATCCCGAAGACGAGCGTGCCCAGCAGCACGCCGCCGGTGAAGAGGGCCGAGTTGAGAAGCGTCCGCCCCAGATTGATTGCAGCGTTGATGGCCGCGAAGTTGGATAGGGAGAGACTCGACGGGCTCGGGAAGGCGCCGGAGATGCCTGGGTTCGGCGACTTCTGCAGGGCGCTGACGACCATGTAGTAGAAGGGGAACAGGAAGATCACCGCCCCGATAAGAAGCGGAATCAGCCGGAGCCATGTGCGTCTGCCGCGCCTGCCGGCAGTGGGCGTTCGAGCGGGCTCGGCTGGTGCCGCGATCGGACGCGCCGGGAGAATCGCCATGGCTACTCGCGCTCCAGGAAGAATCGGCTGACGCCGGAGACGATCAGGACCCCGATGGCGAGCAGGATACCGATCGCCGCCGCGTACCCCGGATGATTTTCCTCAATGCCCTGCCGGTAGATCAGGAAGACCGGCGAGACCGACTGGTTATCCGGGCCACCGCCTCCGGTCAACAGGTAGGGCTCGGTGAAGAAGTTGGCCCCGGTGATGATCGAGACCACAACCACCAGCACGGTTGCCGGCCGCAGTCCGGGCACCGTGACCGCGAAGAACGTGCCGACCCGGCGAGCGCCGTCCACTCTGGCCGCCTCGTAGAGCTCCTTTGGGATGGCCTGCAGACCGGCCAGGTACAGCAAAATGTAGAAGCCGAGTCCTTTCCACGTCACGTAGATGGCGATGATCGGCATCGCCCAGAATCCGTTGACCAGCCAAGATGGATTGGGAGCGAGAGGGCCAAGCAACTTGTTGATCAGGCCGGGGCCGCTGAACAGCCAGAGCCAGATTCCCACAGCGGCAACGCTGGCGGTGACGTAGGGGATGTAGTAGGCAGCGCGGAAGAAGCCGCGCAGTGGGATCGCGCCGTTGAGGGCAGAGGCCAGAACCATCGAGATTGCGACTGTCAGAGGGACGTTGATGACCAGGAAGATGAGCACGTTGCGGAGCGCGATGTGGAAGAGCGGATCCGCCAAGACCGCGGTGTAGTTGCTCAGGCCGGCAAACGGCTGGACGACCTGGGCTCCCGGAGCCGTGAAGAAGTACTTGTAGAACGATATGAAGAGCGCGAAGAAGAACGGGTAGCCATAGATCCCGACGAGGAAGATGATGAATGGCGCGACAAATAGATAGCCGATCGGCTGCTTTCCGAACCAGGTCCGGAGGCGTCGCCGAGGGCGGCGGAGCGTGTTCGGCGCCGCTGCCACGCTCGCTCCTCCGCTCTACTACTTGCCGAGCAGGGTCGTGATCAGGGCGTCCGCGTCCTTGAGAGCCTGGTCGACGCTCTCGTTGCCGAAGATCACGGCTTTCGCGTACGCGTCACGGAAGTCCTGCCACATCTCCACCGAGTTGGGCACATTGGGAACCTGGGTGAGGCGGGCCCCCTGGTCGGCGAACACTTTGTACGCCGGATGCGTCGAGAAGTAGCTCGCGTAGGTCGAGGGCAGGTTGGTCCGCGTCGGCATCTGCCCGGTCACCTGCAGCAGCTGGCCGTCGTTGGCCTGGCTGGTGCTGAACTTCAGGAAGTCCCACGCCGTGCCCTGATTCTTGCAGCTCGAGTACATCCCGATCGACTTCTCATCTGAATAGGTGTGGATCTGGCTGGGATCCTCGCCGTCCTTGGTCGGCACCGGCACCACACCCCAGTTCACCTTGCCTGTGTACTGCGCGATCGCCCATGGTCCGACAATCGCCATGGCGGCCTGCCCGGTGGCGAACGGGTCGCCCTGAGCAGCTTCCGTCGGCGCCAACTTGCTCGCATAAATCTGACGCCAGAAGTTGGCGACAGCCTGGCCATCCGCTGAGTCGAACGCCGGTTTGTTGTTCTCGACCAACTGCTTGCCGCCGGTCTCAGCTATGAAGAGCGGATAGAAGTCAAACCAAGACTGAAAGTACTCCGACGTCGGCGCCGGCCAGATCGCCGCCTGGACGCCGCCTTTGGCGACCAGGGTCTGCGCGGTAGCCAGGAACTGGGCGTAGGTCTTGAGCGGGGGGTTGGTCGAATCGATCCCGGCCTTGGCGAAGACGGCCTTGTTGTAGAAGATCATCACCGGGTTGGTCTTCCACGGCATCTGGTAGAAGTTGCCGTCGGGTGACTTGTACGGCGCCGCCGCGCTGCCGGTCCGGGCGTCGATGTAGGAATTCCCGTCGGAGAAGCTGCTGAGATTGACGAGGCCTCCCTGCAGCTGCCACCCCGGCACCGAGCCCGGTGCGGTGTTGTAGATGAGGCAGGGCGTGGTCCCGGCCGTGATCGCAGCGCCGATCACCTCCTCCGAGGTCTTGCCTGCAGGAATCTCCTGCCCCGCCACCTGCTCACTGGGATGGTCCTTGTTCCATGCGGCGACGACCGCCTCGCCCCACGTGACCTCCTGGGCATTGTTGGAGTACCAGATCGAAATCGGGCCCTTCGAGGCGCTTGTCGAAGAACTGCTCTGTGTGCTGCCCCCGCACGCTGCGGCCACCAGAGCGACCACCAGCAGGCCGCATGCTCGTCGCCAACCAAGGCCTCTCGTCTTGTCCCGTTGCCCGCCGCGCGTGCGTCTCAAACTAGGGCCCTCATGTTCATCCGGGTCCTCAAGGTGATAGCTCATGAGTCGGCGAACCGCCGGGGGGGCTGGCTCAAGAGTTGAGGGATCGCGATGCGCGCTATCCTACGCCGCAATCGCCGTCGGCGTTCGCCGCGCCGGGTCAGTGTGTGGAGGACGAAACGTCATGGCGTCAGTGGCCTTCGAGCGCGTCACCAAGCGGTACACGGCGAACACGGCCGCCGTGTCGGACCTCGATCTACAGATCAAAGACACCGAGTTCATGGTCCTGGTCGGTCCATCCGGGTGCGGGAAGTCGACGGCGCTGCGCATGCTCGCGGGCCTGGAGGACGTCACTGAGGGAGCGATCAAGATTGGTGAGCGCGTGGTCAACGATGTACCTGCCCGCGACCGTGACGTCGCCATGGTGTTCCAGTCCTATGCCCTGTATCCGCAGATGTCCGTGTACGACAACATGGCTTTTGGGCTCCGGCAGCGGCACACCCCAAAGCCCGACATCGAGCCAAAGGTGAAGGAGGCGAGCAGGCTGCTCGGCCTCGACAGCTATCTCCAGCGCAAGCCGCGCCAGCTGTCCGGCGGCGAGCGCCAGCGCGTGGCGTTGGGGCGGGCGATCGTGCGCAACCCGCAGGTCTTCCTCCTGGATGAGCCCCTCTCCAACCTCGACGCGCAACTCCGAGTGGAGACGCGCATCAATCTGCAGAAGCTGCACAGGGACCTCGCTGCGACGTTCGTCTACGTCACCCACGATCAGGTCGAGGCGATGACGATGGGCGACCGGATCGCGGTGCTGAAGGATGGCGTTCTCCAGCAGGTCGCCTCGCCGTCTGACATCTATGACCACCCCGCCAACATATATGTCGCGGGTTTCGTCGGCAGCCCAAAGATGAACTTCATACCGGTCAGGATCGAGGGCACCACCGCTCGGGCGGCCGGATTCCAGCTCGAGCTGCCGCGGGCGCCTGGAATTGATTCCGGCATGCTGGGGATCCGGCCCGAGGACGTGACCGTTGCACCAACGGGAAACGACGCACACATCGAAATGAAGGTCGAGCTCGTCGAGTCACCGGGTTCAGACCAGTTCCTGTACGGAACGGTGAGTGGCGACAATATGATCGCGCGCGTCGATCCGCACCTCAAGGTTGCCGTGGGCGACCTGGTGAGGCTGACGCTTAACATCGAGCGACTGCACGTTTTCGACAACGCAACCGAGAAGGCCGTGCTCTAGTCCTGACGCCCAGCCGCTGGGCAACCGTTGGCCGCCGGGTCGTCCGGTGGTCCGTCTGCGAAACGAGCGATATGAGTGGCACCCTCCGAGGCCGCTGGGTATCACCGAATCCGGGTCGCTAGCCTGACGCTTGCCGGCCATCGTCAGTTGCAAAACGAGAAGGGGCGTGGGTGCCACCGCCTGAGGCGAGCCCCGACCACAGCTAGACGCCACGTTGGGACCCGCGAAGGAGAATCAGCTGGTCCGCGGAGCCCCTCCCTTTTGGGGCGATCATCGACTCAGCGTAGCCCGGATATGCAGTTTGAAGGCGTCCGGCGGCTCCTCAATATGCAACCTCATCGCGACCACGCGCTTGGCCTCAGGGCCCGTCCGCTATGCGCCCCGGGGTACGAACGGCCTGCCCTCACGAGCGGCGACTCTGCCGGCTTCGGCGTCCTCCATCATCGCGACCGCACGCTCGGCGTCCGTGGGCGGCGGAGGAGGCGGAGTCCAGTCCTCGCGCCCAACGGTGACGAGTACGTCGGCGGCGGCGTGACGTCCCGCAGCAGCCCGGTCATGCCGGCGGCGCTCGTGACAACACCTTCGCGCACCATCGCGTGCCATTAACACACTTGAGTTATCGGACCCCAGTCAAGCTGGAATAACGTCGCAGAACGCAAACCCGTCGCGGATGACCATCTCACCGGCTCGGCATGGAATCGGGCTCCGGTACATCGGCGCCGCCCATACGAAGGTGTGAAATTCTCCGTTCTCGCCGCACGGGTCGACCCCTGTGGGCAGGTCGTGCAGGAACGTGCTGTCGAACGCTCTCCCTGCGAAGGACGCATCGAGGGCCTGAGGATCAACGCACACGACGAGGGCGCGAAATCCGTTGGCGATCATGTCTCGAGCCAGCGCCTTTGTGTCCTGGCCCCAGAGCGGGAAAAGACCGTGCTTGCCAACCAGGCTAAGGTGCTCCTCCCGGTGCGCCCGAACGTCCTCCAAAAACAGATCCCCGAAGGCCACGCGCTCAATGCCGTCGAGCTCGTCGCCAGCCAGAGCCGTCGCCAAGCGCTCCTCGTATTCCTCCGTCGGACAAGCAGGGGGAATCCGGACCTTAATCAACGGCAACTGGAGCACTGCGGCCTGCCGGTCAACAAGCTCCTCACGCACACCCGATATGCTCACCCGATCGTAGCCCTCCGTAATGGTCGTCAGGAGCGCACAGACCTCGTACTGAGGGTCGCGGAGCACAGTCCAAAGTCCGAAGGCTGAGTCTTTCCCCGCACTCCATGAGAAAGCTACCGGTGTTGACATGACGCCGATTGTGCCTACCGCTTTGCCGCTAGGGCTCACGGCTAGTGGCTGGGCTCCGCGAGAGCCCGCCAGCCTGTCTGCCACGGCACCGCGGCGGGCGATGCTTGAATGTCCGAAGATGTTAGTACGGTCCACATTTGCATCTAATGTGACATGATCCACCGGAAGGCGATTTCAGTACATCGAAACTCACCCAGCTGCGATGTGTCTGGCCACCTCCGCGACCCCAAGCTCTCGCACCCGCGCCGCTGCCATGCGGAACGCACGCACCCGGTAGGTCGGTTCGCTGCGCCGCTCGAGGATATGCGCGATGCGGTTGAGCGCCGCTTCTGGTGACAGCGCCGGCGGGTCGGGCCGATCCATGATGCGCGGTGAGGATAGAGGACGTCGTCATCGAGCGCGGCCCGAAGCGCCGCGTGTTCGCCCGCGCCGTCGACTGGCCTCGACATCGGCGACGGCCCTTACGACCGGCAAGCACTCACCACGTGGGCGATTACTCAGGGAGCGCGAACTTCTCCTCGTCCGTTTCGAGCAGCCACTCGCTCTTGGTTGGCAAGGCGACCTCGCAGGCCGCACTTTCGCTGTCCGAATCCATCGTCACCTACGGGGATGAGCAGACGGTGGTCTTCTCGGTTACGGTCGCGCCGGAGTTTGCCGGGACACCGGAAGGGACGGTGAGACCCGGGCGCCTGGCGATCCGAGCAACGTGTCGGGTACCTTGCAGGTCGTGGACATCAAGCGGGTCATCGAGCACGTCGTCTTCTTCGAGCATATCGGTCCCCATGGCGAGGAACTTCCGCTTGATGCACCCGTCCCGATACGAGACGACCCGCTGTACAGCGCGGACGACCAGATGGTTGTCATGCTCGACGCTCTCAGGGAGCTTGACAACCCAGGAGAGACCCTGGAGCTGCGAGCCCGACGCCAGTTCGATATAAGCCCAGCCCTCTTCGTCCACGTGACGCTTGAGGGGGCGGGGCAGTATGCCGTGCGCGTGACCCACGCGACAGGGTTCCCGCCGGACGTGGCGAACCGCTTGACCAAGGAGGGGTTTCGCGCTGTGGAGGGTGATAACACGAACAGCGGCTGGCTTCTTGACGAATATCCCGCGACGCTGGTGACCATGCCGAGGTACCTCGACGAGTTGATTGGGTACGTTCTCCGGTACCGGGACGACTATGAAGTCGAGGAGGTACCCGAGGGCACGGAGGAATCGGCACCTCCAGGGACCCCACAGGCATCAGGCGAGCCGACTTGAAGCGCGCCGATCCCTAGGACTCCGGATCGTCGTCGGGAACCGCTGCGTCTTCCGAGTGGTGCTCCGCGGCGCCACCCGTGGCGTGCAGGTCAACCCGCATCGCGCTCGCCCACTCCTCGCTCAGACTGGCTTGGATCTCGACCCTCAATGTGTCGGCGTCGGGGCAGAGGTTCTCGATGTTTCGCTGGTAGAGCGTGAACCGCGAGCCGGGAATGATGTCGCTACGCGCGCCCGCCGCGAAATCTCCCCCGAGCGCGCCGAGAGGAGTAGATGAACCAACGTTGTCGGGGTTGAAGTAGGCGCCACAGACGTCTGGGTCCTCACCCTTGGCAACCTCGCTCCGCGATGGCAGCAGCTCGACCACAACATTTGGAGCTTGGATTCGCCCCTTCTCGGATTCGAGGAAGCCGTCCACGGCGCTCTCGACGACCTGGCTGAAGGCTCCGGAGCTCACGCGTACAGGGACAACCCAGCTCTGGGGATCGAGCTCCGCCGCAGCCGCAAAGTCGGCCTCGGCGACCTGGGGACGCTCAGGGTCGAGCCAGATCTTCGCCTGCCCGCGAAGGTTCCAAGCCGGTGCGAAGCGGTTGACGTGTTCCAGAAGCGCGTCGAGCTGCTCCTTGGTCGCCGTGAGGTCGGCCTCGCGGTAGAGCGCGACCGCTCGGCGCCACTGCGCCTGCGCTGAATCCGGGTGTATCTCCAGGGCCGCCTCGGCCGCCAGCCGCGCATCCTGAAAGTGGTCGAGCCACCAGAGGGCCTGGGATGCAAGCACTAGCGCGTGCAACCGGACCTCCGCCGATCCGCTTTCGAGGTGGCGGTGCGCCGCCCAGAGGGCGCTGAAGGGATGCCGCCTACAGGTACGCTCGTGCACTTCCAGGCTGGCCACCGTGTGCCCCTCGGAGGCCTGGGTGGCATCGCGATGGGATGAGGGGACATAGTCCAGCCAATGGATGAAGCGCTCGTTCAGGTCGTCGTCGAATTGAGCGTCGGGCGGAGGGGCTGAGTTGGCATGGCCAGGGCCGGAGTGGTGGCTGGGGTGGGATTGTGCCGGCGTCGGCTGGTCTTGCGTGGACACCGGGCAATGATCCCCGATCGCTGCCGCCGGTGCTGCCGTCGGGTCTAGCCGCTCGCCCAGCACGGTGCGTCGTCGCGTGAGCCGTCGGTCCAGCGTGCCCTCGGGCCGGTGCATGGCCGAGCACGGCCTCGGACGGCGCGAGACGGCGCAAGACTCGGACGCGTACTGGAGAAACGGCCTGCGACAGACGTGAGCCACGCTCTTGGCGTGCCCTCACGCGTACCGCAACTGAACTCCCTTCTCGGTGTCGGCCAGGTGGCTCCAGTCCTACCTTGACGAGTACGCATGGCGCTATAGCCATCGCGAGCACACCGGCGGTCGTCACGGCATCCGCCATGTGCCTACCGGAGAGGCGAAGTTCCGCCTGCTGGTCGCCTGCGCCTGCCAGCCGATCCGCTAGCAGAGGCAACCTCCTCCGACTGCCTACGATTGGCGGGCCATGACCCCAGGCCCTTCGCCCCCTGATCCTGCGGATTTCGTATTCGACTACATCAAGGACGCCCCCGAGACGTTGATCCGTGACGCGGGCGATCTGGACAACAAGGTGTCGCTCTGTTCAGCGCGGCGAGTGTCGTCCTGGGGCTGGCGGCGATTGGGAACGTAGCGGGCGCTATGAATCCCTCGCATGGCGTAACGGCGCTGCTGGTTGCCGCTGTTCTGATCTATGGAGGAGCCGCCACCGCTGCGCTCATCCACCTCTTGCCGGTGACGCTGGAGCGATCTCTTCACGCCGACACTCTTTGGTCAAGTTCCAAAGCGAACAATACGACGACCGTCGAGATCAAGGAATTCCTGCTAACCAGCATCGAGGCTGCCTATGCGGCCAAGCTCAGGGATGGGGATCTTGGCCCCTCGCGGCGTGTACTGCTCGTCTGGTTGAGTCTTCGCCATGGGATCAGAATAGCGCCGAGCCGTGAATCCCCTCTACAGCGTCGAGCGGAAGCTCGAATGGGCCGACAAGCACATCGTCGATCTCGGGCATGAACTCGCGGGGTTCCGAATAGCGAAAACCAAAGCCGTCATCCGCGAGAACGATCCGAATCGCCCTGGCTACAGCCGCTGGATTCTCACCGACGCGAGCATCCCCGACCCGATCACTCTGATCCTGGGTG
>CABDZJ010000040.1_pt1 | contig 15572 bp, 19 predicted proteins | sample 3132161 | NCBI WGS metagenome assembly CABDZJ01 (sample SAMEA5534340, study PRJEB31848) | metagenome | biome: tundra; feature: field; material: soil | place: USA | collected 2013-05 | depth 0.45 m | reverse complement strand
GACGTCTCCGCCTGGACACGAGCGCTGCGGCTTCTCGTCGATGATCCTGTGAGACGCCACCAAATGGGATCGCTGGGGGTTGCCGACGCTGCGCGCTATGACTGGAATCGCGTCGCGTCGGAAATGCTCGAGATCTACGCTGAAGCCATCTGGCGGCGGCGACGGGGTCTGGGCGCCGCCGACGCGACGATGCGGGGTGCGGTCGCCCGCACGTATCCCGGGTAACCGCCGGCTGTCAATCTAGATCAGCTGCTCGACAGCTCTTACCTTCCGGTGCATCTCATCGCTGTCCACCTCGACACGATCATCAATCTTGATGACCGTACTCGTGCGACGGACACCGGGGGCGGTCGCAAGCGCGATGTGGCAGCGCACGAGCAGCGCGAGCACTTTGGTCTCCGATGCTCGTCATCCGGCGGTTTCATCAAGGCTTCTGGCTTTGATCGCTCTGGGGGTGGCCCCGTTCAGCGACGACGCAGTCACGGCGCATCTGCCCCGAGTCGCCGTGGTCAGATGATCGGGGTCATGAGCAGAACCTTCTCCCCATCCTGTCCAACGACTATGGACTAGCTGCATCGCCGACTGGCTCAATGTCCGCTCCGGGGGTCAGGGAAACAGGCCTTCAACCAACGACGTCGGATCTGACCGGCAAGAACCTTGGTGGCAAGAACCTGAACCCAGGGGTGTACGCGTTTTCGTCATCTGCGCAGCTAACGGGGTCGCTGACACTCAGTGGGAACGGCGTGTACATCTTCAAGATCAGGAGCACCCTCACGACAGCAAGCCACTCGGTGGTGCGGCTGACCAACGGAGCCGAGGGGTGCTCAGTCTTCTGGCAGGTGGGCAGCTCCGCGACCCTGGGCTCGACCTCGCAGCTCCAAGGAAACGTGATGGCACTCACGAGTATCACCATGACGACCGGCGCCAGTATTCGCAGCGGGCGGGCGTTGGCCCGAAATGGCGCACTGACGCTTGACGACAACAACATCAGCCCGCCCGTGGGCGCATGCACGGCCTCGTCTACTGCAGTACCCGGAACGGGCGCCGGCAGCTCCACGCTCCCCAGCATTGGCTTGGCGATGGTGCTCGGTGGCACCGCAGCCGTTGCGATTGGAATTCGCCGCACGCGCGAGGTGCGTCGTATCTGACACCTCCCGGGTCATATTGGCGCTTCGGAGAACGTCCACCCAGGTTGATGGGCGGACCCAGGTAGCACGCGACCGACAACGGTGCTTGCGGGCGTCACTTTCCTTGGCCTCTTCTCGATCGGGGTCTTCCTACTCCCGGCGGACGTGGCAGCTGGCCTGGCGTTGCTCTGGATCCAGCAGACACGCGCCTCCGCCTGACCAAACGGCTATCAGCTCTGGTGTGTTAATTGCACGCTGGGGTGAGCGAGGCTGCGCTCGCTGGAGCGTCCCCTTGGATGGCTCGGCGACTGCCGATACTAAAGAAGCTTCCGGCAGTCCTCGCACAATTTGTATCCGGCGGTGCCATGGCGTTTGTCGAGCTGCGAGATCGCTCGGCCCGGTCCGCAGCGATCATCATTGTGGTAGCGGCGCCGTTCGGGTGGCTGCTTGATCTCATTCGTCGAGTAGAAGTCTGGTACGCGTGCCATGATGATTCTCCTGCTGACCTAAACGCCTTTGTGCCGGACCCAAGGCTCGGCACGGCATTGCGCCGTAGGGCTCCGCAGTGACATCGCCGACGTCCGTTATCGGCGTCACCGAATAGATCCCGAGCATGTCGTTGGCCGGTAGGCTGACCGTGCTCGAGGATGCCGCTGAGCGCCTGCTTTCGCCACGCCGGCCACGATGCCGGCGTCGTAAGTAGTCCATCCACCCCTCCGTGCAGCGTCATGAGCCTGCCGACTCATGCGCTGAACCGCCCTCGCTGGACATGTGGCGCCCCCGCCCCGCGCCGCGCGCGGTCGTCACGCGCGCATCCGGCGCTGGCTGGACAACGTCGCGGGCTGCCTTCTCGCGAGCAATGAAACTCCCGAGTTCCTCGATCGTGCTCATGATCGGCGCGGGGAACACGACGGTGGTGTTCTTGTCGACACCAATCTCCACCAGGCTCTGCAGGTTGCGCAACTGGAGCGCCACAGGGTGGGCCATCATGATGTCGGCAGCGACCCCGAGTTGGTCCGCAGCCAATGCCTCTCCTTCAGCAGCGATGATCTTGGCGCGCTTCTCGCGTTCTGCCTCCGCTTGGCGCGCCATCGCCCTCTTCATGCTTTCCGGCAGCTGGATGTCCTTCAGCTCCACCAGAGTGACCAGCACCCCCCAGTCCGACGTGGTGACGTCGAGGATCTCGCGAATGTTCAGGTTGATCCGGTCGGTCTCAGCCAGGGTTTCGTCGAGCGTGTGCTGTCCGACCACCTTCCGCAGCGTCGTCTGCGCGATTTGGTTGATAGCGTCACTCACGTTCTCGATCGCCACCACCGACTTGACGGCATCGACGACTTTGAAGTAGGCGACCGCTGAGACGCCGATGCTGACGTTGTCACGGGTGATGATCCCCTGAGACTGGATTGGCATGGTGACGATGCGCAGAGAGATGCGGCGCAGGACGTCGATGACCGGCACGATCGGCCTCAAACCCGGCATCCGGACGCCGATCACCTTGCCGAGGCGGAAGTGGACACCCATCTCGTACTGCTGAACGATGCGGATGGCGAGCAGCAGACCAACGACGATCAGGGCCACAACCGCGATCACTACGATGACACCGACGTTCATGTTGTGCACCTCGTCCTAGGCGTGAATCCGAGTCCGCCCGATCTACGGGCGTGAACCTGGAAGATCCACTGAGCTGACATGGTGCTCTGGCTTTAGTTGCACCCGCTCGAGGTGTCACTACGCGGTAGTGCCTCAGTTTGACTCGGGCGTTGTGGGTCAGCTGGAATGGACGAGACCGGGCGTGCCGCTCGAGGACAGCCGGGATGGGTTCGCCGTCCGCCTCGGAGACTGGGAAGGCGCACGTCCGGTCCGCGACGAAGCATAGGCCTATGGCATTGACTACGTGTTCGAGAAGCCGCCCTTCCGGGTCGAGGTGATCCAGACCGACAACGGTGCCGAGTTCCAGTCCGCCCTCCACTGGCACGTCCTCGACCGCGGCGTCCAGCACGTGTACATCAAGCCGGCCACGCCTCGGCTCAACGGCAAGGTAGAAGATCACATCGGATCGACGCCGACGAGTTCTACCGGCTCCTCGATGGCGTCGTGCTCGACGACGCCCGGCTGTTCACCACCAAGCTCCAGGAATGGGAGGACTTGTACAATTTCGATCGCCCGCACGGAGCCTTGGGCGGCCAAACTCTCTACGAGCGACTGCGCTAAAAGACCGGAGCCCGTGTGTAAGCGGCCATCGTCGGTTGCACGGCTAGCTGGCCGCTGGGCAGCCGCGGTCATGCGTGTCCGCCGCAAGGGCTGTCAGTCCCGATTCTCGGCGACGGTCTTGGTGAGGCTCTCGGCGAGGCGGCGCATGAAGGAGCGGACCGTGGCTTCGGCGACGCGGTGCAGAAGCAAACGGTCGATCTGCCGCCCGAGCGTGCCGAGCGGGGGTTCGTAGCGTCCACGCAGGGTGAGTTGCGTGAACATGGGCCCGATCGCGGCGACCTCAAGGTCGGCCTCGAGTCCCGGAAAGAGGCCGGGCGAGCCCGTGGCCTGCCAACTGATCGGAACGACGGTGACCTCGTTGCGCTCGATTGCCTCTCCCGCGTCGAGGGTGACGGTCTTGCCCACCAGGGGCAGTGCATCGATGGGCCCGACCCGAACGCGAAGGGCCTCGCCGTCGCCTACGGCGGCATCCGCTAGTGGAGAGAGCCACTTGCCGTGGTCGGCGGTGATGCGCGCGCACAGCAGTTCCGCCGGAACGTGGACGAACGCATAGCTGCGGAGCAGCACCTTTTTCCCCAGAATGAACTCGTTGCCATCATCCCGCAGGCGCTGATCTCGGACTAGGGCACAAAGTCACCACTCTGCCCAGCACGTGCTGCCAGGCAGCACGTGCATCCCTACCGTTGGCGCGGCACGTGCGCAATCGCCAACATCGCGATCGGTGACGTTGCTGAATGGCGCATCGACCGGTCCCCGGACCCCTCCACAGAGCGAAGCGGCGCCCTGCCTTGCTCACAGCCGAGATGCTCTCGGGGAGACGTCCCTGGTTGGTAGCGAAACCAGTCGGGGCAACGTCGGTCGCGGGCAATAACGGCAGCGAACTCCTCCGATCCGGCAGATTCAGCCGGCTCAGCGTCCTCGAGTGGCTCTTCGCTGGGCTCTTTGCTCGGCGCGTCGCGTACCTCTTCGTACAGATCCGCCGCCTGGACAAAGCAGTCCGGGAAGCCCATGAGTTGCGCGTGCTGTCGCTGGTACAAATTGATCTCTCGCAGGGTGTGGTCGTCAGACCAAGGGGAAGTGACTGCCACAAACCCGCACGAGACACATCGGCCATGGTCTTCCTGATCGGCGTTGCAACCCGGCGACTCTAGTCCGCGTATCGGCCTATGCTGATTGCGAGGGCCGGGTGAGCCACTCGAAAATTTCTCCCGGTGATCGGGCATACGACGCCTGACCGCCTGCGGGACGCTGCCCGGCCCCCATCGCCGTGGAGTCGGGTCGGCTTAGAGCGCGTCAGTCAAACGCAGGCACTACCGACGCGGTGCTCCGGCCAGTGAGCGGCGAGCTGCCACCAGGCTGGCTGCGCGATTATCAGAGCCCCACCCGCTCCACCGCAATCGATGCTGGCGTCGCATGAACTGTCGGTCCCCCTGATACTGCGGCTGAGGTCGCAGTCGCGCGCGCTCCCTTCAGCCAACTCGCCTCGTCTCCGCAAACGTAGCAGCGGCTGACGACACCATCTCGTGTTTTGACGATGAGCCGCTCCTTGTCAGCGCAGCAGGAGCATATTGTGGTCGAGAATTCCAGCTCTTCAGTGATTCTCATCGGGAGGTGGTCCCTATGGTTGTTCGAAACCGCACATAGTCGTGGCTTCGCAACAGGATTGAGTCAGTCGGATGTTGGTGACGACGACCGACCCTTCACCCTCTTTGGGATTCGGGGGCTAAGGCGGCGGGCTACGTGTCCCACGCCGGATGCCAGCCGATCAACTCGCGCGTCTCCTTCACGTCGAGACTGCGGACGACCTTGTCTGAGCTGTCCGACCCCCTTTGCTTGATCTCAACGGTGGGCTCGCCAGGCATTCCTGGCACAATTCGCAGCCACGTCATGCCGTTCCAGTCTCCGCACTCCTCGAGGAACCCCCGAAGGCGATCGACGCTGGAGCCGAGCCAGTGTTTATGCGGGTAGGCGTTGCGAAAGAGCTCCAACTCAGTCCAGAGTGCATCGAAGAACTCTCGACGCTCGTCTGAGTCGTGGGCGTCGTACCAGGGTTCCGATGCATCCGCTTGCTCGGTCATGGATGGGCCTCCTGGCCTCTTGACGTTCTGATGGCGCAGCTTACTCAGGTGGTCGACCTCTCACCACTCGTAACCGAGAGCGTCGAGCATGTCGACGGTGCCTCCGTCGATGCTCTCCGCGACCGCGTTGTCCCAACAGTTGCCAGGTCGGCTCAGGCTAGAACGAACCCCATGGCGTTCGAGGACGTTGGTGTACACCTCGGACGTGCATTGGCAGCCGCGGTCACGCCCACATCGACCGCCCCGTTGGCCCCCACCCGCGCAGCTTGTGTAGACGTCAAACACGACGTTGCTTTCATCGGTGGGCGTCACCGTGAGCGTGAGAGTGCCCGACAACGACGTGCCGTTGCCCGCCGCGCCCATGAGCTCTACTCCGAGCCTTGCGTCAGCCTTTCGAAGTGCGCGTCCGGGAGCATCGGAAGCTCTCTGTGACAACCGGGACATTCAGGGGGTGCTTGGTAGTAGAAGACTTCGCCGTCCTGACGCGTTCGGATGGTCAGCGAGTACTCGATCTCGCTTCCGCAATCATGCGGGCAGGGCAACGCTACATTCCCGCGATGCTGAGGCAAGTCCACAGCCACACAGCGTACGCCCCCTGCTGGAACCCAGGGAAGAAGCGTGGCGTATGGCGGTATTTGGTCGCGAGAGATGCGGGGAACACTGGGAATAACGAGGCACACGCCAATGGCAGTCTTGAAACCGCCAGCGATTAGGAAGGCGACAAACGCAGTCACCCACCCCGTCTTGAGCGTCGTGCCTCCGAACAAGTCGGCGGCTCCGAAACCACGCCGCTGAGCCCGTCCGCCTTACTGCAAGAGCCGCCGTCAGAAACCACCGCGGGCGAGGGCGCGTCTGATGACGATGTTGCGGAGGCTGTCGTGCCCCTTGGGGCGGCTAGGAGGGTCCGTAGCCACTCATAACACCGTAGGGGACCGAAGAAACGGGGCGCATACTGGTGGCCCCAAGGAGAAGGAGGTTCAGCACCATGGCAGTCGTAGCGGCGTTCCATTCGATAAGAGAGGCGGAGAAGCCAGACGCCATCACAACACTGATACCTGCGAGCTTGGGCGCAATATCCCCGAGGACGAGCGGCGCGCGAGGGTACAGGCGACTACCAACTGTGCGAGAACTGCGCGGAAGCCTAGGCGTGACGTCCGAGGGACGCGCTCATTGACTCGCGCTCTGACCGACGGTGGCCTAGTCTGAGCGGTACCGGCGGACTGAACGCCCCACCCGGGGCGACCCATACGGAGGAGGCTGGGATGCATGCAGTCGTCATTACGGTCTATGTGGCCGACCCACACGACGAAATGGGCAGGAAGAATCTCCGGGAGAATGTCGCGCCGGGGGTGGCGCGAGCGCCCGGTTTTGTCGCCGGGTATTGGTTGGAGCCCACCGCGGGCAATGAGGCTCTTTCCGTTGTGCTCTTCGAGACTGAGGATTTCGCGAAGGCCGGACTGGATATGGCCAAAGAGATGTTTGCCGGTTCAGAGCCGCCGCCAGGGGTGAGACTCAAGACCGCTGAGGTGCGCGCGGTCGCGGCCAACGCCTGAACCGTCGCAAACGCCGGCGGAGAAGGGCTCAGCCTTTTCCGAGCATGATCTCGCCGGTACCGCTATTGGATCGATCGAACCACCTGAGGGCCGTCTTCACTGTCGACGCGAACAATCACCTGCCGCTCCACCCGCATGCAACAAGACGTTGTTGATGAGATTGTCGAGGATGCCGTTGAGGACTCCGGTCCCGAAGTGCCCGACCAGCTCCGCGAACATCTTTTTCGAACCGTTCGCGCGCGACGAGACCGCGACGGTTCAACCAGCACCCGGCTGCGATCCTTGTTCTCTCTGCGATCACATGCACGATGTTGTGCGTGACCGGTCGCGGGTATCGTACGTTTCGCGGACGACGAGCATGACCCGACCGCGATAGCTCGGTGCCGGCTGTTCACGCCGCACGCTCCGAGGCTTCAAGGCGCCGAGGCTAGTGGTGCTAGCGCCCGCCAACGATAGGGACCGGCGACCTCGAGCTTCTCACGCGTCTCGACGCCAGCGGCCTGCAGCCCTGTCGCCGCTTGTTTCACGACCACCCTGGAAGTCTCTTTGCGGCGGCGCTGCGGAAGCGTCCTCGGGCCGCCGCAGCAATCGTGTCCACGCAGGTTGGGACGGTGAGCGCTGTCGAGGTCACGATCAGGTGAAACACGCTCGGGTCGTCCCAGTGCCGGTGATAGAAGTGGCGGACGTAGACGGCTCGCGCATGATCGGTCTGATGCACACGATGACGCGCTTCGGCTTCGTCGACGTTGTCCGTGAGCATGACCCGAAGGATGCGATCGTGCTCCGGCCCGGTCAGTCTGACGTGGAGTACGTCCGGCCGATCGCCGAGAACAAAGGCAGCGGCCCGGCCCACAATGATGGCGCCACGGCCCGCCTCCTCCGAGATCACTTGTTCGACGTGATTGCGGTAGGCGTCCTCACCGATATCCGGCGGCCAAGCGACCGCCGCGCCGCTAGCCGCGGCGAGCGGGGCGGCGTAGCGCGCCAACAACCCGCCGAGCCCCGCGGCGATTCGCTCGTCGTGCTCCAAGGCGTCGGCCAGAGGAACCGCGAGCTCCTGGGCAACGCGACTGGGAATTGCCCGATCCACCACGGGGAGGTCGAGCACGAGGCCCAGCCCGGTGGCGATGGCGGTGCTGTTCGCCCCGTGAGGCGCGGCAATCGTGACTGTGCCCATGAGACTGGTGATGGGTCCCCTGGATCCGTGTCGCCGACATGGCCATGTATCAAGCCAAGGAGGAAGGGCGAGACCGAGTGGTGCCGATACCTACGCTCGCCGGCGTGATAGCCCCTACTCGCCTGAACGATGGGGACGACTCGGGTCGCGTAGCCAGGCTCACGTGACGATCGTGGCACGGCGTCGACCCGAGGCTTCAAGGTGCCCAGCGACCGAGGGCGTGTCCGCCATCCCAGATCCCAAGCCATGCCGACACTTCGCATCCTCCACTTCAGGCTAAACGGGGTTTCACCCAGCCTCGACGAGGGTGAGGAGCATGACCGTCGGTTCGCGCGCGGTAAGACTGTGAGGCGTTCCTGGCTCCATATGGAGCCAGAAGCCCGGACCCGCGTCGAGTTGTTCGCCATCCGCGATGAACTCGAGTCGGCCTTTCGCGACCTGAACAATGGCCGCGCGAGATGCCTGATGCTCGCTCAGCCCCGCTCCTGCGTCGAAGCCAAAGACCGTGACCTCAATGCGGTTGTCGCTGAAGATCACGCGCGACACGACTGCGCCGGGCTGAATGTCGATCGCGGAAGCGACGTCCGAACGTACGAAGCGTGACATGGCGCTCTCCTCTGCTCTGAGAACAGGTGCCGAAACTAGCGAACGTGAGCGTCTGGTGATCGGGAGCTCGTCGCGAAGGGCGGGATTCGCGAGGTATCCCATAACCACTCCGAGGACCTCATCCGGCTTGCCCACCAGCGAATCGGCGAACCAGCCGCCGTCGTAGGGCGCATCCACGGCGCGCAGCATCACCGCCGCGGGCTGCCAGCGCGGCGGCGGGATCCCGGGCCGGAGCCGGTACGCGAGGATGGTCAGGTTGCCCACGTGGGTCATGCCCACGTGGTCGATGGCATCCCAGCGCGTGAGGCTGCTGTACAGGTACTGGCGCTGCAGCACTCCGTCGCGGGTGATCTCCACGGTGGGGCGCATGAAGAGGGTGGTCACCCCCAGGGCCACCACCGGGGCGGCCAGCACGAACCAGCCGATCGTCGCGCCGACGATCAGGCAGAGTACGCCCGCGATCTCGGTAACGGCGGCGAGGGGCAGGACCAGAGCGGTCGGCCGCCGGGCGCGGAACACGACGTGGCCGCGGCGGCGGGCAAGGGGTGCGGGCAGCGCGGTCGCCTGGTCGGTCGCCTCAGGTGCCATGGCTCGATGCTGAACCTTGCGCGAATGCCCTGGGCTGGCGCTAGGGCCGAAAGACCTGTATGGCGCCGCGCGCGCGGGTGGTCAGCTGGCGGCGGAGCGTCGTAGTGGCCTTCCAGTGCGGTCACGGCCTCAGAATCGACCATCTCGGGCGAACGCGTCGAGCGCGTGCCGCCGTGCGGTCGAACGCCTGGGAGCGCGCCGCAAGCAGCTCGACTGCCCCATCACTCCGGCGTCGGGCGTGCGAGGCTCGATCCCTGTCGGGGCACGACCCTGGCCACTCCGGTCTCAACATACATTTGTGGATAACGGGCATCACCTGGTGCACTGGGGCCACGGCGGCGGGACCGACGTGGACAACCTCATCCATCGCTAATACGACCCCCTCGAGAGCGGCCGAGTGAGATCCGGTGGCGGCCGAACAACGCTTACCGCTCGATGTCACAGAGGTCGAGCGGCGCTAAGCCGAGACCGCAAGCAGAGCCTCGCCCTCGCGGATGTAGCGGGTCGCGCCCACTGAGCGGTAGAAGGAAAGCGCTCGCTGCAGCTCGACGTCGGCTTCGGAGCGCCGGCCCTGCTCAATGAGCGCCTGGGCCAACCAGAGCCGGTCCCGGGCTTCCTCCGTAAGAGCGCCCATCGTGCCGCAGACGTCCGCAGCCTGGCGCAGGTCTCCCCCGGCGAATGCCACCGCCGCTTGTACCCACGGAACATCGCTGTTGGGCAGGACCTCGATCAACTCCGCGCCTCGCCCCAGCGCGGACAGCGTCCAGGCGAGCACGTGCAGGATGTCGACGAAATCGCCACTTATTCGCTTGGCCTGCAACTGGGCGAGGACCTCGACGGCAAGTCCGGCTGAACGCTCGGCCTGTCCGCCTTCGCGGAGGACGTGCGCGGACGCCGCCAGCGTAGGGTAGACAATCTGCGGATCCTTGGCCAGGTGGGCGAGCTCGAGCGCCCGCTCCACATCGGCGAGCGCGCCCGACACGTCGTCGCGGGCAATTCGGATCTGGGCTCGCATCGCGTACGACAATGGGGCCAAGTAGTGGGGCGAGCCAGCCTCGACCTCGGCCAGGGACTCGTCGATGGCTAGCAGCGCCCCCTGCCACTTACCGCAGACATATTGGTCTGTCGCCTCGTCGGCTCGGAGCCAGCGCCTCGTCCCGTTCAGCCCAAAACGGGCCGCCGCCGCTTCCGCGTCCGCCGCGAGCGCGGACGCCCGCTCGAGGTCTCCCCGCATCCACCATACCGAGGCCAGGTTTATCTTCGCCAGGCAGATCTCGGCGGGGGCATTGGCCTGGACCGCGATTGCCTCGGCCTGCTCGAGGTCCTCGATCCCGGCGAGATCGCCACTTTGACACCTTGACACGCCGATGTTGATCAAGGCGGCGGCGCGCACATCGTCGAGCTCGAGCTGCTCGGCCATCGCCAGCGCCTCGCGTCCCAGGCGGGTTGCCTCCGCGTACTCCTCGGCCAACCTCAGGTGGCGCGACATGCTGCTGATCACGTACGCCTTGACGCGACTGGGCTCGCCTCCATCGACGAGCTCGCGGGCACGATTCAGGTGCTCGAACACCCGGTCGGTGTCGCCTCGATCCCAGCTCAGTTCCGCCAGCACCGCCTCAGCCTCCGCACCCGCCTCGCGGTCGTCACATGCGATCAGCTCGTCGCACGCCGCGGCGAGGAGTCCCGGCTCGACATCACCCGCGAGATACCGCGACCGACCGAGCTTGAACAGCAGGCGCGCCCGCTCGAGCGAGCCTTCGGGCGCCAGCTCCAACGCCGACTTGTAGAAGCCGGCCGCTGTGGGGTAGGCATTGAGCGAGGACGCTCGCTCGCCCGCGTCTCGCAGGCTTTCCAGGGCTCGCTCCGCGAATGGAGCGTCTACCGGCTGCCCAGCCGCGCGGCGCAGCTCGAGCGCGCTCAGGTAGTGGTGGGCGAGCATCTCGGCGTGGTCCTCGGTCCGGCCCAGGGATCCGATCCACTCCGCGGTGAGGCGATGCTGCTCTGCACGCTGCCCACGCGGGATCTGTCCATACGCGACGTCGCGGACCAGGACGTGGAGGAACGAGTACTCAGACTCATCCGCCACCGACGACCGCCGAGCCCTCTGCACGAAATCCTTGCGTTCCAGCGCGTGGAGCCGCACCTCTGCATCCCGCCGATCTCCACCCTCCACCGCGGTCAGTGCGCCTAGCCAGAACACCTTGCCGATGACTGATGCGATCTGGAGCAGGCGCTTCTCCTCCACTGGGAGCGCATCCAGCCGGGCCGCGATGATCCCTTGCACCGTCTCGGGCAGGGCCCGTTCCTCGGCCTCACCCCGCTCCTCGAGCATGCGGACGTACTGCTCTGCGTACAACGGGTTGCCCCCGGCTCGGTCCAGCAATGTTTGCTGGGTCTCCGCATCCATCACCGGGCGATCGGACAGGCTGCTGATCAGTGCTGCCGTCTCCTCGTCAGAAAGCGACGCCAGCCAGAGCGTGGTGCTGTTGCGGGTTCCACCTCCCCAGCCGGCACGGCGCTCGAAGAGCTCTGGCCGTGCCGTGCAGACCACCAGCATCGGCACACCACTTGCCCAGCCGACCAGATGCTCGATGAAATCGAGCAGGTTCTCGTCGGCCCAGTGCAGGTCTTCGAAGATCAGCACCAGCCGGCCCTGCTCGGCAATCGCCTCGAAGAACCGCCTCCATGCCGCGAAGGCCTCCTCGCGCCGATCATCGCCGCCTTCGGCGCCACCGCTCAGGCCGGCGAGCGGGCGCAGGTGACCCGCCACCCATTGCGCATCGGCTGCTTCGGGAAAGAGCGGCGCGACGGTCGCCTGGAGTTTCTCTTCGGTCTGCTCCGCCGAGTCCGTTTCCAGAATCCCTGCCTGCGCTTTCACCATCTCGGCCAGCGCCCAGAAGGTGACTCCATCACCGTACGGTAAGGAGCGACCTTGACGCCAGGAGATCAACTCGCTCGGGTCTTGGTCGACGACACGAAAGAGCTCCGCCACCAGCCGGCTCTTGCCCATCCCGGGCACCCCGGCCAGGGTCACCAACTGCGTCGAGCGATCCCGCCGAGTGCGTGCCAGGGCATCCGTCAGGACGCCTAGCTCGTGCTCGCGGCCAACAAGAGGCGCACGGCTCGTCGAGGCAAGGTCCACGCCGAAGCGGGAGCGGGCCTCCAATGCCTCCCATGCCGCCACCGGCTCCGCCTTGCCCTTGGCGGTCACTGCCTCCACCACTCGGTACGTGATCACCTGAGAAGTGGCCCGGTACGTCACCTCCCCCACGAGGATGCCGTTCACAGGGGCTGCCGTCTGCAGCCGCGCCGTGGTGTTGACCACGTCACCCGAGGCCATCCCCTCACCCTGCGAGGGCAGGGCCCCGATCGTCACCAGCGCCTCACCGGTGTTGACCGCGATGCGCACCTGCAGCTCCGCCTGCTGCTCCAGCACCCAGTCGCGGATCGCCAGGGCCGCACGTACCGCCCGCTCGGGGTCGTCCTCGTGGGCCACAGGGGCGCCGAACAGCGCCATCACCGCGTCCCCGATGAACTTCTCGAGCGTCCCTCCGAAGCGCTCCAACTCGGTCCGCAGCCGCGCGTAGTACGGGGAGAGGAAGGCGCGCACATCCTCCGGGTCGAGTCGCTCAGACCGAGAGGTGAAGCCCACCAGGTCCGCGAAGAGCACCGTGACCACCTTGCGCTCCTCGCGCGCAACCGACTTGCTCTCACCAAGCGAAGCACCGCACTCGGGACAGAACTTGGCCCCCGCCCGGTCCTCATGTCCACAGGCCGGACAGATACTCATAGCCGGAGAGCGTACGACGCCCCTCGTGCGACTCGCGGACGCCCCAGGTGATGCTTAGGGCTTGCGCCAATAGGTGATTGACGCATTCACGGGCAGCGCCTCGGCCGAGTGTCCCAGCGATACCGTTTCCAGGCATCCCGGAGCAGGCGGCGCACGATGGCGCACGATGATGATGGTGTTCACCAGGGCGAGGTAGAAGCGGATCACAACGCCGCGTCGCTCCGTACAGCATGCAGCGCTTGAGCATCTCGCATCTGGTCCCGTAGGCTCCGCACGATGATCGTGAAGCGGATCGGCTACGTCGGTATGCGGACAGAGCATCTCGAGCGGATGACTTGGTTCTTCCGCGATGTCATGGGCCTGCGCGAGGCCACGGTCGGGGAGACTTTCTCGATCCTCAACCTGCCGACCGGAGCCTTCGACTTCGCGGAGGTCTACTCCCCTAGGCACCACGATCAGCGGATGATTCCGGACGGTGTAGAGGGACCGGTCGTCGCGTTTGTCGTCGAAAATCTCGAGCTGGCTCTCAGGGAGGTGAAGGAGGCGGGCCTCGAGGTCATCGGCGACGTCGTGTGGGCTGCCGAGGCGTTTGGGGCGCCGGCGATGGAAGGGGTCGGCTGGTTCTTTCTGCGTGCCCCGGATGGACGCGTGTACGTCATCGAACAGTCGGTCGATTGACACTCACGGCGATCGTGCAGGTGATCTCCCCCACGGGCCGGCTCCCTTACGCTGGCGCCACCAAACTGGACAACCTCGTACTTCGCTAATACAACCCCTGGTACCGGCGGCCGAGAACAGGGGTTGACCGCCACGAATATCACCTCCGTCAGCCCACTCGAAGTGCGGCAGCACACGTATTGACCGGGAAGCGCCAGGCAAGACCATCCTCCGGTTACACCACCCTGCCTCAGGGCGAGAGATGTGCCCTTCGGCTCTAGGTGAGATGTGACCTTCGGCTCTAACGGGAAGGCCGGGTAGTGGGTCAGTTTGAATGGGACTGGGCAGGAGCGGACTCTTGTGGAGACGCCCTGCCCAGCCTTGACGCGTGAGCTTAGAGAAAGCAGAGCGTCTATCACAACCAGCGGTAAGTCCGGGTAGTGCCTCAGTTTGAATCGGGTCGTGTCGAGCCGGGCCGCTCGCGGGTGCTCGTGATCTCGTTGAGCGTCCCGCAGGAGAAGCATGTGATGACGATGTTCTCGAGCTGCCCGGGCAACATGTGGTCGGCGAGATCGTCCGCCCCCGTTCACCAGATTCACAATCAGCCCCTCAAGGTCGTGATGTGGTTCCCGAGATGCCGCAGCCAGCGGGGAACTCACCCGTCGGATCACCCCGTCAGGTCGGCTCAACATACATTCGTGGATTCGACGGGCACCACAGGGGCCACTTGGCGCGGACACCAACCTGGACAACGTGATGCTGCTCTGTCCGCGCTTCGTCATGTGCCGGTGAGCTCTGTGGCAATGCCACCCAATGCGCGCCGCTCTGGTGTGTTTATTGCACGCTGGCGTGGTCCTCGGTACAGTCCTTAGAGACCCGGGACGGATGCCACGCTGATCTGCTCGTGCATTGGCGACGCGCCGGTCTCAGAATTGATCCGAAGCCGTGAAACCCGGCAATTCAGCTCCACTTCTTGAGACAAGCCCCCACACGCCCTACGGCATATGCCGTTCGGAAGCACTAGGAGGCAGGCAGCATGGGTCTTGGAGTCGGGATATTTCTGCTGGCGGTTGGCGCGGTACTCGCGTTCGCCATTCACGTCACAACGAACGGCGCGATCAACGTGCAGGTCGTCGGCTGGATCCTGATGGGAGCCGGCGCTCTGGGGATTGTGCTCTCCATGGTGTTCTGGTCGTCATGGGGTGGCCCCGCCTCCTTCACACGGCGTCGAGAAATCGTGGACCCGGGCGGCGGAACCCATACGACGACGATCGATCAGCGCTAGTCGGAGTCCTCAAGGCACGCACGCATGACTGAGCGGGAGATACAGCTACCGCGCGTGAGCGTGCCCTGCTTGATGCGGCAACACAGGGGCAGCCTGAGGAGTTTGTCCGCCTTTGTGAAATGATCGGACGTAAGCCGAAGCAGGTGCTTGACAGCTTTGACGCTGCGCCGTGGCGTTGGCTGATCGTGAGCTTCGCGCCGTCCGGTTACATCGCCGAAGGCGGCCGTGAGCTCCGGTTCCCAGCGGAAATTCGAGCGCGTCTCGACGTCACGCGCCAGTACGTCGAGACGCCGTGGTGGCGTCGCTGGGGCCGTCATTAGCGCTTCGTGAAGCCGAGCTTCTGCGCCTCCTTGATGAACCGTACGGTGGCCACAGTGCCGCCAAGACCTCGAAGGCCACCGACAACCTCCCGAGCACGCTCTATCTCGCGTATTCGTCGCTCGCCTTCGGATCGGCCCTCGCGTTGTTTCTGTATCCCCACGCCATCACGGGAACCTTCA
>CABDZJ010000028.1_pt1 | contig 18547 bp, 13 predicted proteins | sample 3132161 | NCBI WGS metagenome assembly CABDZJ01 (sample SAMEA5534340, study PRJEB31848) | metagenome | biome: tundra; feature: field; material: soil | place: USA | collected 2013-05 | depth 0.45 m | reverse complement strand
TTTGTGGGTTGTCTGGCGAACAGGTGTTTGGTACAATGTGTGAATGGAAGCGTTCGCGATGCCGCAGGTAGGAGACCGTCTGCATGACGCTGTCGACGTCCTCGTCGACGAGTCCATCGACGATGTCTCGACCCACGCTTTGGGCGCGGACCTGATCGACATCCGCCGGGCGATCGACCGGCTCGAAGCAGAGTTCATCCGTCGCTTGCATCGTTTTGATCAGGCGCACGGGGCGCTCGCCGATGGCGGGGTGAGCACGGTGTCCTGGCTGCGAGCTCACTGTGGGATGACGGTGAAGGCGGCGGCGTACCGCGTGCACCTGGCACGGACGCTGGGCGAGCTACCGGCCACGCTTGACAGCGCCCGTGCCGGTCGCGCGTCCTTCAGCAACGTCACGATGATCGCCCACCTTGCCGAGGATGTCGGCGTGGAACGGGTGGTGCCGCTCGAGAGCATCCTGGTGGGAGCGGCGGAGACGCTCGATCCCGGTGCCGTGCGCACCTTGACCCAGGCCACCCGGCTGCGGCTCGACCCCGATGGCGTGCTCGCCGATGACAACCACGCCCACGAGCGCCGCTGGTTCGAGTGCGACCAGACCTATGGCGGCGTGTTCGTCCTGCGTGGTGAGTTGGATGCTGAAGCCGGCGCGCTGGTCAAGACCGCGATCGACGCGCTCAGTCACGGTATGAGTCGTGGAGAAACGCGGTCGGGGTCGCAGCGCCGGGCCGACGCGCTCGTCGATCTCGCCGCCACCCAGCTGCGCTGCGGTGACCACCGGGATGTGCACGGGCAGCGGCCCCACCTCACGGTCACGGTGCACGCCGACACGCTGCGCGCGGACACGCGGCAGGCTGGCGCCGATGCGCAGCCGGCCGAGTTGCGCGGCGTGGGCCCGATCCATCCGGAAACCGCGCGCCGCATCGCCTGCGACGCGGCGCGGACCGTCGTGGCGATTGCCCCGCCTGCTGATGATTCGGTCGCGATGGCCGGCACGCGAGTGATGCCACTCTCGGTTGGACGCGCCACGCGAACCATCCCGGCACATATCCGCACGGCGCTGCATCTCCGCGACCAGGGCTGCCGCTTCCCGGGGTGCGACCGACCGCCCGCGTGGACCGATGGCCACCACATCATCCACTGGTCGGACGGCGGTCCCACCGAACTCGAGAACCTCGTCCATCGCTAATACAACCCCTTCGAGGTCTGCCGCGCCATTGCGCGCCAAGCAGGCGCGTGCGGGCATACGCCCTATGCGTCGCGCCTGACGAGGAGAACCGCGGCCACGGCGATCGCTGCGCATGCGTAGGCAGCGAAGACGCCGAGCCCAACCCACGGCGCCAGCGTGTGTGCCTGTGGAACGATGTTCATGATCGCCTGCCCAGCGTTGCCGGGCAGGTACGGCCTGATGCTGTTCGCGACGCCGGCGGGGAGGATGAAGACAAGCACCGGCATCACGAAGAGGATCACGGTCAGGCTGGTGACCGCCGCCGCAGTGCTTCGAAAGATGCCGCCGAGCCCGATGCCAAGCAGTCCGCCAATCGTCAGGTAGAGCGCCGACCCGAACACCGCCCTCGGAACACCGCTGTGCCCGAAGTCAATCTGAACGTGGGTGCCGGACAGAATCGCCTGGGTGCCGACGAACGCGATCACCATGGCCGGCACGGTCACGGCCAGGGCGATGACGAAATACACGATCGCCTTGCCCCACAGCACCGGGAGGCGCTTGGGGACCGCGGCGAACGTCGAACTGACCAGTCCAGTGGAGAACTCGCTCGTCATCATCAAGACGCCGAGGACACCGATCACCATCACGCCGATGTTGGCGCCCACGAGACTGACGTTCAGCGGTTGAAACGTCGCCTTGTCGGCGGCGGTCATTGTCCCCCACTGCGTGACGACGAGGATGGCGGCGGCCAGCGCCAGTCCCACCGTGAGGCCGACAGTTGCCAGCAGCGTGTAGCGTGTGGACCGCAGCGAACGGAACTTGGTCCACTCCGAGAGGATGACCCTCGTCTGCGTCACGCGCCCTCCACTCGGCGTCCGCGGAAGGCTGATCGGTGCGATCGATACCGTGCTCATGCTGCTACTCCTGCGGCATCGGCTACGCCGGCGCCGGTTGACGGGTTGCGGTACTCGACCTCGTCGTGGGTGAGTTCCATGAAGGCTTCCTCGAGGGATGCGGACTGAGGAGTGAGCTCGGAGAGGACGATGCCGTGCGTCGCTGCGATGCGTCCGATCTGCTCCGCGGTCAGGCCTTCGACGTCCAGCAGGCCTGGCTCCTCGCTCGCGATGGTCGCGGTGTGGGCGACCACCAGGCCTCGCAGCTGGCCTGCTTGCGGCGAGCGAACGCGGACGATGTTCTTCGATGACTCCCGGACGAACTCCCCGATGCTGATATCCCGGATCAGGCGGCCCCTGCCGATGATGATGAGGTGGTCTGCGGTCAGTGCCATCTCGCTCATCAGGTGCGACGAGAGAAACACCGTGCGCCCTTCAGCCGCAAGGGTCTTCAAGAGACCGCGCATCCAGTGGATCCCGTCCGGGTCGAGGCCGTTGATGGGCTCATCGAGAATGAGCGTTGCGGGATCGCCTAACAGTGCGGAGGCGATGCCGAGTCGCTGACCCATGCCCAGAGAGAATTGGCCCACTCGCCTCGTCGCCACGTCCTGCAGGCCGACAAACTCAACCAGCTCACTCACACGCGCGCGAGGAATCCCCTGCGTTTGCGCCTGTGCGAGGAGGTGATCGTGCGCTGAGCGTCCGGGGTGGACGGCGCGTGCCTCGAGCAGGACGCCGACATCGCGCAGCGGTGCCTTGCGTGCCCCGTAGCGCTCGCCGTTGACCGTTGCGCTGCCGCTCGTCGGGGCATGCAGCCCCAGGATCAGGCGCATGGTGGTCGACTTTCCCGAGCCGTTCGGGCCGAGAAACCCAGTGACCATGCCTGGCTTCACGGCAAAGGTCAGGCCGTCGACAGCGGTCTTCTTGCCGTACCGCTTGGTGAGGTTGTCGACCACGATCATGAGAAAACTCCTTGAGGGTTGTGGCGGCTGTGCGGAGCCCGGCCGAAGCCGAGCTCCGCGCGAGGCCGCATCGGTGAAGGAAATTAGGCGGCGACGCCGGCGCCGACCGCAACGCGGGTTTCCGCTCGGACATCAGCGGTTTCGCCGGCGCCGAATACAATCGGCCTGAACCCCTTGAAGGTGAGCCACAGGCCCAGGAATGCCTCCCAGAGGACCTCCGGGACGGTCGCGATGCTCTGCGGGGCGGACTGCGGCTGGATGACGCCCATGAGCACTGCGATCCCTGACGCGGCGAGGAGCGGACCGCCGATGACACCCAGCAGTGCCACGCGGCGCGACACCAGGCCGGACCGGTACATGAGCCAACCGAGCATCAGCCCAGTCCCGATGCCATCCATGAAGCCGGGGCCGAGGAGGAAGGTCCAGTTCTTGATGGCGACGAGCGACTTGCCGACGGTGGCAAGTGAGCCCGCATCCGCGCTGACCGCGTGCTGCCGCAACGTAACGACTGCAAGGACGCTGAGGATGCCGACGAGAATGAAGGTGCACTCAATGAGGCGAGCGACAACGTAGCCGAGCGCGATGGTCTCGTTCTGCCGCTTGAGCAGCGGGAACAGCACAACCGCGCAGCCCATGTTGGTGATGATGAGCAGCAGCTCGAGGAACGCACCCAGGAGCACGCGCGTGTCGGCGCCGCCACTGATGACGTAGTTGGGATCGGTCAGGACAGGCCCATATGCGAAGGCCGCTCCAATCGACGTGATGAAGGTGAGGATGAACAGCACTCCCACGATGAGCGCAACCTTTCGCGTTGACTTCACCTGGTCTCCTGCTCCTGGTCGGGTTGTTGTCGTTACGGTTGTCGGGTTCATCTGAAGCTCCTTGTCTTTTTCATGAGGTCATCGATACGGTGACGACGGCTGTTGCTGATCACGAACTCGCAATCGAAATCACCTGACAGACATCAGCCACCTCCTCTGTCGGCCCTGAGTCCTTCGCCGCGTGAGGATTCGCGCTCCTCGAGGGTGTTTGAGAACGCCGGCGTGGAGGTCAGGCCAATGACTTCGTAACCGTGCAATGCTTCGAGAAATGGCTGAACGCTGCCGTTGACGAGGCAACGCACTCGACGGCCGTCAACCACCACCTCGCTCACCCCTGACGCCCGTGCTATCTGCCGCGCCGGCGGACGTCCGACGAAGGTGATCTCGACGCGTCGGGTTGGAAGCTCCTCGTTCATACTGGCGAGCGTGAGGGAGCAGCCGCGAGCGCCACATCGTCAGGATTGATGATTCGACGCGTAGTCGGTCCGGTTATGAGCACGCCGCCGGCGTGAGAACTCGCACCCAGGATGGCCAGACCTAGGATCCGATCAGGCAACCTGCCGGCGGAGGCAACGACATTTGTCGGCCGCCGACGCGAGCTGGGTGAGATCCGAAAGAAGCTCACGACCGCTCGCCTGGTCAGCCTGGTCGGCCCGGGTGGCGTGGGCAAGACGCGGCTCGCCGTTCGCGTCGGAACCGATCTCGCGCGTGGCTTCGCGGACGGAGCCTGGCTGGTCGAGCTTGGCGAGATCAGCGAAGCAGCCCTCGTGCCTGACGCCGTGCTCGCAGCCCTTGATCTCAGGGATCAGGCGGGGGCGAAGCCGATGGAGATCCTGGTCGCTCACCTGCGAGGACGGCAGCTCCTCCTCCTCCTAGATAACTGCGAGCACCTTGTCGAGGCGGCCGCCCAGCTCGTGACCGAGATCCTTCGTGCCGCCCCAGACGTGCGCGTGATAGCCACCACCCGGGAGCCGCTCCAGGTGCCAGGTGAGTACGTGGTGCCCGTCCCGCCGCTCGAGCTGCCACCGATGGATGGAGCAGAGACGCTTGTCCAGATCCAACAGAACGAGGCCGTCATGCTGTTCACCGAGCGGGGGGCCGCTGCATCGGGTACCTTCGAACTCACCACCTCGAACCAGGCCGCGGTGGTCTCCATTTGCCGGCGGCTCGACGGCGTGCCGCTGGCCATCGAGCTTGCAGCGGTCAGGACACGAGTCCTGAGCGTGGACCAGATCCTCGACCGCCTGAGCGACCGGTTTGCGCTGCTCACCGGAGGGGGCCGCGCCGCGCTCCCGCGTCACCAAACGCTCCGCTTGGCCATCGACTGGAGCTTCGACCAGTTGACGGAAGCCGAGCAGGTCCTGTTGCGGCGCCTGTGCATTTTTGCCGCGCACTTCACCTTGGACGACGTCGCGGGAGTGTGCGTCCCGGAGGACACAGCCGGATCCGATGCGCTGGACCTCCTGGCGTCGCTGGTTGACAAGTCACTCGTCACCACGGAGGACGTCAGGGGCACCGTCTGCTACCGGCTCCACGAGACGATGCGTGAGTACGCCAGGCTCAAGTTGCACGAGGCTGACGAGGAGGATCTCCTCCGGGAGCACTGCCTCGAGCACTATCGCTTGACGTGTCTGCGTTCGATCGACGAGGCTCGATACCGCCTCGTCGAGTGGCTGTCGTGGGCGGACCTGGAGATCGACAATCTGCGAGCAGTCCTGCACCAGTGCATCGCTCGCGAGGACCTCGCCCGGGGCCTCGATATCGCCGCGTCGATGCGTTACTACTGGATCACGCACGGAACCACGGAGGCTGTGCGCTGGCTCGACCAGCTGTTGCCCGCCGAAGATGCGTCTGCGCCCACGTTGGTACGGGCGTACTACCTCCGTGGTTGGTTGAGCATGCTGCAAGGCGATCCCGCCGCAGGCAGGCCCTGGATCGCACGCGCGGTGGCGGCCGCTCGAGATGCGGGGGAGGAGGCGCTGCTGTCCGAGTCGCTGTCGATGAGCGCGACCACCGCGACCGTGGCCGGCGATCCTGAAGCCGCGAGGCGCCATCTCGATGAGGCCGAAGCGATCGCCCCGCGCCTGGCCGACTTCCCTGCGACCATTGAGTTGCTGCTGTCTCAGTCCATTCATGCGATCTTCGTGGGGGACTTGGAGACCGTCAGAGCACTCTCTCTCGAGGGCGTCACACTGAGCCGAGAAGCCGGTGACCTCTACCAACTCGAAAACATGTTCCGCAATCTCGGCGTCGCGGGAATGATATCCGGGGATCTTCAATCGGCAAATTCGTGGTTCGGTGAGGCGTTGCGGATCGCTCGGCTCGTCGATAACCGGCTCGGCCAGTACTGGGGCCTTGCCGCTGCGGGCTGGTATGCGGCCCACGCCGGCCATTCGCGAGCAGCCGCGCAGTTGCTTGGAGCAGCAGACGCGCTGTGCACTCAGACCGGTGCGGCCCTCGGGGGACCGACTATTCCATCTGTTGCGGGAGCCAGGCAATTGGCGATGGAGGCGTTGGGAGCAGGTGCCTTCGATGCTGAATTCAAGGCGGGCCAGCAACTGAGCCGCGAGGTGGCATTGCGGCTCGCACTTGGCGAGGCCGCTCCTCTGGACTCCTCCGTTTCCGCAAGCGTCGTGGCCAGCCCGCTCGCCAAGCGCGAACTCGAGGTCGCTCAGCTTGTCGCAGAGGGGCTCAGCAACAAGCAAATCGGAGTGCGGCTCTTCGTCTCAGAGGCGACGGTTGCGAGCCACATACGGCACATCATGGACAAGCTCGGCGTCAACTCACGCTCACAGATTGCGGTCTTGACGGCACCACGCGCCGGACGATCCGACCCCTGACGCACTTGGGCGATACGCACTGCGTCGGCCAGACTAACGTGTGGCCGGATTGACATACGCAACCGCGGCCGAGGATGCACTCCTGGCCCAAACGCCTGCGGCACGAAGGGTGGGATGGGGATTCATCTCCCTCTACACGTTGGCGTTCATGAGCACCAACCTGGTCTTCCTCGCGCCGATACTGGTGACGCTGCCCTTGCGGGTCAACGCGCTCGTGGGCATCAAGCAAGCACCCAGCAGCCTGGCACTTGTTGCCGGGATCGGTGCCTTCGTGTCCATCTTCGGTAATCCGTTCTTCGGGAGGATGAGCGACCGCACCACGTCACGGCTGGGAATGCGACGGCCATGGATGGTCATCGGCCTGATCGGCGGTACCCTCGGAGTCGCGATCGTCTCATTCGCACCCAACATACAGGTGGTCCTCCTCGGATGGTGCATCGCCCAGCTGTTCTTCAACGCCCTGTTGGCTTCGATCGTGGCAGTGCTCCCGGACCAGGTCCCCACCGCTCAGCGCGGCAAGGTCTCAGGAGTGCTGGGCGTCTGCCTGCCGATCGCAGCAGTGAGTGGCACCTATCTGGTGAAACTCTTCACTGGCCAGCAGGTCGCCTCCTTCCTTGCCCCATGCGCGGCCGGCGGTTTCTTCATCCTGCTCTTCGCCGCTTTCCTGAAGGACCGCCGGCTCGCCAAGGCGGACAGGCCGATGTGGTCGCTGCGGGAATTTGCAAGAACCTTCTACGTCAAACCGCGGACAAGCCCAGACTTCGCGTGGGCTTTCGCCAGCCGCTTCATGTTCCTGATGGCCTACGCCCTGCTGACGACCTACGAGGCCTACTACCTGCTGCAGAAGATCGGCACGGCCGTGGCCGATGTGCCGCAACAGATATTCCTCGGCACGCTCGTCCAGTCCGCCGTCATCGTCGCCGCTTCCCTCATCGGCGGCAGCCTCTCTGACCGGACCGGCCGGCGGAAGGTCTTCGTCTTCACCGCGTCGATCGCCTACGGTCTCGCGCTGTTCGTGATCGCGATCGCAACCAACTTCAATGGTTTCCTGGTCGGCATGGCGATCAGCGGACTCGGATTCGGGATGTACGCAGCCGTCGATCTCGCGCTCGTCGCCGACGTGCTGCCGGACCCGAAACAGAACGCCAAGGATCTCGGCGTCTTCAACATCGCCGGCGCCCTTCCCTTTTCCATCGCGCCGGCGATCGCGCCGGCCATCCTGGCGATCGCCGGCGGAAGCTACGGCGCGCTGTATGCCGTTGCCGGGGTCTGCGCCATCGTCGGGGCGGTCGCCATCGTGCGGGTAAAGGGGGTCCGCTGAGCAGCACCCGCTATCGACGGGGCGCGGGCCGCCGGCACCGCAGACGGCAACCCGTCACCAGCTTCGGCTCGACCTACATTTGCGGATTGACGGCCACCACATCATCCACTGGGCGGACGGCGGTCCCACTGAGCTTGCGAACCTGGTCTCCCTGTGCCGGCCGCACCATCGCGCAGTGCACGAGCAGGGTTGGCGCATCCACAGCGCTGACGGAGTTGCCGTAGTGGAGCCGCCACCCTGACGAAAGTGCTCCGCAGTAGGCAGTTTCCGTGACGCGCAACCATGGCATTCGCGTGCCCGAGCTCGTTTCTGACCCCGAGGACATGCCTCACTCTTGCGGCACGGGTTACGACCGCAAGGGCACGGACGATTGCGGGCCGGCCATCGACAGTGCCGCGGCTGAACTTCCGCGTCGGATGAGCAGCAATCCGCGCGGCGATCAGTGCTCGCTCGACGTCCCCCTCATCCGCTTGTAACGCCCGGCTGGGTGAGTGGCGGTGGAGATGCGGGGACCTGCGACTCCGCAGCTCGCGGGCGTTCGACACCGCCGAGGTCCAGCCGGAACGGCGGGTATTCATCACGCATGAGCAGCACGTATGCCATCACCCGGTACACCCAGCGATTCAAGCCCATGACCAAGTCGAAGATTCCAGCCGGATATCGTGTGGTGAAGAGCATCGCGAACCCCGCGATGACAACGAGGACGGTGATCAATCCCGTGTACGGAACGGAGTAGGCGATCCCTTCCCGAACTGCGACCGCGGTGCCACCGAGCAACAGCGCAAGGACCACGTAGTGTGGGATGGCGAGCAGCCACTTCACGAGCACCAACCCGCGCGAGAGACGCTCCGGGTACGGCACGTCGAGCGTGGCAGGGTAGGCGGCGTCAGCGCTGAACGAAAAAGGCGGGTACTGATCGGTTCCGAGCGCGCTGTATCCGTAGTACCCGACCCGCCACCACCAGCGCATCACAGCGACGTTGAAGTCGAAGATCGAGCGGGGATAGTGGCCGGTGCAGAGGATGGCGACGCCGGCGACGATGGTGAGCACCACCATTGCGGGGATCAGGAAGATCAGCACGATGAAGTGCGGTATCAGGAGGAACCACTTGACGAGCCAGAGCCAGCGACTTGGAGTGGCTGCCGGCGTTCCCTCGATCCGAAGCGGGTAGGACAGCGGACCCAGCGGCGGCGGGGGCGGCGGCGGAGCCGGCAGCCATCCCGCGCTGGACGCACCAGCGGCTGACGTGGGGCCGGAGTGGAGCAACCGCGCACCGGCGACGAGCAACAGAGCGGCGACCAACAGGGCAACGCCCCCGGCGATCAGCAGCCCGAGCGAGAGGCCGAAGAGCATCGGTGCCGTGGCCCCAACCGCCACGTCAGCACTGACGGCGGGCGTCGCGCCCGCGTTCATCAGCACGATGGCCCATTGCCCGGAAGCTGCCTTCCACGCCAGTGTCTCGGTTCCGGCTCCGGATGCGCGTGCGACCCAGAACGATTGCGCCTGAGGTGACGCAGGCGCCCCACCCGGGTGGTTCTGATACGTGACTCCGAACGGGGCGAACCGGAGGTTCGTCAGTTGATCCCACCCGGTGCCCTGCAAATACCGGGTCACGTCGCTCCGGCTCGCGATACCGATGAAGACGGGGTTACCGGGATCAACTGATGTTGCCCGGATCCGCACCGTGCCGAGCGCGTCCTGTGCCACCGGCCAATCCGGAGCGGACAGCGCGATGTTGACGTCTGTTGCGACGACTGCGTATGACGACGATGCCAGGCGAGTCGAGCCACTCGCGAGGTATCCGCTCGCGTCGCGTTGCGTGCGATCTGCCCACATCAGGAAGCCACCGCCCGCGAGGAGTCCAATCGTGATCAACGCGCAGATCGATCCGATGATCAGGACAAGGACGCCGCCCGTGCGGCGGCCCGAGTTTAACGTTCTCTGACCCAACGCCATCGTGCACCTCCAGTCATCCGATGTATCTCCACGATCGCAACCGCAACCGAACTACGGAAGGGGCGAAGGCCACATTCGAACGGGCCGTAGGTCACGAGAGACGATCAGCGAACCTCTCGCGAGGAAAGGATGGCGCACGCGACGAGAGCGGGACGCCCGACGCGCCCCGCTCTCGCAGGAGGACGAGTCGACTGTGGTTAGACCGCGGGTTCCCCCGACGACGGATTCAGGATCAAGGGAGCCCCAATCCTGTGGGAGAAACTGAACATGCCGTCGATGCTTCCGGCCAGGGCGTCGAATGACCCGCCACCAATACGCGGCACGGACCAGTTGTCCTCGATGAACCGGAGGATGGAGGTCGTGTCGGTGATGGCATTGTCGACCGAGTTCTCGCGCGCATAGGGCGAGATCACCAGGAGCGGGAGGCGCTGACCGTAGCCGCACCGATCTTCGAATCCGCCGGCCGGCGTGCCGCTACCGCAATGGCCCGTTCCACTGAGAGCGTCCTCGGTGGATGTCGAGGAGTTGACGATCGGCGGCATCACCTGGTCGTACCAGCCGTCGGAGTCGTCGTACGTGACGATGATCGCCGTCGACTTCCAGAACTTGGACTGCTCGACCGCATTGATCGTGTTGACCAGGAAAGCCTGCTCGTCGATCGGATCCGAGTAGCCGGCGTGCCCATCCTGGTACTTCGCCGCCTTGACGAAGCTCACGGCAGGGAGATTGCCGTCGGTCAGGCTCTGAGAGAAGTAGCTCAAGTCGTACTGATGGTTCGCCTGTCCGTCGTGACCAATCTCCGCCTCGGTTGCGGGCGGCAGGTGCGCGGGATTGGCGGTGCTCGCGTAGTACTGGAAGGGCTCGTGATGCGCGCTGTAATCGGCAACGACCGCCCCGCCGACGTTCGTGTGGCTCGAGCCGCACACGACGGTGCCGTTGCTCTGTCCGGTTGGCGTGAAGCCTCCCTGGAACCATCCCCAGGTGACATGCCGGGCATTGAGCGCGTCGCCGATGTTGGTGCCGGTCATGGCGATCGTCGAACCGGCCGAGCACTCGTCGTAGGTCGGATCAGCGTCCCCGTAGTCGGTCCCATTGTCGGTCACCCCCGCGAGCACTGCCGGAACCGCGCCGTGAGTCTGACCCGAGACCAGGTTGAGCACTCCCGGGGTCGACGGACCGAATGTCGTGTCGAAGTTGTTGTCGCTCATGGCGAATCGCTGCGCGTAGTTCCAGAGCGCCGTGACCGTGTTCCCGTCGTAGTAGTCCATGACCAATCCGGGAGGTGCGGTGTCGGGCGGCGAGCAACTCTCGACCTGCGTGTACGTCGGGAACCTGTCCATCAATCCGCCGTCGAGCGCCTGCTGCTCGGGCGTGTAGTCGTGGTTCTGGTCGCACGTCAGGACGTTGGCCGCGCCGAGCCGCTGCGGGTTCACCCCGTTCGGGTTGAAGTTGAGCAGCTCCGGGGTCAGGCCGTTCACCGTCGGCGTCCCCGGCTTGGCTGTGAAGGGCTTGCCGTCGGTGTTGGTCGCATGCGGATACGTGCCGAAGTAGTGGTCGAAGGAGACGTTCTCCTGGTAGATGACGACAACGTGCTTGATCGGCGACGTCGTCTTGGCGCTGTTGCCCACCGACGGAGCCGCGGCGGCACTCGTCGTCGTGGCGAGCGACGCGCTGGCGATCGTCGCCGCGCCCGCCAACGCCAGGGTGATCAATGGACGTCTGGTCATGGCTCCTCCTCAACGAACCCGGGCCGTCTTCGAGGGCCCACCATGCGGAAGCCACGGTTAAGTCCGTCTTGTGCTGTGGGAGACAGACGGCTAAGGCGGGCCAAGGAGCGAGGAATCCCGTGAAACCGCGCCGTTGTGGTGGGGGCAACCGTTTCGTTACGATGCCCTGCATGGCAGGGGGCGTGGTCAGTCAGTCAGTCGACGGGTTCGTCGAGAGCCGGACCTCGAGCGGTGCGGGTTTCATCTCCAGGTACGTCCCCGTGGTCGCCCTGGTAGCAGTGATCGCGGTGATCTTTCATGTCACCGGTTCGACCGGCCCGTGGGCTACGGCCAACCAATCGGTGCTGGTGCTGGCCACCCTTATCGCCCAGATCAATTTGCCCCGGCGCCAGCTGCGTGATCTGCTGCTGGCGATGCACGGTCCCGACCGGTCGGTGGCTTCCGATCCTCTGATCGGGGACTGATCGAGGCTTCCCGCCAGGTCGACGGGGGGACTCGCCAGGTGACGCTACGATGGCCGCGTTCATGAACGTGTGCCGGTAACCGATCGATGTCCTGCGACTGGCTGTTCGTCGACGGGTCCAGCCTCATCTTTCGCGCCTTCTACGGCGTCCCGAAGACGGTCAGATCTCCTGACGGGCGGCTCATCAACGCCGGACGCGGTTTCCTCGAAACCCTGACCCGCTTGCTGGGGACCAGGCACCCGGGCCATATCGCGGTTGCCGGCGACGCCGACTGGCGTCCCGACTGGCGTGTCGCCCTGATCCCGGGCTACAAGGCACAACGGGTCGCGGAACCGGTTCCCCCGGCCCTGATCCCGCAGATGCCGGTCATCGACGCCTTCCTCGCTGCGATCGGCATCGACGCGCTGGGAGTGGCGGACTACGAGGCGGAGGACGTGATTGCAACCTGGACGGCCAGAGCGACCGGGTCCGTCGAGATCGTGAGTGGTGACCGCGACCTCTTCGCGCTGGTCGAGGACCAACGGGTTACCGTGCTCTACCCGGAGAAGGGGGCATGGGCTGTCGTTGACGAGGCAGAGGTGACGCGGCGGTACTCGATACCCGGGCGCCGCTATGCGGACTTCGCCATGCTCCGCGGTGATCCGTCCGATGGGCTGCCGGGACTGAAGGGCGTGGGTGCGGTGGCGGCGGCGTCCATGATCCGTCAGCACGGCGGCGTACCGGCCATCCTCGAGGCACACCGACTGAGCGAGCACGACCAGGACTACCTGAGCCGGGCGCTGCGTGTGGTGCCTCCCGTGTCCGACCTCTCCATCGACCTGCCGCGCGGGCGACGGGACCGCTACCCGGACGACCCATCGGCGCTCAATACGCTGATGGCCGAGCACGGGCTTCAGGCGGCCTCCAGCCGGCTCGTCGAAGCGCTCAACGACGAGTTGCGTGGGTCGTGAGATGACACGGCCGCGCACCGATCGTGTGCTCCTCATCGGCATCGCCATCGCGGTGGTCTGCCCGCCCGTGCTGACCGTGATCCTGGCGCAACTCCCCACGTCGGAAGCCCGTGCCTACGTCTTCCTCTATCTGGGAATCGTCGCCTCACTGGGTCTGATGACCGGGCTCGTGCCCGCGCTCGTCGCGGCCGCTATGTCATCAGTTCTCGGCGACTACTTCTTCCTTCCGCCGGTCGACAGCCTCAGCCTGGCCAACCCCAGCGACATCCTCTACCTCGTCATCTTCTTCGTGACCGCATCGGCCCTCGGGGGCGTGGCCGCTCTTCGACGCCGATCGATCATCGAGGCGCGAGGGCTCTCACGAAGTCTGGGAAGCGCGAACGCGGAGCTCGAGCGCCTGTACCATGAGCAGGCTGCGTCGGCGCGCACCGCCGTCCGGCTCGCTCAAACCCAGCAACAGATCTCCGCGTTGCGCGACGCCGACCGCGTGCGGCGTGAGCTCCTCCAGAACGTCAGCCACGAGCTGCGCACGCCGCTCTCGAGCATCCTCACCGGGGCCAGCGTGCTGCTCGGCCGCAGGGACATCACCGGGCCGGTTCACGACGGCCTGACCGGCATCGTCGCCCAGTCGCGCCGGCTCGACCGGCTGGTGGGTGACATGCTCGACCTGGCGCGCATCGAAGGGCATGCCCTGGAGCTGCGCCTCGAACCGACCGATGTCGGTGCGGCTGTTCAGTCGGCCGCGGAACGGCTGCGCCAGCTGCATCCCACCCGCACCGTGCGCGTCGACACCGAGCCGGGATCCCTGGAGGCAGTCGCCGATTGGGACCGGCTTGGGCAGGTGCTTGACAATCTCCTCGCCAACGCGGACCGCTACGCGCCGCCGGCATCTCCCATCGAGATCCAGGTCGCACCTGGCGCCCGCGGCACCATCGTGACGCGTGTGATCGACCATGGTCCAGGCGTCCCGGAGGACATGCGGGAACGCATCTTCGATCGATTCGTTCGCGACGAGCAGTCGGGAGGGGAGGGCACCGGCCTTGGTCTGGCCATCGTCCGCGGCATCATCGAAGCGCACGCCGGACGCATCTGGTCGGATGACCCGGAGGCCGGCGGCGGGGCCGTGCTCGCATTCACCCTCCCCGCGGCTCCAGCGGTACAGACCCACACCGAGCCCGTTGCCGGCGGCACTGCCACGGTTGCCTAGCCGATCGGCGGGATCCGTCGTTCACCCGAGAGTGTCGTCGTGCGGGGTCGGGAGCACGTGGATGTCCACGTCGGTGAGCAGCCGGATCATTTTGCGGAGAGTCCCGCGACGCCCGCGTCCGCGCGTGACCACGATCTCGGTGGCGAGGATCTTCCGAGCGCAGTGCGTCAGCGCGCTCGCCGGGTCGCGCTCGTACAGCGTCACGAACGTGCCGTCAGCCTGATGGGTGAGCGCTGCGTACGCTCCGAGGAGTTGCATCTCCTGTGCCGACCGTTTTCGGTCGCGCACCGTGACCGCGGTCATCTTGCCGTCGAGCCGGGCGGCAAGTGCGGCGGTGCTTGCGATGACGTCCTCCATACCCGGGCGTGGCGGGACGCCGAGCATGACCCGTGGCTTGACCTCCCACGGCGACTCGATCCCCCGGTCGCGCATGTACGCGACCAGGCGTCGGTCGGTATGCTCGGCGAGGATCCGGAACGCCATCTCGCGGAGCGAGGCCAGTACCTCCGGCCGGAACGCCTGGGCACGAGCAAGTGCAGCCTCGCTCGCGGGAATGATCTCGCCGCGGCGGAGACGCTCATCGAGGAGGGAGGGAGTGATGTCGACGATCTCGAGCTCGGTCACCTCGTCGAGGAACGCATCATCGACGACGTTCGCGGGCCGTGCGCCGAGCATCGCGCCCATGCCGTCGACGGTGCTGCGCAGATCGGTCAGGTGCAGCGTGCCGACCAGCATCATGCCGGCGCGCAGCAATCGCGGCACCGCGTCCGTGATCGGGCGTCCCTGGGTGTCGACGCCGGCCAGGTCGTCGAGGCATGCAACCTCCGGGTTGCGTCGCAGCAGCGCCTCGACATCGACGATCCCGTCGCGTGCGGGAGCGTTCGGTCCACCGAGGACCTCGAGCTCCCCGAGGGCGACCTCGCAGCGGGCGCGGCCGTCGGTCTTCACCGCCGCCACGACCACGTCGGTGCCTCGTTGGCGGCGACGGTTCGCCTCGTCGAGCATGGCCACCGTGGTGCCGCAGCCCCGCGCGTAGCCGAGGTAGACGCGAAGCCCGGACCGGATCGCGCTTGCGTGCAGTGCCCGGAGCAGCATGTCGGAGTCTGGGCGCTGGTCGTCGGCCGCGATTGGCAGGTCCCGGTGCAACGCCGCCGGTCGCGCGATGACGTGGACGCTGACGTCCGGGAGTTGCGTGATCAACCGGTCGACGAGACCACGGTGGAGCCGGCCGCGCACGCCGGGATGCGAGGTCTGGCCGATCACCACGTGCTGCACCGCAAGCTCCTGCGCGACCGCAATGACCGTGTCGGGCACCCTGCCCTCGCGCTCGATGTACCCGCACTGGAGCAGTTCGGCGAGCTCTTTCGACTTCGTGCGGCCAGCGTCGGCCGCGTCATCGTGGCGCCCCATCACCACGAGGACTGTGCAGAAACCACCGAACCGCCGTGCAAGCCGGCTGGCGCGACGGATCAACGTCCCGCTGTGCTGCCGGCCGTTCACGGCGACAAGGACGGGCTCTGGTGCCGGCCGGATGGCGCCTCGGGCGCGACCCACTGTCTGTGCCACGAGCCGAAGCGCAATCTCCCGCAGCGCGGCGAGGTTGCCGGGGCGGAAGAAGTTGGCGAGCGCCGTGTCGACCTTCTCGGGTGCGTAGATGTTGCCGTGACGCATGCGCTTGCGCAGCGCCTCAGGGGAGATGTCGATGAACTGGATCTCGTCAGCGTTGTCCAGAACACGGTCGGGGAGCGTCTCCCGAACCGGGATGCCGGTGATGTGCTCAGCGAGGTCCTTCACCGATTCGAGGTGCTGGACATTGACCGTGGTGATCACGTCGATGCCGGCGTCGAGGATGTCCTCCACGTCCTCGTACCGCTTGACGTGGCGGACACCGGGCACGTTGGTGTGGGCGAGCTCGTCGACCAGCACGACCTGGGGGTGTCGCGCGAGGACGCTGTCGAGGTCCATCTCCTCCATGACCTTCCCGCGGTAGTCCACCTCCAGCCGGGGGATGACCTCGAGGCTGCCGATTGCCTGCTCGGTGAGCTTGCGGCCGTGGGTCTCCACGTAACCGACGACAATGTCCTCCCCCTGGGAGCGGCGGTCGTGTGCCTCGCGAAGCATCGCGAACGTCTTGCCGCTTCCCGGCGTAGCGCCGAGGAACACCCGGAGGTGGCCGCGCTCGACCCTGGTCGCCGGGACCGGCACCGCGCCCGTCGCGATCGTGTCGGTCATACGGCTCATGATGCGCGCACCGGCGCCGCCGTAAACGTGTCAGCCGGCGAGGCTGGACTGCTGAGCGTCGAGCGCAAGGTTGAGCTGCAGGACGTTGACGACCGGCTCACCGAAGACCCAGAGGATCCGGCCCTGCACATTGGACTCGACGAGCGCGTGCACCTTGTCCGGGTTGAGGCCGCGGGCGCTCGCCACCATATTCACCTGGGCCAGCGCCGCCTCCTCGCTGATGTTCGGATCGAAGCCAGTGAAGTCGGAGGTGACGAGGTCGATCGGGATCGGCGCGGAGACGCCGGCGGCCACGTACGCCGCGACCGCCGCCTTGGTCGTCTCGAGGAGCAACGGGTTGGACGGTCCGAGGTTGCTGCCCACCGAGTTCGCCGCATTGCACGGTTCCAGCGCCCCGGTGTTCGGGTTGGTCGTGTAGGAGAGGCGCCCCTGGAAGTACTTGGGATCGATGGTGATCTTCAGACTGCCATCCGAGGCGAGCTTCTCCTGCGGGCAGCTCTGACCGATCATGGTCGACCCGACCACCTTGCCATTGACGGTGAGGAGACTGCCGTTGGCGTTGCCATTGAAAGCGGCCTGCGAGATGCCCGTGACGACGAAGGTGTAGACGATCACCATGACGGCGAAGGCGACGGTGAGGCGGAGCCCGATGAGGAGTTCTTTGGGCCAGCTACGTGGATTCATGACATTTAGACCAGGTGTACCGCGTTGATGATCACGTCGATGAGCTTGATGCCGATGAACGGCGCGATGACCCCACCGACGCCATAGATGAGCAGGTTGCGGCGCAGCAGCGAGCTGGCGCCGACCGCCCGGAAACGCACGCCGCGCAGCGCAAGTGGGACGAGCGCAATGATGATCAGCGCGTTGAAGATGACCGCGCTGAGGATGGCACTGTGCGCCGATTGCAGGTGCATGATGTTCAGCACCGCGAGCGGCTTGAGCGCCACGTAAGCGGTGAACATCGCCGGGATGATCGCGAAGTACTTGGCGACGTCGTTGGCGATGCTGAACGTGGTCAGCGCTCCGCGCGTGATGAGCATCTGCTTGCCCGTCTCGACGATCTCGATCAGCTTGGTCGGATCGCTATCGAGATCGACAAGGTTGCCAGCTTCCTTGGCCGCCTGGGTTCCGCTGTTCATCGCAACGCCAACGTCTGCCTGCGCAAGCGCGGGCGCGTCGTTGGTGCCGTCGCCGGTCATTGCCACGAGCTTCCCGCCTGCCTGCTCCTGACGGATGAGGTCGAGCTTGTTCTCGGGCGTTGCCTCGGCGAGGAAGTCGTCGACACCCGCCTCGGCGGCGATGGCCGCAGCGGTGAGCGGATTGTCTCCGGTGATCATCACGGTGCGCAGACCCATCCTGCGCAGCTCGGCAAACCGTTCCGCGATGCCCGGCTTCACGATGTCCTTCAGGTGGATGGTGCCGAGGACGACGCGGTTCTGCGCGACGAGCAGCGGCGTGCCGCCACTGCGGGCGATGACCTCGACCTGGTCGGTCACACCCTGGGGCACGACACCATCGCCGGATTTGCCCTGGCCACACCACTTCGCGACGGCGTCGCCGGCACCTTTGCGGATGCTGTCCTTGGCGTTGTCAACCCCGCTCATGCGCGTTTCTGCCGTGAATGGCACGAAAGTCCATTCGGCGTCTCCCTCGTCCTCCGGCGCGCCGAACCGCCGCGCCAGGGCCACGATCGAGCGTCCCTCCGGGGTCTCATCAGCGCGGCTGGCCAGGTCAGCGGCGCGGACCAGTTGTTCCATGGCCACACCCGGCGCCGGCAGGAACTCGGTCGCCTGGCGATTGCCGAGTGTGATCGTGCCGGTCTTGTCGAGCAGGAGCGTATCGACGTCACCGGCCGCTTCGACTGCGCGTCCGGACATGGCAAGCACGTTCTTCTGGAGCAGGCGATCGATCCCGGCGATGCCGATGGCGCTGAGCAGACCACCGATCGTCGTGGGGATGAGGCAGACCAGCAACGCGACGAGCACGGTGACTTCGAT
>CABDZJ010000021.1_pt1 | contig 20121 bp, 22 predicted proteins | sample 3132161 | NCBI WGS metagenome assembly CABDZJ01 (sample SAMEA5534340, study PRJEB31848) | metagenome | biome: tundra; feature: field; material: soil | place: USA | collected 2013-05 | depth 0.45 m | reverse complement strand
GCCGAGGTCGGCGCGTGCCATCTGGAGGCGATGCTGCGGCGATCGCGCCCGACGTTATCCGCGACGCGCCACGCGTCCGGGTTCGTCTCTCATCTCGAGTCCGGGCATTTCGCGTGGCTGGGTGACCCCGTGACCTCCATCCCCGAGCGAGAAACGCTGAACTCGATTCCGCGCCCAAAGCGGACATCCACGCGGAATCTCAACCTCATCCGTGAGCTCTCGATCACTCAGTTCAAGCTGAAGTACACGGGCTCTGCGCTCGGTTATGTCTGGTCGCTGCTTAAGCCGCTGATGCTCTTCGGCATCATGTACCTCGTGTTCAGCGTGCTGCTCAAGGCAGGGGTGGGGACCTACAACTTCCCGGTGCAGCTGCTTGTGGCGATTGTGCTTTGGACATTCTTTATCGAGGCAACAACGACGGCCATGAATGCCATCGCGGGAGCCGGCGGGCTTATCCGGAAGGCGTATTTTCCACGTTGGATCCTGGTGATCGCGTCGACGGCTAGTGCATCGCTCTCGTTCACGATCAATACTGTTCTCGTCCTAATCGTCACCTTTGCTCTCGGCCAGCTCGACTTGTCCTGGAGAAGTCTGCTCGCACCGCTCTACTACATCGAGCTCGGCGTGCTGGTACTGGGGCTCTCCCTTCTTCTCTCGGCTCTGTTCGTCCTTTTCAGAGACCTCGGTCACATCTGGGAGATCCTGACACTAGTCCTCTTCTACGGCTCGGCGATCATATTTCCATTCAACCGGATTCCCGCGCATCTCCGGGACCTCGCGGGTCTTAATCCCATGGCTCAGATTGTTGAAGATCTGCGCCATGCACTTGTCGACTCGAGGATCCCTTCGATGGAGGCACTGATAGGCCCACTTGTCGTGATCCCGATCCTTATCAGCGTCATGACCTTCGTACTCGGACTCGTCGTCTTCACGCGGCTCACGCCGCGCTTTGCGGAGGAACTGTGAAGTTCGCCGCCGACGCCAAGAGAGCGCGCATGTGCCCGATTGCAAACGGCGGTGCGACGTCGCAGGTCTTGTGCAGCTGCTGGAAACTATCGGCTCGTCGGTCAGCAGCGCCACAAGAAGAAGAGCGTTGGCGAAATCAGTGGGATCCGTAGAGGCGCGCGGCTCGGGATCAGTGTCCTCCGGCGTTCCCTTAGATGCGCCTGAGCGATCATGCGGGGCAAATGCGAACGGTTGGGAGATCGTTCGCGCGCAGTCGATTTGACCGTAGTAGAGCGTTTGCGCAGACCCAACGGAGTCCCAACGCGGGTGCCTTCGCCTGCCCGACGGTGCCCTCAGCGATAGAATTCTGAGTACGGCGCGCCCGCCAGTGCCCCGCCCTGCACCCGGGTCCCGAGACCTGGAAATGCGGTTGGTGGGGTAACCCGCCACGAGGGTTCGAATCCCTCTCGCTCCGCGTTTCGCTTATGACGCAAGCCGAGGCCAGCGCTGGCGCGTCGTTGACACCGTCCCCGGCCATGAACACGGTCCCGGGCTCACGGGCCTCGCGCACCACACGCACTTTGTCCTCGGGTGTGCATTCAGCGATGACACGGTCGACGCCGACGCTCATCCCCACAAATTGGCGACGTCGCTCCGATCTCCGCTGACAAGCAGGATCTCGCCGACACCAGATCAGCCGCGATGCGAAGCACTGGGGTTGGCCAGGGGGCCGTCCCTATGAAGGCGAATCCTGGTACGCGACTTTGCAGCGACAGATCTCGGTGGAGCTCACTGCTCAGAGCTGCAGAGTGGTCACCCGCCGGCGACTCGGGAGCAGCTTGCTCCTCAGCCGCGCTACCCGACCGCCATTAGCGCTTGAGCGTTGAGCGCGACATGGATCCGGCGCATCCGAGTCATCTCGATCGGTATACGCTCGCGTGGCGCCGAACGGCGCCTGTTAGAGGAGGGCGTTGCACGTGAGACAGCTCGATCGTCTCTTCTGTGGCTTGCTTGGCGCGACCGTGATTGCGGCGGTGGGCGGCGCCCCCGTGCACGCCTCGACGCCGACGCCCGCTGTCACCGGCGGCTTCTCGGTCTTCCCTGTCGCCACGGCCACCGCTCCGGTTCAACTGCTCGTCGGCACGGACGGCCGGCTGTGGTTCGTGACCGCGCAGTCGCAGCTCGGGCTCATCTCGAGCACCGGCCAGATCGCCCTGCTGCCGGTGACGTTGCCCCACGGCAACGTGACCGCGGCGCTCGTCGGGGCAGGGCCCGAGGGGGTGTGGGCGTACGGCGACACGACCGGGACGACGCCGAGCTGCACGGTCTCGCTGACGAACACGGGCGGCGTCATTACACAGCGGACGCTGACCCATCCCGCTGCCTCGCTCTGCTATGGAGGCGCCCGGGACGCATCCGGCAACGGCTGGTTCTCGGTCCACGGGGCCCCGACCGGCTCAGGAGTCAGCCGCATGGTGCTGCTGAGCCAGACGGGGCAGGTCACCACGATCCTTCCGGATCGGGCCGGGGCTCGCCCGGGAGCTGTCGTGCTCGGCAGCGATGGCGCGATCTGGGCGCTCGAGTTCGACAACCACAGCTACGGGCGGTACACGTCCACGGCGCCCGCGACCACGGTCTCGATCGGCGGCTCCGAGACGCCCCCATATCCGGGGTCGATCTTCTTCGGCGTCAACCCGCGCCAACTGCTGCCGCGCGCCGACGGCACCTTCTGGTTGCTCGGAGGCAATGTGATCCTCTCCGACCCGGGCAAGTGGTCGGTCCGTTACCTCTTCGAGGGGCGCGGGCTCGGCGCGACGACGCCGGACGGCGCCCTGTGGTCGGTGTTCTCCGACCGCACCGGGCCGCCGGCGGAACGCATGGTGCGCATGGACGTCACCGGCCGGATCGATCGCAGCGTGACCCTGCCGGCGGGCACGACGGGCGCGCCCATGGTGACCACCGGTCCGATCGCGGCAACGCCCGACGGCTCGATCTGGACAGTCACCAGCGACGGAACCAACATGTACGTGCTCCGGTATCAGCCCACTGCGCTCACGCACGTGTCCATCTGGACCGGCGCCGGTGGCGGCAGCCGGTGGTCAACCGCCGCCAACTGGCAGGGCGACACCCTGCCGGCTTCCGGCGACGCGGTGGAGATGCCGATCGCGTCGACATCTATCGACGACCTGCCCGGGCTTACCCTTCAGCAACTGCTGGTGACCGGACCCGCCGACATCTCCGGGGCGGCGCTCGCCATCGGCACAGGCGGGATCCAGGTGAAGAGCCGTGTCCAGGCGTCGATCGCCAACGCGATCTCCACCGGCGCGTCCGGCCTCCAGATCATCGCGGACCCGCTGGCGACGCTGAACCTCAGTGGCGTGATCAGCGGTCCCGGCGGGCTCTCAGTCGGCTTTTCCCATAGCGCGGGGCTCGTGGTCCTGACCGCTGCCAACACGTATTCGGGGACTACCACCGTCGCGGGGAACCTCGAGATCGACGGCAATCAGCCGCAGAGCAACGTGATCGTCAGTGCAGCCCCGTTTCTCATCGGTGGCGCTGTCGGCGGCAGCGGCACCATCGGGAGCCTCACGCTCGACAACGGTTCGCTCGTATCGTCATTCGTCGGCATTACGTCCGCATGCTCGACAAGCCTTGCGGTCCACGGCGACCTGGTCCTGTCAGCGAACGCGAGCTTCTACCCCCAGATCGCGGGGTGCGGGATGCCCCAACACCAAGTTGCAACCCGCGTCAGGGTGACGGGATCGGTCTCGATCGACCCCAGCAGCTTCCTCTTCCTGGGGACGTTCCAAGACGCCGCGCAGTCGGCGTGCCTCATCTCATCGCAGGGTCCGCTGACGGGCAGCTTTGCGAGCGCGCGCGAGGGAGCGACGCAGCCCGACTATGGCGCGGACTCCGGCGACGTCGTCCGCTTCACGTACCTGGCCCCCGGAGGCGCGGGCTGCAACGCGAACGCGCTCACCGCGACGACCGGGATCGACCCATAGACGATCAAATCAGGCTCTCCTGCCCAATCCCCGGGTCTCACTGAACTCGCGTTGCATCCGAAACCAACATTCACGGACGCTCAGCGCTCCGGCCGGTCAGCAGGGCGATGATAGCGCTGGGTCCCGCGGTGCCAACCGACGCCCTCGCCTCGTCGAACCGTCTCTTCGCTGACAAGGGAAACCAGCCAGGCGCCAGTCAATCGCGTGTGGATCGAAACGTCTGGGACGAACATCCGCTCGCCCACAGATATGACACAAGAGCCTCAATCACGGGGTTAGTGGTAGAGCAGCACCAGTTCCTCAGGAAGATCTGCGGCCTCTGGTGGCCGTCGGTCTGGCTCACCCCAGCGTGCAATTAACACACCTGAGCGGTCAGACGATCCCTTGCTGATACGCGTAGCGGACGGCTTGCGCGCGGTCGCGTGCCCCGGTCTTCGAGAGGATTCGGTTGATGTGCGTCTTGACGGTGGCGTTGCTCAGGAACAGCACCCCCGCAATCTCGGTGTTCGCCAACCCGGCAGCGATCAGCTTGAGGACCTCGGGTCGACTCGGATCGAGCCCTGGCGGCAGGCGGGCTCAGCCGCCCCGCGGCGTGTGGCTTGCTATGGTGTGAGCCGTCGGCTCAATCCACGTCTTAGGGTCCAGACCGCCGGAACGAAGGCTGCTGACCGGCGAAACCCTCAAGGGACCTCGTTCCATGACCTTGAAGCCCCTCGACACTCCCGTCCGTGGGCGTGTTGGCGGTTCTACGGTTGCCGTGATCGCGCTCCGCGGCGATGCCGCGACGGGCCAGCTTGAAGTTGCCGATATTCATGACGACAGCCTTGCACTCGGTGACATTCCCGCGAACGCGGTGTGTCGCATGGTCCCCGCCGCCGACTTTCGTCCGTGGCCCCAACTTACGGTCTTTGTCGGAGGACAACCCTTCATGTACCAATGGGCTGGCGGGCATGCGAGATGCGCCAGATGCGATGCTGGGCTCGAGCACTTTGCCTACACGGGAATATCCGGTGGCGACGTGCGTGAGCGCCATGGGTCGGCTCAGGCAATCTGGTATTGCGAGGGTTGCGTACGCGGGCCACTCAACCTCGCGTCGAGCCTGAATCCCTAACCGCCCACGCGAAAAGGGAGTGTCCGGATGGGCGTTCTCATCGCTTTACCAGCAATTCGACACGTTCGACAGCGTCGAGCACGTCCTTCGTAGCAGGATAAGTTGGAAACAGGTGCTCAACAGCCAGGTGGCGAGCAGGTCGAAGCCGAAGCTCAGGAAAACGCTCGTCAACCAGAGCGCGACGCGGACTACCCTCCCGCCCTCGAGATCGGCCTCCGAAGCCGACGGGAACTCGTCGCGAAGACCCTAGTGCTGCCGTCGGCGCAGTCACCCAAGCTGCGCAGCCTCCTGCAGGCTCGGTCACCGCACAATCCGGCGATCGCCCTCGATCCCCCTTTGTGACGACTGACTGGCCGCCCCATCGGTTGGCGCCACCTCATATGCTGTCCGAAACAGGACGCGTCCACGAGGGGCATGGATATGGGTTTCCTCGACGACTTGAAGAAGGCGGCGGACAGCGCGGGCCAGGCGGTGCAGCGTCAGGTGGACAACCTGCAGAAGACATCGCCGCCCGCACCTCCTGAGCCGCCCCCCCTCGAGGGATCACCGGCAGTTGCTCCACCGCAGCCGCCAGTCGCGAGCTCATCCTCTGGCGTCCCGGAGCCGGCTCCTCAGACCCCTGTCGCACCACCCGGAGAAACAGATGCCGGATCGCCGCCGGCCTTCCCCGTTTCGCTGGAGTCCGGACGCTTTGTCCCGCCGCCTCCGCCACCGTCTTAGCAGCGGGCCCCGGGTCGCGGGCGGTGTACATGTACCGGGCCGACGGGGACCCACGTGAGTACTGGGTCGCCGGCGTCTCGGAGAGCCGCGAGGCGTACACGTCGAACAGTTCGACGCCCGAGCAGAATGCGCGCTTTGGGCGCCTGCGGGCCCTCCTGGAGTCCGATCCAGAATGGCACGACGGGGAGATCGTGGTCTCGGGCTAACGCTCCAGCGCGCCCGCGCCCGGCTTGATCATTCCCATATCCAGCACGTCGCCTCCGCTTGAGTCCCGTCGCACATGACAACGGTTGCAGTACGCGTGCGGGCCCGAGCGTCGCGTGCTCGACAAGACTGGGACGGGACAACGCTGGCGCTGTGGGTCGTGGAACCGGCGGTGGGCGGTCGGGCCAACGCAGCGGTGATCGGCGCGATCGCGCGGTGGCTCGGCGTCCCACGAGGTGAGGTGACGATACGCTCCGGCCGTTTCGCCCGGACGAAGATTGTCGAGGTGGCTGGTGACGTCACCCTCCCACGCCCGGTATTTGGTCATGGGAGCCACGGGGAACACTGAGGGTGAGGAGGCACGCGCCAACGACAGTCTGGAACCGCAAGCCATCAGGAAGGCGACCGACGCAGTCACCCACCCCGTCTAGTGCGTCGTGCCTCCGAATGAATCGGCGGCTCCTCCCGCGCGGCAGACGTGCTCGTGGTCGCGAAGGTCGATCGGCTGTCCCGTTCGCTCCTTGATTTCGCGCAACTGCTCCACCGCGCCAGCGCGGACTAGCTTCCACGCATCTCTCCCTAGGTCGACGAACGTCGGATCCGTGACCACCGGATCATGGAGGAGGAAACGTTTGCACCCGACCGTGACGAGAGCTCTGCGGACCAACACGGCGGATGTGGCCCTCACCGTGAGGCGCGGTCACTGTCGACATCGACTGCGCCTTGTTCCGGCACTTTAGTTCGGCTGACGGCGCGCTCGAAGAGCAGCAGCATCGTGCACGCGAGCACGCTGTTCCTCGACGGACAACGACCGTCGCGTGTAGGTGTCAGAAGAGGTGTCTCGCCCCCTTCCTGACGATCATCGTGATCGACTGGTACGAGCGAAGCGGCACCCTTACCAGAGATGGGCTCGCACGTCTCATGAGCTTCGGGATCCAGACGGCGCCGGTCAGGCTGAGTGAGCCTTCTGGAAATGCGGTTGGTGGGGTAACCCGCCACGAGGGTTCGAATCCCTCTCGCTCCGCGTTTCGCTTATGACGCAAGGCACTTGGACCACAAATATCGCGAATGTCGCGTCGAGGGCGACGAGTGACTGACTCGCATGATGCCAACGCCGATGCCAATCAAGGCATTAGCGGCTAGACAACCCAACAGCAGTCCAGTGCAGGGAGCGAGCCACGATGCCCGCCGGAGCAGCGTGCGGTCGACCCGCCTCGACCGGGTCAGGGCTTCTGGGGTCGACGCCCAGGAACGCAACGAACTTCGCGAAGGCCCGCCGATACGCTCGACCTGTGGTCGCTGGACGCTTGCGGACCACTTGTCAGCCACTCGATGTACTCGACGACCTGAGCGGGCAATGCACCGCGTGGACCCGGGATGTGTTCACCCATGTGATGGGGTGTTGACCACCTGTTGATGGGGTCTCACATAGACTCACCACGTCAAACCTCCTTACTGAGGTTTGGACGCGGGGCCGGCTGGTATCAACAGCGCGGCCCTACTTCGTGGACGCGCCTACATCAACCTCGGCCGAGGTCCGGCGGGGCGGATCGACTTCGATGTTTTCCCCTTCAATGAGGGGAGTGGCGGCACGCAGGTTGGTCACCCGGTACTGCGAGCCCGGGACCCACGTCGACTCGATGCTATTTGCCGAACTGGAACTTGTGCCTTCCGTGATCCCGGCCCGCACTCATCGAGGCGACGGGCCCGTCCCTCTTCTGAGGGTAAGAGGCCTGGTAACAGGGTCGCGCGAGGTTCCTTCGCCGGTCTTTGCGACATACAGCCGGGCGTCAGCCCGCTGGAGCACCAGACACGGATCGTCGCCGACGGCGCCAGATGCCCAGCCGACACTCACACTCGCAGGACCGGTAGGTAGGTTCAATCCCGCGACGGCGCCCTCTGCGCGTCGCGCGACCACCGCAGGCGTCTCTTCCGAAGCATCGGGGATCAGCAGGACGAATTCGTCGCCGCCGATGCGGGCGAGCGTCTCACCCTTGCGCGCCACGCTCGCGAGCACATTCCCGATCGCCACGAGGAGCGCATCGCCCGCCGCGTGACCGTACCCGTCGTTGATGGCCTTGAGGTTGTCGACGTCGATGGCGAGGAGCGCGAACGGGCGTCGAGTGGTGAGTCGATCCACGGCGTGCTCGAAGCCACGCCGATTCGTCAGCCCCGTCAGGGAATCGGTGATCGCATCGGCTTCGGCCTCGCGGTGCCTGAGCGCGTTCGTCAGCGCGAGCGAGGTCAGCGCGCCGAGTCCTCCCAGGCGTTCGACGAGCTCTCCAGTGATCGGCTTGTCCCGCGACGAGACCACGAGGATCCCGTGGACTGCAGCACCCTTGACTCGGACCGGGACGTACGCGGCGAACTTCAGACCGAAGCGAGCGATGATCTGCCGCGCCCGAGGTCCCGCGTGCTCGGGGTCGAGCGCACCGGCCACCGCCTGGCCGGCTGCGAGCGCTCGCGGGATCATCGAGTGCTCGGAGATCGGCATCCACGTGCCGACAGCGCTCGCACCGGTGTCGTCGCTGTCCGCGATGATCCTCATGGTTTCGGCCGATATCTCGTAGTAGACGCCGCGGCGAGCGCTGGTGCCTGGGGGCGACGCCAATGTGGCGGCCAGCCCGGTTGCGGTCTGGACCACCTGCGCGGGGTCCAGGCTGTAAGTCAGCGCCTGGGTTGCGAACTCGAGGATCGTCATCTGCCGTCGCTGCTCGGCCAGCAGCTCGTGGCAGGCGGCCAGCTCCTCACGAAGCCGGACGATCTCGATCGTCGAATTCTTCTCGGTCACTTCCTACACTCGTGAAGAGGTTCGCAGGACTCCGCTTCCCGCGGCCGCGTTATTGATGGGAAGGGTACTAACCGTCGTCGCGCCGTTACAGCCTTCGGTCGCGAAATCGCTCGCGGCTTCTATCGGACGGATCAGCCAGTTCTTCCCGGGGAGGGTCCGAGTGCAAGCGCCGTCGCGCACCATGGCGTACAACTTTCACACCAGAACCTGGGCGCGGCGGTAAGAACTCGGGTCAGCTAACGGCCACGAAACTCCAGCAAGGGCGTATGACCACGTTTGACGCCTTTAGTGCGCTGAGGTAGAGTTTTGGCACCGGACGTGAGGGGCCGACGCGATGAGGGGGACCCAGACCGATGGCTCGGCTGCGATATGGGCGGAAGGGGGCTTCCTAGCAACCGGTAGCGAGACTTGGCCGCCCACTCCGCTGTGGAGCCGGCGGCAGGTCGCGCGCCATCCGCAGATTCCTAACGCTGCCACGGCCACGGGAAGAACGAGCGTGGTGGCGCTTCGCCCTAATGCCGCTGCTGGACGTTTTCGTCAGATGGCGATCGCGATCTTGACGCCGAGCAGAATCAGCGGCCAAAGGAGCACCGCGAGAATGGCGGACAGGATGGCGCCGATGGTCCCAACATGTTCGAAGAAGTGATGTGTGCCGGCGACGATTAGTCCGATGACGATCCAAATCAGGGGCAGCAGCAGCGACAGTCTCGGGCGGTTCACGACCCGAATCCTACACGCGTGGCCGGGCGAAAGCTGGTCAGCCGGCCAGCAGCCAGGCCGACGATGGTGAGGGCAGGCAAGCCGGGATTCTCTGCAGGGTCGCTAGATGCCCCCTATGAGCGAGAGTGTGCCATCGAGTGATAAAGCTCGTCCCGGCCGGTGGCCGCCTCTGCAGTCGCCCTGCGGACATGGAAGTGATAGCTGACGCCCGGGTGATCCCGTCCCCCGAACGTAGCGTCGCGTATCAAACGGACTAGCGTAAGAATGAGGTGTTGGCGTAATACGTGTGGATGAACCAGCCTCCCGACCCGCTAGCGGTCGCGGTGATAAAGACCTGACTCTTCGTGCTGGCCCCGCCCGGGGAGATGCGCGTGACGTAGCCGGTACACGCATACGACGAGGTATCGCCAGTCCTATGGCAGGTCATGTTGGTGACAGTCGTGGTGTCGCCCGCAGTAGCAGGGTTGATGGCGGCCACGCTGGTCAGTTGGGTCGTGAAACCCTGAGCAAGGGACGCCGACTCGTCCGTCGGCACGGCGATCGGAGCGCTGCCGTGGTTCCGAGTGGTCGGAGCCGCCGAAGGCTTAGCAGACGGGCTGCAGCCCGCAAGCATCACCAGGCCACCCATCGCTGCACTGACGAGCCACAGTCGTCGGTTGAAGTGCATGACGTTCACTCCTGGATCTCACGGGCGCCTAATTCAAATCCTTAGCAATCATGCCACGAGTCGGAATCGTCGGTTCGTGCTTGATGCCTGGCATACGGCTGAACCCGGGCGCGGACGTTGACGCGGCGGAAGCCCAGGTTCAGGGCCGTCGCTCGGCCGTCGTGTGAGGGATTCCTCGCTCAGGCCAGCATCCGCAAATGTCCCTTGACGGCGGCCCGTAAGCAGCCAGGCCGAATTATATTGTCGAATGGGATGTGCTGACGGCACACGCGCGTTCTTGTTCACACCTCCCGAGGACTGCCACGTAGCGGCGTCCTAGTCTCTTGTGGGCCGCGGGCGCGACGTCCCCAGGGGTTGCGGGGGCTCCGCCTGCTAGACATGGGGCCCGATGCGGGAGGCGCCACCGGCCGCGACGCAACTTCTGCCTCTGGCTGCGGTCGCCTGACCAGCGTGTAGCATCTAGGACAATGGCCTAAGGCTCAGAGTCAGACCGCTCACAAGAAGGCTCTCCTTGCGATGGCTGATCATTCATCGTCCAATCCGGGTACCGTCCCGAGGCGTTCCCCCATAGCCCTCCGTGTAGGAAGTGGCTCGTGATTCCGTTCGGGATCCACCGCCGTATTCCGCTGGTGCGCAGGCCGTTCTACCAGCGGGATCAGGCGATCCGCGAACGCGATGAACTCGCAGCGGAGCTGCACCTCTTGAAGTCGACGGCGGTCACCCCGCCGCAGTCGGTGGAAGATGACCACGGCGCCCTGGTGGAAAGGATTATCGCTGCCTATGAGCAGTCGGTAGGCGTCACTCAGCAGTCAGATTCATTCTGGGACAACGCCTTCTTCAATCTGAAGCGTGACGTTCATGACTCGCTCATGGCGAAGGACCGCCGCGTTCTCGCCGAGATGCTGCGTGATCCTGGCCGAACCGACCTGTTCTACGGTTTCGAGAACCTCGCGCGCAGTCTGGCGCATGGGGCGAACTACGGCGGCCGGAACGTCCACCTCGACCTGATGCTGCTGTCCGAAGCGATGGGAGTGGAGCGGAGCAGAAACCCGGAATATGGGGAGCCAACCTCGTTGCCGGATGTGGAATCATTGCTGGAGAGACTCGACGACACTCTGGGCTCTTCGCTTCAATTCCCGAATCCCTTCGCCGGCGAGGTCGGATTGGCAACGTCGCGTGGCGTTGCCAGTTATCGCGCGGTTCAGGCGATCTTCCAAGCCTGGCGTATCGTCGAATTGGTCGATGCGCAGCGCGGTGCGCGAGTGCTCGAGATCGGTGCGGGCCTGGGTCGCACGGCCTACTACGCAACTCAGTTCGGGGTGTCCGATTACACGATCATCGACATTCCTATATCGAATGTGGCACAAGCTACGTTTCTGGGCCGCGCACTGGGCACAGACGCCATCAGGCTCTTCGGCGAGCACGGTTCAGGCGTTCGGATTCTGCCACCGCCTGTATTCCTCGAAGGCGATGACAGCTACGATCTCGTTGTCAACGTGGATTCCTTGACGGAGCTGGCACCTGATGTTGCCCGATCGTACGCTGAAGCGATCAAGGCCCGTGCCGCGCTGTTCCTGTCCATCAATCATGAACACCAGGCCTTCACGGTAAGAGAGTTGTTTAACCAAATTGGACTGACTGCCGCGAGCCGTGCACCGTATTGGATGCGGCGGGGCTATGTGGAAGAGGTGTTCGCTACGAGACGGCGCCCGTAAACAGCGCGCGCCGCCTTTTCTCCGGCCAGACATCCCGAAATGTACTCTGAGGCGGGTAATGAGCCGGGGAGAGGGGCACGTCGTGGATGTGCAGCGCTGGATGAGCGAGTATCAAGACAGCCTCCGTCTGGCAGGCGTCGACGTGAAGGCTGTGGCAACGAACCCCGAGCACGCTGACCGCGTGAAAGACTGCGCAGGCCTTGCAGCTCGGTCGCAAAGGGCTTCTGGCCGAGGTCATCATCTGGACGAGTGGCGAGTGTGAAGTGCTCTATGGGGACGACCCACGGCCGACTCGGTCGAGCAGCGGTCGATTCGAACTCAGGAGGACCTTGAAGCGCTCATGAGTGAGCTGCTCGCCAGGGCTGTATTCATAGGCGAAGCTCCGGCGCTGGAGGGATCATCGGTGCCGCTTGCGCATGAGCGGCGACGGCGCTGGCGAAACCGACGCACGCCAGGGGAGCATCCGTAAACGTGCCCTGCCAGGAGGAGGTCCGGTGTAGCGGTCGGAAGGGCGCTGTCGGGTCGGCGCTCCTGGGCCGGTGGTAGCGTTCAGGCGGTGAAGGTCGATGAGCCGCAGAAACGCGGCCCAGGGAGACCGCGCCGGCTCCCCGTACGCGCCACGCCGATCTCGGACGTCGAGGCGTTCTGGCGTCTGAAGTCGCGAACCATCGGGCTCGATTCGCACCAGGCGATGCGAACCGTGGCCTTCTGTGCGATCTGGCAGCGAAATGGCGGCTCGATCGATGGCGTGGTGGCAGCGGGGCGCTACGGACGGCGCACGGCGTACAACCGATTGGCGGCGTGCCGCGCGGCGGGGTTCGAGCCCGAGCTGGTGCGATTCCGGGCTCGCTCGATGGACGACTGGGAGGCGGAGGACCGGCACCAGATCGCGCTCACCGAGAAGTTCTATCAAGAGGATCTCGCCAGGCGTCAGCGGCTGCCCGTGCCGATTCGAGTGCTCACCAGGAAGCCGGAGCGATACAAGGACTCCCTGGAGGTTGACTAGGCGAATTAGTGCAGTTTTGGTGCACTATTCCGAGGGTGGGTGCAAGGTGGGGAGGTGCACCGCGATGACACCGGCTGGACTGCTGGAAGCCCCTGTACTCAACTTGATAATGGAACGAAACTCGACAGGGTCCGCCACGCCTACTGGGCGGTAGTCCTGTACCCGGAGGCGGGAGAGGCCACCGCCGTCTTCCACTCGGCGCGGTCGGCGAGGCCCGGCACCGGGGTTGGGTTCGACCCGGAGGACGCGGCTCGGGTAGCCCTGCGACGGGCGCGATCACACGCGCGGCGGTACTGCGCCGCCAACCGAACCAACCGCTTCGTGACCCTGACCTTCGGTGCGGAGAAGTGCTGGGACCCAGTGGAACTCCGGCCGCTCGTCCGGGGATTCTTCCGGCGTCTGCGGGCGGATCTTGGCGTCGCATTCCCCTACATATGGGTGAGCGAGCTCCACAAGAAGGGCGACTACCACGTCCACTTCGCCGTGAACCGCTTCGTCCACCGGTCGACCATCGAGGCCGCCTGGGGCCGCGGCTTCATCAAGATTCGCTTGCACGGCGACCTCCCCAGCGGGAGGACGGCGCTCCTGGAGGCGCGCCGCACCGCGGGCTACATGGCCAAGTACATGACCAAGTCCTCGACGGAGGTTGCCGCGGGGCTGCACCGGTACGAGGTCGCTCAGGGCTTCCAGCCCCGGCGCGAGACCGTCGCGGGCAGATCTCTCGCCGAGGTCGTGGGTTGGGCATCCCAGCGCATGGGCCACTGGCCGGACTTTGAGAAGGCGTCCTCAGAGTGGGAGCGGTACGCCGGGCCTCCGGCGCTGTTCATGTCATGGACGTAGAGGGGCGTGCTGCGTTGGAGGCGGAAGGGCCGCTTGGGCGGAACGCACCTGCTCTGAGCAAGGCATCGAGTTGAAAGTGACCTCCCGTCGAAGCGGTTGCGTCCACGCACCGCGGGTCCGATGCTGACGTGATCGAGCAGGGCGCGAGCGATGGCCTGCTGGCGGGCGAGGGTCAGGTCGTCCCAGTCGGCACGCAGCTTCGCCGAATTGCCGATTAAGCCGTCGAGCGCGAGGGCTCGACTGTCGCGACGCAGGGCGGACTTGGCGGCGTCGACGCGCTTCAGGAGTTGTGGGCGGGCCGCCTGCCATTCGCGGTACGTGACAGCTCCATCGGCGTAGGCGCGCGCGAGCTCCTCCATGCGACCCTCGGCGTCCGCAAGGCTCGCCTGGGCAGCGATCGCGCGAGCATCCGTTGCCTTGGATCCGGCCACAGCGCGAGCGAGGGCCGGGGCGTCGAGGCGGTGCAAGAGGCCGCCGATGACGAATGCCTCCAGCTCATCGGCGAGAACGAAGGTACCGCCGCACCCGTTGGTGCTCGGGCCTCGATCGCAAACGTACCGGCCCCGTCCGTCGTCGCGGGGCCGCGAGACCATCGTCGTGCCACACGCGGCGCAACGCACCAGCCCGGCGAGCAGGTAGCGGCGCGCGACGCGGTTGGTCCGACGCTCGGGGTTGGTGAGCAGGGCGCGTAGTCGCGCCGTTTGTCGGGAAGTGATGATGGCCGGCCACTCGGACGGCCCGATGATCTCGCCGAGGTGTTCGCGCTGCCCGCTGATGCGGGCGGACAGCAGCATGTTGCGCAGGACGGTCGGTGCCCATCCGCGCCCGGTGACCGATCTCACGCCGCGGTCGTTGAGATTCGTGCAGGTTGAGCGCAGGCTGTCGCCTGCGAGGATGCGGTCAGCGACCTCGCGGATGATCGCCGCCTCGCTCTCAATGACATGTCGGCGGCCGTCGGTGTAACCGAAGGGCCGTGTGCCACCACCAGACACCTTGCCGCGCTCGGCCAGCTCCTGGTGCTTGCGGCGGATCCGTTCGCTCCTCACCTCGCTCTCAAGCATGCCGAACGCGCCCATGGTTCGGGCCATCAGTCGCCCGGAGCTGGTGGAGATGTCGACGTCGCCCGTCACCGTTGCCAGCGCGACCCCCGCCTGCTCGGTGATGCTGATGAAGTCCTCGAGCTCGGACATGCGGCGGTGAAGGCGGTCCAGACGCCAGGCCATGACCCCGTCGTGTAGGCCTAGTCGGACGTTAGCAAGCAGGCGGAAGTAGTCCGGGCGCGGCTTGCCGCTGAATGCGCTGCGGTCATCGTCCGTGTAGATCTCCGACACGGTCCAGCCCCGGCGCGCAGCCTCGGCGATGCAGTCCGTCTCCTGGCGCTTCACGCCCAGCGTATCGCCAAGCGGATCGGACGAGATCCGGAGGTAGATGGCGGCCGCTTTCGGCGCCTGTCGCATCAAGGTACATTAGCAGACACTCGTCCAGGCCACCATGGTGTCCCTCGAGGGCAGTCGCCTGCTAGCGGGGAAAGTGCTCGTGCACGGGGAACTCGTGAACGTCCGGTGCAGGCCCCGTAGCCCCGATGGCGGCCATCGCAGGTCCGATGCGTTCTGCCGAGAACCGGTCGAAGTGCTCGCGCGACTTCCAGAAGTCGATCACGCCCCAGCCGCCGTCTACCGGACCGGACGAGTGGAAGATGATTCCATCTGGGGGATTGCCGTCCGGGTCGATCGGCGCATTGAGTTTGTCCATCTGCTCGGCGGTGACGCCAGTGAGCTTGAGGCGGATTCCTACAGCCATCATTCCTCCTTTGATTCGACCAGCGATTTGCGCGCAGTGTAGTTGGTCCACGCGAGCATCGGGTAGCAGCTTGGTCCGGTCAGTTCCGGTATAGCCCTACCCCGGCGGGCGTTTGGCGAGAGCGCCATACATGCGCCGCCCAACAGTGAGAGGGCCGAGGGAGGTGACGGTTGCTCACCCTGGCGTACACCTTTCACACCAGGGATGAACGGCCGCGTCGACTTCAGTTCGTGACCAGTACGACCCCGCAAGTCGGCGAGCGGTTCGGTGTCACTCGCGAATGCGTTCGTTAGATCGAGACCAACCGTTGCGCAGCCTACGTGATCACTTGCGCAGCCACAGATTGGCTACTTCCTCGAACCGATGGTACGAAGCGGCTTAGTGCAATTGCCCTCGCGCACCCGCTTACCGCCTGCTGATATGACGCGAAGACGGGCACGTGCGCCCGCGCGCTATCCGGGGCGGACCACCACCATTGACACCCATGGCGCCACTCGACGCCGTGCGGGTTGCGATGAAGAAGCCTTCGGCCATTTCGGGACTAGCGAACGCTCGGTTTCGTGTGCCAGTGAATATCGAGCCGGGCACCGTTGCAAGTCACGATCTCAACGATGATTATCCGAGCAGCCTACGCCCCACTACAGCGTGACTGACAAACGCTTCCTATAATGGAAAACGCAATGAATCCGACCAATCTGATCCCGTACGTCATCGAGACAACCCCTCGGGGCGAACGCGGGATGGACATCTACTCGCGGCTGCTCAAAGACCGCATCATCTTCATCGGCACGCCCATCGACGACCAGGTCGCGAACGTCGTCATGGCGCAGTTGCTCTTCCTGGCCGGTGATGATCCCGAGAAGGACATCTGGCTGTACATCAACTCCCCGGGTGGATCTGTGGACGCAGGCCTCGCTATCTACGACACCATGCAGTATGTCGAGCCGCGCGTCGGTACCATCTGCATGGGCATCGCGGCGTCGCTGGCTGCGATACTGCTCGCGGGCGGCGCCGCGGGCATGCGCCTCAGCCTCCCCAACACGCGCGTGCTCATCCATCAGCCATCGGGTGGCTTCAGCGGACAGGCGACGGACATCCAGATCCACGCGCAGGAGATCCTGCGTGTTCGCCACCGGCTCGACGAGATCTTCGCGCATCACACTGGCAAGCCGATCGAGGTCGTTAGCCACGACTCGGACCGAGACTTCTTCATGAGCGCTGAGGAAGCCAAGGAATACGGTCTCATCGACGAGATCATCCAGAGTCGCATCAAGAGCGGTGGTTCACCGAAAAGCGACAGCAACGGTGGCAAGCCGCCGGGTGCGCCACGCGATACGGACACACCCCAGGCGGGTGGCGGTGCAACGGCGCACGCGTGATGCCGAGACCGGTCGGTCGTAGAGGGCACGGGAACAGTCGAGGGGAGATGCGATGACCGAACGCGATGATCGCCGGCGTCACACGCGTTGTTCGTTCTGTGGCAAGGGGCAGGAGCAGGTCCGCAAGCTCGTCGCCGGCCCCGGTGTGTACATCTGTGACCAGTGCATCGATCTCTGCCATGAGGTCCTCGAGGGGGACGATCGCTCCACGACGACCAAGCGGGGCATGCCGGGAACCATCCCCAACCCGCAGGTCATCGCGGCGTCGCTCGATCAGTACGTGATCGGGCAGGAGCACGCCAAAAAGGTGCTCTCGGTGGCAGTGTTCAACCACTACAAGCGTATCGCGCATGCGAAGACCAACAGCGACGTCGAGCTGCAGAAGTCGAATGTCCTTCTCGTCGGCCCGACCGGGTGCGGGAAGACGTTTCTTGCCCAGACGCTCGCGCGCATCATCGACGTCCCGTTCAGCATCGCCGACGCGACCAGCCTCACTGAGGCGGGGTACGTCGGTGAGGATGTCGAGAACATCCTGCTGCGGCTGATCCAGGCGGCCGATTTCGACATCGCGCGCGCCGAGCGCGGGATCATCTACATCGACGAGATCGACAAGATCTCGCGCAAGAGCGACAACCCCTCGATCACACGCGACGTGAGCGGCGAGGGTGTGCAGCAGGCACTCCTGAGGATCCTCGAGGGCACCGTTGCCAACGTGCCCCCACAGGGCGGTCGCAAGCATCCCCACCAAGACTTCATCCAGATCAACACGACCAACATCCTGTTCATCTGCGGCGGAGCCTTCGACGGCCTCGAGAAGATCATCGAGCACCGTCTCGGCAAGCGGACCATCGGCTTCAACAGCAAGCCGCGGGGAACCCGGACCAAGGAGACCACCAAGATGCTGCGTGAGCTCCAGGTGCAGGACCTGCTCAAGTACGGCTTGATCCCGGAGTTCGTCGGCCGCCTCCCCATCACCGTCGCGCTCGACTATCTCGACGAAGAGGACATCATCCGGATCCTCACCGAACCGAAGAATGCATTCGTCAAGCAGTACCAGAAGTTCTTCGCGCTCGATGATGTCGAGTTGGTCTTCCACGAGGGTGCGTTGCGCGCGATCGCCGAGCGTGCGCTCGCGCGCGGTACCGGCGCTCGCGGACTGAAGTCGATCATCGAGGATGTGTTGCTCAACAGCATGTTCGAGGTGCCGAGCCGGCCAGACATCAAACGCTGCGTCATCACTGAGCAGGCGATCCTTGATGGCGTGGAGCCGCTGCTGCTCACCGAGGAGCCCACGCGCCGCGTCGGAGCGGCCGAGGAGGCAGCCCAGGATCGTACGGCCTGAGCGCGAGGCGCCGTGCCATCGCCTTCGCTGCGGTGGTTGTGGCGGCCTTCTTCGCTGTAACTCTGGTCACGCTGACGCTGTGGGTGCCGAGAATGCAATTCCGTCGTTCATGCTGCGATCTCGTACTCGTGGAGGAGGCCACCGAGCCGGTCCGCCGACGAACCGAGGTCAACTGAATCAGCGGCCCAAGGCTATGACGGTCGCGGGCGTCACACTGAAGGCGGCGAGGTGACTCGGGCGCGAGGAGCAGTCGAGGGGCTCTTTGTAGGACGAGAGTCGTCACGTGGATGACGCAGATAGCGGCGATACCGGGGCGACACGAGCACTACTCTTCGATCTCGGCGGGGTAGTTCTCGAGATCAACTTCGATAGGGTGTTTCACGCCTGGGGTGCCCGCGCGTCCTGTGACCCTCAGGCACTTCGCCGACGATTCGAGTTCGACGATGCATATGAGCAACACGAGCGAGGCGAGCTTGACGCTTCCGGTTACTTCGCATCCCTACGCCGCAGCTTGGGGCTACGTCTCTCTGACGCAGATTTCATCGCTGGGTGGAATAATCTGTACGTCGGTCCGGTGCCTGGGATGGTCGCCGTGTTGGCCGCGGCAACGGAACGCCTCCCGCTGTACGCATGCACGAACTCAAACCCGACGCACCAGGCCGTGTGGGCCACGCGCTATGCATGTGAGCTCTCGGTCTTCCGTTCGATCTTCGTCTCGTCGGAACTTGGCCTTCGGAAGCCTGACCCCAATGCCTTCAGCGAAGTAGTCTGACGTACCGGTTTTCCGGCTTCAGCTTTCATCTTCTTCGATGACACTCTCGAGAACGTCATGGGCGCTCGAAAAGCATGAATGCAGGCGATCCACGTTCAGTCGACCGATGATGTTTCGTGTCGCACTTCACGAGCTGACGTGTTCGCCGAACAGCGAGAGGCGGGGGACGTGACCGTGGCTCACTCCAGCGTGCAATTAACACACCAGACAGCGCACCGAACCGCAGGAGTCCTTGGGCGCTCCTCAGATCCTGAACGCCGGGGCGCGTGGCCTACGGGTGCGAACCCCCGGTCCCTCGTCCACAAAGAAAAGCCCCACATCTTGCGACGCGGAGCCTTCAGTACGGGAGGCGGTGCCTTTCGGTGGCCCTCAGGCTCGACCCTCGTCCGGATTGATGGGCCACCATCTTTCCGGGCCGTCCACTCGCCATTGCTGGCGGGTGGGCCCGCAACCAGTGACTCTACAGGCTCGCCCAACCGTTCGCAACATAGCCGTCGGTAGTGGGTCAGTTTGAATTGAACGAGACCGGGCGTGCCGCCCGAGGACATCCGGGATGGGTTTCGCCGTCCGCCTCGGAGACTGGGAAAGGCGCACGTCCGGTCCGCCACGCAGCATCGGCCGACGGCACGCAGTCCGTTTGTGTGAAGCCGGGCAAAGCCCTGCGGGACGGCCTGACGGGGATCCGTGGCTCGTCAAGCCAGGGAAATGGTGGTTTGCCTTTGCCCGGCCCCGCCACGAGCATAAACAGTCAGGAGGGCCGTGCCGACGCATCTAAGAAGCCGGGACTGGGTGGCTGATGACTCGCAGTCCCGGCCCCGGACGAGCATACGGTCAATCTGGGACGAGCGCTCGGTGAGCGTTGGCGCTGACGTAGGTCCGCTCTCCGCAGTCCGCACACTTCGCGACGGGCCGCCTCGGCAGATCGACGTTCTCCGTGCCCAGCGGTGGAACGAAAGTCAGCGGGATCAACCGATCGCATCCGCATTTGGGGCAAAGGATCAAGCGACGGATGCTGCCACCGCGATGACCCTCCCGTCCGTCCGCCCAGGGACTGTCATGGCTAGAGTCGTCAGGTGGCAGCCACGAATCGGGAAGGGCAAGGCA
>CABDZJ010000015.1_pt1 | contig 22018 bp, 21 predicted proteins | sample 3132161 | NCBI WGS metagenome assembly CABDZJ01 (sample SAMEA5534340, study PRJEB31848) | metagenome | biome: tundra; feature: field; material: soil | place: USA | collected 2013-05 | depth 0.45 m | reverse complement strand
TGCGCCTGCCGCGTCCGCAACATCATGATCGGGCGAGCGATGGCCCGCGGCGGCATCTGGCGCCGCCTGTGGTGGCGCTGGTAATGCCCTACTTCATTCAGATTTCGTCGAACCATTACAACGTCGCGACCATCGAGCGCATCGACGAGGCAGCTGATCTAGGTGGTTGCACGCTCGTCCTTAGAAACGGCGATAAGGTGCGCGTCGAAGAGGACGTGCGCCAGGTTATCGACAGTCTCGCTCAGGCGGAAGCAGGGCGAACGGTGGTCCTCACCGCGCCGCAACCCCCGCCGCGCGTCGTGCGCACGAAATGCAAGATGACTACTGACGGACGCCACGTGTACCGCAGGGGCATCAACGCCTGTGTCGCCTGCCAAGAGCCGAAGCCCGGAAGCTGAAACCAAACCCTAATCGCTTCCTGAGACCCCTGGCAGTGCCGCCAAGGGTCTTTCGTTGTCTGGGGGTGCCAGACGGCAAACGCGCCGCGGGCGTCCAAACAAAGGCCGGGCAAGCCCTGTGGGATCGCTCCCCCCGGGTCGTCGCATCAGGTGGATGTTGCTCGCCTTGCCCGGCCAGGTCGACAGCATAGGCCGATCTCTGAGGCTCCGTTTGGAATTGTTGGCACTGACTGGAGCTAGGTTCCTGTTCCGAGTTTGGACGGCGCCACCTACCGGTATCATTAGAACGGTGTTCTAAGTCGAAACTCTCCTATCCCTTCACTGAGACCCCTGGCGGCGCGTCGGGGGTCTTTCCTTATTCGGGCTCGGACTAAGTCCAAACCGTCCCCCGCGAGGGAACTACGAGCCCACCGTGGTGGCCTAGGCAAACGTACAATCCCTCGCGAGAGCGCGCTCCTGCGTCCACGCAGAGACGCAGCCCTGAGGAAGGGACCCCCTGATGCAACCGCAGCGACTCCGCAGGCTCGCACGGCGATGGGCCATCCCGGTGGTGCTCATCACCGTTGTGGCCGGAATCGTCGGCTTCGCCGTGGCTCGGCATGCGACCCCGATCTATCAGGCGGATGCCACCGTCCTTGTCGTCGCCGGTCCGCAGTCGGCCAACAATCCGGTGACGCTGTGCAACGCCTCGGCGACCGCCGCCGGATGCAACGCCTCGGCGACCGACACCGCTGCAGCGCTGATGACCGAGCCGCCAATGCTGCAGCAGGTCATCGATGAGCTCCATCTCGGCGTCACCACCGACCAGCTGGCCAAGCAGGTAACGGCGACGCCCCAGACCAGCACCGAGCTGGTCGACGTTGCGGTTCAGGACCCCAGCCCCGCGAGGGCCGCCCTCATCGACAACACCCTGACCAGCGACTACGTCGCGGCGGTGACCCAGCAGAACCAGCAGCGGATCAATCAAGCCGGAGCAGCGCTCCAGCAGCAGATCACGGATCAGAGGAACACCTTGGCAACCGAGGAGTCGCAGCTTGCGACCGCCGATCGGAAGCACGCCGACACCACCGGAATCACCCCCGAGATCAATGCGACGTCAGTGCTGCTGAGCACGCTCACCGCCAACTACAGCGCGTTCCAGGCAACCCAGGCGCAGAACCTGGTGACCGTGTCGGTGGCGGCGCCGGCCTCGGTACCGGTGACCCCGGTCTCCTCCTAGTAGCCTAGGACCTCACTCCCTCGAGCGGGCGCACCGCCCTCTCACGCGTCCTACCATTCGGCGCGTGACCGTCATCGTCGCCTGGCGCGACCCTTTCTGGCTCGTGTCTGATGACCTGGAGACGGACTATGTAACCCGCGAGAGGTCATCGTCCGGCCCGAAGATCAAACCCATTCCGGGCAGCGCTCTCGCGTGCGGCATCTCCGGGCTTGGTCGCGAGTTCGGAGGGGTGATCGAGCTGCTTGCGGGCTTTCTTTCAGACGCCCCGAGTTGGGGTCTGCTGGAGTGGCGGACGCGGGCAGTTGTCGACAGGATTAACGAACCGCTTCCCGACCTGCATAGGGGAGTGACCGTCGTGGTCGCTGGCACGCTGGACGGTGCGCGCGACCTTTTCGCATGGGGTCCGGAATCGGCGACTCGTGTGGGCCCGAACGACTCCGCACTCGGGCTTCAATGCGCTTTCGCTGGCTCTGGCGGCCTGCACGCGAACATCGCCCACCGGATCGCTTCTAAGTACTGGCCCGACGTTGCCGGTGAGGAATTGCTGCGAACGATTGCGGAGATAGCCGCCGACACGGACCCTGACAGCGGAATGCCCATCTACAGGATTGACCTGGACGGCCCGACTCTCGAACCTTTCGTCTGGCTCAAATAGGCGCGCGTCGCTTACTTCGGAGGCGTGACCAGCGCGATTCTCTGCGGGTGTCGCATCACTGCGCGGACGGCTTCCTGGCTGCGTCGTCGAGCGGCTTCCTCGCGCTCTTTCCTAGCCCGCACGTGAGTTCGATCGCGGCAGCGATGGCAGCGGAGCAGTTCGCGAGGCTCGGACCGCGGGGGACGATCGCGGGACGATGCTACGCCGGTGAATTACTCCAGGCCCGGGGCGCCTCGATAAGCGCAAGATCCGTCGAGCAGGAAGCGATTACACGAAACTCATTCCCTTCCTGAAGGAGACCCCTGGCACACCGTGTCGGGGGTCTCTGTCCGCCGAGGGTAGAACGACGAGCGCCCACATTGGTTCCGGCCGGATTAGGGCGGCGGTGCGGCTACGGGCGGCGGCTGCGGGTTTGTTGGCTTTGGTGTCCGCCCCGTCTTCTGCACGAACCACCCAAGGCATCCCAAAACAGCGATGACGCCGAGGAAGATGTAGGCGGGCACGGCCCATGCTCCGAACCACGCTGCAGGTCCAAACAGGACGACCACGGCAGCCAGGAAGGTGAGACAGCCGCACCCGGAGCGCCGCGTGACGATCTTGGTGACGCTGCCGTCGGGGTAAGTAATAGTCGTCCGTCTCATCGCCCGGACCGTTTGCGCGTGATCGCCGCGACGGCTTCCCGTTGCATGCCCAGGGTCACGTGCGAGTACAGATCCAGGGTGATCGCGACGCTGGCATGTCCCAGCCTTTCGCTAGCGACCTTCGGGTGCATATCCCCCTTGAGCCAGTTGGTCGCCGCCGAGTGCCGCAAGTCGTGAAAGCGGATCCGCGGGAGGCCGGCGCGGTCGAGGATCGCCTTGAGCCGATCCCTGAGCCGCTGGGGGCTCTGGAAGCCGCCGAACTCGTTGGGGAACACTAGATCCCCGTCCTGCCACATCGTGCCGACCAGGAGGCGCTCCTGGAGTTGCCGCGAACGGTGGGCGCGCAAGGCGTCGACCGTCTCATCGAAGAGGACGACACTGCGCCGTGACGCCTCGGACTTGGGCTCGCTTCGACCGCCCCTCGACAGCGACCCCATGACGGTCACGACGCCCCGCTCCAGGTCGACGTCCTGCCACCGCAGCGCGAGGATCTCGCCCTGACGTAGTCCCTCGCGGATCGCGACCACGAACAAGGCTTCGAGCCGGTCGCCCCGTACCGCGTCGAAGAACCGGTCGAATTCGTCGTCGGCGAGGACGCTCATCTCGCTGCGGTTGACCTTCGGGCGCTGCTTGCGAGGCACGAGTGTTGCGGCGTTGCGGGCCACTTTGCCGTCCTCGACGGCTGCCTCAAGTGCCAGATGGAGGATCGCGGCCAGGTGATGCGCGGTGGTCGTGCTGAGGCCGAGCCCGCCCCCTGTCTTGGCCGCTGTCATGTGCCGGTACAGGTGGAGCAGATCGGCCTTCTCAAGCTTCACTAGAGGTTTCCCGGCAAGCTCTGAGCGCAGCACGTACGCCGTCAGGTACTGACGGTAGTAGTGGACGGTGGAGGGCTTGAGCCCCTGCAGGTTGGCGAGCCACTCTGTGAGCCAGCCCCCGACGCTGAGCTTGTCGTCAGGCAGGGGCAGCCCTGAACCGAGCGTGACGAGCGCATCGGCGAGCTTCTTCTCCACCTCGTCCTGGTTCTTCCCCGAGAACCACTTGACCGTGCCGTCTGCCAGGTTGAGGCGGCCGATCCATCGGCCGTCACCCCGCTGAATGACGGCGCCAGTGCCCGCCGGACGCCGGGTGCGTCGCTTCTTGATCTGCGTCATGTCCTGGGGTCGCCCGAGAGGCGAACACAGGTCAGGCAGCCATCCCACGAGCTTTCAGCCGGCAACGGCCCTACGAAGGTGCGCCCGCAGGCGGTGACCGCCACGGATTCGCCCCTGTTCACGACTCGGTGAGCGCGTCCCAGCCTCGCAGGGATCACCCACTCGCCGTAATAGCGTCCGGGTGCGGAGAAATCGGGCTTGAGTTGGATACGATCGTCCATGTCTGCTCTCTCCTTATCAGTCAGAGCTGGCCATGCCCCCGGACGTTCTCAATCGCGTCGCGGGGGTTCTTTCTATCCGCGATGCTACCAGAAAGGTGTCAGAAGGGTGACAACGCCGACACCTTCGGGGCGCAATTGAATACGAATCCAGGGGTGTCGGCCCAGTCTGACAAACTGCCCCGAGTGTGGACCCGCGGGCTCGCGCGCTGGTATCGGAAACACGGTCGGCACGACCTGCCGTGGCGGTCAACAGCCGAGCCCTGGGCCATTCTCGTCAGCGAGGTGATGCTCCAGCAGACCCAGGTCGCCAGGGTCTCGGGGCGGTGGGAGGCATTCCTCGCACGCTGGCCCACGCCTGAAGCATGTGCGGCGAGTCCGCTCGCCGCGCTGCTGCGCGAGTGGCAGGGCCTCGGCTATCCGCGCCGGGCTCGAGCCCTCCACGACACCGCCAGGGCGGTCGCCGCAGCCGGCTGGCCGGACACCGAGGCAGGCCTGCGCTCACTCCCGGGGGTCGGTCCGTACACGGCGAGGGCGCTGATGGTGCTGGCGTTCGGCGCGCCAGGCGTCCCGCCCCAGGACGTCAACATCGCGAGGGTCACCGCGCGTGCGGCGCTGGGCAGAGAGCCAGGGGAGGTCCGTCACGCCGCGCTCGAGGAGTGGCTGACGGACGGGCGACCTCGGGGCATGAGCACGCGCGATTTCACGTACGCGCTGTTCGATGCCGGAGCGCTGCACTGCAGGGCACGACCGCTCTGTCACGGATGCCCGCTCGCATCGCAATGCCCGTCCCTGAGCCGCCTCGAGGCAGCGCCACCCGAGCGGCTTCGGCGCTCGCCCCGATACCGTGGCAGCACGCGCGAGCTGCGCGGCGCGGTCCTCCGCGCCATGCTCGCCGAGCCTCCACCGAGCAGCATCGACGAGCTGCAGATCCGCGCGGGCGCCGCGGCGGCGGGGCGCCCTTCGACGGACATCGCGCTGGTCCTTGACACCCTCGTCCGCGATGGATTGGTTGGTCCGACCCCACGCATGGTTAGGATCAAGTGACGTGACCACCTCTTCTGCCTACCTCGACGCGGTCGGCCGGGATCTCTGGGCGCGAGAGGTCTTCACCTTCATCCCTGACCGCGACCTGCCGCCTCCGCCCGACACGATCACCCCCGGGAGTGGCCCGCGGGTGGCGTTCGCGGGATTCCCCTCGGACTTCAGCCTCGCCTTCCTGCTTCGGCTCCTGCAGCTCGACGTCCAGCCGGTCGGGATCATCACGTCGCCTGGCGCGCACCCGGCGATCCTCGGCGACAACGCGCTGAGCCGGATCGCCGACCATCTCGGCATCCCGCTGATCCGCGCGTGGCGCATCAATGACGAGCACTCTCGATTCGAGCTCGACGAGCTTGGCCTCGAGGCCGTGGTGATGGCGAGCTTCGACCAGATCGTCGGCCCGCGGGCGCTCGCGCTTCCCAGGCATGGCTGGCTCAACGTCCATCCGAGCCTGCTCCCCGCCTATCGGGGTCCAGAACCCGTCTACTGGGCGATCGCCGACGGGGCGCCGGTGACCGGCATCTCGATGCACAAGGCTGCGCCGAAGGTGGATTCAGGGCCGATCCTCGCCCAGGCCAGGGTGCCGATCCTCCCCGACGACACGGCCGGAACGCTGACCCGGCGGCTGGTCGAGGCAGGGATGGGCCTCCTGGCCGAGGCGGTGGACGGGTTGCTGCACGCCTCGCCGGGCATCCCCGTCGACATGGCGACGTCCTCGTATCGGACGTCCATCGGCCACCGCTCGCTCGACGAGGCGACATCCGCCGAGGAGGCCGAACGCATGGTCCGCGCAGGCGCTCCCAACATGCTCCCCTGGGTGATGCGTGACGGACGTGCCGTCTACGTCAGAGCCGCCCGGGTCGCGAATGGCAACGCGCAGGACGGCGTGCCGGTTCTGCACTTCCCTGCCGGCGACCTGCTGCTGCTCGAGACCATGGACACCTGCGGCTGCCATCACAACACCAATGACTGCGCCCATCGCAGGTCGCGGACCGTGACGGGTCGATGAAAGGTATGCACTGATCGGACGTGCCGCTCGGGAGTGCCGGTTATGATCCAGCCTCGATGGTCGAAACTGGTGCGTCGGCTGTGCTCATCGTCGAGGACGATGACGGGGTTCGCGGCTTCCTGACCGTAGCGCTCGAGTCCGGAGGCTACCTCGTCGTGGGCGTACGCACCGGTGAGGAGGCGATGGCCGTGCTCCGCGAATCGCCGGTGGCCGCGATTCTCATTGACGGCATCCTGCCCGACATGCATGGCATCCGCCTGGCTCGCGCAATCCTCGCCGACCCCGCGTTCGAGCGCATCCCGATCAGCTTTGTCACCGGTGCGATCCGCGCTCGGCGGGGGCCTGTGGCCGGCGTCGGAGCCCTCAGCAAGCCCCTCCTGGCCGGCGAGCTCCTCGACGCCGTTGCGGTCCTGGTGGGCTGGAACGAGAGCGGAGGCAGCCCCGTCACGGAGCGCCAGGCCGCGCTTGCGGAGCTCGAGCACATCTTCCTCGTGGGCGCATGAGTGCCGCCGGCGCGCGCATGACACGATCGTCGTCATGACCGAGCCGCGCACGATATCGCTCCTCCCCTGGCAGGTCACGCTTGCCGAGTTCAACCAAAAGGTAGGCGAGGTCGGATCGGACGGTGCATGCTGCGCGTTCGTCGTCGACGCATCCATTCCGCCCGCTGCTCGCGGTGGCTACGCGTCACTCGTGATGGCGTTCTCGCGGGCCGACGAGCCGGTGTGCGTGCTCGACGACGGTGCGGCGCTGGTCCTCGTCCGCGATGGCGGGATCGCCTCAGCGCACGCCCTCGCCGAGCGCGTCTTCGTGCAGATGCGCCGTCTCGCCCTCGACCTGACGCTCACCGCCGGGGTCGCGCCGATCGGCGAGGATCCGAGCCAGACGGTCACGGCGGCGCGTGCGGCCGCCGCATCGGTTCCGGCCGGCCAGGTCGGCACCCAGGCCTGACGTCCCGGCTCAGCCGCGGCGGTTGAGCACTGCCGCGATACGCCGCGGGAGCGGGTCGCGTCGCAGCTGCTCGAGCGTTCTCGGCAGCGGGATGGCCCAGTTCGGCCGGTTGACGTCTCCTGGCATGTTCGGCCGGCGCACCGCCAGACACGCGTCGTCGAGCGTGGCCACGAGCAGCCTGCTCGAGGCCCGACCGAGTGCGGCGTAGGCGCGCTCAACCACGAGCGACGCCGGGTCACCGTCGACGACGCCCGCGAGACGCCCCAGGCGCCGCCGGACACCGAGCTCTGCTCTCCGGTTGACCGGCCGGCCCGTGGACTCCATCTCGACGAGATCGGCCCCGGTCCACACGCCGGCCGTGGTCGGGAGGTCGTGGGTGGTCAGGGCAGCCAGCGCCTGCGTGGGATACCGCTCCGGCGGCCGCGATTCAAACCACGCCACGCGGTACGAGAGCAGGCCACGGCGGCGAAGCTCCGCGCGAACCCCCGACTCGACGGTGCCGAGATCCTCGCCGACGACACCGCATCCGGCGCGCACGCTCTCGAGGGCGAGGATGTCGAGAAGCTCGCCCGCCGGGTAGCGGACGTAGGCGCCCGCTGACGGGTCACCGGATCCTAGCGGCACCCACCACAGCCGGAAGAGGCCCATCACGTGGTCGATGCGGAGGCCGATGCCGGCGCTCATCATCCGGCGCATGGTCGCGATGAGCGGCTCGTACCCGGCCGCGCGGAGCCGGCCGGGGTCGAACGGCGGAACGCCCCAGTCCTGTCCCGCCGGATTGAAATCGTCAGGTGGGGCTCCGATCCGCGCCTCGGATGCAACCTCCTCCTGCCAGAGCCATGCATCGGCGCCATCGGGAGCGAAGCCGACGGCCAGGTCGTGGACGAGCGGCACCTCGCGCCCGGCGCGGGCCAGCTGCGTATCGATCAGCCACTGCATCCATCGGTAGAAGTCGACCCGCGATCGGTTACGTGCCACGAGTGCACGCAGCGTCCGGCCATCCGGGCGCCGGTAGCGGACGGGCCATGTCGTCCAGGAGCCCGGGTGCCGCTCGGCCAGGACGCAGAAGCAGGCATAGCGCTCGAGCAGCAGCCCCTCACGAGCCACGTAGGCATCGAACCCGGGGTCCCCGTCGAACCGAGACCAGAGAGCCTCGAGCGCGCGGATCTTAAGCGGCATGACGCGGTCGCGATCGATCGTCGGCGCGTCATGCAGGCGCTCGGCCTCGCGGAGCAGACCCGCGACTGCGGGGTTGCCGCGGGCTCCGGGGAGCTCCTGGATGCGCAGGTACAGCGGATTGCGAAAAAGGCGGCTCGAGGGGAAATACGGGCTCGTCTCCTGGGGCGGCCCCGGCCGCACCCCGTGCAAGGGGTTGACGAGGAGCATCGATGCACCCTGCTTTCGCGACCACGAGCCGAGCGCCCGAAGGTCGCCCAGGTCGCCGACTCCCCAGCCTTCGCGCGACCGTACGGCATACAGCTGGGCAGCCCAGCCCCAGCCGTTCAATGCGTCGGGAAGCGCGCATCTCCCCGGGCTTGTGACCATCGGCAGCCGGCGGCCGTCGCGCATCACCAGCCGGTGGTAACCGTACGGCGCGTCCCGGTCGAGGGCGGAGCCGCCCGGCAACTCAGCCCCGCCTTCGAGCTCAATCCGGAGCACGCCGCCGGGCAGCCGGGCTCCCGGCCGGACAAACATCGGAGTCGCTCCCGTGTCCTCGATGGGTCGCATGCAGGCTTCGACCGCCCGCCGATTCGCCGCGCTCACCCTCCGGCGCGCGCCTGCCGCATCCACGTACTCTCTCTGGACTCCCCATGAGGGCCGGCGGCCCCGCCCCACGGCGCCGCTCACGCCGGGAGCACCGGATCAGCGAACTGAGTGGAGTCATGACTGTTCCAGAGCCTTCTGCCGCCGGACGCGCGCCTGATGGGCGTGCCGCCTGGCCGGGCACCGACGCGCCACTCGGCGCCACCTGGGACGGCTCGGGCACCAACTTCGCGATCTTCTCGGAGAGCGCCGAGGCGGTCGACCTTGTGCTCTTCGACGAGCGTGGTGCCGAGCTCGCGACTCATCCGCTGGTGGAAAGGACCGATCTCGTCTGGCATGGCTACATCGCCAATATCGGCCCCGGTCAGCGCTACGGATTCAGGGTGCACGGTCGGTACGCGCCTCACGAGGGGTTGCGCCACAACCCGGCCAAGCTACTCCTCGATCCGTATGCGCGCGCCATCGCGGGGCGATTCCGTCACGGGCGCTCGCTGTTCGGGTATCGCCTCGGCAGCGACGACATGCGCATCAGCGGCGTCGACTCCGCACCGGCGATGCCTCGCTGCGTCATCGTCGACCAGTCGTTTCCGTGGGGCGACGACCGGCGCCCGAACACCCCCTGGTCCGACACGATCATCTACGAGCTGCACGTCAAGGGTTTCACCAAGCGCCACCCCGACATTCCCGACGCGCTCCGAGGGACCTATGCCGGCCTCGCCCACCCCGCAGCGATCGAGCACCTCACCAGAATCGGCGTCACCGCTGTCGAACTGATGCCAGTGCATCACTTCTTCGACTCCGCACAGCTGGTGGAACGCAACCTCGTCAACTACTGGGGTTACGACTCGATCGGCTACTTTGCGCCCGAAGGACGCTACTCGTCGTCGGGAACCAACGGTGAGCAGGTGCGCGAATTCAAAGCCATGGTGCGTGCGCTCCACGCCGCGGGGCTCGAGGTGATCCTCGACGTCGTCTACAACCACACCGGCGAAGGGAACCACCTCGGCCCGACGCTCAGCTTTCGCGGCATCGACAATGCCGCGTACTACCGGCTCAAGGACGACGATGCTCGTTTCTATTTCGATGTCACCGGCACGGGGAACAGTCTCAACGTCCGGAATCCGCACACGCTGCAACTCATCATGGACAGTCTTCGCTACTGGGTCATCGAGATGCACGTGGACGGTTTCCGCTTCGATCTCGCCTCCGCGCTCGCACGCCAGTTCTACGATGTCGACCGCCTCTCGGCATTCTTCGACATCATCCACCAGGACCCTGTGCTGTCGCGCGTGAAGCTCGTCGCCGAGCCGTGGGATGTCGGCGCCGGTGGCTACCAGGTCGGGAATTTCCCGGTGCGGTGGGCGGAATGGAATGGCGCGTTTCGCGACACGGTGCGCGACTTCTGGCGTGGCGCAACCGGCATTCGCGATATTGCGTACCGGCTCACCGGCTCGAGCGACCTCTACCAGGGCGACGGTCGTCAGCCGTCGGCGAGCATCAACTTCGTCACCGCCCATGACGGCTTCACACTGACCGACCTCGTCGCGTACAACGAGAAGCACAACCTCGCCAACGGCGGGAACAACCTCGACGGCAGCGACGACAACCGTTCATGGAATTGCGGCGTCGAAGGCCCGACCGACGACCCGGCGGTCCTCGAGTTGCGTGCACGGCAGCGCCGCAATCTGATCGCCACCGTCCTGCTCTCGGAGGGCTGCCCGATGCTGCTCGGTGGCGACGAGATCGGTCGCACGCAGCGCGGCAACAACAACGCCTACTGCCAGGACAACGAGGTCTCGTGGATCGACTGGGAGCATCTCGACGAGCCGATGCTCGGGTTTGTGGCGCGGATGGTCGCGCTGCGGCGCAGCGACCCGGTGCTCCGCCGGCGGAATTTCTTCTCCGGCCAGGCGGTGCATGGATCCGGGCGCAAGGACATCGCCTGGTTCCTGCCCTCCGGGCGCGAGGTCAGCGACCACGAGTGGTTCGACGAGGGGCAGCGTTCACTGGGGATGATCCTCAACGGCGACGAGATCCCCGATCGCGATCCTCGCGGCCGGCGCATCCGCGGGGGCACGTTGATGGTGCTGCTCCATGCCGGCGAGAACTCGGTCGGCTGGATCATCCCGAGCGGGTGGGGCGATCTCTGGTCCGTCTTCGCCGACACCGCCGAGCGCGACGTCACGCCGTCGACGCGGCACCACCATGCCGGCGAGGAGATGACCGTGGCGGGACGATCGCTGGTCGCGATGCTGCGCGTGTAGTGCTCGCGCTCAGCCGCGCTGGGCGTGCTGCCAGGCGACGAAGTCGGCGGTGGTCGCCCGCTCCATCGCGCGCGACGCGACCTTGAGCCAGCCGGGCGGCCGGCTGTCGAGGTCGCTGCGGACCGCCGCGATCCGGCGCGCCCCCGAACCGAGGTGGACATTGGCTGTCTCCGCACCCATGGCGTGGAGCAACTCCGTCTGCTCCGACGCGAGGCGAGCCACAGTGAACTCGATCCGGCTGCAGTCCGGGGCGAGGCGACGGATCACCCAGCGACCGCGAACGTCGAGGAAGGGATCGGCGCAGCGCACCGCTCTGCGGACGATCGTCGGATAGTGGATCGCGACCGACCCCGAGGCGCCGGTCGCCCAGGCGACCCCAGATGCCACCAGCTCCTTGACCTCACGCGCGATCCAGCCCCCGGAATGCTCCGCGATCGCGACGACACGTGGATGCCCGAGGCTCCCGAGGCCGGCGCGCCGCGTGACATAGCGCGGCTCCTCGCTGCTCTTGAACTGGCGGTGCAGGATCGTGTGCGTGGCGGCCGGCAGGTGGCGCGCGGGCGGAAGTGCGGCCATCGCGGTCCAGAACCGGACGGGATCGCGCAACTCCGATTGCGCGTCGTGACGGAGGACCGGGTGCTTCTCGGCGAGCACGAATGGCTTGCCCCCGCGTTCGAGGGACGCATGGTAGCCGTCGAGGATCGCGCTGCAGGCCGCACGAGGTGTGAGCACCAGGGTCCCCGCCGAGATCGATAGACGCGCCGACGTCGCCAGCCGGGCCAGGTCATTGGTGTATGCCATGGGGAACGCCTCGTCGAAATCGTTGATCCCCCAGATCAGCCGGCCTTCACTATCGCGCCACGTCCCGAAATTCTCCGTGTGCAGGTCACCCACCGCCAGCACCTGGGGCGCCCGCGCGAGTTCCGGGCAGGTCTCGTTCCAGACCTGCACCCAGCGATAGAAGGTCGAACGGAGAAATGGAAAGGGCGCGAACGCCATCTGTTCGTGCTTGAACGCCAGGTCGGACCGCACCAGCGGCACCTGTGCGCCCACCCACCGCTCGTAGCTCAGGGTTGCCGCCGCGATGGACGCGAGGGCCGAATTTCGGGGCATGATCTCGCGATGTTCGCGCAGCTGACCATTCTCGTGCTCGCCGGACTTGCCGGTCCCCTTCTGGCATTCGGCCGGGGCGGGCTGATTCCCGTGGTGATCGGCGAGCTGGTGGCGGGATTCGTCCTCGGTCACACCGGCTTCGGCGTCATCAACGCGGCGACGCAACCACTTCCTGTGCTCAGTGCCATCGGTTTCGCCATGCTCATGTTCAGCGCGGGAACGCACGTGGACATCGGCTCCCCCGCGATCCGGCAGGGTTTCGCGCGCGGCTTGCTGGCACTGGCAGTGGTGGCCGTGACCGCGGTGCCGATCGGTCTGCTGCTCGACCACGCGATCGGCGTCGGACACCCGGCGTTGATCGCCGTGATCGTCACCGGCAGCTCGGCCGCGATCGCATTCCCGATCATCGAGGAGCGCAACCTCGCCGGTCCGAACGTCGCCTTCCTGATCGCCTGGGTCGCCATCGCCGACTCGGTGACCGTGGTGATCATGCCGCTCACGCTCGCCAAGTCGGGCAACCCCTTCGAGGCGATCGGTGGCGACGTCGCGATCATCGCGGTCGGCGTGATCGCTCTGGTTGCCGCGTCGCGAGCGCGGCGGGTCGCACAGGTCCACGAGATGCGCAACGAGTCGCTGCAGCGTGGCTGGGCGTGGCAGGTGCGCGTCTCGCTCGTTCTGCTCCTCGGGCTCTCGGCGATCGCTCAGGAGACCGGGGCGAGCACGCTTGTTGCGGGATTCCTCGCGGGGATGATCCTGGTGCGCCTGCACGAGTCGGATCGCCTCGTGGTGCAGTTCTCCGGTGTCGCGAACGGCTTCTTCGTGCCGCTGTTCTTCGTGCTGCTCGGCGCCGAGCTCAACCTCCGGGCGCTGATCACCTCACCCTCGCGGATTCTGCTCGCGGTCGGCCTTGCGCTCGCCACGGTGGTCACGCACCTCATCGCCGCTCGAGTGGCCGGTCACGAGCGGTATCTGGCGACAGGCCTCGCGGCGTCTGCCCAGCTGGGCATGCCCGCCGCCGCGGCGAGCCTCGGCCTCAGCACCGGGCTCCTGAGCCCGGCTGAAGCCGCGGCGCTGGTTGCCGGGGGGTGCCTGACCCTCATCCCCGCGACCGTGGGCTCGCTCCTGCTCGCCCGCGGTGGGTCCGCACCCGCCCGGCCGGCCTGAGCGTCAGGCGGACTGCGTCAGGTGCCCTCGCGGGAACGCCGACCTGCCTCGTCGGCACGATCGCGCTCGAGCTTCTCTGCCTGATCCTTACGCCGGCGATCGTCCGCCTGACCCTGCTCCTTGGTTGCCTCGTCCTCGGGCTTGCGATCCTGCTGGTTTGTACTCATCTTCATTGCAGCATAGGCCGCTTCCGCACTCCGCGGCAGGTGCGCCCCGAGCGTCGCGCACCTAGGACCACAGGGCGTCGAGCGCAACCCCGACCCGTTCGGAGGCGTCGACGGGCGGCATCGCGTCGGACGACTCCGGGCGCCGGCCTCGCTCGGTGACCTGGTCACAACGTGAGACAACGCGATCGGAGAGAAACCGCGAGGGCTGCGCCCAGCCGTGCTGATCGTCACGGCCGCCCGGGTGATGGTGGTACCGCTCGGGGACGTACAGGTGGAGCGCGTTCCTCGCACGCGTCAGGGCCACATAGAAGACGCGCCGCTCCTCCTCGAGTCCCGACGGCGAACCGAGCGCCATGTCCGAGGGAATGTTGCCGTCAGTCACGTGCAAGAGGTGCACGACGTCCCACTCCAGGCCCTTGGCTGAGTGCACCGTCGAGATCACCAGCCAGTCCTCGTCGATCAGCGGTGGTCCGGCCAGGTTTCCCGTCGACCGTGGCGGCTCGAGGACGTGGTCGGCCGCCACGTCGGAGAGGCGTGTCGCCTTGGTGCTGGCGGCGACGAGCGTGTCCAGGTCGGCAAGTCGCGCCGGCGCCTCCGCGTATGCGCCCTCGACCAGCGGGGCGACCGCCACGCGAAGCCGTTCCGCGTGAGTTGCGACCGACTCTCCGGGATGCGCCGCGAGCGCCGCCACGAGGTCTCCCGCCGCCGGACGCACCATGTCGGGGAGATGTCCGGATGCACGCGGCCACGCCCCCAGAACCCCTGCCGGGTCCGGCGTAACATCCGAGCCGATCAGCCCGAGCTCCGCGACGACGCGGTGCGCCGTCGCCGGACCGACTCCGACGAGCAACTGCAGGAGCCGGAACCAGGCGACGACGTCACTCGGGTTGTCCGCGAGCCGAAACGCGGCGAGCATGTCCTTGACGTGCGCCGCCTCGACAAAGCGCAACCCACCGTATTTCACGTACGGAATCCGTCGCGCTCCAAGCTCGAGTTCGAGCAGCGCCGAGTGGTGAGCGGCCCGCACCAGCACGGCCTGCTCATGCAAGGCGATTCCCGCCTCACGATGGGCCAGGATACGCTCACAGACGGCGTCGGTCTGGGTGTCCTCATCGGCGCACCGCACCAGCTGCGGGCCGGCACCTGGTGCAGTCCTGGCGGCCCGCAGCACCGCAGAGAAGCCGACCGTCGCATCGGCGCCGACGGCATTGGCGACATCGAGAATCTGCTGGCTCGAGCGGTAGTTCGTTTCGAGGATGACGGTCGTCGAGCCAGGGAACACCTTGTCGAATTCGAGGATGTGGCGGGGCTCGGCGGCCCGGAACGAGTACAACGCCTGCGCATCGTCGCCGACGACGGTGAGACGCGGGTCGCCGCGGCGGAGGGCGGCGAGGATGTCGACCTGGATCTCGTTGACGTCCTGGTACTCGTCGACGAGCACGTGGTCGAGCGAGCCGGCGAGACGTGGACCGAGACGATCGTCCTGGACCGCCGCGCGCCAGTACAGCAGCAGGTCGTCCAGGTCGATCAGCCCTGCGGACCGCTTGCGCTGCACGTAGCCCCGGCAGATCTCGGAGATCGAATCCACAAAGTCCTCGGCCCACGGCGCCATCTCCGGGACCACGGCTGACAAGGGGCGCCCTGTGTTGACCGCGGCCGAGTAGAGGTCGATCAGCAGCGACTTGCGAGGAAACCGCCGCCGCGTCGATGTCGCATGGCCCTGCTCGTCGCGGACCATGTCGATCACATCGGCGGCATCGGCACTATCGAGGACGGAGAACCCTTCCGGGATCCCCAGCGTGCGGGCGTAGCGGCGGAGGGTCCGGTGTGCGACCGCATGGAACGTACCGCCCATCACGCGGCCCGCCGGGGATGCCGCGCCGCGGTCGAGCCCGGCTGCACTCATGAGCGCCGAGGTCCGCGCGATCATCTGGCGCGCCGCCCGCCTGGTGAACGTCAGAAGGAGGAGCCGCTCGGGCGACGCGCCCGTCGCGAGGAGCCAGGCGACCCGGGCGGTGAGCGTGGTGGTCTTGCCGGCGCCGGCGCCGGCGAGGATCCGGAGCGGACCGCCCTCATGGGCCACGGCACGCCGCTGCGCATCCGTGAGATGGTCGAGCCAGCCGAACATTCGTTCGATGATACCGCTCACCCGGCGGCAGCGGGGGGCGGTCGCCCGCCTACTTGCTCAGCAGCGTCGCGATCACGTTGATGGTGGTCGAGAAGACGACCACACCGAACAGGTACGACAGGAGGGCGTGCCGGATTGCGGTCATGCGAATCGGTTTGGCGTTGAGGTCGGTGTCGGACACCTGGAAGGTCATCCCGATGGTGAGTGCCACATAGAGAAAATCCCTGAAATCGGGAGCCTGGTCGGCATGGAAATCGATGCCGGATCCGAGCGCGTAGTAGAGACGGGCATACCGAAGCGTGAACACGATGTGGACGGCTGCCCATGAGAGAAGAACGCTCGCCACGACGAGGGTCGTGATCGCGGACTTGACGAAACCGTGGGTTGATCCCGCCGCGATCAGCGCGAAAGCCACGCCTACGAGGCTTGCGATGTTCGCGCCGACCAGGATCGCCTCAGACGCTGCGCGTGAGTCGTCCTCGCCGACCGCCGCGAGCTTGGTCGCCTGGGCGTCCTTGCCGCGGATCCCGAGATACACGATTGCGATGAAGGTGGCGGAGGTGACGTCCCACCCCGCGAGCAAGGCCACCTGCCACTCGGTGAGGACGAGGATGACGGCGAACGCGATCAGCCCCACACCAACGCAAGCTGCCAGCCGATTGCGCGCGTTCACGCCGCCGAGTGTCGCACGCGACCCGCGCGCTTGCAGGAGGTTGCCGAAGGAGGTGCGCTTGCGCGTCAGCGCTCGAGGGCTTGCTCCAGCTGTGCCTGGCTCATCGTCGGCCGCCCCTTGGCCGGGCGCGGTACATGGAATGTAGGCTTGTGCGACAGCGGCGGCGGACGGATCGGTGAACGGTTGTGGAGTGTCCATGAGACTGCGAGTGGAATCACGATGAAGCAGGAGCACCCGCAGCCGCCGTATGCCCAGATCGTCGCGGCCGTCGAGGAGATACCGGGTCTTGAGCCCCTGAGCGAGTGGCTCGTCAAGGCGCTGGACCCGCTCACGCGGCGGCGAACCCTGATGGACCTGCTCCAGGGTCGCTGGCTGGGACACGCCCTCCATCCGGTGTTGAGCGATGTGCCGCTCGGACTCTGGACGAGCGTTCCTGTGCTCGACTTGATCGGCGACGACACCGGCGCCACGATGCTGGTCGCGGTCGGCTGCGTTGCGGCAGGCGCGACCGCCGCAACGGGAGCCGCTGACTGGTCGGTCACCTACGGGCGTGATCGGCGGCTCGCCCTGGCCCACGGGCTGGTCAACACCGCGGCGCTCGCATTGCAGGTTGGCTCGCTGGCAGCGCGTCTGCGCGGGCGGCGAGGGCGTGGCCGCTTGCTCTCGGTAGCCGGGCTCGCGACCGGTGCGGCCGCCGCATATCTCGGTGGTGATCTCGTCTTCGACCGAGCCCTTGCCGTCAACCACACCGCCTGGCTTTCCGGCCCGGCGGAATGGACCGACGTGGCTGACGACACCGATGTGACCGAGGGCGTGCTCTCCGTGGTCGACGTCGATGATCGCAAGGTGCTCCTCACCCGGGTGGACGGGATCGTGTGCGCACTCGAAAACACGTGCAGCCATGCAGGCGGCCCGTTGAACGAAGGCAGCGTGGAAGATGGCCACGTCGTCTGCCCCTGGCATGGCTCTCGGTTTCGCCTCCGCGACGGTGCTGTGCTGGGCGGCCCTGCGACATTTCCGCAGCCGCACTTCGAGGCGCGAAAGCTCGACGGCCGCGTGCAGATCCGCGGCCGCGAAGACTGAGCTTCAGCCAGTTCCAGGATGGCGTGCGCCAAAAGGTTGCGACGTCGGGTACAAGGCTGCTAGCCTGCGCGCGATCAGGAACGGCAGGAGTGGACGTTCACTGAGGGGGGACCGGTCTCCGCGACCTCTAAAACCTCCACTCACGGAGGACGCGATGGGACACCCCCGATTGAGGTTCACAGCCCCGCTCTTTGTGGCGGCGCTCGCCGTGCCGGCAGCGCTGGCCGGCGGCGGGCTCACGTCGTCGGCGTCGTCGGCCGCCCCGAAGGCACCGACGCACATCGACTGTAGCAATGGCGCCCGTTTCCTCTGCACCGAGGTGCGTGACTCGGATTCGGTCTTCGGTCACTACGTCGGACATGACGAACCCAGCGTGCTCTTCTACTCGAACCAGAGCGGCTCGGGCAACCAGATGTCGTACAGCGGCATCCTTCCGACGGAGCCGTCTGCCACCAACGTCCCGGGCAAGCACGTCTACAGCTTCCAGTACGCTCCAGCCTTCTGGTTCGGCATGGCGATGTGCGACTCGCAGTCGTATCCGGAGCTCGTGAATTCGTGCGTTCCGGACAGCAATGTCAACATCGTGAACCCGGTCAAGAGCCCCTACCACCCGGGCGCGGCATACATGGAATTGCAGTTCTATCCGCCCGGCTATGTGCAGCAGTGGAACGGCTTCAGCTGCTCCCCCACGCAGTGGTGCGTCGCTCTGACCATCGACAGCCTCGCGCTGAACTCGCTGACCGGTCAGCAGCTCAACTCGACGTGTGAGGCTACCGTCGGTGAGGAGTACGTGAACTTCGCGTACCTGACACACACCGGCAAGCCGCAGGGCCCGCCGAACCCCGTGCAGTTCCAGGCGCTTGCCTCCGGTACCCCAGACCCGCACAAGGTGGAGTTCCTCAACCAGGGCGATACGTTCAAGGTGACCCTGCATGACACGTCAAGCGGTCTCCAGGCGGTCGTCAAGGACACCACGAACGGGACCGCCGGATCGATGACGGCGAGCGCTTCCAACGGCTTCGGCCAGGTCAAGTTCGCACCCAGCCCCTCGACCCAGTGCAAGAACATCCCGTACAACTTCCATCCGATGTACGCGACCTCCACGACTCAGACCACGGTTCCGTGGGCGGCGGCAACGTACAACGTGGCGTTCGATACCGAGATCGGACACTTCGACTACTGCAGCTCGGTTGACGCCACGACCGGCACCTGCATCGGCAATGAGGGCGTCGGGAGTCAGACCGAGGCGGCGGACTCCGACGACGCCGGCTGCTGGCCGGGATCGGCATCCGGTCTCATCAAGATCGGCGGATGCGAGGGATCAAACGTCGGCTACGACGGGACCTCGTACCTCAGCGACTGGCCCAACGGCAGCTCGTCCCGCCCGACACCGTTCATCTTCACCAGCCCGCTGACCGGGCAGCATTACAACTCCAACTACTCGTCGGTCGGGTTCAACACGGACCTGCCTGCCATCGAAGATCAGCTCGGCACCTGCGACAACACCACGGGCGCGGGCTGCACGATCATCCCGCCGACCGATGACGGGTCGCCGGCGCAGTTCTACCCGTACTACACGACGGGCACCGCGCTCGGTGGTTGCGCGTGGACCGTCGGTCAGATGTATCCCGGATTCAGCACCAACAACTTCGGCGCGCACCAGCAGTACGGGCAGCTGCTGAAGGTCGCCTACTCGGGTGCGGGGGGCGTGGCCTCGTACTCCTACAACGACTACCAGAACAACCTGTCGCACAACCCCTGCCCTCGCTGACCTGATGTGTTGGGAGGAGCCGCCTTCGGGCGGCTCCTCTCCGACTGACGGCCGCGACCTACACTTGGGGCGGTCACCCGCCTCGGACCTCGAGGAGCGCACCATCTTGCCAGTGTCGACTGAGTCCGCCAGGGGACCCACCGCCCAGCCGGTGCTCAGCCCGCTCACCGGGACGGCGATCTTCCTCGTCGTCACGATCGCGCCGGAAGGCGAGGCAACAGCGCGCGACCTGCTCGGCGACGTGGCGGGGCTGCAGCGGTCGGTCGGATCCAGGATCCCAGACGGCGGTCTCACCTGCGTCGTGGGCGTGGGATCGTCGGCATGGGACCGGCTGTTCAGCGGACCCAGGCCGGCGGAGTTGCATCCGCTGCCCGAATTCGTCGGGGACAGGCATCGGGCGGTGTCCACCCCGGGAGATCTCCGTTTCACATCCGGGCAATCGAGATGGACCTGTGCTTCGAGCTCGCGGGCCAGATCATGAACCGGCTGCGCGGTCACGTCACGGTCGTCGAGGAGATCCACGGGTTCAAGTACTTCGACGAGCGCGACCTGCTCGGCTTCGTCGACGGGACCGAAAACCCCACCGGACAGGCCGCGTATGACGCGGTCACCATCGGCACTGGCGATCCGCTGTTCGCGGGCGGAAGTTATGTGGTCGTGCAGCAGTACCTGCACGATCTCGACGCCTGGAATGCGCTCCCGGTCGAGGCCCAGGAGCAGGCTGTGGGGCGCACCAAGCTCGCGGACATTGAGCTCCCGGACGACACGAAGCCAAGCAACTCACACGTCGCGCTCAATGTCATCACCGACGCCGACGGCACCGAGCTCAAGGTTCTGCGTGACAACATGCCCTTCGGCCGGGTCGGTCGCGGCGAGTTCGGCACGTACTACATCGCCTACGCGAGCACGCCGCGGATCACCGAAAGGATGCTCGCCAACATGTTCGTCGGTGACCCGCCGGCAACTACGACCGGCTCCTCGACTTCTCGACAGCGGTCACCGGCGCCCTCTTCTTCGTGCCCTCACAGGATTTTCTCGAGGCACCGCCGCGGCTCCCCACCGCCGCACCCTGAACAACCGCGTCGCCCCGTCGTTATCCCTATGTGAACCGGACGTGCCGCCGTTCGAGTTCAGGGATGCTGCGGACGCCGAGGAGTTGCATCGTGCGGCGCATCTCGCGAACGAGGATCGTGGTGGCTCGCTCGACGCCGCGTTCACCACCGGCCATGAGCCCGTAGAGATAGGCACGTCCAACCAGCACGGCCCGAGCGCCGAGGGCAACTGCCGCAACGATATCGGCACCGTTCATGACGCCCGTGTCCATCCAGATCTCGGTTCGATCACCGACGGTGTCGACGACCTCCGGAAGCAAACGCAACGGCACTGGGGCCCGATCAAGTTGACGGCCACCGTGATTCGACAGCACGACAGCGTCGACACCCGCATCCGCCATGCGCCGCGCGTCGTCGACCGACTGGATCCCCTTGATGATCAGCGGCCCCGGCCAGCAGGATCGCACCCATTCGAGATCCGCCATCGTCATCGTCGGGTCGAAGAGCTCGTCGATGAGCTCGGCGATGGTGCGATCCCACGCCCGCAACGACGCGAAGGTCAGGGGTCTCGTGGTCAGCAGATTCGCCCACCACGACGGATGTGCCGCGATGTCGGCAACCGTCCCCAGCGTGAGCGCCGGCGGTATCGAGAATCCGTTGCGCACATCGCGCAGACGATTCCCCGCCACCGGGACGTCCACCGTCAGCATCAGCGCCTCGAATCCGGATGCCCTCGCCCGCTCCATCAACTCTTCACCAGCGGCACGGTCCTTCCAGACATAGAGCTGAAACCACTTTCTGGCACCGGGCGCCGCGGCCGCGACATCCTCGATTGACGTGGTACCCATCGTCGAGAGCGCATACGGAATGCCGTGGCGCTCGGCGACGCGAGCAACAGCCGGCTCGCCCTCGTGGTGCATGAGCCGGGTGAAGCCGGTGGGCGCGAACGCGAACGGCAGCGCCGACGCGCGCCCCAGAACCTCGGTGCTCATGTCGACATCAGCCACGTCGTGCAGCACAGAGGGCAAGAACTCGAGTGTCTGGAACAGACGGCGGGCACGGCGCAGACTGATCTCACCCTCAGCCGCACCATCGGTGTAGTCGAAGACCGCGCGCGGGACGCGACGGCGGGCTGCGGCGCGGAGGTCTGCGATCGTGAGCGTCCGGGCAAGCCGGCGGTCGGTGGCGTTGCGCTGCGGCGATCGCGCGTGCAGCAGCGGCCTGATCTCCGACCACTTCGGGACCTGGCGCTCGGTCATCTGATTCGACTCCTGGTTGGCCGCTGACGCTCTCTTCCGACTACCCACCCGCTGAAGTATCGCGAACCATCCCGTATCCGGATTCCCGGTTCGCACGTTCGATGCAGTGCCGAGCTCGCTACGCGCCGCCGGAGTTGGAGGGTTCCATGTCACACCGTACGAGATCCGCGATGATCGCGATCGTGGCTGCCGCCCTGCTCGCGGGCTGCGCCTCAACGATCGTTCATCCTAGCCCGAGCACGATGGTCTCGCCCTCACTGTCGCAGTCGCCGCAGCCGACGCCGTCCCTCCCCAGCC
>CABDZJ010000013.1_pt1 | contig 22587 bp, 18 predicted proteins | sample 3132161 | NCBI WGS metagenome assembly CABDZJ01 (sample SAMEA5534340, study PRJEB31848) | metagenome | biome: tundra; feature: field; material: soil | place: USA | collected 2013-05 | depth 0.45 m | reverse complement strand
GCATAGCCGTGATCAGATTCGCTTTCGTCTTCTCGTGGAGTGTCATATTCCGTCTCCCTTTTGGCGAGGTGGTGGTGAAGAGCTGTCTCGTTCTGGTTCCGGCGGCTACGGTCGGCGGAAACGTCCTCCCGGGCACACGCTTCAGCGGCACTGACGGGGTCAGGCAGCGCGCATCCTTTGAGGCGGCGCCGGCGGCGGATACGCCATTGACGGCACCGCCTTCCCCTTGATGGCTCGCTTCAGGCCCGATTAGCGCGGGCAGTGACGAGCTCCTTAGCCTCCTCCAGCGCCGCACCGCTGTGGTCGAGCCCCGCCGCCACCCTGGCGCCGAGCTGTGCATCCACGCTCGTCCAGTAGGCGATCACGCGCAACTGCACATCACGGCTGACGTGGTCGCTGGCGTGAGCGACGATGTTGGCTGCGAGGTGTTCGCGGTCGGTGTCGGTCATGACGTCGCGGTAGAGCGTGCCGGCCTGGCCGAAGTCGTCGTCCTGGGCGTGCTTCTCGTAGGCGTAGCGTCCCAGCTCGCTTGCTTCGACGGCCCAGCCGAGGTCCGCACCACCGGTTGGATCGGCCTGCGGGCCGCCGTACGAGTTGGGCGCGTAGACGGGCTGCGCCCCGGCGTGTCGGTAGGTCATCTGGGCATCCTTGTTGTAGGAGTGCACCTCCACGACCGGCGCATTGATCGGCAGCTGTTCGTAGTTGGGGCCGATCCGGTGGAGATGCGTGTCGTGGTAGGAGAAGATCCGACCCATCAGCATCTTGTCGGGACTCAGTCCCGTGCCGGGTACCAGGTTTGCGGGCGAGAAACCAGCCTGCTCGACCTCGGCAAAGAAGTTGGCTGGATTCCGGTCGAGAACCATGCGACCAACCTGGATCGGCGGGTAGTCGGCGTGGGGCCACACCTTGGTGAGGTCAAACGGGTTGAACCGGTAGCTCGCGGCGTCAGTGAAGGGCATCACCTGCATCTCAAGGCGCCACTGCGGGTGCTCGCCGCGGGCGATCGCCTCTCGCAGATCGCGGCGATGGAAGTCGGGGTCCTCGGCGCTCATCGCCTTCGCCTCGGCATCGGTGAAGTTCGCCCGGCCCTGGACGGTCTTGAAGTGGTACTTGACCCAGAAGCGTTCGCCACCAGCGTTGCTGCACGAGAAGGTGTGGCTGCCGTAGCCGTTCATGTTCCGCCAGGTCCGGGGCGTACCCCCATCGGACATCAGGATGGCCACCTGGTGTGCGCTCTCCGGTGAGAGTGTCCAGAAGTCCCATTGCATGTCGTTGGAGCGCAGGCCAGTGTCGGGCAGACGTTTCTGGGAGTGGATGAAGTCCTGGAACTTGCTGGCGTCTCGGACAAAGAACACCGGTGTGTTGTTACCGACCAGATCAAAATTCCCCTCGTCCGTGTAGAACTTGAGTGCGAAGCCGCGCGGGTCGCGCACCGTATCGGCATAGCCCTGCTCGCCGGCCACCGTCGAGAAACGCGCGAACATCGGAGTGCGCTTGCCGACCGTGGAGAGGAAGCTCGCCTTGGTGAACCAACTGACGTCCTCGGTGACCTCGAAGAATCCGTGAGCACCGCTGCCCTTCGCGTGCACCACCCGCTCGGGGACCCGCTCACGATTGAAGTGCTGCAGCTTCTGGACCAGGTAATGGTCGTGCAGAACGGTCGGGCCGGAGGGGCCGACTGTCAGCGAGTACTCGTCGCTGGGGGCCGGAATCCCAGAGTCGGTGGTGGTTGCCGGGGGCTTCGTGTCGCTCATGCAGTTCTCCCAGAGAAACGCGGGTGGGCAGCGCGCCCGAGCCACCTCCGGGCCGACGCTTTAGCGCCGGCCCGGGGAGGGTGGAGTCAGTCAGGTACTGGACTCAGAGAGTGAGCTCAGAGCCAGTGTCGGGCGGCGGTGAAGGCGGCGGCGTGCCCGGCCTCGTCGTTGGCGATCTCGCTGAAGAGCCAGGCTGCGTGACGGTCACCAGCCTTGGCAGCTTGGCGGGCGAAGCCCGGGTACATGGTCTGCGCCGCGTAGGTCTCCCCGGTGATCGCGTCCGTCAGATTGGCCCAGTTGCTGCCGACCAGACCGGCCAGAACGGCTTCGCCAGCGAAGTGCTCCCGCAACTCGACCTGTGCGGTTCCCCGGAAGAGCTTGGCGATCGAAGGGTGACCGGTTTGCTGAGCGTGATCGGCATACAGGTTGTACTTTGCGTAGGCGAACGCCTCGCCGCCAATCTGACGAGCGCGATCACCGTGCATCGCGTCCAGGAGGTTGGTGAGGGTTTGCCCCGAGCAGGCTGGGGTACTGCGGGTGATGGTCACCGGGACTACCACCTGTGGAGCCGGAACCTGGACATTTGGGTTGCTCAGGGACCGCAGCGCCGTCGTGTAAGCGGCGGCGTGCCCGGCCTCGTCGTTGGCGATCTCGGTGAACAGGGCAGCGGCTTTCGGGCAGCCATCTCTCTTTGCCTGGGCAGCGAAACCCGGGTACATGGTCTGCCACTCGTAGGTCTCCCCGGTGATCGCGTCCTGCAGGTTGGCCCGGTTGCTGCCGACTAAACCGGCTACCTTCGCCTCCGAGGCGTAGTGGTCGCCAAGTTCGACCCCGGCGGTCCGGGTGAAGAGCATGGCCACCATGGTCTTGCCGGTCCGGGCGGCCTGGCCGGCGTAGGCGCCGTACTTCGCGTAGGCGAACGCCTCACCGTGCATCGCGGTCAGCGCATTCGCCTTCGTCGACGACGCAACATCAGATCCGGCCGATGTGTGCGGCCCCGATGCGGCCGATGCCGATGCGGTCGGGGCAGCGATGAACGCGATCACCCCGAGTGCGGTTCCGGCGAGTTTCCAGTTCAACATGTCGGTCTCCTCTTACGATTGGTGGGCAAATAGGCACGGCGTCCACAGGTCCCCGGATCCAGCACCCTTTTCGGACCGGGCAGGGCACCTCCCGCGTTCAGGCGGTGATCACGCGGCTATGAGAGCCGAGTCCGAGGCCACGGCTCACGGGGTCGAGGATGACGATGTCGCCTTCCATACCTAGAGGATGCACGTGGCGCCACGGCTTCGCCAGCGAACATCCACGGGGGCGACAACCCGTATTTCCCGCCGGCCGCGGGTGGCCTCAGCCGGCAACCGACCGTTGGAGGGGTCCTCGACGGTTCCGCCGACCCACGGGCCTCCGCCCGAGACCTCGAAGCGTTGCTCGTCGCCGCACGCGCAGACCGCGGCGCGGCGACTCGTGCTGGCTTGCACCCGGACCTCGTCGGCGTCCTGCGAGCACGTCTCGGCAATGATCCGGGTCGAATCGGAGCTGCGTGTCGGGAAGGTGAAGCGTGGGTCCTCGGTCGGCGCTCGGTAACAATCGCCGAACCGTGGGACCTCGTCGCGTCGTTGCCTGGCGGCACGACACTGCCCGTCGGGCTGCGACGTACGACTGGCGAGACGCTCGTCCAGCTCGTCGTGCAGGCAACGGCGACGCTTCGTCTCGTCGCGCCGTTCATCGACAGGCCGGGACTGTCGTTCATCGGTGATGCGCTCGCGGCTGCTACGACGCGACGCGTGCACCTGGAGATCCTCCTGCCGACGCGGTCGACACACGCCGATGACGCACTCGAAGACCTGAAGGCGGCCATCGCACGGTCGGGCGATCCCGCGAACTTCACTGTCTCGAGACTTCGATACGACGCGCCGTGGGCGCACCTCAAGGTCCTCACGTCCGACTCCTCGTCGGCGTACATCGGAAGCGCGAACGTCACCGGCGCAGGTATCGCTGGACACAATCTCGAGCTGGGCGTCCTTGTGCGCGGGCACATGGTCGCCGTCGTCGAGTCGATCCTCGACTTGTACCGCCAGCGCTGAGCGCTGCTCCGACGAGAATCGATGACTTTGTCACTAGCCTTGGCCCGTCGGAATTCCTCGGCAAACGCCGCGCGGTCGTGGCCAGGATAGTCGGGAAGCTCCCTGCAAACGCGGGCGACCATGTCACGTTTCGTGGTCTCATCCAGCAAGATCCACACGTTGGATCCCGACGAGCAGAAACTGCTGTCATAAACTGCTGTCACGAAGTCTACCTGCCTTCGAGATGCCCGTCGCCTCGCAACGTGAAAGCACGCAAAGTCATTGCTCCATAATCGCTTTGCGTGGTGGACGGAGGGGGATTCGAACCCCCGGTGGCTCTGACATCAATGCGGCTTTGAAGACCGCTCTGCCAAAGCCACGTCGCAGCGCTCAAGACCCAAGAGTTAACCAGCCCACGCCCGGGCGCATTGATATGCCTAGCGCTAAGCCGTACTCCAATCATGAATTGGGGGATCAATATGACGTGGCGGGAGGGAGTCGAGGGGCAGATTGCCTGAGCCAGAGATAGCCCTTCTACCCCCAGCGCCTCCGCTAACGGGTTGTTGAACTCTGAAGGGTGGGCTGACCCGACGACCCCGCCCTGTTTCAGCGACTGATCGATGCGAGGCGGCCGCGGGCCTCCGCTCCAGGCCGGCCACTCCGTGGCTCCGAGGCGCTACCGATGGGCAGCGGCCGCCGGGTCCTCGCCTTCGCCGCCCGCCGAAACCCAGCTCGCGGCGATGACGGTGGCTCGAGCGATGTCAGGGTCGGTGAAGACGTCGAGATCGTCTCGGCTGTGCGTCGAGAACTCCGAGACGATCGCACCCTCTTGCCCCGCCTGGAACCAGTGCAGCGTGTTCGGCGGGACGAGCTGTTGCTCACCCGGTCGAAGGACGACCTCGTGCCAGACCGTGTACGCGCCCCGGTCTGCCTTTGCCGGCCAGCAGCTGGGCTGCTCCGCCGGCGGGCCCTCGAGGTACAGGTACACCAGGCCCGTGCGGCATCGGAACGTCTCCTCCTTGCCGGGGGTACCGTCGAACGGCGGGTGGCGATGCTCGGGGCAGGTCTGGCCGGGGAACATCACGAGCTCCTTGGCGCAGACACGCTGGGTGTTGACATACACGACGACCTCCAGCCCCGTCTGCTCAAGCTCAGAGAGGCCGAAGTCGGCCACTTCGATGCTGTCGCGCTCCAGGTCGGTGAGGACGAACCCCGCCTCCTCGAGCACCAGGGCTGCTCGCCGCCGCGCGCCTTGGATCTGCTCGGGTGTCAGCACAGCTCGTACCTTAGGGCGTGGCCATCTGTCGCAACACCTGCTCCCGGTCGGGGATTCAAGCCGAGCAGCCCGGCGCGGTGCAGGCGAGCGCGCCGACCTCGTTCGCGACCCGGAGCGACTGCTCCAGGGGCCAGCCCTCGAGGATGCCGATGATCAGCCCCGCCGCGAACGCATCGCCGGCGCCGGAACCGTCAACGACCTCGACTGAGCGGGGTCGATCCGTCCTCGTGTTGGAGGCACGTTGGGGTACTTTCTGATAGTATAACTATCACATCAAGGCCACGAGGCTGCTGGGCCAGGCTCAGAGACTCTTCCAAGGAGGACTACACATGTCCGGAGAACAGGACCAGGTCGTTGGCAAAGCCAAGGAGTTCCAGGGCAAGGTTACCGGCGACAAGGATCGCGAGTCCGAAGGCAAGGGGCAGCACGCCGCCGGGAAGATCGAGCACGCCGTCGGTGACGCGGCCGACAAGGTCAAGGGCGCAGCGGAAGCGGTGAAAGACAAAGCCGATGGCCGCTGAGGAAGCACGACGTGGAGAACATGCCGCCGGAGATGCGGCAGATGGAACCCGCAGACACACCTCAGGTCGAGCCATCGACGACCCCGGAACTCTTCCCTCCAGAGACCCCGCAGATTGAACCGCCAGAGACCCCCGAGATCCCGGCCCCAGCTGTGCCAGATCTGGAACCAGACGTTCCCGCGCCGACGGATGAGCCTGAAGGTTCGTCGCAATCGCGAGCCGAACGATGACGGACGGATCCCGCGTCACCGACCTCATCCGCAAAGACCACGCCTGGTTTCGCCGCCAGTTCTCCACCCTGGAGCAGGCACACGGAGACACGCCGAAAGTCGAGACCCTCTGGGCCGATCTGGCGGCGCGGCTCGAGGTGCACGCGGCCGCAGAAGAAGCGCTGTTCTACCCGCGTCTGCTTAAGGACGACAAGGATGCCGTCGACGACACCAAGGACGCGATCGGAGATCACAACCAGATCCGCGACGCGATCCGCAAAGCCGAGGCATCTCACATCGGGGACAGCGGATGGTGGGCGGCGGTGAAGGAGTGCTACAACGCGAACCGAAGTACGACAGCAGCTCGGTGGCATCTCCCACTCGCGGTTCTATACGCTGGCGAGGGAGCTCGATCTCCGGTGAACATGGATAGGACCCAAAGCGGCGACCGGATCCACGCTCACGTCAGGCCCTCCTTACGCCTTCCGATTCCAAACTGACCGTCCCTCGCGGCCATATGCTTGCAGCGGATGGGACAGCGTCCTAAGGGCAACATGTGGTGCCAGCGCTGCGGGCCGGTGCTTGGGGTCAAGAACACCCACCGGGTACGGAATACCGGAGCGATATTCGGTGAGCTGCTCCTCCCCGGAGCTGCTCTGCTGGGCAGCAAGGTCGAGTCGTACTACTGCCCGAACTGCGGGGCCACGGTGCGTCCAGCTTGGATGCACAGGGGTGCGGCACCGGCGGTGGCCGAACCTATCGAACCGCGCGACGAGGCGTACTGGGAGGCATATGTCGCCCGGGTCACCGGGAAACCAGCGCCTCGGCACGTGACCAGGGTGACGCCGGACGGCAAGTGGATCACCTTCGACGACGGCGAGCACTTCGCGAGCACAGCGAATCTGCCTCCGCCGCCAGCGCCACCACCCGAGCAGCCTGGCGAGCCGGGACCGTCCAGCCTTCCCGCCGATAGCGGGGGAGCCGATGCGTTGCTTCGCCTGAGCGAGCTGCATCGCAGCGGTGAACTGACCGACGACGAGTTCGCGGCCGCCAAAACCCGGCTCCTTTCAAACTGAGGCACTCCCCCCATTGACACCTCCGTTGACACCTTCGTGCATGGATTACCCTGGATCACCCTGGACGCTCGAGTAGTGAGCCGCAGATCAGAGAGACCCCGCTGGACGCCTGGAGACACTGGCTTGCGCGGTTATGAGCCCCCTGCTCTAACCGGCTGAGCTACCCGCCCTTGCGCAAACTCTAGCCGCCCGGCGGACGGCGGCACGAACCACTCGGTCTCGGCCACCATAGAGCTATGAGCGAGATCCCTCCCGTCGTGGCGGACTGCGACCGGGCGTCTGCGGCCGTCCAGCGCCTCGTCGACCATGTGCATCCAGACCAGTGGACCGCACCGACCCCGTGCAGCGAATGGAACGTCCGCCAACTGCTCAACCACGTGGCCAACGGCAACGCCGTCTTCGCCGGAGTCGCGGATGGGACGCGGCCCTCCGGGCCGGTGACGGCCGAGGAGCGCGCGGTAGATCGTCTCGGAAGTGACCCGGCGGCCGGATTCCGGGCCACCGGCGCGATGATGCACGACGCCTTTCTCAACCCTGGCTTCCTCGACGGCACCCACGAGACCCCGATGATGGGGCAGCAGCAGGGCACGACCATCGTGCACATGCGCATCAATGAGCTGCTCATCCACGGGTGGGATCTGGCGCGAGCCATCGGACAACCGGCGGACCTTCCCGAGGACCTCGCCGAGGGTGCACTCATCCTCTGGCAGACGCGCCTCGCCGGCCGGCCGCGGGAGGGCATGCCGTTCGGTACCCCCGAGCCGGTGGCCGACGATGCCCCCGCGATTGATCGCCTGGCGGCCTTCCTGGGGCGGAAGCCCTGACCGCTCCAGCCCCGCTTCGACCCAGCAAGGATCAGTACTTCCTGCTGATCGCGCTTGCCGCACGGACGCGCGCCGACTGCCTCGGTCGCAGAGTCGGCGCCGTGATCACCCGCGACGCGCGGGTCCTGAGCACGGGCTACAACGGGACTCCCTTCGGCATGCCGAACTGTTCCGAGGGCGGCTGCCACCGCTGTTCGCGCCGTGACGATGACGCGCTCCGCGGCGGTGCCTACGACATCTGCATCTGCGTGCACGCCGAGCAGAACGCGCTGCTCACGGCTGCTCGGTTCGGTCAGCAGACGCTCGGCGCGTCGATGACCAGCACCACCCAACCGTGCTTCGGCTGTCTCAAGGAGATGCTCCAGGCAGGAATCAGCGAGGTGCACTACCTCCATCCCTGGGACCCGATGGAAGCGTACGACGACAGAGCCCTGGTGCAGCAATACGCCGCGCTCAGGGCACGATTTGACGCCTTCTCGCAGGTCGGCGACCCGGCAATGGACACGCCGGAGCTCTTCGGAGCGTTCCTCAACCGCAGCTGATCAGGAGCCGCCCTGGTCAACGAGCTGGACACGCTCGTGCTCGATCGCATTGGCCAGGTCGCGGACTCGGGAGAGCGTGTCGATATCGGCGGCCGACTTGTCGTGCCGCCAGCGTGCGATCCGCGGAAAACGCAGGGCGAAGCCGGATTTGTGTCGTGCTGAGCTCTGCACGGCATCGAACGCGATCTCGAGCACGATGCGTGGTTGGACGGTGCGGTAATGACCGTGATCCGCGACGGTGATATCGAGCAGCAGCGTGGTCATCTCGGCGATCTCCGCGTCGGTGAGTCCGGTGTACGCCTTGCCGATGGTCGCCAGCTGATCGGTACCGTCGACGCGCACAGCAAAGGTCACGTCGCTGAGCACGCCGCGCCGCTTGCCATGGCCCCACTCCGCACCGACCACCACCACGTCGAGTGTGTCGAGCGGACGCTTGAGCTTGAGCCAGTTCAGGCCGCGCCGCCCTGGCGTGTATGGCGAATCCGGCTGCTTCAACAGCAGGCCCTCATTCAACCGCGCGCGCGCATCCTCGAAGCGCCGATCGATCTCGGCCGCACCTCGGACTCGCTCGAGGTGGGCGAGTGCGAGTGGATGCGGCACGCCCAGCGCCTCGAGGCGCCCGCGCCGCTCGTGCAGGGGGCGGTCGATGAGCACCTCGTCATCCACCATCAGCACGTCCCAGGCCACGTAGATGACGGGCACCGCTGACATGACCGCAGCGCCAGGCGCCATCCGGCCCAGCCGAGTCTGCAGCGCATGGAAGGGCATGACGCGACCATCGTGAAACGCGAGAATCTCGCCATCGAGCATCACATCCGCGTGGAGGTCGAGAGCCGCGGTGGTGATCTCTGGGAATTGAGTCGAGATGTTCTTCAGGTCGCGGCTGTACAACGCTGCCTCGCCGCCGCTTCGGTGGAGCTGGCATCTGATACCGTCATACTTGTCTTCAACCCAGACGTCCTCGCCGAGTCGTGCCACCGCCTCTTCCGCGCCCGCGACCGGCGTCGCGAGCATCGACCGCAGGGGCACGAACCAGCGCGGCGCCGCCGTATCGAGACGGCCTGCACGCGCGAGCAGGGCGGCCTCACCGAGGTCTCCAGTGAGCATCACGGCGCGGCTCACCGCGGCAGGGTCCGCCCCGAAAGCCACCCCGATCGCCTCCTCCACCAACCCTTCGCGCAGACCGATGCGCAGTTCCCCGGTGATGAGCTTCGCGATGTAGCGAGCTTCATCCGGACTTGCTCGTTCGAGCAGCGCGGTCAGCCGAGCCGTGCGCTCTCGCGTGACGCGCGCATCGGCGATCTCGGCAAACGCACGGTCGAGGTCGCGAATCGAGATCGTCTCTGAGGAACGACCCTCGAGCCGGGAGAGCAGGTCTCCGGTCACATCGCCCGCATCCGAGTGGCGCCGCCACGCGGCACGGATTGACGCTTCATCGGCGCCGCTGACGGCGAGCAGCACCGTCGAGAAGGCAGCCCCGCCCACCTGGAGTGTGCGCTGGTCACCGGCCGGAAACACGCCGCCACCGAAGTACCGCGCTGCTTGGGCAAGCTCGTCCTCAGCGGCGGCCGCGAAGAACTGCGCGAGCAGCCGCACCTTCTCCGACTTCGACGATGTCGTCGCGATCGCGTCGCCGGCGCGAGCCAGCTCGGCCAGCGTGGTCACCGCCGGATCATCGCCTCCGGCGACCGCCGTTCGTCGCAGTGACGCGGGCGCAAGCGCTACGGGGCGGGGGTGTACACCGGCGGAGGATGCGCCGCGCAGCCGTCGCAGGCCGCCGACCACCACAAGCTTCCGCCGCTTCCCTGCCAGAAGGCCGCGACCGCGTTGCCGTACCAGCTCACCGCCGAGAGCTGTGAGCTCGCGGCGACCTGGTTCAGCTGCTGCGGTCCGACCCACCCGTTGCTCGGGTTGTAGACCGCCGCTGCAAGGCTGCCGTTGGCACGCTGCATGACCACGGTGACCGCGCTCGCCGCCGTCCCGGCCGCTGCCGGCCGGCCCATGCTAACCGCCGAGTCGACCTCAACCTGAGCGGGACCGCCGTTCGGAGTGACTCCGGCCGCCCACACCGCGCCGGACCCGGTGCGCCAGATGGCGTCGACGGTCCCGGGGCCTGAGGGAACGACGGTCGGGTCGCTGGCAAGACCTCCGGTGCCCACCTCATGGGCTCCGAACCAGCCGGATGACGCTCCGAGGTCGGTCCAGAGGTTACCCACGGTGTCGCGCCACACCAGGGCGATCGTGCCGTTGGAGGTCGCGACCGCTGCCGGATTGCCGGCGACGGCGCCACTGTTGAGCGGCGTCGGTGCCGACCATGCACCGTTGTACGTCTCCGACCAGAGGGTGTTGTCAGCGGCTTTCCAGAACAACTCGAGCTGGCCGGGGCCCTGGCTCACCGCAGCGGGAGCCGATCCGAGCGCAACCCCACCGACCGAGAGCTGCTGGGGCGTCGACCACGTCTCGGCTCCGTAGAAACCGGTCTGTGACTGGACCTGCCAGAGATTGCCCGTCGCGTCCTCCCAGAACGCGTCGACCTTTCCGGGTGCCGGGGAGACGATCGCTGGTGTCGACGCGACGTTGGCGTCGCTGAGGGCTGATCCCGTCTGTGCCAGCCACGACTCGTTCCGGTAGGCGAGGTCGTACAGCTTCGAATCGGCGCCGCGCCACAGCACGTCGATGTCGCCCGACTGGTCCGAAACGGATTGCGGGGCGCCTGCCACGTTGCTTGCGGTGAGCTCGATCGGGGTCTGTTCGGTCTGCCTGAGCCAGCCGATGATGGGCGTGTAACCGTTGGCTGTCGCCAGGGAGCCGTTGAGCGGAAATCGATCGGTTCCCGACGAGGTCGCGTTCTGCTCGACGACGTCCACGTAGCCCGGGCCGACATCACGAACGATGGCCACGTGCCCGGAGCCGTCCCAGTAGGTCCCAAGCCATCCGGGGCCGAAGATCATGAGATCGCCCTGCATCGGCGGCGTCCCACTGCCGTTCGCGTACTGGGTGAGCGGGATCGGCAGGTTGGGGCCCGCCTGCCACATGGTGTGTGCGCCACCGGTGGCGCCGTACGGATACCAGTTCGCAGGCTCGCCCCACGCGTAGTACGCGTAGCGATCCGCGAGCTCCTCGCACTGGAACTCCGGCCCGAACGCACACCCGTTGGGTGGCCCGCAGCCCACGTTGTTGAATCCGGATCCGTTGCCGTATGCGGTCAGGTTCTGGCAGTTCGTGACCCACGTGGCCCAGGCGCAGCCACTGATCAGCGGCACGCCGTAGGAACCGGTGCCAGCGAGGAGCGCGTTGAGCATGCCGTGGGTGACCGTCGGCGCGCCGTGATTCGCCGCAGGGGTCCCCGCCGTGGCGGCCGGCGCGCTGTGGGTTGTGGTGGCCGCCCGGGGAGCCGCGCCGGTCAGGTCGACCACCGCGCCGACACTCCGTGCGGCTGCAGGAGCCGGCGCAACCACGCCTGATGCCCCTGCGTTGATCACCGGAACCATGCTCACGGATGCCGCGAGCAACGCCGCAACCGCAACTCGATAGAGGGTGGAATGCATGCCGGTCCAGACTGCCAGAGAAGGTCTGACGTTGCCGTCACACCGTCGCAACGATCGAGTTCGCCGAGCCGTGACGACGGCCGGATCGAACTGCCCCCGATTGCTACTGGAACCAGCCCTCGAGATCGATGATCGCGTTGACGCTGCCGGCAGCGTTGTACAGGTAGACGTCGCCGTCGTTCGGATTACTTGGGACTGTGTCGACTTCGACCACCGCCAGGTTCGGCAGCACCGCTCCTGCCCCGAGGTTGAGGTCGGAGACACCGCTGGGGCCCGTCAGGCTCGCCGGAAAGAGGGTGAGGTAGGTCGCTGCTGTCGGCGCGATGGCGGTCAGGTTGGCGACGATGGCCACCACGGGGGCGCCGCTGCCGAAGGCGGGCACACCGGCATGGCCGGCGACGGTGATCAGGCGCTGGAGAGCGGTGCCGGCGCTGATGGCACCGGTGGCGCAGGATGTCGACGCGATGCGCGTATCGCAGATCCGAGTCGGTCCGAGCGCCTGGTACTGATATCCGAGTGGAGTCGCGGTGGCCGTCGCGCTCCCGTACCAGCCGTTGACGTCGACAAGCACGTTGATCGTGCCGACCGCGTTGTAGACGCAGAGCGCATCGTCAGGCTGGCCAACGCCGGTCGGGCCCAGAGCGACCATCACCCGGTTGGCGCGGACAACCCCCGGCAAGAGGTTCATCGTCGAGGTCCCGGTGGGGTTGCAATGTCCATTCCCGTCGGTCGGGAAGAGACTGAGATACGTCGAGGCGTTGCCGGCGACGCCGGTGAGGTTCACCACCGCTGACCCTGCCGTTCCATCAGCCGGCACGCCGCCGGCGGTCGGGACCGTCACCACGATCGACTGTCCGGGCCCAACGGCCGAGTGGGCCTCGCACGACGTGCGCGTATCACAGACCCTGACCGGAAGAATCGGATGGAAAAGCCCGTCGAAGGCGGTCGCCGGATGGGTGGTGAAGTAGCCCTCGACGTCAACGAGCACATTGACGCTCCCGAGCGCGTTGTAGATATCCATCCAACCCTGTCCCGCGTTGGACCCAAGGGTCACCGTGACGAGGTTGGCGATGACCGTGCCCGCTCCAAAGTTCAGGTTGGACGCCGTCGGTTTTGGCGTGTTGTACGGGTACACCGTGAGCAGGCTCGACGCACTGCCACTCACCTCGGTGACGTTGAGCACGGCAGCGGTCGCATTGCTCGGCACCGTGCCCACGGTCACCTGAATGGGTCGGATGACACCCGGCCCGAGCGGCCCTCCCGTGTTGCGCGTGTCGAGAGCGCGGAATGGGGTGACGGGCACGTAGTTGGACAGGGGGATGTACAGATATGCCGATCCCGCCGTGGCGGTGCTCGACCCCAACGAGTCGGTCGCGATGACGTTCTCGATGCCACCTGCGGGCGGCCCGGGCGGCGTGATGAATGTGAACGAGTCGGGTGTGACGTTGGTGGGCGTTATCGGTGTGGACCCAATCGTTGCCGTCGTTCCGCTCGCAAAGTCGGAACCGGACACGAGCACGCTCTCTCCGCCTCCACCCGGGCCTGACGAGGGCGTCAGCGATGCGACCGAGGGTAACGCGACCGTGTAGCGGGCGATATACGTGTTCCAGCAGCTGTTCACCGTCGCGCAACCGGTGCCGGTATCGCCGTGCACATAGCTGGACGCGACCCACACATCGGTGGGATGCAGCGCATCCTGCACCGCTCCCGAGTAGTCACCCCAGAGGCAAGACGTGCAGCCGCCCGGGCTGTAGAAATCCGCGCTCGTGGCCACGGTGGCGAAGCTGCTGCTCCACGTGGTGCCGCCCGTGATGAACCCGAGCATCATCGATTCGAGGGTGGAGCCAGTGGATTGATCGAACGTGACCATGGCGTCGCCTGCGCTGTCCACCGCGAGTGCCGGGTAGTACAGGGAAGAGCCGGAGACTCCCTCGGGCGCCAACTGGCTTCCCCCGGAGACGGCTCCTGTGGTCATCGCCGTCGCGTGCACGACGTTGAGGCATGGGCTGACACTGCCACCGGCCGGCGTGCATCCGGTGTTGCCTGCGGCCCAGAGCACGTTGTTCCCCCAAACAGCGCTGAGGAAGCGATCGTCGTGCGTCTGCAGGGTCGTCGTCGTCCCGCCCTGTGGCGCCGCTGGTGGCGTGCTGCTGCCGCTCGTCTCGGCGAACGACGACGTCGTCGTATTCGAGCACGCATTCACAACGTTCTTCGCGTCCGGCGTTCCCGTGATCGTGAAGATCGCCACCGTGCTCGCCTGCGCAGACGAGCAGTTCGCATCGTTGACAATCTCGTATGCGACCGTTGTCAGTCCCGTCGCCATGACCGGTTGCACGCCGACTGGGCCACCTGCCTGGAACGCGACGCTGTTGACGGTCATGGTGCCGCCGACGAGGTCGGCCCGCTGAATTTCGTCAGTCTGGCTGGCGGCCAACGCTCCGAGCGTTCCCGATGTACATGATTGGTAGTCGCTCGACTCGACCAGGAGCGTCCCCGTCAGCGCCAGCGAGACATCGGCAAGCACCCACCTCCCGCTCGGCGGTGGGGCGAGTTGCGAGTCGATGCTCAGCGTCCCGCGTGCGATCCACGGCAGCACGGGGTTTGCCTGCGACTCCATGATCACAATCTGACTGCCGCACCCGGCATTGTCGAACTCAAGCACCATCAGGATGAAGCGACCGGAGACCGGGTCGTACACGACGTGCGGGTATCGCGCGACCCAGCCGGTCGATACCGGGTTGTTGATCATGGTGTTGATACCAAAGACGGTCGGCGTGCCCCCGGTGCGCGCATAGACGAACAGCGCGCTGTTGACAGCTTCGACAACGTTGCTCGGGCCCGCCGCGATGCTCGGGTCGGCGGGCGTCGTGACCGATGTATTGCCTGAAGCACCGACGTTCGCGATGGCCGCGAGCTCTCCCCCGCCGGGGAATGCGCCGAGCTGCGCGGGCAGTGACGAGGTCGTCGTCGATGTTGTCTTAGGTCGGGGAGCCGAAGGCACGCGCGCCGGGCTCAGCGGATGCTCAGCAATTGATGAGCGCGCCGCACCGGTCGGCAGCGCACCCGCAGCAACCGGCGTGGCTGACCACGCAACGGACAGTGCCGCGAACAATGCAGACGTCAAGGTGAAACTACGGCGCACCAATATGATTCTAGAAGCCAATTCCCGCAGTGACACGCCGCTGTGACAGAGATCACTGAGTCGTGACATCGACTAGGTGATCGCCTGACCACTGTCCCGGCGTCTGGCACGTGCGATGGCGTATAGAATTGGCTCACCGGACAGCCGGCAGATCGCCCACATCAGGAGATCCTCGATGACCGACCGAAACGGCTGGAAACCCGTCTCGCTCGCCGATGACGACGACGAAGAAGCGGGCGACGACGAGGAAGAGGACGAGGACGACTAGCTCCCTCGGCGCGGCGGAGCGCTTCCGCCAGGTCAATCTCATCGCCGATCCACTCTATGGCTACATAGAGATCACCAAGGATCGGCCGGGTGAGGCGAGCGAGCGTCAGCTCCTCGACACCGTCTGGTTGCAGCGCCTCCGCCGCGTCCACCAACTGCAGTCAGCGTGGTGGGTGTTTCCCAGCGCTGAACATTCGCGATTCACCCATCTCCTGGGTGCGATGCATCTCGCGAGTCTCTTCGCTCGGCGCGTCGACCGTTCGCTCCGTGCCGCGTTCCCCGATGCGCCGTCGCCGGCGCTGGTCGAGGAGACGCTCCGGATCGCGGGCTTGCTGCACGACGTCGGGCACGGTCCTTTTGGTCATTTCTTCGATCACGAGGTGCTCGAGCAGTGGCACCTCGATCACGAGGTGATTGGTCGCCACCTCGTCAACCATCAGCTCGCCGACGTCATCGGATCGCTGCGGGCGAGCCCCACCGACCGATTCTCCCCTGGCGAGCAGATCGATCCGATGTGGGTCGCGTGGGTCATGGCCGACGCCGATATTGCGGGGTATTCGCCACCGGGATGGCTGCGCGCGCTGAAGCCGATCCTCTGTGGTCCCGCAACCGTCGACAATCTGGACTACGTCCCACGCGACGCCTACATGTGCGGCATCAGCCTCGGCGCGGTGGAGGTGCAGCGGCTCATCCACTACACCTTTGTGAGCGGCGACAGCATCGTGCTCCACGCCCACGCAGCAGGCGCGCTCGAGATGTTTCTCGCGTCGCGCCTCTACATGTATCTGCAGGTCTACCATCATCGAACCGGCCGCCGCTTCGACCTTTCGATGCGCGAGATCTTCGCCGACACCATCGCGCAGCTGCTCCACGGCAACCCGCTCGAGCATCTCGATGAGTACGAGCTGCTCAACGACTGGTCGGTGCTGGTTGCGGTGCAGCGCTGGCAGGGTGAACCTCCGGGCACCGAGCGCCGTCGCCTCGCGGACGCATGGGCGCGCATCGCGGCACGCGACCTGCCGTGGCATCTCGCCTACGAAAGTATCGTACACAAAGGGACGGACACGTCGACGCTGCAGCAGCGTCTCGATGCGGCACTCGCGTCCAAGGCGCTCGGTGCGCGTGTGGAGGTCGATGTCGCCATTGCGCGCATCGCACCGCAGAACCCCATGACCGACGACGGGATGGTGCGGATCTACGATCCGCTCAACGACACCATCGAGGCCGCGCGCGCAGCCGAGCTGGTTGCGCGGCTGCCACAGCACAACCAGGTGATTCGCGTCTTCATCGATGACGTCTCCGCGCTGCGCACAGTCCGTGACGCGGTCAAGTCGGTCATCGCCGGCTGATCGGACGAGCCGGAACCGCGACCCTAGGGTGCGACCGGCAGACGCGGACCGCTCGGCATCACTGGGCCGGCGGCAGCGCTGAAGTTCTCCTGGCTCACCTGCGCGGCGATGTGCGATGCGACGTCGCGGAAGACCTCACCGATCGGGCTCGACGGCGCCGCGGCCATGATCGGACGACCGTCGCCGTCAGCACCGCGGATGCGCGGATCGAGTGGTACCGCGCCGAGGAACGGCAGCTCGTAGCGCGCGGCGAGGTCACGCCCGCCGCCGGAGCCGAAGATGTCGGTGCGCTCATTGCAGTGCGGGCAGATGAAGCCGCTCATGTTCTCGACGACGCCGAGGACCGGCACGTTGAGCTTGCGGAACATCTCGATGCCACGACTCACGTCGGCGAGTGACACGTCCTGCGGCGTCGTGCAGATGACAGCGCCGGTCATGGGCATGCTCTGCGCGAGACTCAGCTGGACGTCGCCCGTCCCCGGCGGGAGATCGATGACCAGGTAGTCGAGCTCACCCCACGAAACCTCGTAGAGGAACTCGCGCAGCGCTTTGGCAAGCATCGGACCGCGCCAGATCACCGGCTGACCGGGGTCGAGGATGGTGCCGAACGACACGACCTTGAGGCCGTGGGCCTCGAGTGGCTCCATCTTGCCGTCGGGCGCGGCGTGCGGACGCTCGCGGATCCCCAGCATGATCGGGACGTTCGGTCCGTAGACATCGGCATCGAGCAGCCCGACTCGCGCTCCCGCCAGCCGCAGCGCGATGGCGACGTTGACCGCGACGGTGGTCTTGCCGACACCACCCTTGCCGGCGCTGATGGCGATCGCGTTGCGAACCCCGGCGATCTCCTGGCGTCCCGGCAATCCGCGCGTGGTGCTGACGTCAGCGTCCCAGGTGATCTCGACACGCGTGATGTCCGGCACAACGCCAATGACGGCTGCGTCGATGTCCTCTCGGATTCGATCCTTCAGCGGGCATGCGGGCGTGGTGAGCACGACCCGAATCGATGCCACCCCACCGCCGATTGCCAGGTCACGCAGCATCCCGAGCTGGAGCATCGGTTTGTGCAGTTCGGGATCGATGACCGTTGCGAGCGCACGTTCGAGGGCGTCGAGCGCCCCGGGATCACTCATCTCCGACCGAGTATACCCACGGCCCCTGAGCCGAAGCTCAGGAGGGCTGCACGCCGAACCAGCGCTCGAAGAATCCAAGGCCCGTGGTGAGCCCGACGCGGAGTCTCGGCAGTTGCCACAGCGCGGTGCTGACGACGGCGTCTGCGTCGATGCGCAGATCCTGGAGTCCGCCGACGTATCCGTAGCTCGCGAGGGTCGCGAACATGGACGCTTCTTGCGTCGCGCCCTCGCTGCTCGTCGGCCACGGCCACAAACCCGTATATGCGATGAACTGGATGGGGGCTCCGATGACGTGCTCCAGGACGTCCTTGGTGCGATTCGTCAGCACATCGAGCGTGTGCGGTCCCGCTGAGAAGAAGTCGGTGTCGTCGTTGACCGTGTGATCTTCGACCGAAAACCCGGTGCTCGCGAGATTGTGCAACTCAGCTGCGGTCATATATGTCTGCGGTCCGACCTTCCCACCGATGAGACCGGTACACGGGAAGAACACAGCCGTAAACCCATCCTGGCGAAGGATCGGAACCGCGTTCGTCCATGGGCTCAGCCGGCCGTCATCGAATGTGATGACGAACGGATGGGGCGGCAGGGGCAGGCCGTAAAGCAGGGCGTCAGCGAGGTGCTGCAATGAGATGGAGGTCGCATGGATGCTCATGAGGTAGGCCATCTGCGCGTCGAAGGCGGCCGGCAAGGTTGTGAGGCCGACCTCGAGCTCCCATCCGTAGGTCGAGGGCTCGATCGATCGGGGCGGCACCTGGTCCACGAGGTGATACATCAGGATCGGCACCTCGAGACTGACCCGAGGCACCACTGCGGGCAGGATCACTGGCGCATCGAGCGACTCGGAGCCCTCGCCGAGCGTCTCCGCAAGGCCGGACAGCGGGTCGACCACGATCTGCACCGAGGTCATCGAGAACAGCGCCCCGACGCCGGCGGGGCGGAGCGCGGCGGCATCGGCAAAGTCCACAGCGACCGGGAAGCTCCAGACGTTCGCGACGTGCAGCGACGGGTTTTCCGGTGCCGTCCAGGTCGATACGAGCGATGGACCGCCCACCGACACGCTCGCCACTGCAGCGTGCGCGAATTTTCGCGTCAGCATCGCCACCCGCGCCGCCGATGACGGCCACAGCGCCTGTGCCCGCGGCGCAAGCTCGTTCCATTGCCCGCCGTAGTCCCGCGCAACGAACTGATCCTCGAACGTGTTGGCGAGCGCCAGCACCTCCGGCGGCGCGGTGATGATCCGGACGGGGGCGCCGCGGCTGGTCACCTGAGGCGGTTTCGGCGGTGAGCTGCACCCGCTCACCACAAGGACTGCGCAACCGGCCAGGGCGCAGGCTAAGGCATGTCGTCTCACCCTCCTATTCAACGCGATCAGCGCGGGCATCGGGCGGCCGTCACCGACCTGGGTGCACCCGAATTGATGCGCTCTCTACAATGCGGCGGGCATGCTCGATCGCCGCGTGATTCGCGATCTCGAGGGTCAGGTCGCTCCCTCACACGTCTACACGCGCCCAGCGGATCTCGCCGCCTACGCCTATGACGCCTGGGGCGCCTCTGGCGAGCGGCACCTTCCAGATGCCGTCGTCTTCCCTGCAACGACCGAAGAGGTGGCAGGCATCGTCAGTGTCTGCGCCGTGCACCGCGTGCCGATCGTGCCGCGCGGGGCCGGCACCGGCTACGCCGCCGGCGCCTCACCCTCGCGCGGGGGCGTCATCCTCAGCCTCGCCCGTCTCAATCGGGTGCTGGGCCTCGAGACCGAGGCTTTGCGCATCCACGCGCAGGCCGGTGCCGTCACGGCCGGCATCCATGCACGGGCCGCTGCCGCCGGCCTGTACTACCCGCCCGACCCCGGCTCGTCCACGACCTGCACCATCGGCGGCAACGTCGCCTGCAACGCTGCGGGCCCTCACACGCTCCGGTACGGCGTGACGGCCGATTTCGTCGCGGGCGTCACCGCGGTGCTGTCCGACGGGAGGATCGTGCGCCTCGGCGAGGGCGGCGACGTTTCGGCGTCGGGGCTGCTCTCGCTGATGGTCGGCTCCGAAGGCACCCTGGGTGTCATCACCGAGGTCCTCCTCCGCCTGATCCCTGCCCCGAAGACCCGGTCGACTCTCGCCGCCACCTTCAGCGGTATGGAGCGTGCGGCCGCAGCCGTCGCCGAGATCAGCGAGGCAGGTATCGTTCCGGCGGCGCTGGAGTTCCTCGACGCGGGAGCGCTCGACGCGGTCCGCAGGGCCGGCGGCGGCAACGTCGGCGGCGATGCGGCGGCGCTGCTCATCGTCGAGCTGGAGGGTGACCCGGGCACCGTCGGAGCCGACACCGAAGCCGCGTGCACGGCGATCACCCGCTCGGGAGCGTCCCAGCTGCAGCGGGCCACCGAGCCAGGGCAGGCACAGCGCCTCTGGGCAGCTCGCAAGGCGGTCAGTGCCGCCGTGGCCAAGGTGCAGATCGGCAAGGTGAATGAGGACGTGGTCGTCCCCCGCGACCGCGTCGCCGAGCTGGTGGCGCACACGCGGGACCTCGGTACCAAGCACCAGTTGCCGGTGGTGAACTTCGGTCACCTCGGCGACGGCAATGTCCATGCCACGTTCCTGATCGATACGCGGATCGCGGGCGAACGTGCGCGCGCCGATGCCGCGGCCGGCGAGCTCTTCGAGACGGTGCTCGGGATGGGCGGTTCGCTCTCCGGCGAGCACGGGGTCGGCGCGGCCAAGCTGGAGTACGTCGAGCGTCAGCTTGGCCCCGGAACGGTTGGATTGATGCGCCGGATCAAATCGGCGCTCGACCCGCACGACGTGCTCAACCCCGGCAAGAAGATCCCGGCGCGTCAGCCGTCGGCGTCGAGCACCGCCAGCAACGAGGCGGCGTAGTCGGTCTCGTCGATCCGCCGCGCAAGCTCGCGGCCGTCGTCAACGGGTAGCTCCATCGATGCGTCGTACACGAAGCTGTACACATTGCTGAGCGTCCAGTCGCCAAACCCGAGTGACGCCAGCGCGTCTGGCAGGCGCGGCTCGCTCCGGTCGGCGTCGAAGGTGTCGGTCGCCGCTTTGTAGAGCGAGCTGAGATTGCGGTACTCGGTCTCGTGCTCCTCGATCAGCGCCGAGTCTGCCTCCTCCTCCCGGAGCCGGGCGAGCGTTCGGCGCAACGACTGGATCTCCAGCTGATACTCGTCCACCCTGCAACGGAGTCTAGAGGACCGATCCACACCCGCAGCCACGGCGATCACTCGTGGTGACGGGTGACCTCGTTCGGGTACGTGACCTGAAAACGGCGCCGCTCGAGGATGAAGAACGCGGCCGCGGCGGCCCCAATGAGGACCACGCCGACGAAGATACCGAGCCCGAACCAGCCCCCCGGGACGCTCTTGAAGAACCCAGCGCCGTCCGCAGCCTGGCTGGTGGCCAGAGCGCAGACGGAGTAGGTGAGGAACTTCGCGTAGACCCCTCGGATGAAGTCGGTCCGGTAGTCATCGCCGTTCACCAGCGTCTGGACGACCGCCGTCTGCCACGTGGCGTCGTGGGGCAGTGGCAGTTTGAGGAACCCGGTCTCCTGGGTCGCGTCCCCGGGGTGCATCAGGAGCGTGGCGATGGTGCGAGCCACGTAGCTGGCATCCGTCCCCCCCTGGTCGGCATAGAACTCGGAGGTGTAGGCAAGTGATTCGATGAGCAGCTCGTCGGGGGTCTGCAGGACTTGCTGGTCGCCGCCGAGGATTCCCTGGCCGGAAATCGATTCGGCCGAGACCGGCGCCCGCAGCAGCAACTGCTGGTAGTACAGCGCCACCAGGAGGTTCTGATACGGGAGCGACGTCACCAGCCCCTGGGCGAAGTTGAGGTGGCCGACCGGGTCGTTGGTGAAGTTCGTGAGAGCCGCCGCGAGCTCGGCGTCTGTGGGCGCTCGCCCGATGAGATCCTGGTAGGCGCCTCTCACCAGACCGGCCTGCGTGCTGCCGTGGTTCTGATAGTACTGAGCGCTGCCGAGCACCCCGGCGATGATGTCCTCCTCGTCCGTGCCGGTTGTGAACGACGTCAGATCGCTCTGCACCACCAGGTCCGGCGGTGTGGCGATGGTGCTCATGCACTCCTGGTTCTGGAGAGCGCGGCAGGTCGGGTGCATGTAGTTGGCGAAGAACGAGGTCACCTCGTCGAGGCGAAACACCGCTCCCGAAACGACGTTCTCAGCAGCCGCAACCCTCGCGTTGGCGCTGCCGGCCTGGATCTCCGCCATGAGACCGGCGTTGGCGGCGAGCACCCCTTGGCTGGGCGGGACATTGGTCAGATCCTGGTACAGGTGGATCATGAAGCTCGTGGGCGTGCTGCCCACGAGCTTGTAGTACGTGGCCGAACCGGCGATCAGTTCCACCATTGCGTTGGTGGACAGTCCGATGGCATCCGGGCTCGAGAGCCGGTTGACCCAGTACTGGAGGTCAGCGCTGCTCGGGTAGATCTTCAGGAGCGCCTGAAACGCCTGGTCGACGCGAATCGCCCTCGCTTCCGGACTGAACACGACCTCCTGCACGAGCCGGGTTCTGGCGTCGCCTGCTCCGGCGAGGACGCTGATCGAAGTTGCCAACTCAACCGGGGTTGGGTCATGACGGAGCACGTCGTCGTAGAGGCGGGTGACGAAGCCGAGGTTGTTGGCGCCGGCGTCGCGGGAGTACTCGGCCGATGCGAGCAACTGGATCTCGAGCGACGTCGGGTCCGCGCCGGGGGCCGCTAGCAGTGAAGTGTCGAATTCGAGCTCGTTGGCCGAGGGACTGCGGCCGAAGCCCGCCGAGCAGGCTGCGCCGCCCTGCGCTGAGCCGCCGCCGGAGCCACTGCCACCGCCACCGATGACAAACGGCGTCGGCGTCGGGAGCGGCGTGGGCGTTGGCGTGGCCGGCTTAGGGG
>CABDZJ010000002.1_pt1 | contig 24497 bp, 21 predicted proteins | sample 3132161 | NCBI WGS metagenome assembly CABDZJ01 (sample SAMEA5534340, study PRJEB31848) | metagenome | biome: tundra; feature: field; material: soil | place: USA | collected 2013-05 | depth 0.45 m | reverse complement strand
GCCGACGAGAGCGTCTTCGGCCACTTCGATCATGTCGTGTTCGACACGGCGCCGACTGGGCACACTCTCCGTCTGCTGCAGTTGCCCGGCTCATGGACAGACTTCCTGCAGACAGGCAAGGGAGATGCGTCCTGTTTGGGCCCTCTGGCGGGACTGGAGAAACACAAGGCGGTCTACGCCCTGGCGGTTGCTGCGTTGAAAGACCCAGCCCAGAGTCGAATGGTTCTCGTCAGCCGCCCCCAGCGATCGGCGCTGGCCGAGATCGACCGCACCCACCGCGAACTCATCCAAATCGGAATCAGCGGAGCGTTCGTTGTTATCAACGGTGTCCTGCCTGCTACCTCTGGGGACGACGACATGACTCAGGCGCTGCGCGACAGAGAAACCGCGGCCATCCGCTCGATCTCGCCGGCGTTGGCTGCACTTCCGGGCGACGTCGTCGAGCTGAAGGCGACGAACATGGTTGGTGCGGCGGTACTCGAGACGCTGTTCACTCCAGCGACTTCAGCTGACATCAATCCCCGCGCTCGAGCGATGCCCGTAATCCCGGACGCACCGCTGGAAGCGTTGGTTGACGAATTGGCACAGGGCGACCATGGGCTGATCATGTGCGTTGGCAAGGGCGGTGTTGGCAAGACAACGATCGCCGCAGCCATCGCCATCAACCTTGCTGCTCGCGGCAAGGTGGTGCTCCTGACCACAACTGACCCCGCAGCTCATCTCACCGAGACTTTGCAGGGCAATGTGCCTGGTTTGCAGGTCGCGCGGATTGACCCCGTAGCGGCCACGCAAGAGTATCGCGACCGGATAATGGCCACGAAGGGCAAAGACCTCGATGGCGCTGGACGAACTAACCTCGCCGAGGATCTGCTCTCACCGTGCACGGAGGAGGTGGCGGTTTTCGGGCAGTTCTCCAAGGCCGTCAACCAGTCCCGAAGCCAGTTCGTGGTTATCGACACTGCGCCCACCGGCCATACCCTGCTGCTGCTCGACGCCGCCGGTTCCTATCACCGCGAGATCACCCGTCAGATGAGAGGCTTCAGCTCATTCACCACACCGCTGATGCATCTCCAGGACGGTGCCCAGACCAAAGTCATCCTCATCACCTTGGCCGAAACGACCCCCGTGTTGGAGGCTGAAGGCCTGCAGGAGGATCTGGAGCGCGCTGCGATTCACCCGTGGGCGTGGGTCGTCAATAGCTCAATTGCAGCATCTCATCCCAACTCCCGCTTCCTCCAGCAGCGTGGCGTTGCGGAAATCGAGCAAATCAACCGAGTTCTCTCAACGGCCGACCGGGTCGCCATCATCCCGCTCCTCACCACCGAGCCCGTCGGCCAGGAGCGCCTAGCTGCTATGACCAACCTCAGCATGCAGCCTGTGTGAGAGGCGGCCCGGGTGGGGTCGAGGTCGACGCACGCGCCCCAGAAGGCGCTCCTTCAATAAAGATCTGCAGGTGGAACGGGAGCGGTCGGCTCCGGCCGATGGACCCGACACGACTACCGAGGACTCGACCACAGCCAAGCGTGACGATGGTGAGTTCTTGGCTGGAACCAGGTCAGAGCCTGCGGTGCGGGAACTCCTTCGACCTGCGCTGAAACGACAGGATCTTCGGGTTCTGGATCTCGCCATCGCGGATGTCGATGGCGCGCCGGATCGTTTCGTCTGCCTCCCATGCCGCCGGTCCGGCGATCACCGTCTCGAGGTACGGCAATAGGGCTTCGCTGATCTCCCAGGTGGCTGATTCCCACAAATACGATGGGCTGTGGTCCACCGCGTAGTAATGGATGCCTGCACCCACGAGGCGCATGGGGTCTTCGAACGAAGTCGGCCGAGCCCACTCAAACCCCATACCCTGATCGCACGACACGTCGACGAACAGGGTGGAGGGAGCGAAGAGTTCGAGCTCTTCTCTGGTCACAAACATGAGGGGTGCGTCGGTGTCCTGAAGCACGCAATTCACGACGATGTCGAATCCGGCTAGAAACTCAGCCGTCGGCGTGGGTCCCGAGCGAGCAAGCACCACGGTCTTGCTTGGATCCCGGGCGTCGCGTTCGAAATGCAGCAGTTGCGCGCCGTGGATCGGCGCGGCGACTGCCGAAACGTTGCGATGCGTCACGATCGTCACGTCGAGGACACCGAGCGCGATGAGCGCCCCCACAGCACCCCGCGCCGTCGCGCCGAAACTGATCACCGCGGCGCGCAAACGACGGCCGTACGCCCCGGTCGTCCCAATCAGCTGCATGCCGTGAAGAACCGAACAGTAGCCGGCTAGCTCATTGTTCTCCTGGAAGACATGCACCCGAAACGCGCCGTCATCGGTCCAGTGATTCATGGCCTCCCAGGCGATCATTGTGAGCCGCCGGTCGATCCCGAGCTGCGTGACGGTCTCGTCCTGGACGCAGTGCGGCCAGCCCCACAACACCTGCCCTTCGCGAAGCCCGGCCACATCCTCGGCCGTCGGCTTGGCCAGAAGACAGACATCGCACTCCTCGATGAGTTGCTGACGCGATCGCATGCCGCCGACCAGAGATGCGAGCCGATCGTCCGCGACGCCAAAGCGTTCACCGTAGCCGGTCTCAAGAACGATGCGCTCGCGAACTGCAGGGTCGATCCTGTCAAGGTGCGCAGGATGGATCGGCAGCCGATATTCGTTTGGCTTGCGGGATCCGGCGATCACGCCGATGGTCAGTTGTTGCACGCGATCGCTCCGTGGTGAGCAACAAGCTCAGCCAGTCGGGATGTGCGCAGTGTCCGTTGACCAACGGTGCTCGTCATGGGCATCACCGGCTGGATTATGCCAAGGAGGTGGCGGTGATCGGAGGTCTCGTCAGGCCACCCCACAGCAACATCGACGATTCACCCGCGCGAATCGGCAGAGCCCGAAGGCGTTAGATTGGCGTGCACCGGTTTGGTGGACACCTACGTTGTGAGAACTCCATCGAATTCGCACCACGGGGCCCCGGGTTGGCGGCCGTTTGGCGAGCTCGGTCAGATCTTTGGCTGCAGGTCTTTGATCAAGGTCTCAGATGCGGCGTCCGATGAGAGATTCGCCACGGAGATCGAATAGTTGCCGAAGAGCGCCTCCACCTGATGGATGCCGGAGAACGCCTTGTCGCCGAGCCCGCTGATCTGCGTCACGGTCGCGCCGACTGTCTGAGCGGCCTGAATGTCAGCGTCGTAGCCGGCAGCAGCGTCCATTGCGAGCACATCGAGGACAAAGCCGGTCGCGCCGTCAGCGCTGGTGTAGTTGCAGGACCAGATCTTGTAGCTCGGCGTGTCCTGCTCCTGAGCGACGGTGATGGCCTCGCCGCTGACAGACGCGGCCGTGCCCGCGGGGATCAGCGAACACACGCTAACGGAGTGGCCGATGCCGTCAGTGATGGACGTTCCGGAGCTGGAACCGGAGCCACCAGAAGACGATTGCGATCCCACTCCGCTGCTGCTCGCAGTCGTTCCGATCGACGACCCGCAACCCGCAAGCAGTGCGGTCGCGACTGCCGCCGACATGAGAGAGACGAGGTTGGCCGGGGGGCGTGTGGTCACGGGCGTTCTCCTGAGGGGCTCGGTGAGCCTGTCAGGCGGCCACAGTAGGAGCCGCGATCGCAGATCGATCGCAAAAGCCGGTGGCGGCTCTGTGCTTTCCGGCGCGACCGCGAGCTTCCGATGGCCACGGTTTTGGTCAGGCGGCTCTCGCCCGCGGGCGAGAGGCGGGGCTGGCTTTTCGGGATGCGGCCGAAGACTCGGAGAGAGCCACGTAGGATTGCGCGGTGCTTGTCTGCATCCTCGGTCCAGTTCAGGTTCGGGATGGGTCGGCCGAGTTTGAGCTCGGCGGCCGCAGGCAACGCCGCGTGTTGGCAGGGCTGGCGCTCGGTCGCGGCCGGCCGGTTTCGTGGGAAGCACTGGAGAGTGCCGCCTGGGGCGATGAGCCACCCGCAACCGCGCGCCACACGATCGCCACGTATGTGCTCCGCCTGCGCGCCACCGGGCTGGTGATCTCGAACACTCCGTCCGGGTACGGATTGGAGACGCCGACCGACGCAATTGAGTTCGAGGGCTTGATCGAGTCGGCACGCCGCCTGATCGGCTCCGATCCGGACCGTTCGATGACGCTGCTCCGGGAGGCGATCGCGCTCTGGCGAGGCCGTCCGCTGCCCGAGCTTGACCACCTTCCCGAAGCCGAGACAGAAGCCGCTCGGCTCAAAGAGATCGTTGAAGCGGCGCGCGAGCAGTTGCTCCGCGCCGAGCTGACGCTCGGGCGCTCCGACGGCCTCGTGGGATCGGCCCGCTCGCTTGTTGCCGAGGAGCCGTACCGAGAGCACCGCTGGGAGCTGTTGATGATCGCGCTCTACCGATCGGGCCGTCAGGCGGAAGCCCTCGATGTGTACTCCCAGGCCCGAGACCGGCTCCTCGACGAGCTCGGCGTCGAACCGGGCCCTGCCCTGCAACGGATGCAGCAGGCGGTGCTTGCCCAGGATCCGGCTCTCGATGTGCAGCCCGGCGATGTCGCTGGAACGAGTGCGCCGAGATCACGAGTCCCTGGCACAGCGACTCGGCTGATCGGTCGCGCCCAGGAGCGTCGGGACCTGACCGAGGTCTGGGGGCGGGCCCGCGTCTGCACACTGGTCGGCCCACCGGGGGCCGGCAAGACCCGGCTCGCCCTGGACGCCGCGAGTGAGGCCGACGGCGCCGTCTGGTACGTGGATGTCGAGCATCTCCCGGTGACCGAGCCGGTGGCCGCAGCCGTGCTCGATGTGGTCGCGCCCTCGTCGCGATCGCTCGACCCGTCCGACGGCATGGTCGAGCGCCTCCGCGACGCCACCGGGCTCGTGGTGCTCGACGGCTGCGAACGGCGCCTTGCCGAGGTCGCGGCGCAGGTGCGACGACTGCTCGCATCCTGCCCGCGGGTCCGCGTGCTCGTGACCAGCCGCGAGCGGATTGGCATCCTCGATGAAGCGCTCATCGCGGTGGGCCCGCTCCCGCCCGACGACGCGCTCGCCCTGCTCGCCGATCGCGCCCGCCTGGTCAACGCCCGTTTTGCCGTGGCACCTCGGGATGAAGCTACCGCCGACCGGCTCTGCGGACTCGTCGACCGCCTCCCCCTGGCCCTCGAGCTCGTGGCACGACACCTCAATCTACTCAGTCTCCGCGAGCTCACCACTCGGGTGCAAACCGACCTCGGCCGCTGGGCCGGCCGCTCGGCAGGGGGTCGCGATGGACTCTGGCTGGCGCTCGACACCAGCCTTGCGGCGCTCTCGGCCGACGAGCGTCATGTGCTCCTCGCCTTCGCGATCATGGTGTCCGACGCAGACACCGACCTCGTCGGCCACGTGGTTGATCCCGCCTTTACCGGTGACCTCCACGACGTGATCGGACGACTCGTCGACGCGAGCCTGGTGCAGGTGCGCAGCGCAATAGGCACGACGCGCTGCCAGTTGCTGCGCACCGTCGCCGTTCATACGATCGAGGCCTCAGGCACCCGCGCCGTGGCGAGCGCTCGCCTGCGCTACAGAGACGCAGTCCTGGATCGGGTGATGAGCGTGGTCCCACGACTGGCGTCGCAACAGCGGCCCGACGCGCTCCGCGAGCTCGACAACGACATGCCCCACGTCCGTGCCGTGTTCGGCGAGCTGTGCACGCCCGGCGCCGATCCCCGCCTCGTGACGCGAGGGCTCGAAATCGCCACCCTGCTCACCGACTACTGGCTCGGGCGCCGGCCGGCTGAGGGCATGGACTGGCTGACGCAGTTGATCGCGGCCGCTGATCCGTTGCCCGCGCTGCGGGCCGAAGCGCTTCTGCGTTGTGGACACCTCGCGTATTGGCTTACCGATTTCGGGCGTGGTAGCGAGGTCGTTTCGGCTGCCCGCGATCTCTTTCGCGACCTGGGTGACGCACTCGGCGAGGGACGCGCGCTGCGCCGCCTCGGTGCTATTGCCGCTGCGACCGACGATCTCGCCTTGGCACGTGACCTCCTGGAAGCGTCGCTGAGCCGGCTCGACGAAGCCGACGTCGAGGCCGAGACGGGCATCACGCTCCTCCACCTCGGGTCCCTGCTGGCCGACGAGGGCGACGTGGCCGCGGCGCTCCCGGCGCTCCGCAGGGCCCTACGGATCGCCGTCGGCGGTGGCAACCCGCTGGCACGGGGCCAGGCGCTCGCCGCCCTGCTGCTCGCGGAGTGGAAGAGCGGCGAGCTTGACGCCGCTCTCCACGCGGGTGACGAGGCGCTCGAGCTGTTCCGGGAGCTCGGCCATCAGACCATGGAAGGCACGGTGGCGTACCGCCTGGCCGCGGTCACGAGGGCGCTTGGACGCCCCGCCGTCGCACGCACTCGCGCGCAAGCCGCGATCGACGCCGGCGAAGCCGTCGGCACCCGGACGACGGTCGCACTTGGCCACATTAACCTCGCCCGGCTCGACCTCGACGAGGGGCAGATCCCAAGCGCCGGCATTCATCTCGAGGCGGCGCTCGCGGTGGTCGATCCCGAGGCCGATCGGTGGGTGCTGGTCGAGGCGGTGGAGGTCGTGGCCAGATTGCTCGCACAGACCGGGCGGTTGGGAGCGGCCGAACTGCTCGACGCTGCGGCCGCCATTCGTGCGGACATCCGCCAGCCGGTCCCGCCGACGGACCAGGCCGACATCGAGGCGACACGCGCCCGGATCGCAATTCCGGGCGCCACGCGCGGATTCCCGAGTCGCTCGGCGACGGATATGCACCGCGAAGCCAGAACCGCGCTGCTCGAGGTGTCGCGCCGGATGGCGAGCTAGGCCACACACCCTCTGACCTCTCGTGCGCCAGGGTCAGGATGAACCTTGGAATACCGTTGACGCCGCTTGGTGGATGGTCAATTCGACCCCTTGGCTTTCCTCGTGACGCCCGTTGCCGTCGACGATGCCGGCAAGTGAGGGCTCGTCGCTGCGGAGGACGATCAGCTCGCGAGGGTGCAGGATTTCCCAGAGTTGCATGGCGGCCTTCGACCGGTCCTGTCGTGGCGTGTAGACGAGGTGGCGCGGCTTGTGGCGGGCACGAGTTAATTGCTGCACCACACGGAACGCCTCGTGGGCGCGCGCATCCGCAAGGTACGGATCGAGGATCTCCATGATCCGTGTCCCGGGACCGTGCGCAGCCTCGGTGCCGACGAAGGCGAAACCAAGCGGTCCGCCGGCTGCTTCGGCGATCCCCGCCTCGACCAGCGCCTCGAGGTCTTGTCCCTCCCCGTTCAACAGGACCATGACCGGTTCGTGCGACTGCCAGCCCGCCCGATGCAGATGGGCGAGCTGGTCCAGACGCTGGATGACGGGGACAACTCCGGGCCGACCGCCGCGCCGCCGTGCCCAGTGGGTGATCGCTGCCACGGCCACCCCAGCAATGGTGATGGACCCGCCGAAGAGCGTGGCCAGGGGCTTGGCGAAGAGATTGGTCACCCACGCAGTCACCACGAGTACCGACGTCACGACGCCGAGGATGAACATGAACCTTGAGGGTCCCGCCGGCTCGGCGTCGGCGACGTACCGTCGGCCCTGCAACGCCCGACGCTCGCGCCATCGCACGATGTCGAGGCACACGGAGGTGACGCTGAAGGCTCCGAGGAGGCCGAACGCATACATGTCGCCGAGCAGGCCAACGTTGCCCGCGCTGATGATGACGACAGCAATGGGGATGGCGATGGCGGCAAGAACTGACCAGTGGGGGGTGTTCCGCCACTGGTTGCGATGCTGCAACACCTCGGGGAGAAAGCGAAGTTTCGAGAGAGCCAGAAACACGTGGTAGCAGCCGATGATCGCGGTGTTGCTGGCGAAGATGAGGAGCAGACCCGCGCTTGCGGCAACCTCGGTCTGGAGCAGCGGCCCGGCGGCGTAGCCACCGAGTGCAGAGATGAACTGATTCGGGTTGGTGTGGCCCGCATTGAGCAGCGTGGTTGACCATAGGGTCAGCAGCGGGCTGGTGATGACGACCGTGAGCACCACGATGACCATGGCACGAGGCGCGACCCGACGCTGCGGGCGCTTCATGGCCGGGGCGAGTTGCGAGATGCTCTCGAGTCCGGAGAAGGCCAGGAATGCCCCGGCGTAGCCGGTCAGCAGTGCGATGTCGCCAAGTTTCGGTCCGGAAAGGGTCTTTGGCACCGCTGCCAGGGCGCTTCCGACGCCGGCGTGGACAAGGACCGCGATCACCACTGCAAGCTGGCTGCCCAGGGCGACAACGGCGATCACCGCAGTGACCTTGGCGTCGGCGTTGACACCCATCAGGTTGAGCCCCGCCAGCAAAAGCAGAGCGACGACAGTGAGCAGCGTCACAGCTCCGATCAGACCTGGAGCAAAGACGCTGAGGTAGATCAGCCCAGACAACGCGCTCAGCGCTGAGGTGAGGAAGTAATCGACGAGGATGAACAGTCCGCCGATCAGCCCGACCCAGGGGTGGATGGCCTGTGCTCCGACCGTCACAACCCCGCCACCTTCAGGGTATCGGACCGCAACCTCCGCATATTTGATGGTCAGCAAGACGAAGACGATGAGGGTAAGGGCGACGAACAATGCAGCGTGGAGGCCGACCCGGGTGAAGAGGATGCCGGGCGTGTAGTAGACCGATGTTCCTATATCCGCGAAGACGACGGCCCAGCAGAGCAGCGGACCGAGGCCACGTATCGCGTTGCGAGGGGTAGGTCGGCTGGCATCGCGATTTCTCGATGGTCTCGCGGGGGTTGAAGACATGCCAGAGAGGATAATGCGCGTGCGCTCGGAGCGATCTCATTCCTGCACTCACCGACATCTCGGAGTACGGATTAGCGTTCGGCCGTTCTCACAATCCAGAGGCGGCGTGCTCGGCTGAGTGGACCGGTGGCGCGGCGACGTCACAGCGTCGGCAGGTCAGGCACGTTCGCGTCCGATGCGTGCCGCACGGCCACGGTCAGGTGAACGCTGGCGGCGCACCAGCGAGATCGCGAGCATACAACTGCTGTCCGCACGCGACACACTTCTTGACGGGGCGCTCCCGCGGCTGGGAGAGCTCCGGCTGACCATCATCATCTGGATGTCCGCCGTCATCAGGATTAGCTGCATCGAAGCTCAGGGAAAGAAGACGTTCAGACCCGCAGCGGCCGCACTGTTCAGACAAGGCCCTCCCATCGTGCCGCAGGACGGTGACCTTCGTCTGTCCGCTACAGCGCGCTCAAGCGCTCGGACTCAAAGTCCGGCGCCCTGTGAGAAGCAGCAGATTCCTTTCGCGTCGCTGCGGGTCGACGGCCCCTGAGGACCCAATCTCACGTCGCGGTGGAACGGCGCCGTGCCCGTCGGACCACCCCGTCCAACTCGGTGGTGATAGCGCGGTAGCACTCACACGCGACGGCCTCGAGCCCGATGCGATCAATGATCGTGACTCGACCGCGGTAGTAGTTGATGAGGCCCGCGGCTCGAAGGCGCTCTGCGGATAGGGTCACCGTTGCTCGACGCGAGCCGAGTATCTGACCGAGGACCTCGTGGGTGATCGCGAACTCGTCCGTTCCGACGCGATCGTGGCTCATCAGCAGCCAGCGGCTGAGGCGTTCCTCGTTCGAGTGGAGTCGATTGCATGCCGCCGCCTGAGCGATTTCTCCGAAGAACGCCCGAACGTAGTCGTTCACGAGCTCCCGCAGATGGCGGTCGGCTTTGACCTCGCCAAGGAACGTCGCCGCGTCCGTACGGTCCACCCACCCCGCCACCGAGGAGATGGCTCGGAAGGCGAGTGCTCCCCCGGGATGGATGGGCACCCCGACGATGCCTTCGTTTCCAATCGTGGCCACCTCCACGCTGGTCCCGTCTTGGAACGGCGTGACTAACGAGACCACGCACGTGCGCGGGAAGTCGACGAAGGCGATTGGCTCACCCGGCTCGAAAAGCACTGTCTCCATGTCGAGGAACACCGGGCTCAGTACCCGTCGGAGACGCCCGCTTTCTCTAATGGGGAGAGCATCAAGAAGCCGGTTTGCCTGCGTGTTGGCACTCATTCCGCGACCCACGTGGATTGCCCCTTGCGTGTTGCACACTCGCTGCTGAGGGCGGCGGCTCTCCCAAATTGGATCCCGTCACCCCGTTGGCCTCGGCAGCCAAGCCTTCAAACTGAGCCTACGCTTTCAGCGGCCTCCGCGCGATCTGCTCCCACGGTGGCGGTTCAAACGTCAGTCAGTGTGGCGCCTCATCGCGGAGCCGTGCCGCCTCATCGAGAAGCGCTTGGTTGATCTTCGCTGAATCGACATCCTTCACGACCTCATCGATTACCTGGCGCACCTGGGATCCGCGCGCATGGCGGTCCTCCACGGTGGCACCTTCCGCCACCCAGGCCACGAGTTCACGAAAGCCTTCGATGCCAATAGTCAGCACCAACTGGAGCTCGGAGTCGTGTTGATCGTGCGGGTTGCTTTGGTCGCTCATGGGTTCTCCTCCGTGTCGAGTCTCAGCGCAACTGCGCGACTAGTGTGTGGCCAACAGTCGGGGCCCGCCTCGAGCGAGATCGCCACCGTGCACGCTCCTCGTACCTGCTCGAGTCCTCATCCCAATGCCGGTTACGTTCGTCGGAATCATCTCAATCAATGCAGGCGCGATCTCGCGCAGTCCCATCGGCTTGTGCAGGATCCGAAGATCCCCGATATCACGCAGGGGGACGAGGCGGGGATCGCGATCCTCAAGGCCGGTGAAGATCACGATCGGCAGCGCCGCGTAGGCGCGCAAACCCCGCAGCACGCGACAGAGCGTCAGGCCATCAAGACCAGGCATCTGAAAGTCAGAGACGAGACCGTCGGCGCCGTCGGATAGGATTGCCGCCAGGCCGGCGTCGCCGTCCGACGCGACCACGACGTCGAAACCGCGGCTGCGAAGCATGAGCGCGACCAGTCCGCACAATTCGAAACTGTCGTCAGCCACCACGATACGTGGTGGCGACGCGCCTCGGCTGCGGGAGATCGTCGGGTTGTCCGGCATGGCGGCCTCCTGTCGTCGGCCACGCAAGGATAGGCCCGTCGCGCGCCGCCGGACGCGAGCATGGGCTGACGCAACGGGCGATGTCGGTCCGCGAGCGTACGAAGCGTTCGTGCCGTCCTTCGTGTACCCACAATGTCGACATGTTTGAGGACTTTCAGCTCGAGAACCTGGACGTCGGCGAAGTGCGCGTGCGCGTCCGCTATGCGGGCGACGGCCCGGCGGTGCTCCTGGTCCACGGCCACCCTCGTACCCATGCCACCTGGTATGCGGTGGCTCCAGCCTTGGTCCAGGCGGGTTTCAGCGTCGTCTGCCCCGACTTGCGTGGCTATGGGGACTCGTCGACCCCCCCGGACCGCCCTGATCACTCGCGAGCCAGCAAGCGGGAGATGGCTGTTGATCTGCTTGCCCTCACGACGATGCTCGGCCTGCTCGCTTCCACGCCGTCGGTCACGATCGGGGCGGCTACGTCTTCCAGCGACTCGCCCTCGACCATCCTGGGAGCGTCGACCGCGTGGTCATCACTGGGTCCGTCGACGAGGCTGAGCGGCAGAAGCACGCTCGGATTGCGTATGCAGCCGATGTTATGCATCACTATGGACGGGGTCCGTCCTATGAACCTCGTCCGGCGCCACAGCCGAAGCTACTTCGCCCACGTCCACCCGACAAGCTCATTCGCTGGCATGGTGTTGATGACCATTTCGGCGGAAACATCGCACTTGGCAGCGCGCTCGCACCCACGCAGCTGCCATTCGAGCTGGCCCGGCGCGTGCGCGTCGGTGTCGACGGCGAGCCGGCATCCCGTCTTGATCGCGAGCTTCAGCAGGCGCGTTGGGGGATCGAGCCGTTCCGGACGTGAGTTGATCTCGACCGCCACGTGCCGCTCTCGGCACTCCGCGAAGACGGCATCCGCGTCGAACTCCGACTCGGGCCGCCCCCGGCCGACGACGATCCGCCCGGTGCAGTGACCGAGGATGTCCATGTTCGGGTTTCGGATGGCCGTGAGCATTCGCGGTGTCATCTCCGCCTCCGGCATACGGAGCTTCGAATGCACGCTTGCCACCACGATGTCGAGCTGGGCGAGCAGGTCCGGCTCCTGGTCGAGCGAGCCGTCTTCCAGGATGTCGACCTCGATGCCGGTAAGGATGCGAAACGGCGCAAGCCGTTCGTTGATGCCGCGCACGACGTCGAGTTGCTCCCGGAGCCGCTCGATGCTCAGCCCGCGCGCCACCGTGAGCCGTGGTGAGTGATCGGTGAGCGCGATGTATTCGTGACCAAGGGCGATAGCGGTCCGAGCCATGTCCTCGATGGGGCTGCCGCCGTCTGACCAGTCCGAGTGCACGTGGCAGTCACCGCGCAGTGCCCGGCGCAGCGCCAGCGCAGCGTCCGCAATGGGCGGCGCCTCCGTTTCGAGGCGTTGCAGGTACGCGGGTGTCGCCCCCGCCAGCGCCTCCTCGATGATCCGCGCGGTGACCGGCCCGATCCCCGCGAGACCGTGCAGTGTGCCGCGCCTGCTCCGCTCCTCGAGCTCCGCATCGGGAAGCGCACGAACGACGGCGGCCGCAGTGCGAAAGGCACGCACGCGGTACGTGGGTTCGAGCTCCCGTTCGAGGATGTACGCGATGCGCTCCAGAGCCGCGGTGGCGTCGTGGCGGCTTGTCAACGTCGTTGGGCGGCCTTCCTGCCCTGAGGAATTTTCAGCGCACCGCCTTCTTCAGAAGCGCGGTGATCTTTGCCTCTTCGGTGGCAGTCAACTGCATGAGTGCGTAGGAATTCGGCCACATGGCGCCGTCGTCGAGTTTCGCCTTGTCGCTGAAGCCGAGCATCTGGTATCTGGCTTTGAACTTCCCTGCATTTTGGAAGAAGCAGATGACATCACCGTCCTTGGCGTACGCGGGCATTCCGTACCAGGTCTTTGGAGCGAGAACCGGTGCTGCGGCTTTGATCAGAGCGTGGAGTCTCTTGGCGATGGCGCGATCCGGTTCCTGCATCTTTGCAATCGCGGCGAGCGCCTCAGCTTCCCCATCCGACTTGGCCGCCTCCGCCTTCATCTCACGGACGCGCTCGCGCATCGCCGCCTTTTCTTCGGCACTGAAGCCTTGGGAGGCTTTGGTGTTTGTGCTGGCGCGCTTCGCCGGTGTTGGCTTGGCCTTGGCTGCGGGTTTCGTCGGTGCCATGGTTCGCGCTCCTGCTCGGGAGTTGGTGGATGCGACATCGATTCTATGGAGCCGCCCCCACCGGTGGGAGACACCGCCGACCTGCTCGTCCTGGGTATGGAGGCGATGCTGGACCGGCGTCAGCGTCGAGATGGGGGTGCTCGTCGCTGCGTGGACGTACTCCACGGGGCCAGCCAGGAGGTCATGTGCCCTAGGTCCATCGCGGCGTGGGACCTCTTCCTCTTGTGGCCATCGTTACCAGCGGCGAAGGTGATGTGAGGACGGCTGGGCTGCCAGCTCGACCACAGCGGATCGTGAGAAGTTGGAATGACAAGGGTTGGCAAGGCCGCAGAGGCGGGGCGCCTCATGCACCGGCCTGGGGCGTTGAAATTCGGCTCGGGCTTGGGCGCAATGCTCATCGCGCTCGTGTTTGCCGGGTGCACCGGCCAGCCGGCAACTTCTCCGCCGGGTTCGCCGACACCGAAGTCATCCTCCGGGACTGCTCCCAGCTCGGCCGCCACTGACCTGCAGAACGCATTTGTCGCGGTCGTGGAACGGGTGCGCCCTTCGATCGTGCAGATCCAAACCAACCTCGGTCTGGGCTCTGGAGTCGTCGTCAATGACAACGGCGATGTCGTGACCAACAACCACGTCATCTCCGGGGCGTCGACCATCGCGGTCACCACCGCGGAGGGCAAGACGCAGTCCGCTTCCCTCGTCGGCACGTTCGCCGCGGGCGACCTCGCGGTCATTCATGTCGCCGGTCACCTCGACCCTGTCGAGTTTGCGGACTCCGCCACTCTGAAGGTCGGGATGATCGTTCTCGCGATCGGTAACCCGCTCGGACTGCAGAGCAGCGTGACCGAGGGAATCGTCAGCGCGGTCGATCGGACCGTCTCCGAACCTGGGGGCATCACACTCCCCGACACCATCCAAACCAGTGCGGCAATCAACCCGGGCAACAGCGGAGGTGCGCTCGTCAACCTCGCGGGGCAGGTCGTCGGCATCCCAACGCTCACTGCGAGCGACCCGACCCTGGGCGCTGCGGCAAACGGCATCGGCTTCGCCATTCCGGCCAACACGGTCAAAGACATCACGAGCCAGATCATCACCAATGGCCGTGTCGTGAATTCGCATCGCGCGGATCTCGGACTCCGTGCGAGCACGGTCGTCGACAGCACCAACACTCCGGTCGGTGCGTTGATCACCGCCGTGATGGCCGGCGGCTCAGCTGCGACTGCTGGTCTGGCAACCGGAGAGGTCATCGTCCAGATCGGGAGCGTTCGGATTCGAACAACCACAGACCTTTCGCTGGCACTCGCTGAGAGCCAACCTGGTCAAGTGATCTCGCTCACTGTGATCACGTCCGCCGGAGCCCACCGAGCTGTCTCTGCGACCGTGGGTGAGCTCCCGGCGAGCTAGCAGGGTGTTGATTTTCGAGCCCTTGGCTGGTCGCGGTAGTTGGTCAGGTTTCGTCGAGGTGGAGTGCGTAGTACGAGAGCCCGCGCTTGAAGTACTGGAGTTTCTCGTCAGAGGTCGTCTCCAGGAGGTTGGTCAGGGCCAGTTCCCCGCTTGTTGATACTTGCCCAGGGCGCGATAGGTGCTTCCCAGGCCGAGGAGACATCTTTCCAGGTCGGGTCCAGAGAGTCCTTGGGCGATGGCGCGTGTGTAGAAGGGAATGGCCTGCGGTCCGAGGCCCAGATTGTCGTGGACCACCCCGCTCTGATAGGTGATCTCGGCGTCATCTGGATAGGCGGCGACCAACTCCAGGAGGAGGGTTCGCGCTTCTTCGAGGATGGTCTGATCCTGCTTCGCACGTCCTTCTTCGCGCAGTTGGACGACTTTCGCCAGACGATCTCTGTTCATTGCCTATCCCACCCTAACAGTGTGTTGATTCTCGGCCCCTGAGCGGCCCCCCACAGGAGGACTCGGGGATCCTGGAGGAGCTGGAACCCGAGTTCGACGCTATGTACGCGACCGCCGGTCGACAGAGCGTGCCGCCCGAGCAGCTGCTCAAGGCGACGGTGTTGATGGCCCTGTACTCGATTCGCAGCGAGCGGCAGTTCTGTGAACGGCTGCGCTACGACCTGCTCTTCAAGTACTTCCTCGACCTCAACATGGACGCCGAGGGTTTCGACCACAGGACGTTCTCCAAGAATCGCGAGCGGCTCCTGAGCCAGGAGATCGCCGACCGGTTCTTCGCCGCGGTGGTGAAGCAGGCGCGCCTGCGCCGCTACATCTCGGGGGAGCACTTCAGCGTCGATGGCACGCACCGCCCTCAGCAGTTCACCTGGCCTCAAGGCCGAATTTCAACTCCCTGCTAGGGAAGGGTGCCCCTCACAGTCCCAGCCTTCGAGCGGTTCGCACTCCGATGCGGCCTGACTCTGAGGCGGGCGCTGACGCGCAGGGCAAGGGCTAAGAGAACGACGGCCAGCGCCGTGATCGCGGCGGCTTCGAGCCACTCACGAGGGTCGAGCGGCGCCAGTCCATAGACGAGGCGACCGATCTCGAGCGTAAAGGCAAGCACCGCTCCTGCAGCCATCCCAGCCACGAGTCCGAGGCGCCACCAGCCGATCGGTTGGGCCACGCGTCCGACAATCCAGAGGCCGATGCCGAGCAACACAACTGTGGCGACGGTTCTCGAACTATCGATGCTGCTCCCCGCGGTCATCGCGATCTCAAATGCGGCGTAGGATGCAACGCCGGCGAGGACACCGGCCGGAATTGCGAACGTCAACGTTCGCGACACGAAACCTGGTCGAGCTCGCTCCGCGCTCGGGGCGAACGACAGCGCGAATGCCGGGATACCAATTGCCAGCAGACCGATGAGCGAGAGCTGTCGGGGGAGCAGAGGGAAGGGCATCGCGCGCAGTGCCACGGCGGCCGCCAGCACCATGGCATACACCGACTTGGTGAGAAAGAACGCGGCAACGCGCTCCAGATTCGCGATCACGCGGCGGCCTTCGCCTATGGCGAACGGAACGCTGGCGAATGAATCGTGAACCAGAGTGAGACGTGCGACGGCCCGCGCGGCAGCGCTCCCGGTCCCCATCGCGACGCTGACGTCCGCCGCCTTGAGGGCGAGAACGTCATTCACTCCGTCGCCGGCCATGGCGACAACGTGCCCGCGCGTCTGGAGCGCTCGCACAAGATCGCGCTTCTGCTGCGGACTCAGACGGCCGAAAACAGTCGTCACCTCCGCGACGCGTCCCAACTCCGCAGCATCACGTGGAAGGTCGGTTCCGGCAAGCGGGTCGTCGGCTCCCTGCATCCCAGCCGACGCCGCCAATGCGGCGACGGTGGCGGGGTGATCGCCGGAGAGAATCTTGACCGCGATGCCCTGATCCCGATAGTAGTCGAGGATCCGGGACGCATCCGGACGGAGCCGTTCTCGGAGGACGACGACCGCGAACGGTTCCACGACGTCCATGGACCCGTCGATCGCGGGCAGCGAACTGAGCCGCCCGATCAGCATGACGCGGTTCCCTGCCGCCGCAAGTTGCTCAGCTCTCGCACGCACACCCGATGCGTCGGGCGACAGCGCGAGCACCTCCGGCGCTCCGAGGATCCACGAGCCTCGACCTTGGAAGGTTGCGCCGCTCCACTTTCGCTCCGAAGAGAACGGCACGACGTCGGTCGGCGTCCAATTCTCTGGACTCGGAAATGCCAGCCCCAGCGCAGCCATGGTCGAGTTGGGATGAGGATCCACCGCCGCGAGCGCACCGAGCGCGGCGACGACGCTGCTGTGCTCGTCGCCTCTGAGAGGCACCACGGTTTCAACGCTGAGCTGGCCATCGGTGAGTGTTCCCGTCTTGTCGAGACACACGACATCAGCTCGGGCGAGCATCTCAACGCTCCCCAACTCCTGAGCGATCAGACCGCGTTGCGCGAACCGGACGGCCGCGATGGCGAAGACGACGCTGGTGAGCAGCACGAGCCCCTCGGGGATCATGGTCACGAGCCCGGCGACGGAAGAACGGACCGCCTCGACAGGACTGTCATTGGCCTCGATCTGGCTCACGATCAGTGCCGCGCCGAACGGGACGATCAGTATCGCGATGATGAGGAGCAGCCGGTCGATGCCGCGACGCACCTCGGATCGCACGGGCGCGAAACGGCGTGCCTCAGCGGCGAGAGTATTCCCGTACGCCGCCAGCCCCACCTTGGTACTCCGAATCAAGCCGCTGCCGCCGACCACGAAACTGCCGGAGAGCACCGCATCACCATCGCGCTTCCCAGCCGGAGCGGATTCGCCCGTGACGAGCGATTCGTCGATCTCGAGTCCCGTGCCGCGGATGACACGGCCGTCGACCGGTACCTGATCGCCGGTGTGAAGGTCGATGACATCCCCCACGACAAGAGCCGTCGCGGGGATCTCCTGCTCAGCACCATCACGAATGGCGCGAGCCGTCAGGGCCGTGAGGACCGCGAGCCGGTCGAGTGTCCATTTGGCGCGGAGCTCCTGAGCGATGCCGATCGGTGTGTTCACGAGCAACACCAGCCCGAAGAGGGCGTCCTGAATGGGCCCGATGACAAGAATCGCCACCAGCAGAACCCCGAGCAACACGTTGAATCTGGTGAAGAGGTTGCTCGCGAGGATCGAAACCACCGAACGACTCGTCCCAGTTGGAACGGTGTTGACCTCCCCCCGAACCCGTCGCCGCTCAACCTCGTCCGAGCTGAGGCCCTGCTCCTGCGCCACCACGGCGGCGCCGCCGGCGGCGACCGGCGTCAAGAGCCGGCGTGTCATCCGGCTCTTCGAATCGGCGCTTCGTCATGCTCTCCCAGCACGGCGATGAGACGCTCCTCCTCCCCAGACCGGTGCAGGCTTAGGACCGCCGACAGGCTGTACAGAACGCGGCGCAGCCCGATCAGCTCCTCGTCGTCGGGACCATCCGTATCCAGGGTGTCGATCATGCCGCTGAGCACGCGAGACAGATGTGCGACCTCGGCGTGCTCGCGGCGTGCGACCGCCACGCTCTCCGGGCCCCCGATGTACCGGGCGACCACCGGGTACAGGTGCTGCTCTTCCTCCTGTTCGTGCGGCAGGAGTTCGTCGTGGAGGAAGCGCTTCACCGCCTCGAGGCGCATGCGGGCAGCAGCGCTCGGCAGACGCCCGAGCTCATCGGCGAGGTGTCGGAGCTGCGCGGTCTCCCGTTCCATCGCCGCGTGCTCGAGGAGCACCTGACGTCCGGCACTCAGCGCGACTTCTGACGGTCGGGGCTGCTCACGGCCACCGTGGGCGCGCAGGGCATTGAGAATCACCGCAACATCGATCGCCTCCTGGACGACGGCGCCGACCACGGGCACGAGCCCGCCGAATGCCGCGATGGCCATCGCGACGAGCGAGAGCCCCATGCCGGCGGCGATGCTCTGCACTGCGATGTGGTGGGAGCGGCGGGCAATCTGGACAGCTTCGGCGAGTCGATCGATGCGATCGACCATGAGCACCACATCCGCCGCCTCGGATGACGCTGTTGCCCCGCGAACTCCCATGGCGACGCCGACATCAGCAAAGGCCAACGCCGGTGCGTCATTGATGCCGTCGCCAACCATGACAACGATGCCTCGCTCACGCTCCTCGCGGACGACCTCGACCTTCTCCGCCGGTGTGCGCTCGGCATAGACGGCGTCGACGCCGATCGCCGAGGCGACTGCTTGCGCCACGTCCGGATGGTCCCCTGTGACCATCACCACGCGGCGCATCCCGGCCTTCCGAAGCCGTGCGACCGCACGCCCGCTGTCGGGGCGGAGCGGGTCCTCGAGCACCATGGCACCGACCAGAACCCCGTCGACGCCAACGAACACGTTGGCGAGGCCCTCGATGGCAGTGCGTCTGCGCACGCGCGCAGCCCAGGGCGGCACGGCGCCACCGTCGGCCACATAGGAGGCGCGGCCGACCATCACGCGGCGTCCGGCCACGCCTCCGCGCACGCCGCTGCCCGGGTCCTCGTGAACCTCGTCGGGAAGGGTGAGGCGGAGACCGCGGGCGCGAGCTGCCTGGACGATCGGCCGAGCAAGAGCGTGTGTCGAAACCTGATCCAGCGAAGCGCCGAGTCGCAGCACCTCGTCCGCGCTGAGGCTCCCGTCGGTTTCGATGTCGGCAACTCGCGCTCGACCTTCGGTCAGCGTGCCCGTCTTGTCGAAGAGGAGGACATCCGCACGCCCGAGCGTTTCGAGCGCCGCGCCGCCCTTGACGACGATGCCCCGCCGCGCAGCTCGCGACATGCCCCCAACGAGCGCAATCGGCGCGGCGAGGATGAGGGGGCAAGGCGTGGCCACCACCAGGACAGCAACAGCCCTGATGGGGTCGCGGGCGAGGATTCCCGACAGTCCAGCCATCGCCATGGTCAGGGGTACGAACCACAGGGCAAACCGGTCGGCAACGCGTACAAGGGGTGCGCGCGACTCCTGAGCCTGGCGAACCAGCCGCACGATGCCGGCGTACGTGCTCTCATCGGCGGTGGCGGTACTGCGGAGACGAAAGGCGCCACCGCCATTGACGCCACCGCTCCGCACGGAATCGCCCATCACCCGTTCCACGAGCGCGGTTTCGCCGGTGAGCGCGGATTCATCGAATACCGCCGTATCACTTGCCAGCAGGCCGTCGACCGGAACCACCTCACCGGGAGCAACGATGAGCACATCGCCAGGTCGAACGGTGTCGATCGCCTGAGCGATGAGCTCGTCACCTTCGACGCGGTGCACGACGGTCGGCGCTCGCGAGAGCAGTGCGGACAGCTCTCGTCGAGCCCTTGCTGATGCCCTCGCCTCGAGCTCGCGGCCTGTGGCGAGCATGAAGGCGATGACGGCACCGGCGAGATATTCTCCGACACCCAGGGTGCCGCCGAGAGCCAGCACAGCGACGATGTCAACGCCGGCGCGACGACGCAGCAGGTCGCGCGCGACGGAGATCGTCGTCGGCACGAGCGCCACTGCAGCCGTACAAGCCCAGAGAACGTTCGCCGGCGCGATCGCCCCGGCGATGCGCAGCGCCCCGCCACCGGTCAATCCTGCCACGGCAACGAGTAACTGAAGGGATTGCAGGCTCGGCAACCGGAGCCGTCGACTGGCCACGCTCAGGCCGCGCTGCGTGTCTGCCCGGCGACTGCCGCCCCGTGCCGCGAACTTCCACTGCTCATGGATGGGCCTCCTTGGCTCGGTGCTTCGCGTTCGAGACGCTGCTGATCACCACACTCGTGGCGAGGAGCGCCACGATCAGCCAGAGCAGGCTCCCCGTGGCGAGATACACGGCTGCACCGACAATGGCGGCGACCATGACGCGTATGGCAACTGCCCAGAAGAATTCGCTGGGGGTCAATCCGAACCATCGGTGGTTCGCACTGCTGGCGGTCCTGCTCACGTTGCGCCTCCTTCCCGGCTGCCCATGAAGTCGACAAGGGGCTACCGGTACTTACGATCGTGGGCGAAGCCGCGGAGGACGAAAAGTGCCGCTTGTCACATGGAGGGTCGCCGCAGGACCCAACTTGAACGCCCAGCGCGGCTGGGAGGTGGGCCGGGGATGAGTGACGGAGTACGAATGCCCAGATCGAATTCGTGCTCCGCCGCGCGCTTGTCGACGCAGGGCGTGAACCTGCCGTCCGCGCCCCATTCACTCCCGCCATCCCTGGATGATGTGGTCCATGAGGAGATCCCGACGCCGTCTCTGGGGATTGCTGATCCTCATCGTCGTCGCGCCGGCGACGTTCTATGGCCTCCAGGCAGTGTTGCGCGGCGCGACGCCGAGCAGGTCGCCGATGTCCGTCTCCGCGGCGATCATCCTGCCAACCCCTGAGCCCCGAGGCCCGACACCGGCGGTAACGCTGGCTCCCCCCGTACCGTCCCCGCGAGAACAGGATGCGATGGCGTTCGATGCCGTGCACAACGACGTCGTCATGTACGGGGGCGGCGGGTTCGGGACCGGAGCCGCCGACTCATCGCGCGAAACCTGGGTGTTCGACGCCGGCGGCTGGCATCTGCTCCATCCGGTCACGAGCCCAGACGTTGTCGCGGGGTGGATGACCGAGGACCCCGTCAGTGGCGGCATCGTCCTGGTTGGCGCGGCTCAACCGAACAATCGTCCGATCGAGACCTGGACGTGGGATGGCACGACCTGGACGAAGCGCAACGACTTGCCGATCGCCGCGCAGAGCCTTGTCGGAATGGCCGCGCTGCCTGCGCGCGGGGAACTGGTACTCGTGACCGCGCCGACCAGCGAGGCGGCCACCGCGGACGATACGTGGACCTGGGCGGCATCGTCATGGCGCCTGGACCACTCCGTCACCGCGCTTCCTGTGGAGGGATCGACACCGGTCGTCGCGTCCGATCCCGCTGACCGGCGTGTGGTGGCGGTGTTCACCGGGAACGCCAACAGCCGTGCCGAAACCTGGGCGTGGAACGGCGTCACCTGGTCGCAGCTGACCGCCAACGAGGTGGCGCCTTTTGATCCGATCACCGCAGGGATGGCACCCGACCCGCGGACGGATGACGTCATCCTCTATATCGGTGGTGGTGAGGTCCGTGTCGGGTCGACCTGGACGCTGAGTGGTTCGACCTGGCGTGAGGTCAATGCGACGTCACCTGTCGTCGACACGGACTACCACGGTTCGTGGCTGCTCACCGACACTCGCATCGGCAAGGTCCTCATGATCGGCAGCGCCGGTCGTCCGAACACGCTCAATGCGCTCTGGGTATTCACCGGAACCACGTGGCGAGCGGAGCGCGCTTCGGCGCTGACGGGATCATCAGCTTGATGCGCTGACGGCCGCGACACATGCTCCAGCGGTCATCGACCCAAGGAGCTGCCGCTGTCGAACCCGGACGGTCGTGGCCGCGCTCGTGGGTTGCAGACGGAATCCACTGAGCAGGATGCCGCGAGCTTCGGTTCCCTCGGCGAAGGCGTTGAACGCGGCGAGCCGCGCCTCGCGCTCCTCAGCGCTGAAGACGGCGTTCTCGTCCTGGCAGATCAGCAGGGCGTATCTCATGGTGGTTCCTCGTGGATGGTGACGTCTCCTTCTAGGACGAACGTTCGAGCCCAAATGGACAGTTGACGAAGGGTTGACGAGTTTGTGCGCAGTCCGGGGACTCCCAGCCCGCTACCGAGTGTCGCGGTAGGCCGTCAGTGGCGGGCCGCAGACAGCATGCGACGCTGGCAGACCGTGTATCGGACGTGATCCGCCCCGTTCAGGACGGATGCATCTTCGCAGTGGGCGGCGCCCGGGAAGTCGCCATGGGCCGAGACCGGGCGGTAGAAGCGGCATCCGACCACCGTCTCCTCGGAGTACGGGCACAACCCGAGGACCCCTTCGGAGGCCGCCACCGCGTCCGCTGCCCAAATCCGTTGACCTCGAACCTCGAGATCAACGTTCGCGCTGGAGGACGCCACGCCGGCTTCAGGCATGAGTGTCTTCCCCATCACCACTCAAGCCTGACCGGGCGGAGCGCCGGGCTACCAGGGTCGTTGGTCCTCAATCCGCCAGGTGGGCGGGCGGCAACTCCCACCAGGACACGATTGACAACCAGCGACCCGAGCGCGGATAGTTCCGTTCGCGCAGTTTGGGCGCAATCACCGTCCTGGAGGGTGTGGCATGGACCAAGCGAGACCATCCGACTTTGGGAGGACCTCGGAGGGCCCTGCCCGGGGAGCGCGGCGCTCATCGGCGGTATGGCGAAGGCTCCTTATCCTCACCGCCGGGGCCGCCGCCGTGGTGGGGCCGGTGGCGCTGAGCCCGTTGAGCACGAACGCAGCGAACGTCCACCAGTACGTCAACTGCGTCAAGGCCTCGCTCTGCACCGAGGTCAGCGATTCCGAGCAGATCTTCGGGGAGGGCGTCTACGTCGGCCATGATGAGCCCTCGCTGCTCTTCTACTCGAATCAGCCTGGATCGGGGAACCGTTATTTGACGGTGCTCACGCTGCCGAAGCAGCCGCCGACCAACCAGACTCCTGGAAAGGCGAGCTACGACTTCCAGCTCCACCCGGCCTTCTGGTTCGGCATGGCGATGTGCGACACGCAGTCCTATCCCGAGCAGCTCAGCACCTGCAAGCCGGACAGCAACTCGAACATCGTCGATCCCGCGGTGAGCGCGAAGCACGCGGGTACCGCATTCATGGAGATGCAGTTCTATCCGCCGGGATGGGCGCCGTTCAATCTCCCAGGCGGTATCAGCTGCTCGGTAACGCAGTGGTGCGCGGCACTCAATATCGACTCGCTCTCGAACAATCCGGTGACTGGCCAGCAGAACAATGCTGTCTGCGAGTCGACCGCGGGTGAGGAGTACGTGAACTTCGCGTTCATCACCCTCAATGGCGTGCCCCAGGCACCGCCGAACCCGGTGGATGCCACCGCGACGACCTTCACACCAGATCCCACCCAGGATCTGATGATGAATGGCGGCGACAAGATCTCGGTCAAGATGCATGACACCGGTGCGGGGCTGCGCATCGACATCAACGACGGGACGACCCACCAGAACGGGTTCATGGTCGCCAGCGCCCACAACAACTTCGCGCAGGTGAAGTTCGATCCGAACGGCTCGGGCTGCACGGCGATTCCGTACAACTTCCATCCGATGTACTCCACGTCGAGCCCGATGACCCGGGTGCCGTGGGCGGCGCACACGTACAACGTCGCATTCTCGGATGAGATCGGCCACTTCGACTACTGCAGCGCAGTCAACAGCTCGCTCGGCTGCAACCCGGGTGGGACCGAGGGTGTCGGCGCGAACAAGGAACCGTCGGACTCCGATGACTTCCTCTGTCTGCCGGGAGGAGATGCATTCCTCTATCTGATCGGCGGATGCGCAAACTCGAACGTCCCCGGATTTGACGGCACGTCGTACCTAGCCGACTGGCCCAACGGAGTTGCGACGAACCGGCCGACGCCGATTCAGTTCACCAGCTTCCAGACCGGTCAGAGCTACGACACCAATTACTCGCGGGCAGGTTTCGAGACGGATCTGCCTCGGGTCGAAGAGGGCCTCAACGGGTGCGACCCGCTCAACGACGTCGGCTGCACCCTGCTGCCGACGACGGACGACGGGACTCCCGCCGCCTTCTACCCGTACTTCACGATCGACAGCCACGGCGGCTCGTGCACCTGGGTGTACGGGAACACCGTCGCGGGCATGACCACCAACAACTTCGGCAAGAACAACCAGTACGGTACCTACGACACGGGCGTCGAGTACACGGGCCTCGGCGGCGTTCCGTACGCGAAGGCCGACGACTTCCGGAACATCGTCTCGAACCCCTGCCCCGCATAGTCGCTGGTTAGCGATCCGGCTGGGCAGTGCGGCCCGGCGCCTCGTGGCGCCGGGCCGCTACCTTTTGTCAGGGGATGAGCGTCAGCCGGTCGCCATCGCGCGGAATGCGAACAGGACGGTGAGCACGGCGCCAC
>CABDZJ010000092.1_pt1 | contig 27454 bp, 27 predicted proteins | sample 3132161 | NCBI WGS metagenome assembly CABDZJ01 (sample SAMEA5534340, study PRJEB31848) | metagenome | biome: tundra; feature: field; material: soil | place: USA | collected 2013-05 | depth 0.45 m | reverse complement strand
GCGCCGGGCCGATCGCGAAGGAAGGCAACGGCACGCTGGACCAGCGTCTCGGAGTCCGGCCGGGGCACCAGGACGTCGGGCGTGACGCGGAACGAGCGCCCGTAGAACTCGCGAGTCCCCGTGATGTAGGCGACCGGTTCGCCCTTGCCCCGTCGCCGGACCAGCTCGCGGATCGAGGTGAGCTCCTGCTCGTCGAGCGGACGGTCGAACTGCAGATAGAGGTCGATGCGGCGCAGCCCGAGCGCCTGCGCGCAGAGCAGCTCGGAGTCGAGGCGAGCCGAGGTGCTCCCGTGGTCACCGAGATAGGTGGTGCTGAGGCGGAGCACGTCGATGAGCGTTGGTGCGGCGGCCGCCACCTCAGGCAGCATGCCCCGGCGAGGCATCGTCAGGGTCGTCCTCGAGCAGGCGACGAGCCTGATCCTCGTTCGACAGCGGTTCGATGAGCATATCGAGATCGCCGTCGAGCACCCGGTGGAGCTGATGCAGCGTGAGATCGATGCGGTGATCGGTCACCCGTGATTGCGGGAAGTTGTAGGTGCGGATCTTCTCGCTGCGATCGCCGCTCCCGACCATCGAGCGGCGCGTGGCCTTCAGCTCTGCGTCGCGCTCCGCCTGGGCGAGGTCATACAGCCGCGCACGCAGGACGCGCATCGCCTTGGCGCGGTTCTTGATCTGCGACTTCTCGTCCTGGCAGGTGACCACGAGCCCGGTCGGGAGGTGGGTGATGCGCACCGCGGAGTCGGTGGTGTTGACGCTCTGTCCGCCCGGTCCGGTACTGCGGTACACGTCAATCTTCAGGTCGTTGTCGTTGATCTCGACCTCAACATCGTCGGCTTCGGGGAGCACCACGACGGACGCCGCGGAGGTGTGGATGCGACCCTGCGCCTCCGTCTCCGGCACGCGTTGCACGCGGTGCACGCCGGACTCGAACTTGAGCCGCGAGTAGGCGCCCTGGCCGTGCACCTCGAACACGATCTCCTTGAAGCCGTGCCCGGCGGTCTCGTTCTGGTCGAGCACCTCGATGCGCCAGCGCTCCCGCTCCGCGTATCGCGCGTACATGCGGAAGAGATCCGCGGCGAAGAGCGCCGCCTCGTCACCGCCGGTCCCCGCGCGAATCTCGACGACGACGTCGCGGTCGTCGTTGGGGTCCGCGGTCAGGAGCAGGGCGCGGAGCTTCTCGTAGTCCGCTTCGGCCGCGGCGAGCTGGGAGTGATGCTCCTCCTCGGCCATGGCGACCATCTCCGGATCGGATTCGGCGTGCGCCATCTCCTCCGCCTCGTGGCCCGCCTGCTGCGCCTCGCGCCAGCGGCGTGCGGCTTCAACGACCTCACGCAACTTCGCCTGCTCGCGCGACAGCTGCTGGACACGGTCGAGGTCCTGGTACGCGTCCGGCTCGCTGAGCAGCGCACCGAGCTCCGTATACCGTGCCTCGAGCGCGGCGAGGCGCTGTTCGAACGGATTCATCTCGGTCATGACAACTCTGTCAGCGTGTCCCGGACGCCTCGAAGACCTCGCCCTCGCCGGCGCGCGCGGCGTCGAGCGCGGCGATGGCGACCTCGATCTGCGCGTCGCCAGGATGGCGCGTGCTGAGCAACTGGGTGCCGAGCACCGGCGCGAGGAAGATCCGGCCAGGCAGCGTGTCGCGGATACGGACGAGCCCGCGGATGATCTCGTACGACACCGCGGCGACGACCGGGACGAGCAGGATCTGACAGACGAGCCGCACTGCGGTCGGCAGCAGACCGAGCGGGGCGAAGACGCCGATGCTCACCAGCGCCACCACGACGAGAAACCCGGTGCCGCAACGAGGATGGAGGCGGCTGCGCGCACGAACGTGGGCGACATCGATGGCGTCACCCGCTTCGAGCGCGTTGATGGCCATGTGCTCAGCGCCGTGATACTGAAAGAGCCGGCGCACATTGGGAATCAGTCCGATCAGCAGCAGGTAGCCCACCAGGATCACGGCACGAATCACGCCCTCAATGAGCACCGCACCGATCGATTGCGATGAGCCGTGATGGAGCAACCCACCGAGGAGCAGCGGCGCGCCGAGGAACAGCGCGAGGGCAAAGACGAGTGACGCAATCATCGCGCCGCGGAGCGCACCCTCACCGATCTCGGCGTCCTGACCGAGCTGCACGAGCGCCGACCACTGCAGCGCGCGCATGCCCAGATGGATGGTCTCGTAGAGGCCGGCGACGCCGCGCAGGAACGGCCGCCGCCACACCCCGGCCGTGTACACGCGCGACCGCAGCACGTCCGTGCAGATGGCGATCTCGCCGTTGGGCCGGCGCGCGGCCACGGCGTAGTGATCACGACCGCGCATGAGCACGCCTTCGATCACCGCCTGGCCCCCATAGAAGAACGTCCCAGGTGGCGCGCTCACCGCATTCACCGCAACAGTGAGCAGGAGGTCGCGGCAACGCTGCGCTCTGGGCATGAAGGGCATGCTAGTTGTAGTACCCAAATCGGTGGTAGGATCCCGCGCCATAGGGGGCGACCGAGCCGCCCGGGGGGACGACGACAGCGGCCCCACGGGATAGGTGACTGGAGCGGCGGGACGCTCGCAGGGAGGTGAGCCCACGTGGCGGAGGCGAACTCTCGCGATTTCTCTGGCGTGCATCCCGAGGACTCTGACCCGCCGGCGCGCGCTCAGGGTCGGCATCGCGTGTTTGATCGGTGTGCTGTCCCTGATGTGGGCCCATGGATCGCTCGCTGTTTCGGTGCGGGCAACGTCCACCGCCACGCCACTCGGCGTGGGGCAGAGCTTCGGCGGCCGTCTGGTCACCGCAGCAAACCAGCTCAGGATCTCGCCAAAAGTCGCCACAACCGCCGGCGATGCGCTGGTCGCCATCGTCGAGGTTCGGCGGAATTCGGGGCTCACCACCGTCTCGAGCATCAGCGACAGCAGCGGCGATGTCTGGTTCAGGGCGACGTCGGTGCACAACGGGACCGAAGACGAGGAGCTCTGGTACGTCGCCGGCGCGCAGAGCATCCCCACCTCGGGAAAGATCACGATCAAGACGGCGCTGTCCGGAGCGATCGCCGCGACTGCGGTTGAACTGCAGGGGATCGCGACCGGCGCCTCGCTCGATGTCACGGCGACGAGCTCTGGAGTCAGTGCGAGTCCGTCGATCGGTCCGTCTGCAGCGACCATCGACGCCAATGAGATCGCGATTGGCGACGCCGGCTGGAGGGGCGCAGTCACGCCCAGTGGGCAGTCGGGAGGCTACACCCTGCTGCCGAGACAGCAGTCGACGGTCAGCGGCGAGGGCACCGGGGAGTCCGCCGGCGTCGAGGTGCTGGGCGCGACCGGGGCGCAGTCGTTCGCCGACGTGCTGTCCGCATCGGTGGCGTGGACCGGGGTCATCGCGACCTTCGAGGCGGCATCGGTACCACCGACGCCGACCCCCAGCCCCACCCCCAGCATCCGGTGAACCCGGATGACCCGACGTAAGGCCTATCCCCTCAAGCCGCTATTGATACGTGAACTGGTCGGCGAGGCCAGTCGACGACGTGCCGCCCGGGCTGATCACGGTGACGTCGACCGTGCCCGAGCCCGGAGGGCTGACCGCGTCGATAACCGTGGCCGAGATCACGCTGAATGCCGCCGGATTTCCGGCCCCGAAATCGACCGAGGTCGCGCTGCTGAAACCACTCCCGGTGATGGTCACGCTCGTGCCACCCGCCTGGGGCCCCGCGGACGGAGACACCCCCAAGACCACCGGATCGGGGACGTACGAGCAGATCTGTCCGCTGTCGGCGGGCATCACCACTGACGAGGTGGCCAGGACCCCATCCAGGGTCAGACAGGGAGCCGGGATTGCGACGGTGACCGGCTTCGTGGTCGGGTTGACGATCACGTCAGCGTCCGCATACTGCCGGCCGAACGCCTTGCCGAGCGCCTGGTAGGGACCCAGGGCAGCGCCGAGCAGCGTGTGGTCGAGGGAATTCCCCGCATCGGTCTGGAACTCGGTCGGGCTCTGGCTCTCCGTGAAGGAGAAATATGCCGCGCCCGTCGTCCCCAGGAGGAACGATGCCAGCGAAAAGCGGTGCCAGGCCGTGAGCTGGGCAGCGGTCGCGGTGATCCAGACCTTGGTGGTGACGGCTGCGGCATCCCCGGTGCCACCGGCGGTGGTGAGCAGGTTGACGTCCTGCTGCCAGAGCGCCGGGCTCTCGTACTTGGTGACCACGTTGGTCGCCGCTCGCAACCACGACTCGGCAAGGGCGGTGTTGACGCCGCCAAACAACTGCGAGGTCGGTGCCGTCGGGCTGAAGTAACTGGCGCCATTGAGCAGACCGTTGGCCATGATGATGTTGTTGGGATGGCCGGCGGTCACCGTCTGCGCGATGGCGGTCGTGGCCGTGATCTGCTGCTCCTGAGTCCACACCGCACCGGTGGCCGGATTGATGGGTTGGCTGGTGAGATACGAGCCGCCCAGCGAGGCATCGCCGAGCGAGTCGACGAAGCAGCCGGCGTACGGTGCCTGCGCGAGCAGGGTGGTGCATTGCGCCGACACCTGGCTCACCCACGCCGGATCACTGATATTCATGAGCCAGTTGCCGAATTGCGTGGACTTGATGAAGTTGTTATTGGCGTCACGGGCGTATTCGCTCAGCGGGTATGCCTGGGTCTTGTGCACGTCGAAGCTGCCGTTGAGATAGATGAGCACCCGCACGTTGGGGTTGGCCGCCTGCATTGCCGCCAGCGTGGCGCCGGTGAATTGCTTGGCACTGGCCGCGACCAGGTCGTAGTTCTCGGCGATGGTGACCGCGTCGGCCTGGGAATACGCCGCTGTCGTCTTCGACATATAGGTGGGCCCGAACAGCTGGAGCATCCGCCCGGTCTGGGGGAGCGACGGACCGCCGACCGATGCGGCCGCATCGACCCGTCCGGGGACCAGGGGAACGAGTGCCAGCGCCGCGCTGACCAGCACCATCGTGAACACGCCGCGCCCGTGTCGCACCATCACCACCTCCCCGCCTGAGTCGACTTCGAACCGGCGAAGGATGGCACAGCCGCACGGTGTGGCGTCGACTGCCTGGAAACGGGCGTCGCTCGGTAGCAGGCGAGGCCCGGTGCCTGGTTAGGCCTTCTTGGCTTGCTCGGCGCGGCGGCGGAAGCGCTCGACCTGCCCACCCGTGTCGACGATGCGCTGGGTCCCGGTGAAGAAGGGATGGCAGACGGAGCACACCTCGGTCTTCAGCTCGGTCAGCGTGGAGCCGGTGGTGAAGGTGTTGCCGCAGAGGCAACGCACTTCAGCGTCGACGTGGTAGACGGGATGGATCGCAGTTTTCATGGGGCGCCTTGGTTCACGCGGAAGGGACGAGTTGACGATACCACGCACGGCTCGGGCTCAATCCAGGGCCATCGCCACCGGGCGGGTGAAGTTTCCATGGGTGACGCCGGGGAGCCGATCCACGAGGTGTTGGTATGCCGCGGCGAGGCCGATGCCGTCCTCGGGGAGCAATCCGCGAGCCGCGAGGACGTCAACGAGCCAGTCGTGGTCGCAGTTCAGCGAACGCCACTGAATCTGATGCGCGCCCATCTCCGCAACCGCGGCGGCGGTACGGTCAAGCTCCTCGCTCGAATCGGTGAGGCCCGGAAAGGTGAGCAGGTTCAGGCACACCTGGCCGCCGGAGCGCGACATCACCCGGCCGCAGTCGATCACATCCTCGATGGAGTAGCCGACCGGGCGGTAGTAGGCGCGGAAGACCGAGTCGGTGAACGAGATGGCGCTGATCCGGACGCTGTTGCACCCCGCGTCGATGAGGCCCTGCAGGACCTTCGGCCGGCTCCCGTTGGTGTTGACGTGGATGGTCGCCTCGGGGTGGTCCTTGCGGATCAGGGCGACCGCGCGGGCGAGGACATCGTCGCGGGTGAGCGGTTCGCCCTCGCAGCCCTGACCGAAGGACACGATCCCGGCGTCGGCACCGCCGAGGTGGAACGACGCCATGCCGGCGAGCTCGGCGGCGGTGGGCGCGAAGCGCATCCGTGGCTGGGGTGCGGGCGCCTGACCATCGGTCTGCAGGGAGATGCAGCCGAGGCAGTCCGCATTGCACGCGGGTGATGCCGGCAGCGCTCCTTCGTAGCGGCGCAGGAAGGTGTTCTGGGCCGTGTAGCAGCGGAGGTCGGTGGCGCAGATCGCGAGGTGGTCGACCAGACGATTGCCCGGCAGGGCGAGGCGGGCGCTCTCGATCGCCGCGTCGAGCCCTTCCCCCGCGTATCGCCGCGGCTCCCACCATCCGAATGCGTCGGTGTTCACGGCGGCGACCAACAGCTCGTCGTGGTGCTCAACCACCGCCGCGTAGCCGTACAGGGGAAGCCGGCTGCTCCCCGGCAGCGGGCGCGACGCCGGCAGCAGCGTGCGCAGGTGGCCGACGGGCAGCACAGCCGCGACGGGCAGCAGGTCGGCCTCGATGTCGACCGGGCGGTCCTTGGTATCGAGCGCCAGCGCTCGCCGTCCGGGGAGGTGCATCAGCGTGGTGCCCTCGGGCAGCGGGGTCATCTGCGAGGCGTCGAGCTTGACCAACCGGCCGCCCGATCGGGCCGCGGGACGGAACCCTCCGAGGACTTCGATCTCGCCGTCAAGGCGAGCGACGACAGGGCGCATCCCTCGATTCTCCCCCAGCGCCCGTCAGGTCAACCTATCGGGGCGTTCCGGTGAACAGCGAATATCAGCCCTAAGGCACGTAGGCTTGCAAGGTCGGCCCCGCGATGATCAGCTCGTTGTCGGCGAATACCGGCTGCGCGAACACGGGCGCCACAGTCGTGATCGTGTGGAGGATCCTCCCATTGGAGGCGTCCATCAGATAGACCGCGCTCTTACCCCCGCCGGTGTGATACGTCGGCACCGCCAGGACACCGCTGCCGTCGAGCGACGGGTCGCCGACCACGGGGCCGCTGCTCAGCGCCGTCTCCCAGACCTGGCCGCCACTCGGCGTCAACTCGTACACCGATCCGGGCGGGTCGCCGACGTTGGGAGCATCGGCACCAACGAACAGGTCGGAGCCGTTGTACACCGCAGCGCCGCCGCAGAACGCCAGCGAGCCACTGGCCGGTGGATGCCCAGGGTGTCCGTCCAGACCGGCGCCGAGGGGGCCGATTGTTGGAGCGCATAGAACACACCGTTCTTGTCACAAGCGCCGACCATCGCGACACCGCCGTCGCTGAACAACGCCGGGCTCGCATTGAAGTCCATGTTCTGGCCGGCCAGGCCAGGGATCTGGTACCCACCGAGCCGTGTCAAGGTTCCTTCAGCAAGCTTCACAATCGCCGTTGAATCGTTGGTCGACGCGCCATTGTCGTCGCCGGTGGTGACGAACACGGAGCCATCCGGTGCTACCGCTGCTGCCGTGTAGATCGTCGCGCCATTCACCGTCGGACTGCCCGACGTGTAGTACTGCCCCGTGACCGCGCCCGTGTGCTGATTGAGCGCGATCTCCCCGTCGGCACCCGCGTTCCCGCAGGCGGTACCGACGCCATAGTAGATGTACCCGTTGGCGAGGGTCGGCGAAGACCAGTTGTAATAGATAGTGCTCGACCCACCGATGAGCGTCTTCCAGATGGTCGCGCCAGTCGCCGCGTTGAGCGCGTACAGATAGTGGTCTGCAGCGCCGACATAGACGGTGAGCACACCGCTGATCGGGTCCTTGGCCACTGTTGCCGTGGACACGATGCCCGAATTCGAGCAGTTGGAGATGCTGAGCGTCTTTGTCCACTTGACCTTTCCGGAGCTCGCATTGATCGCATAGAAGTCGCCATTCTCCGACCCGATGTAGATGATCCCGTTGTCGACCGCGGGCGATGCGTTGAAGGCGCCGAGCGTCGAGTCCTTCCACCTCGACCTCACCAGGTTGGCATTCGCGACGGTGAAGGTCGTGGCCGACGCCGCGTAGGAGTCGTGCGCCGGGCCTCCGAGGTAGGTCGCATAGTTGCTGCCGGTCGTCGCTGCGACTGCGAGCATCCCCGATGCGAGACACGCCTGGAGCGGAAAGCTGGACATCATTCAGGACACCTTCCTGAATTGACGTTCACTCCCTCCTCCTAGCTCACGCTCCCATGGTGTCACAGCTCACGCGGCGGAGTCCACACGATTGCGACCCGTACGCTTCGCGACGATCAGTGCTCGATTCGCAGCGTCGATCACCCCGGGAGCGGTGGCGCAAGCCCCGCAGTCTGCTGCCGCAACGCCGACCGAGATGGTCACGACGTGCGGGTCGGGCCGGCTGTCATGCGGGAGCGCGAGGGAGGCAACCGCGGCGCGTATCCGCTCACCGACCTCGCACGCCTCACGCAGCGCTGTGTTGCGCAGCGTGATGATCACCTCCTCACCGCCATACCGGTACACGCGGTCGCCGGGTCGGCACGCCTCGTTGATCGCATCGGCCACTCGACGAAGAGTCACATTTGCCGTTTGGTAGAGGTATCGCGTGTTGTAGTTGTGAAAGAAGTCGATGTCACAGAGCACGATCGCGTACGAAGCACCATCCCGGGTCGCGAGGGCGTGCAGGGACGGGAGATCCTCCTCGAATGCCGCAGCGTTGAGCAGCCCGGTGCGCTGATCGTGCCGGGTCTCGTGCTGGAGTCGAACGACATCCGACCGGAGATCGACAACTGTCTTCTCCGCGGCTAGCAGCGCGTCGCGCTCGCGCTGCCGCCGCTGATCCCAACCCGGCTGGTCACCACGGTAGAAAAAGACGCCGCCGCGCTTTGCCCGTTTGCCGTCGTAGAGCGCCGCTTCCGCGCGATGCATGAGCCCCGGCCAATGGCGGGCCACAGTCGACAGCGCCACGCCACAGGTGGCGCTCACGCGCAGCTCGCTCCCCTGCATCGGCGTCTGAATCGCCCGGCATGCGGTTTCGAGGATCCGCCTCGCAACCGCGCGATCGATGTTTGGAAGCACCGCCGCGAATTCGTCGCCACCGACGCGTGCCACGAACCCCGCGGTGCCGACGGCAGCTGACAGGCGCTCGGCCACGCAGCGGAGCACGGCATCACCGCGTTCGTGCCCGTATTCATCGTTGTAGCGCTTCATCTGATCCACGTCGAACATGGCGACATAGGCGGGAGCCGCGATTCCAGCTTTGAAAAGGTCTCGCGCGTATTCGTCGAAGGCCCGGCGATTGAACAGCCCGGTCAGCGCGTCGAAGTCCGCCTTCCGTTTCGCGGCCTCGAGCGCAGTGCGCAGCACGGTGCGATCCGCAAGACTGATCACGATCCCTCCCACCTCCGGCGAATCCACCAGGTTCACGGCGGTCATCTCGATCGAGCGCACCTCGCCTGCCTCGAGGACACACGCCGCCTCCAGCGGGGTGATCTCCTCCTGGCCGGCGCTGACCCGCCGCAGGAACGAATCGACACCCTCCTGCGAGTCGGCGGCAAAGAGCGAGGGAAACAGCCGCCCGACCAGGTCGATCTCCGACCCGGTGAGCATCAGCGCCGCGGCGCGGGTGTGATGGCGCACCGCGGCGTCGGTACCAACGACGACCATGGCGACACTCGACGATTCCACGACCTTCCGGTAGAAGGCGCCATCACGAAACAATCGCTTCCCCCGACGACGACAAGAGGCTCTCGCGCCCTCCCCACCTGATGCTCCAAGCGTCAGCCTTCCGGCAGCGAGACTGGTCGCGAAACTGCGCGTGAGCTGTAACAAGTTGATTGCGAATCGATCACCACGGCCATCCGGCGAAAGCAGCGGCTGAACTCGTTCAGGGTCGTGGTCGTCAGCATCAGCGCCCCGGGCCGCGTTCCAGCCGCGTAACGGATTGGCGGTCGCGAGGGATGCGTCAGGCGGAGCGGCGCTGGCAGTTCCCCACGACCGCGACGGCCCCGGCACCGATGGCGAAGAGCAGGCAGATCACCACACCGACCAGCGAGAGCGTCGTCACGCTGCCGATGAGGCCCGAGAGCAGCAGCCCGGCGATGACCACCGCGCCAAGGAAGGTCGCCAGCGTCAGCCAGTAGGTCGAGGGGGTGACCCAGGTGGTCCGGAGTGTTCCACTCGACGGCTTGGAGAACATTGCGATCATGAAGGCGTCGGCGACGGGGATGACCGCGGCGCCGAAGCGTCCTGGTGGCGGCACTGGCGAATCGGGAACGCGCGTGAAGACGTTGGGCACCGACCCAGGGTAGTACGGGGCCCCGAGTTCGCCCGGTTGACGACAAAACGTCACTGACGCGGTGCAACCTCCGGCTCAGGTCCGGCCACGCGCCCCGAGGTCAGACGGGCGTGAGGCGAAACGCGAAGTAGTCGTCGCGCAAACCGTCCTTGACCAGGCCTTCCTGAGCGGCGGTCTCAGTCCTGAAGCTCCCCTCCTCCGCCAGTTGCCTGAGACACTCGGCGTCTCCGGCATTCCCGAGGAAGATGAGCATCCTGCCCGAGCGGGTGAGGTATCGCCTCGCGTTTCGGAAGAAGCTCCTGACGGCGCGGTAGTTTTCGTCCGACTTGATCGCGTCGAACACGTTGTATCGGGTGAACCATCGGAACGGCGGGTTGTAGACGATGACGTCGAATTGACCCTCGACGTCATCGAAGAGATCGCTCGTGTGGACCTCGATTCGATCCGCCAAGCCGCTGCGCTCAGCGTTCTGCCGGGCCACGTCGACTGCGTGGGGATTGATGTCCACGGCCGAGACGTAGGCGCCGGTCGACGCTGCGAGGATGGCGTTGACGCCGCTGCCGGTGCCCATGTCGAGCACACGTTCGCCCTCCTGGACCTCGGCCAGAACGGCCTCACCCAGCAGATGGGACATGTCCGTGACCGAATGGACCTCGGGCGGCACGACCAGGGACTTACCAAGATAGGTGACCACCTGACCCGCGCCGGCCTCGGTCTCAGTCGCCCGATTGGGCACGCCGTGCCACTCGCGTATCAGGTCAGCGGCCTTCGCCGAAACCCTATGGTGCCCAGGTTGATCGAAGGGGGGATCGATCTCGCCATCCGGCCTATTCATGTCCGTCCTCTGCCTCCTGTGATGGAGGGCACCGAGTCGGAGCCTCATCAATCGGCACACTCTAGCGCCGCGGGACCCTTTAGAGTCGTGGCACGGGGCCTATCCCCCGTTGGCGCAGACGCCCGATCGTCGTGCCCTGGAAGGTGCTCCAGCCATTCGTGACTGGCCACCAATTACGCGGCCGCGAGCTCGTCCGGGATCGCGGTCACAACGTAACTTGCTCCCGCTCGGAGCACCCGGATCACCAGGAAGCGCTCGATCGGCCCGTCGACCATGAGGCGCTGCACGTCGCGCGGGCTCTCGACCGGCCGGCCGTCCACCTCGATGATGATGTCGCCGGGATGGAGCCCCGCGGACTCGGCCGGGCTGCCTTTGATGACCTCGACGACCTCCAGCCCTTTGCTCCGGCCGATCGTGGCCGCCCAGCGCGGCGGGATCGGACGCGAGACTCCGGCGACGCCGAGGTGGGCCCGGCGGACACGCCCGTCGCGCACCAGGGCGCCGATGATGCGCTGGGTGGTTGCGTTGACGGGAACGGCAAGGCCGAGGCCGACACCGGCAAGCGCGGTGTTGATCCCGACGACACGACCCGCCGAGTCGGCGAGCGCGCCGCCCGAATTTCCGGGATTGAGCGCAGCGTCGGTCTGGATCACGTCGTCGATCACCCGGACCTGGGCGCCCGATCGTGCCGGCAGCGAGCGTCCCAGCGCGCTCACGACGCCGGCCGTGACGCTCCCCGCGAGGCCGAGCGGATTGCCGATCGCCACCACCAGCTGTCCGACGCGCAAGGCCGTCGCGTCGCCGAGGCGGGCGGGTTGGAGTTCGCCGTGCTCGGCAACCAGCACCGCGAGGTCGGAGAGCGGGTCGCGCCCCCGAACCCGGAAGCGAAGCTGGCGACCGTCGGCGAGGTCGAGCCTGCCGCCGTCACCACCGGCGACCACATGCGCGGAGGTCACCAGATAGCCGTCGGCGCTGAGCGCGACCGCGGAGCCACTTCCCAGCGGCGAGCGCCCCCCGCTGGAAGTGACCTGCACCGCCGCCACCGACGGCGCGAGTGCCGCCGCTACCTGGGTGAGCGTGCGCGAGTATGCGTCGAGCACCTCGCCGTCATCGCTCGGTTCAGCCGACATCGGGACCTTCGGCCCGCGCCTTCTGCACTGCGGTGAGCGCACCACGCAGGGTCTCGATCCAGTCGGACTGATGCTGGCCGACGAGGCGGACGCACCAGGCAAGCGCCTCGCTGCGGCTGCGGGCGACACCGGCCTCGATCAGGGTGTCGAGCACGCGGCGGTCCTGGAGCCGGAGCCGGGTCATGACCGGGACCCCGAGGGTGGTGAAGAGCTCCTCGACGCCGCCGCAGCGCGCGCCCCAGGAAACCTTGCGACCGAAGAGGCGCTCGGCGTCGCGGGCCACCTTGACGCGGGCGTCGCGGGTGTCGCTGCGGAAGCGCGAGATCCGCGCGCTGCGTGCCGCCGCGCGGGCGCCCTCGGCGGCATCCGCGGGGAGTTCGGGTTCGTCGATCTCACCGACGATCAGGATCTCGTCGGGATCGGAGCCGATGGTCGGGGCTGACTTGTAGAGGCCCTCGGGGAGGCGGCCGGCGAACCAGCCGGAGACTTCGTCGTCAGTGAGCGGGTCGGGAGCGCTGTGTCCTTTCATGAATTACATGATTACACAGAGAGCGCGTAACTGCTCAGGCACTCCCATAGCGCCCACCGGCGACGGGTCAGTCGAGGACTAGGTGCAGGACTGGATCACGACGTTGATGACCGTCCCGGGGGTTCCCAGGGTGTTCATCCGCGCCCAGAACCGCTCCTGGCTGTTGGGATTGCCGACTCCCTGGAACCCGACGTGCGGCCGGGTACCCGAACCCGAAAGGACCGTGTATTTCCAGCCGTGGGTCGGGTCGGTGTCGGTGACCTTGAGCGTCGTATTGCTCTGCTGCAGCAGGCTGACCGTTCCCGCCGGGCCGACGGTGAAGGTCTCCTGGCTGCCGACACCCGGCGCCGGGTGCGCGGTCACGGTCTTGGGCCCGCACGTCGGGCCGGCAGCTGTCGACGCGCCGACTGGAGTGGCTGCAAACGCCATTGCGCTGAGTACCACCGCTCCAACGAGCACAGCACGCCCGGATCTGTAGGGATGCCACATGGTCATATTCATTCCTCCTGATTCGTATCCCCTCTCGAGGAGATGCCTGAGCCATCGAGGCTACAACTCCTGTACCGTCCACCGCCGCGCGTGGTGTTGACTAGCTCTGCGGAGCGGCAAGGTCTTTTCGGGCCGCGAGTTCGACCGATAAAGCGCGGAGGACCGCGAGCTGACCGTCGGTCGGCGCCGCCTCAGGACGGACCTCGAGCATCCGCTGATACGCCTCCGTGAGCGACCATCCCATCATCACCAGGGCTGCGCAGACGACGGTCGGAGTCCGTTCGACGCCGGCATGGCAGTGGACCAGCACTTCGTGGCCCTGCTTGACCAAATCAGACACGGTGGTAGCCGCGCACCCCGGAATGCGGGTGTGCAACCAATCTGACGGGCTTGACGCGATTGTTCAAGAAGGATTCATCGCCGCGTCAGCTCGGACCGGCCCCCACCACCGCCTCGTCGGTCCGGGGCATCTCGAATCGAAAAAGCGAGGCCCCAGTCAGGTTGTAGCGGCGCCGGGCGACCAGGTAGCAGACCCAGCCGATGACGGTGTTCAGACCCTTGTCGGCCAGGCGCAGGATCACCGAGATCGCGGTCGCGACATCGAAGCTGATGCCGAGCAGGACGAGCAGCCCGGCCGTGCTCGCCTCCACGGCGCCAAGCCCACCCGGCGCGAGGCTCAGCCACGCGGCCCCCTGGGTCACCGCGTAGACGAAGCCCGCACTCGTCCAGCTGAGCTTGCCGGGTTCGACGGCCTCAGCCACAGCCCAGAGCAGGCTCACCGCCATGACCGCCTGGGCAACACTCAACGGCAGGTATCGATACGTGTCGGGATGCCGGAAGAGCACCCGCGTGTCGCGTTGCAAGTCGTCCACCGCAGGGCGGATCCGCTTGAGCACCGGAATTCGCCCGATGATGCGGCGCACCCGCGCGTACAGCCGCTCGACGGTGAGGATCGCGACGATCGCGACCACGAAGAGCATCGGCACGATCACCGCGATGGCGATGAGATGCATGCCCAGCGCCCGCGGGAGTGCGAGCACGAAGAGCATGAACACGAACAGCAATTCCTGCACGGTCTCGCTGGCCACCACCGAGCCGAGATGCACCGACGCCGCTTTGGCCAGGAGCAGCGCCCGGGTCAGCTCGCCGAGCGGCAGCAGCGCCGTCGCCTGCCCGGTCTCGGTGAGAAACACGGTGTCCAGCAATGGGAACTTGATGCCGAGCGCGCGGTTGAGCGTCCACCAGCGCACCCCCTGGACGATGTAGAAGCCAACCGCCAGCACCACCACGATTGGTATGTAGACGAGGTTGAATCGTTGGAACGCGATGCCGATCTTGTGCGGATCCGCATACACGAGCAGCGCGGCGATCGCCCCGAGCGCAAGCAGGAGCGGGAGGAACCCCAGCCAGCGCCGCCACGAGCGGCGCGCAACATTGGACTCATCGTGATCCTGCCCGGCTGGCGAGCGTGGCTCGTCGGGACGGGCAGCCTCCGTCACCACGCAACCGATGGTATGCGCAGTGGCCGCACCTCAGTCCGGCGGCGCGCCTCCGGGCCAGGGCAGCGCGGCGAAGCCGATCGTCCCCGGCCCCGTGTGCGCGCCGAAGATCGGGCTCAGCGCGAGGGTCTCGCAGCGCACCACGTGGACCGCGTGGCGCAGATGTTCCGCCAGCTCGGCGGCCTCGTCGGGCGCGTCCGCATGGAAGACCATCAGCCACTGGGGTCCGGGGCCCAGCTCGTCGACGGCGACGCGCTCCAGTTGACGGATCGCGCCACCGGCGGTGCGGGTGAGGCCGACCCTGCCGGTGTTCCCGCCCTCGACGAGCCGGAAGACGGGACGGACCCGGAGCGTATTCGAGATGCCCGCGAGCAGCACCGGCACCCGCCCGGTGCGGGCCACGTAGGTCAGGGTCGCCAGGGCTCCGTAGACGCGGACCTGGTCGCACGCCGCACGCACCGCCGCCGTCCAGGCCTCCGCGTCAGGCGCCGTCTCGGCAAGGCAGGCGGCACGTCGAGCGATCAGCGAGAACCCGGCCACGGCGGTCCCGGTGTCGATGACCGTGACCCGGCGCCGGCCCTCCTCCGCCTCGAGCATCCCGGCGGCGAGGTTCGCTGTCGAGTGCATCGCGCTCCAGCGCTCGGGGATCGTGAGGCAGAGCACGGTCTCGGCATCGCATCGCCGGAAGGCCTCGAGGTACGCGCCCGGCGAAGGGGTTGAGGTCGCGGTCACCCCACCGCCGCGGAGCAGCGCGTAGAAGGCCGCGTACGCCTCGGTGTTCCCGTCGTCGACGAACTCGCGGAGTCCGACCGTGATGCGCTGGGGCACCACGACAACGCCGCGCGCCAGGTCCTCCTGCAGCGCGGCACCGCCGTCCACCACGAGCGCTCGGTCCCTCAACGTCCGCTCCCGCACCCAAGCCGCATGATTGGCGAATCATGATCTCCCCGTGGGTTGTGGCGGCCTGGTGCGTCGCCGCCTACCTGATCGGCGCCCTGCCGGTCGGCTGGCTGCTGGTGCGCCGCAAACGCTATGGCCTCGACCTGCGCAATTTCGGCACCGGCAACATCGGCACGAGCAACGTGTACCGGCATGCCGGCATCGACATCGCCGTGATCGTCGGCCCGCTCCAGTTCGTCCAGGGATTCGCACCGGTGGTGGCCTCGCGCCTGCTGGGACTGCCGCTGAGTGCGAGCGCGCTCATCGGCGTCTGTGCGGTGGCGGGCAACGGGTGGCCGGTCTACCTGCGCTTCAACGGCGGGCGCGGGGTGGCGGTCGCCACCGGCGCGGTTGCGGCGCTCTCCGTCGCCGGGCTGATCGCGCTCCTGATGTGCTTCGCCTGGGGCGCGATTCGCGGCCGGATCGCACTCGCGGTGCTGGTCGCCTTCGTCCTGCTCCCGGCGGTCGCCTTCGCCTTCGGCGGATCGGAGGGCTGGATCCTCGGCAGCGGGTGCCTCGCGATTCTGGCGCTGCTCCTGCTTCGTCGCCTCGAGGGACTCCCCCGCGACGCGCGTGTGTATGGACACTTCTGGCGGCGCGCGTACCAGCGTCTGGTGTTCGACGAGCGCCCGGGCCGGCCGCTCATGGGCCCGCGCACCGACCAGAACGCGGACTCGCTCCCCCGCTGACGCGGCGCCGCGGTCAGCGCTGGTAGATCTCCCCGAACGGGTACCACCACTCCGGGTTGCTGCGGATCGCGGCCTCGAGACCGGTCGCGATCCGCTGGGTGACGTCGGCGTCGCTGTCGCCCGGTTCGAGCACGACCGGCGGATGCACCACCAGGCGGTACTTCCCCTTGTGGCGCCGGCAGTCGACCGGCATGACCGGCACCTTCGCCACCCGCGCCAGCCACGCCGCGGCGGTGCTGAACTCGACCCTGCCGCCACAGAAGTCGACGGTCACGGTGTCGCCGCGATCGGGGATGTCGCTGAGGATGGCGGCGAACCTGCCCCGGCGCACCGCGCGGATGAGGCCGCGCGCCGCGTTCGACGACACCAGCACCTCGAGATCCTGACGCCGCCTCGCCCAGGCCGCGATCCTGGTGACCAGGTCCGGACCAACCGGCGCCATCACCGCCGTGACGCGCAGCCCCGAGGCGAACCCGCACGCCGCGGCGACGTCCCAGCTGCCGAAGTGGGCGAGCGCGAACACTCCCCCACCGTGCTCCTCGAGCGCCGCGTCGGCATGCCCGAGCCCGTAGGCGCGGAAGTGGCGATGCATCGCCTGCGGCGGTACCCCGTACTGCCAGACGAAATCGACCGAGGTGCGGGCGTAGTTGCGGAAGGACGCGAACGCTCGCCGTTGCGCGGCGCGGCGATCGAGCGTCGGGTCGAGCACCCGGTGATTGGCGGCACAGCGCCGGCGGCTCGCGGGTGAGCCGGCGTAGATGCAGGCGCCGATGGCGTCGCCCAGCGCATACCGGCCCGATCCGAGCATCCTCAGGCCGAGGCTTGCCGTCCACATGCCGGCGCGGAGCGCTCTCGAAGGGGGCTCGAGCAAGGCCTCCGGCGTCAAAGCACCTTGCGGGCCTGGTCGGGCTGGAGCGCGACATGGTGCTTGGCGATGATCTCGCGCACCGTGCCGCTCTGCGCGCGCATCACCAGGCTGTGGGTTTCCGCCCACCAGTTGTGGTAGCGGACGCCGCGCAACAGTCCCCCACCGCTGATGCCGGTCACCGCCACGCTCACCTCGCGTCCGGGCACGAGCCGTTCCATGCTCAGCGACGCTTCGGGGTCGTACCCGGCCTCGCGCATCGCCGCTGCCTCGTCCTCGTGGCGCACCCATGGGCGGCACTGCAGCTCGCCGCCGAGGCAGCGCATCGCGCACGCGGCGACGATCGCCTCGCGGGTCCCGCCCGATCCGATCATCACATCGATGCCGGAGCCAGGCCAGGCCGCCATCATGGCGAGGCCCACGTCGCCGTCGCTGACGATGGCCACGCGCGCGCCGAGCGCGCGCAACCGCTCGAGGAGCGCCTGGTGGCGCGGCCGGTCGAGCAGGACCACGGTGAGGTCCTGCACCTGCACGTTCATGGCGAAGGCAACGCGGCGGAGGTTGTTCTCCGGCGTGTCACTGATGTCGACGGCGCCGCGCGCCTGCGGGCCGACCGCGATCTTGTGCATGTACGCGACCGGCGGCGGCAGCAGGATCCCGCCTGTCTCGGCGACGGCGGCGACGCTGAGGGCCTGGCTCAGACCTCCCGCCACGAGGCTGATGCCGTCGACCGGCAGGACCGCGAGATCAACGCGCTCGCGCCCTGCGCCGATCGTCCGGCCGGCCACGAGCCGGTTGTTGGAGCCCTCGGGACCGATGACGATGCGCCCCTCGAAGGGCATGGTGGTGAGCGCCTCCTCCATCACCGCCTGACCGGCCTCGCGAGTGCCGGCCTTGTCGCCGCGTCCGAGCCAGCGTCCCACCGAAAGTGCCGCGGCCTCGGTTGCGCGCAGCAGCTCGAGGCCGCGGTTCCGCCCACGGGTCAACTTCTCGGCGGACGATAGGCCGCGCGCTGCCGTGCTCATCGCGAGCAGCGTACCCGGCGGCTACATCATCCCGACGAATTGCTCCCCGGTGGTGGCCGGACCGAGCTTCGTGACCGCAAGCGTCGCGGGATTGACAGCGACCAGCGAGTCCGCCGAGCCGCCGCCGGTCGCGATCGAGCCGTAGATCAGACCGTCGGCCGCCCACACCGCGGGGGAGAACTCGCCGAGCGCCCGGGTGACAGCTGCGCCGGTGGCGAGATTGAGGACGCGGAGCGTGGACGTCCACTGCCCGCCGCAGGTGTCCTCGGAAGCGGGGATGGTCACGTACGCCACCGTGGTGCCGGCCGGGGAGAACACCGCGTCGCCGGCGACGTTGGCACCGGACATCGCGAAGTTGTGGCGAACCACGCCGCCGCTGCTCACGCGCAGCCCGGTGGTGCTGGCGGTGCCGGTGAAGCATGCGGTTGCCATGCCGGGTCCGACGGCGCTCAGCGGGCACGACGGATCGGCGGTCAACGCCGTCACCACCTCGGTGACCGGGTTGATGCTCGCCGAGTACGCGGACTGCATCTGCATGTCGAATGACCCGCAACCGCAGCCACCGGTCGGCACCCGGGCGAACGCGATGCCCGACGACGTCCAGTTGATCAGGTAGTAGTCCCAGCTCGGCGGCGCGTCAGCGGTCGGACGGTTCGGATTGTCGACACGGTCGGCGATCGTCACCGCCGCCATCCCCGGCCGGACCACCACGATCCGGTTGGTGACCACGCCGCTCTGGGTCTGGTCCGACGTCGCGTACGCGTAGGACTGGCCGTCCGGGCCGATCAGAACGCCGCCCGCGTCGCCGGGCACCGAGCCGAGCTTTCGCTTTGCGCCGGACGGGCTCAGCTGGTACTCGGCGCCGCTCTGCGTCCAGTAGGCACCGCCCGTTCCGGCAGCGGTCATCCAGCCCAGGGTCGGGTTGATCTCCGTCCTGGCCACAACCTTACCGGTGTGCGAGACGATCTCCAGCCACTCGTCGACACCGCCCGTCGCGACGGTGGTGACCACGTCGGCAGCGGGAGCGGGTGTGCTCGGCGCTACGGGAGCAACGGCCGGAACCGGAGCGAAGACGCGCCGCGGCAACGAACCCAGGGTCGGCGCCGACTCCATGGCCGACGGCCTGGCAACGACCAGGGAGTCCGTGGTCGTGCGCGCCGTGACCGCGGCAACACCGCAACCGGAGAGCAGCACCACCGCTGCTGGAAGGGCCAGGGTCACGCGATTCCGGGTCATCGAGAGTGCCTCCGTCAACCTTGTCGATTGACGGTGCAACGAGCCCGCGCACGGGCGGTTTCGCGTAACGAATCGCCCGCTCCCGCGTTGCGCGCCGGTCAGACCGCGGTCGTGGTCTCCGTCTGCGCCGCGACCGTTTCGGGAACAGCCGCCGCCGGCCGCTCGCCGAATTTCGGGTCGCGCGTCGCTGCGGCCATGAAAGCCCGGAACAGCGGATGCGGGCGCCCCGGTCGCGAGCGGAACTCAGGATGGAACTGCGAGCCGACGAAGAACGGGTGATCGCGCAACTCGATGATCTCGACCAGTCTGCCGTTCGGGGAGGTACCGGAGAACACCACACCGGCACCCGCGAGCGCGTCGCGGTAGTGGTTGTTGAACTCGAAGCGGTGACGGTGGCGCTCGTACACCACCGGCTCCCCGTACGCCTCGGCCGCCTTCGAGCCCGGGGTGAGCTTGCACGGGTAGACGCCGAGGCGCATGGTGCCGCCCTTCTCCTCGATGTCGCGCTGCTCCGGGAGCAGGTCGATCACCGGATGCGACGTGAAGGCGTTGAACTCGGTCGAGTTTGCGTCGGAAGCGTCGAGAACCTCGCGGGCGATGTCGACGACGGCGCACTGCAAGCCGAGGCAGAGCCCGAGGTATGGGATCAGCTGCTGCCTCGCGTGCCGTGACGCCAGCACCTTGCCCTCGATCCCGCGGTGACCGAAGCCGCCGGGCACCACGATGCCGTCGACTCCCTCAAGTGGGCTCATGTCCTCGTCGAGATGCTCGCTGTTGACCCACACGAGGTCGAGGTCAGCGCCGCAGTAGACGGCCGCATGGCGCAGGGATTCGATGACGCTGATGTACGCGTCCGGCATCTCGACGTACTTGCCGACGAGCGCGATGCGGACGCTCGGCTTCGGCGCCGCGATGCGGGCGCACAGATCCGTCCACTCGGCGAGATCCGGTGGCGTCGCATCCAGGTTGAGCAAGTTCACGATGTAATCGCCGAGACCCGCCTCCTCCAGCATCAGCGGGACCTGGTAGATGGACCTCGCGTCAGGGACGTTGATCACGGCGCGCATCTCCACGTCACCGAAGAGCGCGATCTTCTCCTTGAGCGGTTCGCCGATCGGCTGCTCGCTGCGCGCGATGATCGCGTCCGGCTGGATACCGATCGAACGCAGTTGATTGACCGAGTGCTGCGTCGGCTTGCTCTTGAATTCCTCGCTCGCGTTGACGTACGGGACCAGCGTGAGATGCACGTAGCAGACGTTGTTGCGTCCCACGTCCTTCTTCATCTGGCGGATGGCCTCGAGGAAGGGCAGCGACTCGATGTCGCCGACGGTGCCGCCCACCTCGACGATCACGACATCCGGTTGCGGCAGCTCATTTTCGGCCACGCGCAGGATGCGGTGCTTGATCTCGTTGGTGATGTGCGGGATCACCTGCACGGTGCCACCCAGGTAGTCGCCCCGGCGCTCCTTGGCGATCACCGACGCGTAGATCTTGCCCGTCGTGACATTGCTCGCCTTGCTCAACGCGACGTCGACGAAACGTTCATAGTGGCCGAGGTCGAGATCGGTCTCAGCGCCGTCGTCGGTGACGAACACCTCGCCATGCTGATAGGGCGACATCGTGCCCGGATCGACGTTGAGGTAGGGATCGAGCTTCTGCATCCCGACGTGCAGGCCGCGCGCCTTGAGGATCGTGCCGATTGAGGCGGCGGTGATTCCCTTGCCGAGTGAAGAGACGACTCCGCCTGTCACGAACACGAACTTCGCCATGCGCAGAGCCTCCCAGGATGATTTGAGCGATTGTATCAGGAGCGTGCGGAAAGCACGCACCGATGTTCGAACGGCACGATCAGCTGGCTCGCGCCTCGAGGACGACAACCCGGGTCTCGTCCGTCTCCCCGGTCGATCCGGTGAGCACGAGGCGGGGTTGCGGCTCCCAGGTGCCGTCGACAAGCCCCATCTCCTTGGCGAACTTGCCGACCGGATCGAGCTCGCCGCCATCGCCAGTCCCGAATCGGGCGGGCAGGACGACGCTCGGTTCGATGGCGTGGACGAGCTTCGCCGCGTCGAGCGCTCCCAGGGCGTCACCGCCACCGACGGGGACGACCAGGACGTCGACATGGCCGAGGCCGTCGATCTCGTCCTCGGTGAGCTGCCGGCGCAGCCGGCCGGTAGCGACGACACGGACGTCGTCGACAGCGATTCGCATGACCGTGGTCTCGCCGGCAGCGAGCCCGATGATGCCGACCCCGCCGATCTCGAACTCACCTGGACCGCAGACCTCCTGGAGCTCGCCCTCGCGCGGACGCAGGGTGGCCGGATCGGTGACCCCGTCGGTGCGGACGATGATGCCGACGGTTCCCTTGGCGAGGCCGGGGAGCGCGGTCTGGGGCGGGTCGACGAGCACGGTCATCTCCCTCCCGCGCAGCCGGATGCACGACTGGCCGTGATACGTCAGTTCCATGAGACTCCAGTGTGCCGCCTCGGGTGCATCAGGCGCTTCCAACGGTCAGCTGGATGGTCTTCGACGCACCGTTGCGGGAGACCGTGAGGGTCACCTGCTCGCCTGGGGCGAGGCCCAGCACGCTCGGGTCGAATGGGTGGGTTGCGTCGAGGGCCGTGCTGCCCACGGCGGTCACCACGTCCCCCGGGAGGAGTCCGGCTGCCGCCCCCGGGCTGCCCGTGGTGACCGAGAGGATCAGCGCTCCCACCGGCACCCCCGCGGCCGCGGCGGTCGCCGCGTCAAGCACCTGGGACTGCACCCCGAGGGTGGGAACCGCCGCGTTGCCGCCATTCCCGGATGCCGCGGCGAGCAGGTTCGCCGCAGAGGTCATCGAAAGGGCCACCACCCCGGGCGCCGAATTCCCGGCATCGACCACGACACCGATGACGTTGCCGTTGCCGTCCAGGAGCGGCGCCCCGTCCTGACGTGGATCCGGGGTCGCATCCACGGTCAGCGCATCGCGCAACGGCGGCTCCGAATCGAGCAGGCTCACGCTGATGCCGATCGAGCTGACGGTCCCAGTCGCCAGGGTGACCGGGGAGAAGGGCGCACGCGCCACCGCGATCGCCAGGTCGCCGATCCGCGCAGTCACGGTGGCGAAGGTCAGCGGGGTGAGCCCCTGCGCTCCGACAGCCTGGAGCAGCACGACGCCGTGGGTCGGATCGGCGCGAACGATGGTCGCCGGGTAGCTGTGGCCTTCGGCGGTCGCGATCCGGAGCGTCCCGGCGCCCTCGATGGCGTGGATGCTGGACACCACGAGGCCGTTCGCCGACACCGCGAATCCATCCACGATCCCGGTGGAGCCGGCGAGGAGCGAACCCGGGGTGACCGGCTTGGTGAGCACCTCAACGACCGACACCGACTTCGACTGGGCGATCGACCCCACGCTGAGCGCGCCGTTGTTGCCCCCGGAGCCGCCGACGATGTTCTGTTGCGTGACCCGCTCGACGGGGCCGAACCGGGCGTAGATGCCCCAGGCGGCGAGACCGCCCCCGACCAGGCCGATCACCGCGCTCAGCACGACCGCCGCGATGAGCCGGTCGCGCGGCCGGACGGCCGTCGTCATTCGCTGGGTGCCGCTGCCCGCTGTCTCAGGTAGCGAACGATGCCGGCCGCGTTGCTGTGGACGCCGTTGAGCACTTCGGCCTTCTCGCGAACCCCTGCGGGCAGGGTCTCCGGGTCCAGGGCGAACGCCTCCGCGAGGGCCGAGGCGACGTCGTCGATGCCCGCGTCCGCGGCCTGCTCGATGACCCGCTGCGCGACGCCGACCCAGCTGTGCAGCATGTCCTCAGCCTCCGCGAGGGTGGCCTGCGCATCGGCGACCGGACCGTAGTGGGTGAGCACCATGTGCTCCGGGCGGAGCTCCGCGAAGCGCCGGAGACTGGAAGTCGCCTGCTCGAGGTCGAAGTCGGGGGGCGGGGTCGCGGGACGGAGCACGCCGAGATCCGGCAGCAGCACCCCGACGGCGTCGCCGACCAGCAGCGTTCCGGTCTGCTCATCGAGGACCGCGTGGTGGTGCTTGGCGTGGCCAGGGGAGTCGACGAGGACCAGCTCCCGCCCGTTGCCCACGTCGACCCGGAAGCCGTCACCGGCGGCCACGAGGCGGTCCTCGGGCACCGGGATCATCCTGCCGTAGAGCTCGTCGAGGAGCGGGCCGTAGACGCGCGAGGCGCTGTCGATGAGACGGGTCGGATCGACGAGATGCCTCGCGCCGCGCTCGTGCACAACGACTGTGGCGGATGGAAAATCCCTGGCGAGGTCGCCGACCGCTCCGGCGTGATCGAGGTGGATGTGGGTGACGATGATCCAGCGCAGGTCGAGCGGTCCGAGGCCGAGCGCGTCGAGCGCCGCGTGCACGGCGGGGACGCTGGACTGTGACCCCGTCTCGACCAGGGCGGGCATCGGTCCGTCGATCAGGAATCCCGCGGTGAGCTGCTCCATGCCGCCGAGAAGGGTGTCGAGCTGCCGGATCCCCGGTGCGATGTCAACCGCGTCGCTCATGGTTTGGGACTGATCGCGTTATGGCGCCGGGGACGGCGACTGCTGGGCGAGCAGCTTCACCAGCGCCTGCAGGTCCGCCTGGACCTTGGCTTCTTCGGCGCCGTACAGGGTGAAGTTGCCGGCCGCCAGCGCGGCATTCGCGGCCGCGTTGTCGGCGACGATCTTGTTGTCCAGGGCGATGATCTGCTGCTGGAGCGAGCCGCTCGGGGTCGTGGTGGGCGTCGGGGTCGTGCCCGGGGTCGGCGACGCGGTGGGCGAGGGCGAGGTCGACGGCGACGGCGAGGGCGTCGGTGTTGTTGTCCCGCCGCCGTTGGTCAACCCCGGGATCGGCTGCGTTGTGCTGAAGAGCGCCTGTAACGCTGCGCTGAACGACGTGCCCTGCGCGACGCTGTTCTGATCCCCGACGATCACCTCCTGCAACTGCGGGAACGCGGTGCCGCCGTTGGCGGCCGCGGTCACGTAGAGCGGCCGGATGTAGAGGAAGGAATCGTTGTTGAAGGGGAGGATGATCACGTTGCCAAGCGTGACCTGCGACCCGTTGTGGCTCAGCAGGGTGATCTCCGAGCTGATCTGCGGATTGGTGTTGATGTTGTTATCGAACTGCAGGGGACCGAGCACGTTGTCGGCGTTGTTCAGGCGGACGGCGACGAGTTTGGGCTCGCTCGTTCCCGTGTAGTCGCACTCGGCGGCAAGCCACGCCGTCATGTTGTTCGCCGTCGCGCCACCTCCGTTTGCTCCTGGTGAGAAGGTCTGCAGGAGGACGAATTGCGGGCTGCTGGTGCCGGGCAACGTCGCCTCGACGTAGTACGCCGTCGTCGCCTGGTTCGTCCCGTTGAGGCTCTCCTGGGCGATGTTGAACAGGTCCGCACCCTGGTAGAAGACCGACGCGCTGTGGATGTGCACAACCGCGTATGCCTGCGCCTGGTCGTTGAAGAGGTCTTCCGGGTAGCGCAGATGCGAGCGGAGGTAGGTCGACATCTGGTCGAGCGGCAACAACAACCCAGGGTAGATCGCGTTCCAGGCTGCCGTGATCGGCTCATTGAGGTCGACCGCATAGAGCTTGATCGCGCAGGTCTTGGCGTCGATGACGGCCTTGACGGCGTTGCGCATGTACGACGTGCCGTCGCTCTGCTGATACGCCTCGGGGAAGAGCGAGGTCTTGACATACGCGTCGGCGATCCACATCAGGTGACCGGACGAAGGGTCGACCACGATGTAGGGATCGGAGTCGACGGTCAGAAACGGCGCAAGCGACGTGATCCGCGACTTGATCTGACGGTTGACCAGCGCCCGGCTGTTCGTGGTCAGCGAGTTGTTGAGGAAGAGGTTGAAACCGCCGAAGTCCTGGAGCGAGAGTGCCAGCTTGTCAATCGGGTTGGTGATCGGAATCCCGACCTCGCTCGCATCCGCGTGGACCGTGTTGTCACCGCTCCCGGACGGGTAGTTGAACTCGGGCTGGGTGGTGCCGGAGACGACGTTCTGGGTGGTGTCCAGGCCGCAGTAGATGCTCGGGTCCGTGGTGGTCGCGGTGCCAAACGAGAGATCGGGTGGCGCGGTGGTGCTGACCTGCGCCATGGGCTGCTGGCCGACCAGCACCTGCGGCTTCCCCTCGCCGCCCACCGCGTTCACCGACACCGCGGTGATGCCGTAGCCGTGTGTGTAGTTCAACGACGTGTTCACGAACGAGGGGTTGGGGACGTCGGCCTCGGCGATCTCCCGCGGTCCGAGCATCACCTCGACATCGCCCCCGCCGTTGACGGCCGGGTAGCGATCGACGCTGATGGTCGAGTACGTCTGATAGCTGCGGCTCCGGTCGATCTGGGCCAGGGTGTCGGGCAGCTGGGTGGGGTCCTGGATGCGGACGTTCTGGAGCGTCCCGACATCCGACCCGAGGTCGGTGAGGGTCGGCGCGTGGGGTGTGCCGAAGCTGCGGTTCTGGACCTGCGGATTGGATCCGTCGTCCTGGATCGCCCACGCGTACCGGCTGGTGGTCAGGAAGTCGCCGATCGTGGGCGTCTGCGCCGTCTGCTCGTTCGGGCCGACGCTCGTGGCCTGATAGACCGCCGCGGGGATGCCCTGGGCGAGACCGGCGATGAGCAACCAGCCGCCGAGCAGCGAGCCGAACGCGATCGCGGTGCCGGTCGAAGCCCGGCGCCAGCGAAGCCCGACGAGCACCAGCATCACCACGGCGAGAACCAGTGCCAGAACCTGGAGGAAGCCGAGCACAGGCTGGATCACCGCGCGCTGCGTCGCATCGAGCCCGACGTAATTCCCGCCCTGCGAGTGGGCATTTGTGGCGAGGTGGTAGACCCCGAAATGCGCCCCGAGTGAGGCAAGCACGAAGACGGCCGCCAGCCCGATCCCGCCGGTGATGATCGCTGCGCGCAGGGCGCCTTCCGGCGTTCGTCCCGGTGGTGGCTCCAGCGGGAGCGGCAGTTCCTCGGGAGCGTTCATCACGGTGATCGAGATGACCGCCATCGCGATCGCGGCGAGCAGCCCGAGGATCACCGCCCCCCAGAGCAAGCCCATGAAGTCGTCGACCGCGGGCAGGGTGAACACGAAGAAGGAGTAGTCCTGGTGAAAGACCGGATCGGTCGCCCCGAACGGCACCGAGTGGAGCCAGACCAGGATGTCCTGCCACTCCCCGGAAAGGGTCGACCCCCCGGCGATGCCGGCGATGACCGCGATCACCGCACCGGCCCAGAGGGCGATGCTTCGGCCACGCCGGTCGAGATTCGCCGCCGAGATCGCACACCCGACGACGGCTGCTCCGAAGAGCACGGCGACGATCGCGAAGCCGACGAAGAACAGGATGATGTGGGCGATCAGCGGCGTCCAAAAGACGTTGGTGTGCCCGACGCTCTGGTAGTAGAGGTAGTCGGCACGAAGGCCGAGCAGCCATCGAGCGACGATGAGCAGCACGACGATTGCCGCGATGACGGCGAAGATGATGATCCGGCGCCGGAGCTGTCCAGGGGGTCGAACAATCCTGGGGCGGGAGCGCCGCCGAGCGAAGATCTGCTCGGGATCGAAGCCGAAGGCACTCATGGACGGAACGAGTGTACCTGCGGGACGTCCGCCCGACGCCTGATCCTCAGCGGCGTTGGAGCAGCAGCCTCACATCGAACGGGTCGCGACGGCGCCGGACCCGGCGTGAAACCTCGGGGCGGATCTGCACCATGTAGGGCTCCTGCTGGCGCAGCACCTCTTCGATCGCCTCGGCGATGAGCATCCCAGGGTGGACCGTCGGGACCCGCTCGCTCAGTGCCTCAGACATCCGCTCGCTGACCTCGGTCAGATTGAGCTCGTGCGCCTGCTCGAGCACGTCGAGACAGTCGTCGAGACGCCTGAGCCGAAGGCGGCGATCCTCGCCATCCATGGAGGTCATCGTCCCATCACGTTAGCGCACCCGATGTGATTGCGGTGTGCGCTCAGGTCGAAACCGGGACGCGTCTCCGTTGCCGCGGTGTCGCGACGCGGGTGCCGGTGACGCGCGTGACCTCGACGCGCGGCGCCGGCAGCATGCGGGCGAGGTACTCGCCGGTGGCGCTGCGCGGATTGGCCGCCACCTCCTCGGGTGTCCCCGCCGC
>CABDZJ010000088.1_pt1 | contig 28131 bp, 28 predicted proteins | sample 3132161 | NCBI WGS metagenome assembly CABDZJ01 (sample SAMEA5534340, study PRJEB31848) | metagenome | biome: tundra; feature: field; material: soil | place: USA | collected 2013-05 | depth 0.45 m | reverse complement strand
CTTCCTTCGCGATCGGCCCGGCGCCGAATTGCGGGTTGCCGACCTGGGAACCGGCAGCGGGTGCATCGCGGTCACCCTGGGTGCCGAGGTCCCGGGGATGCGCGTTCTGGCGACTGACGTCAGTGTCGCGGCACTCGACGTGGCTCGAACCAACGCGGCGGCGCTCGGCGTCCCCGTCGAGTTCATCGAAGGCTCGTGGGCGGACGCGCTCGGGGGGGACTTCGATCTCATCGTGAGCAATCCGCCCTACGTCACGACCGATGAGTTCGAGGCGGTGGATCGAGACGTTCGTGACTTCGAACCGCGCGGCGCGCTCCTCGGTGGCGACGACGGTCTCGAGGCGTATCGGGCCCTGCTGGCGTCGATCCGGGACCATGCGGTCGCGGTGCGGCTGATGCTGGAGGTCGACCCGCGCCACGCCGATGCGGTGACCGCCCTGGTGGGGGCGACCTTTCCCGGTGCGACCATCGACCCCGTCCCCGACCTCACCGGCCGGGTCCGCGTCATCGACGTCCAGCTGCCGTGAACCTCGACCGGGCGGTGCGGGCGATCAGACGGGGCGGGGTCATCGCGATCCCGACCGACACCGTATATGGGCTCGCGTGTGACCCGGCGAACACGGCCGCGGTGAGCCGCATCTACACAATCAAACGCCGGCCGGACAGGCTCGAGCTCACCCTGCTGGCGGCGTCAATCACGGACATCGAGGACGACGTCGATCTCACGCCGGCGGCACGCACGCTCGCGGCAGCGTACTGGCCGGGGGCGCTGTCGATCATCTGCGCTCTGCGCGGACACCGCTGGGCGATCCCGCGCGACGGGACGACGCTGAGCGTCCGAGTCCCCAATCACCCGATTGCCTTGCAGCTCCTCCGGCGCACCGGGCCGCTGGCCACCACCAGCGCAAACCGCCACGGCGACCCGGTTGAGGACACCGCGGCGGGAGTCGCCGCGGCGCTCGGTGCCGAGATCGATACCGTGATCGACGGTGGTCCCTCCGCCGGACTTGCCTCGACTATCATCGACTGCACGACAACGACCCCTCGCGTCCTGCGCGACGGCCCGATCAGCGCCACCGCGTTGCTCTCGCTTCTTGGGGGCTTTCCAGCATCCACCACGGAGGGGCAGAGATCGCAGTGACCGGCACACATGTCGACATCCGTCCGAGCGTCCCTGCGGGCGCCGGATTCACCGACAAGCCCGCGCTCCGCGCCACCGATCCCGAGGTCGCGGCCCTGCTCGACGAGGAGCTGGAGCGCCAGGAGGAGACCCTCGAGCTGATCCCGTCGGAGAACCTCGCCTCAGTGGCCGTCCTGGAGGCGTTGGGGTCGTGGCTCAACAACAAATACGCGGAGGGAGTCCCCGGCAAGCGGTACTACGGCGGTTGTCAGGTCGTCGACAAGGTGGAGAACCTCGCGCGCGACCGTGCCAAGGCGCTCTTCGGCGCCGAGCACGCCAATGTCCAGCCACACTCCGGCACCCAGGCGAACATGGCCGTCTACGCGAGCGTCCTGAATCCGGGCGACAAGGTCCTCGGGATGGCGCTTGACCAGGGCGGCCACCTCAGCCACGGCTCCCCGGTGAGCTTCAGCGGCAAGATCTACCACTTCGAGCCCTATTTCGTGGACGAGACGACCGGTGTTCTCGACATGGACTCGGTGCGTGAGCGCGCGCTCGAGTTCCGTCCCAAGCTGATCGTCGCCGGTTACAGCTCGTATCCCCGAATCCTCGATTTCGCCGCGTTCGCCGAGATCGCCCGGGAGGTCGAGGCACTGTTGATGGTCGACATGGCCCACTTCGCCGGTCTGGTCGCCGGCGGCGCCCACCCGAGCCCGGTCCCGCACGCTGATTTCGTCACCTTCACGACCCACAAGACGATGCGCGGACCGTGGGGCGGCGTGGTCCTCTGCCGGTCCGAGCACGCCGACCAGATCGACAAGGCCGCCTGCCCGAACATCCAGGGCGGTCCGCAGATGCACGCGATCGCGGCCAAGGCCGTGATGTTCAAGCAGTGCGCGCAGCCCGAATTCCGTGAGTACGCGCATGCCGTGGTCACCAACGCGAAAGCGATGGCGGCGGGGCTCACGCGTCGCGGCCTCGAGCTGACCACCGGGGGAACCGACAACCACCTGATGGTCATCGACCTCCGGCCCACCGGCCTGCGCGGACGCGCGGTTCAGGCCGCCTTCGACGAGGTGGGCGTGACGGTCAATGCCAACGCGTTCCCCGGACACGGCGGGTCGCCCTTCAATCCCAACGGCATTCGCCTCGGCTCCCCGTCCGTGACGTCACGGGGCATGGGCGAGGCGGAGATGGACGAGATCGCGGGGCTGGTCGCCCGCATGCTCGGTGGCTTCGACGACCCGGCCGTCCGCGCCGAGGTCCGCGAGGGCAGCCGCGCGCTGTGCCGCCGCTTCCCGCTGCCATATCGGGGCACACCGAGCGCGTGATCGCCGCCGCCACCACGGCTTCGGGGTCGCCCTGGCTGAACGCGCTGCCGCCGTTTCTCATCGCGAGCGCCGTGTGCATCGCCGCTGTGCCCGGTTCGATGTGGCTGGCACGACGCACCGGGGCGATGGCGCAGCCCGACGCGGACCGCCACCTCCATCCGCGTCCAACCCCACGTCTTGGCGGCATCGCGATGTTCGCCGGGTTCGCGGTGGCGATCGCCGTCTTCGGTTCGGTGATCACCAATCGCTGGCAGGTGGTCGGTGTGACCGGCGCGATCACGATCGCCATGGCCATCGACGACATCCTTGATCTCAACTGGCTGAGCAAGCTCGCCATCGAAGTCGGGGTCGGCGTGCTCGCCGTGGTGTTCGGCATCACGATCACCAACATCGCGATTCCCGGCGCCCATGCGGCGTCGGTGTGGGAGCTCGGGTTGCTGGCAGCGCCGGTCACGGTCGTCTGGCTGGTGGGGATGCAGGTATCGGTCAACCTGCTCGATGGCGCGGACGGTGTCGCGGCTGGAGTCGTCGCGATCGTTGCCGGCGTGTGCCTGCTCGCCGCCATCAACCGGATCGAGGCTCCCAACGACGTCCAGAGCGGGGTGGTGATCCTGAGCGGCGCCGTGCTGGGGTGCTGCCTCGGGTTTCTCATCTTCAACCTCCCGCCCGCCCGGGTCTTCATGGGCGATTCAGGCTCGCACTTCCTCGGCGTGGCGCTCGGCGCGATCACCATCCTCGGGGTCGCCAAGGTTGTCGTCGGGCTCTCGATCCTGGTGCCGCTGATCGCTCTCGGCCTGCCGATCGGGGACACGGCGTTCGCGATCGTCCGGCGAACCCTCGCCGGCCGGAACCCCGCAGCGCCGGACGCGGGGCACCTGCATCACCGCCTTCGCGCGGTGGGCTTGAACCCTCTGGAGACCGCGGTCACCTTCTATCTTGTGACCGGGATCCTGGGGTGCCTGGCGCTCACCATCTACGGGCACCGCCGGATCATCGACCTCGCGCTGGGGCTGCTCATCGTCGCCCTGATCGTGCTGATCTGGCGCAACCGCCGCAGGGTTCCGCGCCTCCCTTTCGTCGCGATTGAGGAAGGCGAGGTCCAGGTCGACGGCCGCAGAGCGCTCCCGTCGCACATTCATCACCGGGGCGAAGCCGACTGAGTAGCGGGCCGGCGCCGCGCAAGCCGTCCGGCGGGGAGCTCGCCGGCATGGGGATCTCCATCGCCGTAGCACTGATCGTGCCGCTCCTGCTCGGCGTCGCCGTCGACGCGCTCCTGCACACAAGCCCGATCGGAGTGCTGATTGGTCTGCTCCTCGGGATCATGGCCTCCTCTTACACCGCGTTCTCCCAGTTCAGGCGTTACGCCTGACGCGCTCCTGGGCCCTGTCGAAGCGTCCAGTTGATATCGTTGCCCTGGTTTGACAGTCCAAGTAAGGCAGTGGTGATCGAGGTGATCTCGGAAGGTACTTCTCCACGCCCAGCGCCATCCGAAAATGCGCTGCGCCTGGTACGCAATGCGGCGATCTTCTGCGCCGGCGCCGCGGTCATTGCCGCAGTTGTCGGGATCGTCCTCGGGCACGCCGGGCCCGGCGGCGCGCTGGCCACCGGCCTCGCCATCGGTTCGATCAACGGGGCGCTGGCCGCCCGCCTGATCGCGCTCCCGATTCCTTTCCTGGCCACGAGCCTGCTGCGAATCATCACCCTGAGCATGATCGGGGTCGCCATCGGACTCGCCTTCGGGCTTGGCAACGTCTGGCTGGTGCTTCTCGGCTTGGGCGTCTCGCAAGTGGTGCTGGCCGTCGCGGCGCTACGTGAATCGTTACGGATCGCATGATCGTTTCCGCGCTCATACCACCGCCGGGGACGCACCCCACGATTCAGGTGTGCGGCAGTGCGTTCTTGTGCACGTTCAACTACGACACGCTCATCTCGAGTGCGATCGCCATTGTGGCAACGCTTGCGCTTGGTTTTGGCGTCGCTTACCGTCTCGGGAAGGGCAAGCCGGGGCGGCTGCAGATGGTGCTGGAACTGCTGCTCGGTTACATCCGGGGTCTGGTGAAGGAGATGATCGGAGAGGACGCGGGATTCGTGACGCCGATTGCCGCGACCATCTTCATCTTCGTGCTGTTCGCCAACTGGCTCGACTTCTTCCCGCTGACCGCACCGGTCGAGCCCGCCGCAGCCGACATCAACCTGACCATTGCGATGGCGATAGCGGTCATCGTGATCGTGCAGTGGTACAGCATCCACGTGCTCGGGTTCCGCGGCTACCTGCGCCGATTCACCAAGCCGTTTGAGCTGCCGCTGCCGGCCCGGATCCTGTTCACACCGCTCAACATCATCGAGGAGATCGCCAAGCCGTTGAGCCTCGCGCTCCGGCTCTTCGGCAACATCTTCGGCGGCCTGGTAATGGTGTTCCTGCTCACCCTCGGGTACGTCGCCTTTGCGGGGTCGTCCGTGCTCCAGACGGTCGCCTCGCCCTTCTGGATCATCGTGCTCACCGGGTGGAAGCTCTTCGACGTCTTCCTCATCGGCACGATCCAGGCGTTCATCTTCATGCTGCTGACCATCATCTATTTCGGCATGGCCCGTGAAGGCCTCGAAGAGGAGCATCACGGGGCGTCACCACACACCAGTGAACTGAGGAGAGAGAGCACATGAATCACGCATTGATCGTGATGGGAGCGCTGATCGCCGCCGGACTCGCACTCGGCGGTGGCGCGATCGGCGCCGCCATCGGTGACGGCCTCGCTGGTAACGCGACGATTGCGGGCACCGCGCGTCAACCTGAGGCACAGGGACGCCTGCAGGTGACGATGTTCCTCATCATCGGCCTGGTCGAGGGAATGTATTTCATCAACCTGGCGCTCGGTTTCTTCTTCATCTACGTCATCGCTGGTGGGGCGTAGTCGAGGGTCGTGACGGTGGTCATCGCCTCTCAGCCGGCCGGACTCCTGACGCCCAACGGGACGTTCTTCGCTGAGCTGATCGCGTTCATCCTGATGATCCTCGTCCTCGGAAGATGGGTGTATCCGCGCATCATCAAGGCGGCCACCGAGCGCGAGGGCAAGATCGAAGCTGGACTGCGCGCCGCGCAGGAGGCCGAGGATCGCCTGTCCAAGGTGCAGACCCAGGTCGAGCAGACCCTCGAGGAGGCTCGCGCGCAGGCACGCGACATCCTGGGCCGCTCCCACGGCGAGGCGACGGCCGAAGGCGCCGAAGTGCTCGCCAAGGCACGGGCCGATGCGGAAGCGTTGATCGAGCGCGCCCGCAACGAGATCGGCGGCGAGCGTGACCGGGCAATCCAGGACCTTCGCTCCGAGGTGAGCAGCCTGGTGGTCGCGGCGACGCAGCGTTTGCTCGGCGAGACCATCGACGCCAAGGCACATCAGCGCCTCATCGACGAGGCATTGACGAAGGTCGGGGACAAGCCGGCGTCGAAAGCGGAGCAGAACTGACGTGGTTCGCGCGAGCATCCTCGCCCGCCGCTACGCCGAGGCGTACTTCGCGCTCGCCCAGGAGGCCGGCGATATCGGCGGATGGCGCGAGCAACTTGCAGGCGTCGCCGAGACGCTCGGCGATCCCGCGGTGAGCGAAGCTCTCGCGAATCCGAAGACCAGTCTCGCTGAACGTGTCCGCCAGGGGATGCAGCTGCTGGAGGGGGTATCCCCCGAGGCACGCAACCTGGCGCGTCTGCTCGTCGAGCGCCGCCGGGTCGGCATCGTTCGCGAGATCCTCTCCCATTACGACGCTCTGACCGACAAGGCCTCGGGTGTCGTCCGTGTTGAGGTCACCACCGCGGTGCCCGCAGACGGCGCGCTCGAGAAGCGCATCCGTGACGCGCTGAGCAAGCAACTCGGCAGTGACGTGCAGACGATCGTGCGCAGCGACCCCTCCATCGTCGGCGGGCTCGTGATCCGCATCGGTGACCGGGTCATCGATGACAGCCTGCGCACCCACCTTCAACAGCTCCAGGCAGCCCTTGCCTGATCGAGAGAGAGGAACGACGAACTGATGGCCATACGCAGCGACGAGATCGGAGAGATCCTCAAGCAACGCATCGCGAGCTTCGAGGCACCAGTGGTCGACGCCAACGAGGGCGTGATCACGTCGGTGAGTGACGGCATCGCGCGTATCTACGGCCTCGAGCGGGCCATGGCCGGCGAGCTGCTCGAGATGCCCGGGCCGGGTGGCAAGGGCACGGTGCTCGCGCTCGCACTCGACCTCCGTGAGGACGGCGTTGGCGCGGTCATCCTCGGTCCGTACGAGCACCTCCAGGAAGGCGACACCGTCCGGACCACCGGTCGCATCGCCGAGGTGCCGGTCGGCGACGAGCTGGTCGGCCGCGTGGTGAACGCGCTCGGTGAGCAGCTCGATGATCGCGGTCCGATCGAGACCGCGCAGACGCTGCCCACCGAGCGCGTCGCGCCCGGTGTCATTCAGCGCGAGAACGTCGACACGCCGATGCAGACGGGGCTGAAGGCCATCGACTCGATGATCCCGATCGGTCGTGGACAGCGCGAGCTGATCATCGGTGACCGCCAGACCGGCAAGACCGCGATCGCGATCGACGCCATCATCAACCAGAAGGGCACCGGGGTCATCTGCATCTACGTCGCAATCGGCCAGAACGCGCAGAAGGTGGCCCAGATCAAGGCGACTCTCGAGGCGCACGGTGCCATGGAGCACACCATCATCGTCGCCGCGACTGCGTCCGACCCGGCGCCGCTGCAGTTTCTCGCTCCCTACGCCGGCTGTGCGATCGGCGAGTACTTCATGCAGAAGGGCGGCCATGCGCTGATCATCTACGACGATCTCAGCAAGCACGCGGACGCGTACCGCGAGCTCTCGCTGCTGCTCCGCCGTCCCCCGTCTCGCGAGGCGTACCCGGGTGACGTCTTCTACCTGCATTCGCGGCTGCTCGAGCGTGCCGCGCGCATGAGCGACAAAGAGGGCGGTGGCACCCTCACCGCGCTCCCGATCATCGAGACCAAGGCCAACGACGTGTCGGCGTTCATTCCGACCAACGTCATCTCGATCACCGACGGTCAGATCTACCTCGAGACCGACCTCTTCAACGCCGGCATCCGCCCCGCCATCAACGTCGGTCTTTCGGTCTCGCGTGTGGGCGGTGATGCCCAGACCAAGGCGATGAAGCAGGTTGCCGGTCAGCTGCGCCTCGACCTTGCGCAGTACCGCGAGCTCGCCGCCTTCGCGCAGTTCGCGGCGGACCTCGACAAGGGAACCCGTGATCGCCTCGATCGCGGCCAGCGCATGACCGAGTTGCTCAAGCAACCGCAGTACGAGCCGATGCCGTTCGCCAAGCAGGTCATCAGCATCTTTGCCGGAGCGCGCGGTTTCCTGGACGACGTTCCTCTCGACCGCGTTCGCGACTTTGAGAAGAGCCTGCTGCGTTTCATGGAGCAGACCCATCCCGAGATCGAGGCGGACGTGACCAAGAACGGGCGCATCTCTGACGAGATGGAGAAGACGCTGCGCTCCGCCGTCGAAGAGTTCAAGAAGACCTTCGCCGGATGACGGTTCGCATGCTCAACGGCGCCCCGCGGCGCACCGGCAGAGGCTGACGCTCCATGCCCAGCCTGCGCGATCTGCGCCGCCGGATCAAAGGCGTCCAGAACATGCGCAAGATCACCAAGGCGATGGAGCTCGTCGCTGCCGCGCGGATGCGCCGTGCCCAGGAGCGCGTGCTCGCAGCTCGGCCGTACAGCGACGAGATCGCCAGCATCATGACCGAGCTGATGCGCCGCTCACCGCAGTACGAGCATCCGTATCTGCAGGTTCGTCCAGTCGAGAAGCGGTTGATCATCCTGGTCACCGGCGATCGCGGTCTCTGCGGCGCCCTCAACAGCAACAACACCCGGCTCGCCGTCCGCGAAGCCGCCCAGTCGACGGTTCCCGTGTCGTACGTCACCATCGGGCGCCGTGGTCGCGATGTGATCCGGCGGCTGCATCGCGATCTCATCGCCGATCAGAGCATGCTCGGCGACCGACCAACCATGGGCGATGTACTCCCCGCGGTGCGGGTTGCGATGGAGCAGTACGAGTCCGGCGAGGTGCAGCAGATCGACATCGTCTTCGCGCGCTTCATCAGTGTCGGCAGGCAGCAGGCGACCCTGCAGCGCGTCATCCCGGTGGAGGCGCCGGAGGATGCGAAGGCCGTTGCCGCCGATTTCGAGTACGAGCCGGATCCCAAGGACGTGCTCGACGCCCTGCTGCCCCGCTACGTCGAGGCGCAGGTGTACCGAGCCGTGCTCGAGAACGGGGCTTCCGAGCAAGCCGCGCGCATGCTCGCGATGCGCAACGCCTCCGACAATGCAAGCGAGTTCATCGACGACCTGACCCTGACCGCCAACAAGGTCCGGCAGGCGTCGATCACGACCGAATTGATGGAGATCGTCTCGGGCGCAGCGGCGCTCGAAGGCTGAGGAGAGAGAGATGGCAGTTGTGGAGTTGAAGTCGGGCACCGGCGCCGTCGTGCAGGTGATCGGCCCGGTTGTCGACGTGGAATTCAGCGGGGAGCGGCTGCCTGAGATTCTCGATGCGCTCGAGATCGATCGCGAGGGCGGCCGGCGTCTGGTCCTCGAGGTGCAGCAGAGCCTCGGCAACAGCACCGTTCGGTGCATCGCCATGGACACGACCGACGGCGTGCGGCGCGGCGACGCCGTCCGCGCGACCGGTGCGCCGATTCAGGTGCCCGTCGGCGAGGAGACCCTCGGCCGGATGTTCAATGTCATCGGCGAGCCGATCGATGGCAAGGGTCCGTTCACCGGCAAGGGCCGGATGCCGATGCATCGCACGGCGCCGACCATCTCCGAGCAGTCCACCGACACGCAGATCCTCGAAACCGGGATCAAGGTCATCGACCTCATCTGCACCTTCTCGAAAGGTTCGAAGATCGGACTCTTCGGAGGAGCCGGCGTCGGCAAGACGGTCATCGTCATGGAGATGATCCGCAACATCGCCCGTGAGCACGCCGGGTACTCGGTGTTCGCGGGGGTTGGCGAGCGCACCCGCGAGGGAACCGCGCTGTACGGCGAAATGCAGGAATCCAAGGTCCTCGATCAAACCGCGCTCGTCTACGGGCAGATGAACGAGTCCCCCGGTGCACGCGCACGTGTCGCGCTCACCGGGCTCACCATCGCCGAGTGGTTCCGCGACGAGAAGGGTGCGGACACCTTGCTCTTTATCGACAATATCTTCAGGTACACGCTCGCCGGTGCCGAGGTTTCAGCGCTGCTCGGACGCATGCCGTCGGCAGTCGGATATCAGCCGACGCTGGCCACCGAGATGGGCGACCTGCAGGAGCGGATCACGTCGACGAACAAGGGGTCGATCACGTCGGTCCAGGCGATCTACGTGCCGGCGGACGACTTCACGGACCCCGCCGTCGCCACCACCTTCGGTCACCTCGGAGCGACGGTCACGTTGAGCCGATCCATCTCGGAGGCGGGCATCTATCCCGCCGTGGATCCACTCGAATCCTTCAGCCGGGTGCTGGACCCGAATATCGTCGGTGAGGAGCACTACCGCGTTGCTCAGGGCGTGAAGCGCGTGCTCCAGGAGTACAAGGAACTCCAGGACATCATCGCGATCCTCGGTCAAGAGGAGCTCACCGAGGATCAGAAGCAGACCGTCGGCCGGGCGCGGCGGGTGCGCAACTTCCTCTCGCAGCCGTTCTTCGTCGCCGAGGTGTTCACCGGCCGTGAGGGCAAGTACGTACCCCTCGAGGAGACGATCCGCGGTTTCGCGGAGATCCTCGACGGCAAGCACGACGACCTTCCCGAGGATGCGTTCTACATGTGCGGCAGCATCGACGAGGCGATCCAGCGCGCCGCCGGGTCCAAGGGGGACGAGGATGCGTCTCCGACGGCGACGGCCACCGAGGGGGCACCTGCAGCGACTGCGGATGCACCCGCCGTGGAAGTTGCTGCCACCGATGCGGATGCTCCCGGCGCGGATGCGGGTGCTGCTGTCGCTGACGCGGTTGCGGCCATCGCCGATGCGGATGCTGCCGTCGCCGATGTGGATGCCGCCGTCGCCAATGCGGATGCCGCGGTCGCCGATGCGGATGCTGCATCCGCTGCGAGCGCGCCGGCCACGAAAGACGCAGCGGCCGAAGCTAAGCCTGATGAGACCGAGAAGGAATAACCGCGATGGCCAAGCTTCAGGTCGAGCTCGTCACGGCTGAGGGTCGCATCCTCAGCGAGGAGGCGGACTTCGTGCTCGCACCTGGCGTCGAGGGCGATCTCGGCGTGCTCCCGAACCACATCCCTCTGCTGACACCGCTCCGGACCGGCGAGGTGATGGTTCGCAACGGCGAGGCGGAACACATCCTGTTCGTCGCCGGAGGGTTCCTCGAGGTGCTCCCGGACAAGGTCACCATCCTTGCCGACGCGGCGGAGCGCGCCGAAGACATCGACGAAGCCCGCGCCGAGGAGTCGCGGAAACGTGCCCAGGAACTGCTCGCGCAGGACATCGGCAACTACGAAGCGTCGCTCGCGCTCGAGCGCGCCGAACTCCGTCTGCGCGTCGCCGACGTTCGGCGCCGCCGACACGGCGGGCATCCGCCCGCCCAGTGACCTCGCCGCCAGGGCTCGACCTCGACGCGCTCGGACAGTACCTCGCACCCCGCGTCGGCGGCCTTGCCGGCGCGCTCCGCGCCGAGGTCATCCCCGGTGGCCGCTCGAACCTCACCTACATTGTCGATGACGGCCAGCGACGGTTCGTCGTGCGTCGCCCCCCGCTCGCGCACGTGCTCCCGACGGCGCACGACATGGCCCGTGAATACCGCGTGCTTCTGGCGCTCCAGGACACCGGTATCCCGGTACCGCGCGTGATCGTGCTGTGCGAGGACGCCTCGATCATCGGCGCCCGCTTCTATGTCATGGAGTGGGTCGACGGCCATGTCGTGCGCGATGCGTTGCCGGCTGAGTTCCCGGACACCAGGGAGACGCGCCGGGAGATGTCCACGGCATTGATCGACACACTCCTGCAACTGCACGCCATCGACCCGGAACCGATCGGACTTGGCGACTTCGGACATCCCGACGGATTCCTCGCTCGCCAGGTGCGGCGCTGGTGGCAGCAGTGGGAAGCGTCGAAGACACGCGACCTGCCGAGCATCGAGGCCTTGCGCCGCCGGCTTGACGAGACGGTGCCGGCGCCGTCGGCTCCGGGCATCGTGCACGGCGACTATCGACTGGACAATGTGATGTACGCGCCCGCCGACCCGTCGCGCATCGTCGCCGTGATCGACTGGGAGATGTGCACCATCGGCGATCCACTCTGTGATGTCGGCCTGCTCTGCGTCTACTGGGCCGACGACGACTCGGAGGCCGCCGCGCGGACGCTGCACGGCCGGGCGATCACCGTCGAGGATGGCTTCGCCAAGCGGGCCGACCTGCTCCGCGACTACGCTGCCGGAACCGAGCGCGACCTCACCTCGCTCGACTGGTACATCGCGCTCGGCGCATACAAGCTCGCGATCATCGCAGAGGGGATCACCGCGCGATTCCTGATGGGCATGACCGTGGGCGAGGGCTTCGAGACGATGGGTGAGATGGTGCCGGCCGTCGTCGAGAGTGGACTGACCGCACTGGAGCGCTTGCGTTCCACCGAAGGAGGCTGAACATGGACTTCGCGGAGACACAGCGGGTGCGTGAGCTCAGTGAGAAGGTCTGGCGCTTCATGGACGAGCGGATCCGGCCGGCGGAGGAGGAGTACTGGGCGGGCTTCTCGGCCGAGACGATCCCGCAGCGCATCTCACCGGTCATGGAGGAGTTGAAGGCCGAGGCGCGCCGGCGCGGCCTCTGGAACCTCTTCCTCCCCGACAAGCGCTTCGGTCCCGGGCTCACCAATCTCGAGTACGGGGCGCTCGCGGAGATCATGGGCTGGAGCCCCATCGCGTCAGAGGTGATGAACTGCTCGGCGCCCGACACCGGGAACATGGAGGTGCTCGCGCAGTTCGGCACCGCCGAACAGCAGCACACATGGCTCGAACCACTCCTGGCCGGTGAGATCCGATCGTGCATCGGCATGACCGAGCCCGGCGTGGCGAGCTCGGACCCGACGCAGCTCGCAACGCGCATCGATCGCGACGGGGATGATTATGTCATCAATGGCCGTAAGTGGTTCACCAGCGGCGCTGCTCATCCCAATGCGAAGGTGATCCTGCTCATCGGGATGACCCATCCCGATGCGGAGCGTCATGCGCGCCACACCATGGTGCTGGTCCCGTTCGGCACACCCGGCGTGACCATTGTCCGGCAGCTCAAGGTCTACGGGTTCGACGACCCGGGCAGCCATTGCGAGGTCCTGCTCGAGAACGTCCGGGTTCCGCAGACCAATCGCATCGGCGATGAGGGCACCGCGTTCATGATCGCTCAGGCCCGGCTCGGCCCTGGACGCCTGCACCACTGCATGCGCCTGATCGGGGCAGCCGAGCATGCGCTCTCCCTGATGTGCGAGCGGGCGAAGTCACGCACGGCATTCGGCAAACGCCTCGCCGAACAGGGTGTCGTACGCGAGCAGATCGCCAAGTCACGGATCGAGATCGAGCAGGCGAGGTTGTTGTGCCAGAAGGCCGCATGGCTCCTCGACACACAGGGCAGCCTGGGCGCGCGCTTCGAGATCTCCGCCATCAAGGTGGTCGCGCCCAACGTGGCCCAGGCGGTGATCGACCGTGCCATTCAGGTCCACGGCGGCGCCGGCGTGTCCCAGGACTTCCCGCTGACGCAGATGTTCGCCTACGCGCGATCCGCCCGGTTCATGGACGGACCGGACGAGGTGCACCTCTCGATCATCGGTCGGGAGGAGATGAAGCGCGAAGAGGGTCGCGCGTAGGTGTCGGGCCGGCGCGAGGAGGTCGGGCCGAGTTTCGCCCAAGGTGCGCTTGGGTCGCCCGATCAGCCCTTGCGGGCGCCCCCGTGAACCTCTTACCTTTGCCTTTTGCCGTTCGCGACCGGATCTTTCGGTCTCGATCTGCACGAGTTGGAGCGAAACGGAGAGAGACCGAGTGAGCGATTGGACCGAGTTCGGGGTTCGCGAGGGCATGTCGATCTCGGCGCGTTCGCCGGTTCGAGAGATTCCGGAGGTGGCTCAGTTCTTTGGGGCGTTTCTTGCAGAGAACGACGCCGCGCTTGCTGAACCGTTTCGCGGTGTCACAACGGATGGATCTGTCGCCGCTCGCGACCGGATTCGAACCGGGATGACGACCGAAGCGATCCGGGAGGCGGCTGCGGGATTTCTGGATTTGCTGGAGACACCGACGCGCTCGCGCTTGAGCTTTCCGTTTGAGTCGAACCAGTGGCGGGCATGGTTCAACCCACACATCAACGTGTATCGGCACGGGGTCATGCTCGAGGAACTGTCGACCCTTCAGCGGAACGCATTCCTCGACTTGCTCCGCGTCACGCTGTCGACTCGTGGCTGTGCGCAGGCTCGCGACATCATGCGCCTCAACGATCTGCTTGCACAGGTGACGGGCCGGGCAGATGATTTCGGCGAATGGCCATATTTCGTGTCCTTCTTTGGCGTGCCTGCTGCGGATGTGCCGTGGGGATTCCAATTCGACGGGCACCATCTGGCCATCAATTGCGTCGTCGTCGGCAACGAAATGGCGATGACGCCGATCTTCATGGGTTCCGAGCCGTGCGAAGGTCGAGCTGGTCGTTTCGCCGGAATTCGAGTGCTCGACATCGAGGCCCGTGTCGGCCTCGACCTGATCCGTTCGCTCGATGCGGATCAGCAACAGGTTGCGATCCAGTACGCCTCGATCATGCCGGATGCGATCCCAGCCCACTTGCGGCACCCGGTCGACAACCTGACGCAGGCCGGCGCCTTCCGCGACAATGCGGTGGTCCCATACTGCGGTATCCGAGCCGACGGCCTCTCGGACGCACAGCGAGCCAGACTGGCGGACGCGATCATGGCCTACGTTGGGTGGGCGAGCGACGGATACGCAACAGTGAAGATGGACGAAGTCGCCAGACACCTCGACGACACCTGGTTCGCCTGGATGGGCGGCACCGGCCCGATCGACCCCTTCTACTACCGGCTGCACAGCCCCGTTGTGCTGATCGAGTTCGAGCACCTTCCGGGAGTGGCGTTCGACAATCCCGAGCCGTCGCGGCACCACATCCACACCATCCTTCGCACGCCGAATGGCGGTGACTACGGTGCCGACCTCTTGGCCGAGCACCACATGCGCTTCGACCACCAGGGACGCAGTCAGGCCTGAATCCGTTGTAGCGGAACTGCAGCACGACGTCTGCAGTGCCTCTAGACCCCGGGACTGCTTGCCATCCCACACAGCCAACCACCCAGTCGCGACCGCTTTGGACAGGATGAGCTGGTACTCGCGCACCTGGCCTATCGGCGTACAGCGAGCGGCGAGGACCAAATGCCCCGGATTGTACGGACGTTCTCCCCTAGTCACGCGGCATGAGCTCGCGCCACGCTAGTGCCCATGAGCAGCCGGACGTCCGAGGGAAACGTCGTGAACGATACGGGCGATATCCGGGCGCAGCAGTCCTCGATAGGACACGGCGCGATACAGCGCCCTTGCGCGTCCCGGGCGCGAGGACCGATTCGCGCGCGGCCGAATTGAACAGTATGGTGAGGCATCCAATGGGAGAAGCGCTCGCATGGGCCGTCGCGATTCTCAGCGCGATCACGGCTGTGGCTGGACTGTTCTGGGCGACTCTCTATCGCGACGCTCCCTTCTGGATCCAACAAGCGAGAGGCATCGACCTCGCGACGCTGCTCCTCGCGGTTCCGATCCTTGTCGTCAGCCTGTTGCTCCTCCACCGAGGATGGCCCCCTGCAGTGTCGGTTGTGATCGGAGTTCTGCTCTATGACATCTACAACTACACGATCTATTCGACCTCAATCGTGATGAATCGCTTGTCTTTCGTGTACATCGCAATCCTGGGGCTGAGCGTCTGGAGCTTGATTTTGCTTGCCCTACCAGTCGCCACGACATCGAGCGTGGTGCTACGAGTCGACGCTTCTGTTGCCCGCGTAGTCGGCGGATTCCTTCTGACAGTCGTCGTGCTCTTTGGCCTTCTGTGGCTGAGCCAAATCGCCAGTGCAACCTTCACCGGTGTCGCACCTACCGACGTGACGCGGTCCGGCCTACCGGCAAATCCGGTCTATGCGCTGGATCTCGCGATCTTCCTTCCACTGGCTGTTATCGCGGCGATAGGGGTGTTGCGGGGAGTGGCGCCGGCTGCCAACTTCGTGGTGCCGATGCTCCTTTGGGTATTCCTCACGTCTGCCGGGGTCGCCGGTGGCTTCCTGTTTGCGGCCCGAGCTGGCGACCAGGTTCGGGTAGCCATCCTGGTGCTGATTGCCGCAATCGGCATTGTCGCGATCGTCCTGGCTGGAGTCGCTTCAGTGGGAGCCACCAAAGCAGTCACCTAGATCTCATGGGCCGCGTCAGCCTATCGGCGCAGCGACGGGCGTGAACCTCGGCCTGCCTGACTTCGCTACCGCTGCCTCCGGCTGGCCTGGTGGCCTCGAGGTGTCGGGCGCTGGTAACTCAGCCTTCGGCGCCGGCGCCCCGCGTCTCAACTCCAGTCAAACGACTGAGCGAGAAGCCCTGTCAATACGTTGCGAGCGTCCAGTGATCGCGGCCATTCCTCTTGGACTCATACATAGCTCGATCGGCGGCGCCGGCGACAGCCTCCACGGTCGCACCGTGCCACGGCGCACACGCCACGCCAATCGATGTTGTGACCGAGCTCGCCCCCCCGTCCGGCAGCTCGAACGGTTCGTTCCTCACCCGGTCGCAAATACGCTCGGCGACAGCGCATGCCACGTCCAGAGAGGCGTTGGGAAGCACCGCGAGGAACTGTTCCTCCCCGATCCGGGCAAGGTCACCATCGCCGCCAACCGCCTCAACGAGCCGGCTCGCGAACTCAAAGAGCGCGACATCTCCAGCGCGGTGCCCGTATTTGCAGTTGAATGCCTTGAAGTGATCAATGTCGATGACTAGCACTCCGCACGACCGGTCCGGTGAGGTACCGAGCGCTTCCTCCAAAGCGCGGAACACTTCGAACCGGTTCAGAAGAAGTTGGGAGGTGCAGGTTCGCGCATGGTCCCCTTGCGGTTAGCGCAGCACTACCAGGAATGGTTGCAATCGACTGCCGGTCTCGAACACTGTTCGTTCGAAGTCGAGGCCGATCCCTCAGTCACGTGGGTGATCCTTATCGCGGAGCGTCCGGCCCCTGGCTTGGCCCATGGGGTTGGGCGCCACGTCTTCGGTCGATCTGGACTCCACGGGCTTCTCGAAGAGCCAAAAGGTCATGTCGTCCCAGCCTTGATCAGGCCCGCGAAATGTGCGCTCGATAAGCCGCAGACCCGGGAAATGCTGTTGCAGGATCGCGCCATAATCGCGCTTGAACAGCGCTCCCTCTTGTCCACGGTATGGAACCTCTGCGACCGTTTCTGCGAAATACTCGCCGCACAGAACCCAGCGCCGGGAACAGCGAACCATTTCGGCCATGACTGCCGGGAGAGAGCTGTCCGGTTGGTGGATAAGAACGCCCATCGTGAACACGAGATCAAACCACGAAGATCGAAACGGCAGCTCCTTGGCCGTCCCGTGAACTCCGTTCACTTCGGGAAGATCCTCGTGCAGGCGACGCAGCGCACTGGCATTGACCTCCACGCCGAAGACATTGCGTGGCCGCACATGTCGGGCTATCCACTGCAAGTTGCCTCCACAGTTGCAGCCGATTTCAAGTACCCGCGCGCAGGCGTGCTGCGCCAGTAGCTCGTCCCAGAAGCTCTTCCGCGCAGCGTAGGCACCGAGATTCCGCTCCGTGTATTCGTCGCCGAACGATCCCTCCCAGAGCTGCTCCAGCCGGACCGTTTCTGCCTGCGGCTCAGTCATTGGCGATAACTCCTCAGTCAAACTCGTCCCAACCGCCAGATTAACGTATCGGCGACGGCTCGCCAAGACGGTCGGCATCCTCTTTAGCAGACTGAGCGGCTGATCAACACGCTTGGATCACCATCGCGGCCGCCTCGCTTACTGGCATGGGCACTCTGACCCTCGCATTCTTCACTTGGCGTCGCGCCAGGACGCAAGTCATACTTCCTTCTTGCACTGCGCCTCATCCTCACCGCTGCGGACGTCCTGACGCGTTTGGAACCATCAGCGGCAGGATGCCTTCGTCGAACTGAATCTCTAGGATGCGCCGGACCGCATGTCCCCGTCCGCCCGGAGGTACCCACATGGCTCCACAGGACCTGGAACAGCAACGTGTCAGGGACCACTACGACGCCGTTGCGAGGCGATACGGCGAACAGTATCGCCCCAGCGCTGGAGGCGCATACCCCGCCAACTCTATCCGGTTGCAAATCCTCCTCTCCCGGTTAGTTGAATCGCGGTGCAAGCGGGTCTACGAGGTTGGAGTGGGCGAGGGAACGCCACTATTGGAATTTGCTAGGGCGGGTCTGGAGGTTGCGGGGTGTGACCTCTCACCTGAGATGGTCGCGCTGGCACAGGAAAACCTCCGGCGCGCGGGACTCGCGCCCGAGCTAGTCCAGGTGGCGGACATTGAGGATTCCGCAACTTTCGCCAACCAGCTCAGCGGCGGTTCTTTTGATGCTGTGGTTGCCGTTGGTGTGCTCCCGCACGTCGCGGACGACAAGGTCTTCCTGCGCAGCATTGCCTCCCTTCTTACGCCAGGTGGCCGATGCTTCATCGAGTTTCGGAATGCATTCTTTTCTCTATTCACATTCAACCGGCTGACGAAGGAATTTGTTCTTGACGACCTGCTGGCAGGTGTTTCTGACGATGTTCGGGAAGCGGTCACCGAAGACCTGGATCGCCGACTTGCACTTGAGTTCCCCGCTGTTCGGTCAAGACCCGATGGGGGACCTTCGTATGATGAGATCCGCGCCAAGTTCCACAATCCCCTCAAGCTCCTGGAGGAATTCGAAGCAGCGGGGTTCCGCGATCCAGTGATCCACTGGTACCACTACCACCCTGCGCCTCCGATGTTAGAGACGACGATTGGTGCTGCATTTAGACGCGAGGCGTTAGCGCTTGAAGGACAGCAGAGCCACTGGCGGGGGTTCTTTCTGTGCTCTGCCGGGGTCGTCGAGGCTCGGCTCCCTTGACCTATCGGGACGATCTCGCATCCGAGATCGCCGAGTACTTCGACCGATTGTGGCCCCTGATGCGGAGCATCACAGGCAAGGGGGTTCGTGAAACGCATGACATACTCGGTGAGCTTGTGCCGCTGGAGCGACATGAGATCTCATCGGGCACGAAGGTCCTGGACTGGACGGTGCCCGCCGAATGGGTTGTCCGAGAAGCGTACGTGGTTGAGCCATCTGGGCGGCGACTCCTTGACATCGCTGACAACACGCTAAACGTGGTCAACTACTCCATTTCCTTCCGCGGCACGCTGTCACGCGCTGAACTCGACAAGCACCTTCATAGTCTCCCCGATCAGCCAGATGCGATTCCGTACCTGACCAGCTACTACAACCCATATTGGGGTTTCTGCCTACCTCATAGATTGCGCCAGAGCTTGCCCGAAGGCGACTACAAGGTGGTCGTTGATACGGATCATATTCAGGGCTCTCTCACCATCAGTGACTCCGTTCTGCCCGGCGACCAGCCCGACGAAGTCCTGTTGTCAACGTATACCTGCCATCCGTCGATGGCGAACAACGAACTGTCCGGGCCGCTGGTCACCGCGTTTCTTTACAAGCGGCTCGCGGCTTGGCCCAGACGGCGGCTTACATATCGGTTTGTTTTCCTGCCGGAAACGATCGGGAGTATCACCTACCTGTCCATGCACGGCGCAGAATTTCGTGAGCGCCTCCGTGCCGGGTATGTCCTGACATGTATCGGCAATGATCAGCCCTTCACGTTGAAGCGATCACGGCGCGGTGACACGGTTGCCGACAGGGCAGCTGAGTACATTCTTGGCCAGCGCGAAGGCACGCGCTTCGTCGACTTCTTCCCCGACGGAGGTAGCGACGAGCGTCAATATTGCTCACCTGGATTCAATCTTCCGGTAGCGTCCATCATGCGCTCGATGTATGCGACCTACCCCGAATATCACACATCCCTCGACAACAAGGCATTCGTCGACTTCGATGCTATGGCCGATGCAGTCTTGACTTGTGAAGAAGTCATGAGAACAATCGAGCAGACTGCGTCCTATCGAAATCTGCTGCCATTTGGTGAGCCGCAGTTAGGGCGCCGCGGCCTCTACCTGGGGCTCGGAGCTCAGAAGGCCAAGTCAGACCTCCAGTCCGCAGTGATGTGGACGCTGAGTTACTCCGATGGTGCCAACGATCTGCTGGAGATCGCGCGACGAAGCGGGATTAGCGTTGCGAGGCTCGCCGACGCCGCCGCCCGACTTGTCAGGGCGGGCCTAATCGAGGGGTGCGAGGTCTGACCGAGCGCTATGTGGAGGCAACTTGCACTGGATAGCCTGACATGTGCAGCCACGGGGCGCCGGCACCGCAGACCGCCACCTCGCAGCAACTCCGGCTCGACCTACATTTGCGCATTGACGGGCATCACGTCCTGCACTGGGGCCACGGCGGCGATACCAACCTTGAGAACCTGGTGCTCCTGTGCCACCGGTATCACAGGTCGGTGCATGATGGGCGTCGCAGCTGGTCGTCGATGATGACCGGGCGATCCTGGCGATGCCGGCTCGCACCGCTACCAGTCGCGGACGCGCGCGGATCGCGCGCCTCGATAGCAGGGCCTTGACGACGCGTCTCGACTCGATCATCGGTCGGGAGGAGATGACGCGCGAAGAGGGTCGCGCGTAGTCAGTATCCCGTCGCGCCGTCGATCCGCTCGCGAAGCAGATCGGCGTGGCCGTTGTGACGCGAGTATTCCTCGATCATGTGGGTGAGGATCCAGCGCATCGAAACCTCCGTTCCGGTGCGGTGATGACCGGTCGCGTCGAGCGCGCGGCGGGAGATGATCTCGTCGGCGCGGCCGCACTCCTCATGCCAGCTCGCGAAGGCCTCGTCGACATCGGCTGTCGCGACGTTGTCGAACTCGCCGTCGGGGTCGGCGTCCGTCGAGTAGCGGTAATCGATGTCCTCTCCGGCGAGCGTGCGCCGGAACCAGCCACGTTCCACGTCGGCCATATGGCGCACGAGGCCGAGCAGCGACAGCGATGCCGGCTCGACCGACCGGATGCGCAGCTGATCCGGCTGGAGGCCAGCGCATTTCCGCTCCAGCGTGCTGCGCTGCCAGTCGAGAAAGGCGAGCAGCGTCGACCGCTCATCGCCGTTGCGGGGGATTTCCTCGTACTCCATCTCGAACGAACTCAGGCGATGGTCACCTTGTTGCTCAGATACACGTCCTGAATCGCGTTGAGCAGATGGACGCCGTCGCGCATCGGTCGCTGGAACGCCTTCCGGCCACTGATGAGCCCCGTCCCACCCGCGCGCTTGTTGATGACCGCGGTCCGCACTGCCGCCGCAAGGTCACCCGCGCCGATCGACTCGCCGCCCGAGTTGATCAGCCCCACTCGCCCCGAGTAGCAGTTGAGCACCTGGTACCGGCAGAGGTCGACCGGATGGTCGGAGGTGAGCTTGGTGTAGACAGCCTCGGCGGTCTTGCCGAAGTTGAGCGCTGTGTACCCACCGTTGTTGGTCGGCAGCTTCTGCTTGATGATGTCGGCTTCGATCGTCACACCCAGGTGGTTGGCCTGGCCGGTCAGATCCGCGGCGACCGAGTAGTCGACGCCGTCCTTCTTGAAGCCGGCGTTGCGCAGGTAGCACCAGAGGACCGTCGCCATCCCGAGCTCATGCGCTTGCGCGAATGCGACGGCGACCTCCTGGAGCTGGCGGTCCGCCTCATCCGAGCCGAAATAGATCGTCGCGCCGACCGCAACCGCGCCGAGGTTCCAGGCCTCTTTGACGGTGCCGAACATGATCTGATCGAACTTGTTCGGGTACGTGAGCAGCTCGTTGTGGTTCAGCTTGACGATGAAGGGAATCCGGTGCGCCCAGTGTCTCGACACCGCGGCGAGCACACCGAAGGTCGACGCCACCCCGTTGCAGCCGCCTTCCACGGCCAGCTCGACGATCTTGCCCGGATCGAAATACTCCGGGTTCGGCGCGAACGAGGCTCCGGCGGAGTGCTCGATGCCCTGGTCGACGGGGAGGATCGATACGTACCCGGTGCCGGCGAGCCGGCCGTGCCCGTAGAGCGACGACAGGTTGCGGAGGACCCGGTTCGAGCGGTCGGTGCCGGCCCAGACGCGATCGACGAAGTCCGGCCCGGGCAGATGGAGGGCCGACTTGGGCACGGTCTCGCAGCGATGCTCGAGGAGTGATGCGGCGTCGTCGCCGAGGAGCTGTTCGACCGTCTCGCTGCCGGGGAGTGTTGCGGTTGCCATGGTGTCTCCGATGTGTGTCGGCCATCCCTTCGGGATGCCACTCTCTAATCTACCCGGTTCGCAGCCGCCGTCGAGTACGGTAGGCGGCGATGGAACTCCTGCGAATCCGCGGCGGGCGCCGGCTCGAAGGGGCTGTCGCGATCTCCGGGAGCAAGAATGCGTCGCTGCCGGTCATGGCGGCGGCATTGCTCACCGACCAGGAGGTGGAGCTCGGCAACGTTCCGGACATCGAGGACATCTCGACCATGGCGCGGATGCTGGAGCACGTCGGGGTCACCGTCGAGCACCCGGACACCAATACATGGCGCCTGCACGCGGCGTCGCTGTCGACCACCGAGGTCGACCCCAACCTGAGCAGGAGGATGCGCGGGTCGTTTCTTCTCCTCGGTGCCCTGGTCGCTCGAGCCGGCGAAGCAAGCATCGCCAAGCCGGGCGGCGATGACATCGGCATGCGCCGGGTGGAGCAGCACCTCGAGGGCCTCCGCCTCATGGGCGCGGAGGTCGAGGAGCGTGAGGGCGGCTACGTCGCCCGCGCGCGGCGGCTCCACGGTGCGCGGATCGCTCTCGACATGCCCACGGTCACGGGCACCGAGAACCTGATGATGGCGGCGGTGCTCGCCGAGGGCATCACCGTGATCAGCAACGCCGCGCGCGAGCCGCACGTCTACGACCTGGCGCGATGCCTCATCGGCATGGGCGCGCACATCACCGGCGTCGGCACCGAGCTGATCGTCATCGAGGGCAGCGGCGGACTGCTGCACGGGACGACCCACAACATCACGGCCGACTACATCGAAGCGGGCACCTACATGATCGCCGCCGCGGCCACGTATGGTGACGTCGTCGTCGAGCACATGCGCCCCAGCGACCTGCGCTGGCTGTTCAGCAAGCTGCGCTCGGCGGGGTGCGACATCGTCGAAGGTGCGCACCACGCTCGCGTGTCCTGCTCGCACCTCCGCGGCGTCGACATGACGACCTGGCCGCACCCGGGGTTTGCCACCGACATGCAGCCGCAGTTCTGCGCGCTGATGACCCAGGCGACGGGCCCGAGTGTCATCAGTGAAGCGTTGTACGAGAACCGTTTTCGCCACGTCGCCGCGCTGCAGCAGATGGGTGCGAACATCGCCATCGACGGTCGCAGCGCGGTCATCAACGGGCCGGCCAGGCTGCACGGCACGAGGCTCAGCATCCCCGATATCCGCAGCGGCGCGGCGCTGGTCATCGCCGGCCTGTGCGCCGAAGGCACGACCGAGCTCGACAAGGTGTTCCACCTCGAGCGCGGCTACGACGACCTCGAGGCCAAGCTTGCGGGGTTGGGCGCTGACATCGAGCGTCTCACCACCGATGAGCCGGGCAGCGAGGTGCGCGATCTCACCGGCGTGGTCGGCGACTGAGGCAACCGGGTACCAGTGCTGGGCAAGAAGGTCGGCATCGACCTCGGCACCACGACGACGAGGATCATCGTCAAGGGTGAGGGCATGATCGCCACCGAACCGACGGCGGTGGCGATACGCGACGGCGGGATGCAGGCAGCGGTCTTCGGCGAGTCGGCCTTCGAGACCGCAGCGAGCGACCCGGAGTTCCGGCTGCGCAGGCCGATCGCCGGTGGCGAGATCGCCGACGCCGCGTCGGCGCGATGGCTCGTCAACCACGCGATGATCCGCGCCGCCGGACGCCAGCGGATCTTCAAACCCGACGTCGTGATCGCGGTGATGTCGGCCCTGCCCGGTGGGCAGCGGCGCTCGCTCCTCGAGGCGGCTGCGCTCGCCGGCGCCCGCACCGCCTATCTGCTCGACGCACCGCTCGCAGCGGCCATGGGCGCGGGAGTCCGCTTGAGCGGCCCGAACGGCCACCTCGTGATCGACATCGGCGCCGGCAAGACCGACATCGCCACCCTCGCGCTCGAGGGGACGGTGAGCGGGCGCTGCCTCAGCGGTCACGGCGGCCTCCGTCTCCACGCGTGCGTCGCCGACCACGTCCGGCGGGTGCACGGCGTCACGCTCGATCCGGCAACCATCGAGGAGGTGGTCGCCTCGCTTGCCCGGGTTGGACCACACGAGGAACGCCGGCTGGAGGTCATGGGACGCGGTGAGGCCGGCGAGGAGAGCCTGACCATCACGTCGACCGAGCTCAACGGCTGCCTCGATGCGCACGTCCGTCCGATCCTCGCCGCGCTCGAAGCCGTCCTCGCCGACACCCCGGGACGCCTGCTCCCCGACATCCAGCGCGAGGGCATCCTGCTCTGCGGCGGGGGAGCGCGCCTCGAAGGGCTCGATGGGGCGATCGCCACCGCGTCTGGCATTGAGGTCCATCGCGACAGCCAGCCGCAGCTCTGCGCCGTTCGGGGGACGGGTTACGCCCTCGACAACCTCGACGTGCTCAAGCGCGCGCTGATGTACATCCGGTAGCCGCGAGGCTCAGAGAGTCGCCTCGATCCCTGCGAGGACGTCCTCGACCCGGATCTGGTCCATGGTCGCCTCGTTCTCGATACCGTCGTCGAATTCCGGGGCCGCGAGCGCCTGAACCACGCGGTGAGCCGGGCCGTAGGCGCCGCCGCGGGCTCCGTCGGTCGGTCCGAAGAGGCCGACGGTGGGGGTGCCCATCGCTGCCGCGAGCTGGAGGAGCGGCGTGTCACTGCCGACGAGGAGGTCGCACCGGGCGATCACCCCAGCCAGGGTCGCCAGGTCGATCTCACCGACGAGGTCGGTCGCGGCCGCTCTGAGGTCCATCTTGGTGTGCTCGGCGGCGTAGCGATCGTGCGCCGATCCCACCAGGAGGATCCCGGCGCCGTGACGCTGGGCGAGCTGGTTGGCGAGATGCGCCCAGCGCTCGGGATCCCAAGCGGTCGCCGCGGCAGGCGCCATCGAGCTCTCGGCGTAGCCGGCACCGGGCGCGATCGCCACCAGCAGGCGGCCGTCGCCGAGTCCCGTCCCGTGGAGCACCTGCTCGGCCCGGCGCCGGGCTTCGGGACCGGGCTCGAACACCGGGCTGTGGAGCTGCTGATGCACCCCCGCAACCTCGGCGAGGCGAAGCCAGGTTTCAGCCTGGTTCTCGCCGCGTCTGGGCTTGACGCGACCGGTGAGCAGCAGTCCGATGCCGCCACCCACCCCGCTGCGCTGGGGAATACCGGCGAAGTACGCGGCGGTCGCGGGTGCAGCGCCGGAGGTGCACAGGAAGACAGCGTCGAGGCGCAGCCCGCGCAGGGTCGCCCAGAGGCGGAGCCCTCCCGTTCGCCTGCCCCGGAGCCCGGCGAGCGGGAAGACCTTGTCGACGGGCGGGATGCCGTCGGCGACGTCGACGGCGGTCGATGGGCAGATGAGCGCGATCCGCGCGGTCGGGTACCCGGCGCGCAGGGTGCGCAGGAGGGGCGTCGCCTGCAGGGTCTCGGCCATCCCGCCGTTCACGACCACCGCGATATCCACGCGCAGACGGTATAGCGTGTGACACTCCGCGCGCGGGTTTGCGCGTGCGACGCGCGATCGGGGTCGCGGTGCAACCATATGAGCGGATGAGTCAATCGCTCGCCGGCCGCGATCTCCTGAGCATCGCGGACCTCAGCACCGACGAGATCATCACCGTCCTCGACCTCGCCGACGCGGCAAAGTCGGGCCGCGATCTCGGCAGCCCGCTCGCGGGCCGATCGCTGGCGCTCATCTTCCAGCGGCCGAGCAACCGCACCCGGGTGTCCTTCGAAGTGGCGATCCACCGACTCGGCGGTCATCCGATCGCGCTTTTCAACCCCGAGGTACAGCTCGGCGAGCGCGAGTCGGCCGCGGACATCAGCAGGATCCTCGACCGTTACGCGGACGGGATCGTCGCCCGGCTCGTCTCGCACCGCGATCTCGTGACCATCGCCGGCGCCGCACGCTCACCGGTGATCAATGCGCTGACCGATTCCGAGCATCCCTGCCAGGTGCTCGCGGACTGCATGACCGTTCGGTCGGTCACCGGCCGGCTCGCCGGCGCCACCGTCGCCTACATCGGCGACGGCAACAACGTGTGCACGTCGTGGATCTACGCGGCGGCTCTCCTCGGGGTGCACCTCCGGGTCATCTGTCCGCGCGGCTACGAGCCCGCTCAGGCGGTTGTCGACAGGGCGGCGGCCCTCCGAGCGCCCGGCACCGGTTTCGAGGTCACCCACGAGGCAGCCCCGGCGCTGCGCGATGCCGAAATCATCTACACCGACGTTTGGACCAGCATGGGCCAGGAGACCGAGCAGCAGCGCCGTCGCGAGGACTTCGCGTTCCTCCAAGTGAACGATGGCCTGGTCGCGCTCGCGCCGCCCGGGGTCCGGGTGATGCACTGCCTCCCCGCGCACCGCGGTGAGGAGATCACCGACGCGGTGATCGACGGGCCCAACTCGGTGGTGTTCGACCAGGCGGAGAACCGGCTCTGGGTCCAGCAGGCGCTGCTCGCCCTGATCTACTCGGACCCCGGCCGCGGGGTCGCCGCGTGACCGATGTGCTGCGCAACGCGCACTTCTTTCTCCAGAGTCTCAGCTGGCGCGATGGTCTCGACGTGATCGTGGTCGCGTTCCTTCTGTATCAGCTCCTCAAGCTGATCCGGGGCACCCAGGCGGTGCAGCTCCTGCTCGGCCTCGCGGTCATCTTCGCGGTTGGCGGGGCGGCGCAACTGCTCCACCTCCGCCTCCTCGAGTTCATCTTCAACAACGGGACCCAGGCGATCGTGATCGCGGCGATCGTCCTGTTCCAGCCGGAGCTGCGTCGCGCACTCGATCAGGTCGGCAGGCTCGGCACGGTTCGCGCCGTGCTCGGGCGCCATCCCGAGCTGGCGTATGCGCGCACCGTCGACGAGGTGCTGCGCGCCGCGGGCTCGCTTGCGGAGCACAAGGTCGGCGCGCTCATCGTGTTCGAGCGCGAGACCGGGCTCGAGAACCTCGCCGCCACCGGCGTGCACGTCAACGGCGATGTCACCGGCGAGATGCTGGCAACGATCTTCATCCCGGGCTCGCCCCTCCATGACGGTGCGGTGATCATCCGCGAGACCCGGATCGTCGCGGCCGGCTGCGTGCTGCCGCTCGCGGAGACGCTCCCCGGTGTCGGTCGGATGGGGACGCGGCATCGTGCAGCGCTGGGACTGACGATGCAGAGCGACGCGGTGGTGTTGATCGTCAGCGAGGAAACCGGCCTGATCAGCATCGCTCACGACGGCAAGATCTACCGGGGCCTCGACCAGGCCAAGCTCCACGAGATGCTGGTCACCCTGCTGGCCACCGAGGGTGTATCGGGTCGTGCCGCGATGCTGCGTCCGCTCGCGCGGGTGGGCACGCTGCGCACCCTGGGGCGTCGCTCGCACCCGTGAGATTCCCGGGCTTCATCCGGCGGAACTGGAAGCTCAAGGTGGGATGTTTCTTCATCGCGTTCGTTACGTGGGTCGGCGTCGTGTACGCGGGCAATCCCCCGACCACCAGGGTCGTCTCGCTGTCGGTCCCGCAGAGCTCAGCGAACATTCCCGCCCCGTACGTGCTCGTGCACCAGGTCAACAACATCCTGGTTCGCGTCGGCGGCGATCAGAGCACGCTCGATGCCCTCAACGCATCGGACCTGACCGTGACGGTGGACTGGGCGGCGGTGAATCGCGCGGGGACGTACGTCATCCCGATGTCGATCACGAGCAGCGAACCCAACGTCGAACTCATCAGCCCGCCGACGTCGGTGCAGGTGGATCTGGACACCTTCATCTCCAAGTCCGTGCAGGTGACGATCGTGATCACCAACCCACCGCCGGTCGGCTACGAGCGCGGCACCGAGCAGGCCACGCCGTCAACCGTCGTGGTGAACGGTCCGCAGCGCGAGCTCGTCGGCATCGAGGCGCGCGTGACGGTCAATCTGAACACGCAAAAAGCGAATTACCTGGCAAGCCTCCCAGTCCTCGTCTATTCGAAGGGAGTGCGCCTCAACAACGTGGGTGTCAACCCCTCATACGTCAGCGTCAGCATCGCGATCACGGAGGACGTCACGACCCGCATCGTGGCGGTGATTCCGCTTACCACGGGAAGCCCATCGCCCGGTCACTATCTGACCGGGATCGTCTATACCCCCCTCACCATCGTCGCGACCGGGTCGCGGGACCTGCTCAACACACTCGACTCGGTGTCGACGGCGCCGATACCGCTGAACGGCATATTCGGCTTCTACACGGTCACCGTGGCGATCGTGGCGCCGCCCGGCGTGACCCTGTCGCAACCCAAGGTGACGGTGACGATCGAGATGGCGAGCATCCCCACGCCGCCGCCCACCCCC
>CABDZJ010000085.1_pt1 | contig 28864 bp, 29 predicted proteins | sample 3132161 | NCBI WGS metagenome assembly CABDZJ01 (sample SAMEA5534340, study PRJEB31848) | metagenome | biome: tundra; feature: field; material: soil | place: USA | collected 2013-05 | depth 0.45 m | reverse complement strand
CCCGTGGTGGGTCATGAGCGCTGCCAGTGCGGCCACCACGGTCTTGCCGCTGCCGACATCACCCTGGAGCAGCCGGTTCATCGGTCCGGGCGCCGCAAGGTCGGTGAGGATCTCGTGACCGGCGACGCGCTGGCCGTCGGTGAGCTTGAACGGCAGCGTCGCAACGAACCGGCGCGCAAGGTCGATGTCGTAGGCGACGATCACCCCAGGTCCGCTCAAGCGCCGGCGGCGTGCGCGCTCGGCCGCCACCTGCAGCAGGAAGAGTTCCTCGAAAGCGATGCGCTCGCGAGCGCGGGCAGCCGTCGCCAGGTCGCCAGGCACGTGCACCTGGTAGATCGCCTCCGCAATCGGCATCAGTCCTTCGGCCTCGCGGACCGATGGCGGCAGGCGGTCCGGGAGCTGGGTCGCAAACCCGAGCAGCGGCTCGATGCGCGTGCGCAGGAAACGTGACGTGATGCCCTGGGTCTCGGGATACACCGGCGCGAGCGTGCCGACGTGATGCTGGTCGCGCCCCGCGCGTTCGAAGGTGGGACTGCGGAAGGTCATTCCAGTGCGCGTCGACTCGACCTTGCCGCTGACCATGAGCTCCATCCCGGGTTGAAGCTGGCGGACGAGAAATGGTTGGTTGAACCACACTGCGTTGGCCACACCGCCGTCGTCCTCGAGCGTCGCCTCGACGAGCATCATCTTCTTGTACGGGCTTCGCCGCGAGCTGATGTTGCGGATGCGTACATGCGAGGTCTGCACGATTCCCGGTTGCAGCGCCCGCAGCGGCACGGTCTGGCGCGTGTCCTCATAGCGGCGCGGGAGGTGAAAGAGCAGATCCCGCACGGTGGTGAGCCCCAGCTTCTCGAGTCGCTGCGCCTGTCGCGGACCAATACCCGTGATCCGGTGCAGCGGCAGGTCAAGGTCGAGCGGCACATGGGCCGGGGTCACGATTGAGACGAGTTGCGACGTCACAGCTGCTCCATCGTGGCAGGCCAGCCCGGTTAGTCCGCGCCCAGGCAGGCGACTCCCAGACCACCGGGGCCGCTGTACGCGCCGACAACAGGGCCGATCCGCCCCCGGATTGCGTTGACGTTCAACACCACGGTGCTCAGACGAGCCTCCAGGTCGAGCAGTGACTCGGTCGTGGCCGCGTGAAACTCTGCGAGCCCGCGCAGGGGCGCGCACCCACGGACGCCCTCCACGATCATCTCGACACCCTTCGACCAGCTCCGCGGGCGGGCGACCGGGTGGACCTCGCCGTCGCGAATGGCGATGAGCGGTTTGACGTTGAGCAGGCTGCCCACAAAGGCCTGGGCGCGGCCGATCCGCCCGCCGCGGTGCAGGTAGGTCAGGCTGTCGAGGAGCACAAGAATCGTGACCTTGCTCCGCCGCCGGGTGGCCTTGTCGGCAACCACAGCGGCGCTGTCGCCCGCCTTGATGTCGTCGAGCGCCGCGCGCACCAGCAGTTGGAGGCCGCCGCTCACGCTCTCGGTGTCGACGAGGTGAATGCGCGCGGGATCGAAGTCCTTCGCCGCCAGCGTCGCCGATTGCAGGGTGCCGCTCAGCTTCGAGGAGATGTGCAATCCGACGACGAGGTCGTCCGGGTTCGCCAGCAGCGTCTGGTAGAGCGTTGCGAACGCGTCGGGGGACGGCTGCGATGTCGTCGGGTGCACGCCCGCGTGCTCGAGCTTCGCGTAGAACTGATCGGGGTCGATATCGATGCCGTCGCGGTACTGCTCATCGCCGAACCGCACGATCAGCGGGACGATATGCACGCCCAGCGCCTGCGCGTCCGAGGGGGGGATATCGGATGTGCTGTCGGTGACGAGGTGGATCACCCTATTCGAGCGAGAGCACGTACGGGTAGTGCTCTTGTCCCCCCGCCTGCAGCTCGAACTCGGTCTCGGGGTGCGCGGTTCGCAGGCTGCCGACCAGTGCCGCCGCCTCTTGCTCATCGATCTCGTGACCGGAATACACGGTGACCAGTTCCGGCTGCGCATCCTGCGATTGGAGCACCGCCTCGATGACGCCGAGATAATCGCTGCCGACCTGGGTGATCACGTCATCAACCACCGCGATGACGTCGCCGAGCTTGATGTCATGGCCGTTGACACTGGTGTCGCGGACGGCGTGGGTCACCTCCACCGCGCGCACCGTCGCGATCGCGGCGAGCATTCGCTCGACGTTCTCCTCGATGCTTGCCGTGGCGTCGAACGCGAGCAGTGCGCTGATGCCCTGCGGGAGGTTGCGTGTGGGCACCACGCGGACCTCGCATCCGTCAGCGAGCGGATCAACCTGCTCCGCGGTGAGGATGACGTTGCCGTTGTTGGGCAGAAGGATCACGCGCTCCGCGTTGACCGCACGCACGCCGTTGAGCAGATCCTCGATCGACGGGTTCATGGTCTGGCCGCCGCTGACCACGATGTCGGCGCCGAGGCTCCCCATGATTTCGCGAAAACCCTCGCCGGGAGCGACGCTGGCGACGCCGATGGCTTTCGGGGGAGCCTGCGGACGCTCCTGCACCGCGGTCCCAATCGTCTCCGCCTCGTTCGCCTCGGCGCGCGCGAGCACGTCGTGGTGCTGTGCGGACATGTCCTCGACCTTGAGCTTGCTCATCCGCCCCCGCGATGAGGCCGCGGCAATGAGCTCCGCCGGGTCGCCGGTGTGAATGTGCACACGCACGAGCTCAGGATCGCCGACCACGAGCGCCGACTCGCCGAGCGCGGAGAGCTCGCTGCGGATCGCCTCGACATCGAGCCCGGGACCGTTGATCAGGAATTCTGTGCAGTACCCCCAGCCCTGCTCGCGCGGGGCGATGGCCGCTGCTCCGCGCCGCGCGACCGGCGAGCCCGTCGCCTCCATGTCACCGGGATTCGGCGGGAGTCGTAGCGCGGGCTCGCCGGACCGCCGGAGCAGCGCCGGCACCGGCGCAGCCGCATGGGCGTCGCCCACCGCCCGGGCAAACCCCTCGAGGATCACCGCCAGCCCGAAGCCCCCGGCATCGACGACGTTGGCATCTCGGAGCACCTGGAGTTGATCGGTCGTCCGCTCGACGGCCGCGTGGGCTTCGGTGACAACGCGATCCAGCACCACCCGGATGTCGTCAGTGGATGCGGCAGATGCGGCGCCGGCCGAGGCCGCGTCCCGGACGACCGTGAGGATGGTGCCCTCGGTGGGCTTCATCACCGCGCGGTATGCGACCGCCGAAGCCTCGGTGAGCGCCAGCGCGACACCGCCCGCATCGAGATGGGCACGCTGCGCGGACCCCTGGGCGAAGCCCCGGAGGATCTGCGAGAGGATGACGCCGCTGTTCCCGCGGGCTCCCATGAGCGAGCCGTGCGCGGCCGCGGCGAGCACCGAGTCCGCCCCATCGGGCGTGGGGGCGTGACGAGCCTCCTCCACCGCCGAGCGCAGGGTCAGGTACATGTTCGAGCCGGTGTCGCCGTCGGGCACCGGGAAGACGTTGAGGTCATTGATCTCCTGCTGGTTCGCCTCCAGCCAGGAGAGCGCGGCCGTCAGCCCTGCGAGCACCTGCTCGCCACCGATCTCGCGCAGCGGTTCGCGGAGCACGGACAGCTCCGGCGCTGGTTTAGTGGCGGACACCGTCGTTCTCCGCGTGGATGCCCTGGACGTTGACGTTCACCGCAACCACCGGCAGCCCCAGGGTCTTCTCGACCGAGTAACTGACCGCGCTCATGAGGTTGTGGGCCACCTCGCTGATCCTGGTTCCGTACTCGACGATGACGTACAGCTCGATCACCAAACCGTCGGGGGTGACCTGGATCTCGACGCCTCGGTGCACGTTCTCGCGGTTCAGCCGCTCGGCAATCCCATCTCGAAGGCCACGCGCAGCCATCCCGACGATGCCGTAGCACTCGTTGGCCGCATGGCCGACGATCGATGCCACCACCCGGGGCGAGACCTCGATCCTGCCCAGGGATGCGGTGCGTGACAGTGCGTCGGACGCCCGGACCTTGCCTTTCACCTATCTCCGTAAGCCCGGTGGGGGCCTGTGGTATCCTCGGCGACCGGCCACCGGTTCATTTCCGGAGGCCGCCGGGCGCCGCCGCCGTGGCTGCGGCCGAATTCTAGTACGCCAGAGCGGGCGCGTCTCAGATAGGCGTTCCCACCCACGAGAGACATGATGTCCCAGCGCTGCGATATCTGCGGGAAGGGCCCGATGGCCGGGAACAACGTGAGCCACTCCAAGGTGCACACCAAGCGTCGATTCCTGCCCAACCTGCACGTCGCCCACCTCATGGTCAAGGGGAAGGACGTCAAGGCCAAGGTCTGCACCCGTTGCCTGCGGACCCAGGCGAAGGCCGCGCGAAGCTAGCTTTCGACTGCGCATCCCGAGTACGATCGCTCCAGAGAGCGGCGGTTGGAGGATCGGATGACGAGAGCCCGTGGGCTCCTGCTGGGCGGAGCGTGTTTCGCGACGCTCATTGGCGCGAACGGCGGGGCGCTGGCGCCTGTGGTCACGAGGGCGGCGACTGTTCCTGCGCGGGCGGCGGTTCGTCCGGCGACGAGCAGGCCTGTCGCAGCGGCGGCCTCTTTCACGACCGCGATGATCTCCAAGGCCAGGCCGGTGTCGAGCCGGCCCTGGCGCCTTGCCCATGTGGGACGGAGCAGTGCCCCGACCGACGTGTCGGCGACGGTCACGAGCGTTGTTCCAGCTGCTGGGCCTTCTGGGGTGGGGACGTCGATCACCATCAATGGGACGGGATTCACGGACGCAAGCGATGTCGTCATTGGCGGGACGGTCATTACGGCCAACCCCTGTCCGTCGCCCGGTGGCTGCTTCACATTCGTGAGCGACACGGTGATCACCGCAACCACACCTCCTGATGTCGCAGGCAGTTCTGACGTCACCGTCGACAATCTGAACTTCCCCGGCACGCTGAATCCCCCGAGCGACTACTACACATTCCTTGACCAGCCCACGGTCACCAACGTCGCCAGCCCCCAGAGCGAAGGGGCGACGGGGATCACGGTGACTGGCACCAACTTCTCCATTCCGGGGCCGCCGACCACTTCTGCGGTGACGGAGGTGGACCTGGTGCCGACATTCACCGGGCCGACCGTGGCGCTGGCGACTCCGTGCTCGAGCTCCGGTCAGCCCGATTGCTTTGATTTCACCAACGACACGCACATGCCGATCGACCTCCCCGCGACGAACATCGCGCCCGGCCAGTACGACACGGTGGTGGTGACGCCCGGAGGTACATCGACGACGCCGTCCAGCGACCTCCTGGTGGTGCAGCAGGACGCCCCCGCCGTCACGTCGGTGAGTCCTGATTCCGGTCCCCAAAGCGGTGGGTCTCCGGCGATCACGATTCACGGCACCGGATTCAGCGGCACCGGGTTTACGACGACCGACGTCTCGTTTGGGGGAACGTCCGCAAGTTTCTCGGTGACAAATTCGACGACCATCGCCGCAACGCCGCCCGCAGGCACCGGCCTCGTGGACATAACGGTCACGACGTCATCGACCGACGGTACGTCGGTGCAGACGAGTGCGACAGCTCCTGCCGACACGTATGTCTATGCACCGGTGCCGACAGTGACCGGCGTCTCCCCGCCCACAGGTCCTACCGGCGGCCACAACGGCCCGATTGTTGTCACCGGGACGGGTTTTGAGTCGAACAACGGCGTATCCAACGCCAATTTCGCCGCCACCGACGTTTTCGTTGGCGCCACCGACGTCAGCATCGTGCCGTGCCCTGGGACGCCGACCAACCCCTGCTTCACCATCAACAGCGCCACCAAGATCACCCTGCAGGACATGCCCGTGCACGCCGTAGGCCCGGTCGACATCACGGTGCACAGCGTGGGTGGCGTGAGCGCCATATCCAGCGGTGACAAGTACACATACCAAGTCAGTCCCGCGGTGACCGGCGTCTCACCGACCGCAGGAGTGCTCGGTGGCGGCAACAACATCACCGTCACCGGGAGTGACTTCACGGGCGCCACCACGGTATTTGTCGGTGCGAACCCCATCTCGCCGTGTCCTGGACCACCCTGCTTCACAGCCACGAACACCACGATCAGCATTCAAGGTCTCCCCTCGCACGCTGCGGGCACCGTCGACATCACGGTAGAGACACCCGGCGGCACGAGCCCGGTCACAGCTGCTGACGAGTACGCGTACGCGCCGGTGCCAACCGTCACCAATGTCACGCCGGGCGACGGGCCCATCGGCGGAACGAACACGATCACGATTGCCGGTACCGGCTTCTCATCGGGCTCCCTGTTCAGCGCAACCCGCGTCACGGTCGATACAACGGCGGTCACCGCGACGCCGTGTCCCGGCATTCCCACCAGCCCCTGTTTCGACCTCGGCGGGTCGACGTCGATCACGGTGAGGGATCTGCCCGGGCACGCGGCCGGGACCGTGGACATCACCGTCACAACGGCCGGTGGCCTCAGCCTGACTTCCGTACCCGATCAATATCAGTATGTCGCTGCGCCGACGGTCACGGCTGTCGTACCACCCACGGGTCCCGCGGGAGGCGGCAACTCGGTCGGGCTCACTGGCACCAATTTCCAGGGCACCGGATTCACGACGTCCGACGTCTTGGTGGGTGCGACCGACATCTCGACGACATGTCCCGGATCTCCGTGCTTCATCGTCAACAGCCCCGCCTCGATCACCGTCAACAACATGCCGCTGCACGCGGCCGGTCCGGTTGATATCACGGTGCAGACTCCCGGCGGGACGAGCCCGCTATCGGGCGCGGATCAATACACGTACGAGCCGCTACCGACGGTCACGAGCGTCTCGCCGGCTGACGGCGTTCTCGCCGGGGGCAACACGGTCACCGTCAACGGGACGGGATTCCCCAATACCAGCGTGGTCAACGTGGGCACGCACGCAGTGTCCGTCTGCCCCGGTTCTCCGTGCTTCAACATCGTGAGCACGACGCAGATCACGGTGGACAGCTTCCCGGCGAACGGGTCCGCTGCGACGGTCGATATCACCGTCACCACCCCCCTCGGCACCAGCGTGACGTCGTCAGCCGATACGTACACGTACATGCCGGTCCCCACCGTCACCAACGTGTCCCCAAACGCCGGCGCTTTGCTTGGCACCAATAGCGTCACGGTCACCGGGACCGGTTTCCAGTTCGGCGGGTTCTCGGCGACCACCGTGACCATCTCCGATGTTGGGAACCCCGCGTTCACGGTCACCAGTGCGACCTCGATCACCATCCCGTCCATGCTGCCAACGGCCTCCGGCGGGATCCATGACATCACGGTCACCACGGCCGGCGGAACCAGTGCCATTACCTCGGCGGACAGGTATACGTACGTTGCGGCGTTCCCGACCGTGACGACTGTCTCACCGAAATTCGGTGCCGCCGGTGGCAACGCCTACGTGACCGTCCTCGGGGCGAACTTCGGTGATCCGACTCAGGGATTCGGCGCCACCGACATCCTCTTCAGCACAGTCGTCAGCACAAAGGACATCCCGTCGTCAAACGCGTTTCCGTGCCCGGGGTCCGCGAACGGTTGCTTCCAGCAGATTGGGACGACGACCATCGACGTATACACGCCGGCATTCGCAGCTGGCACCGTCGACATCCAGGTGGTGACGGGAGGCGGCACCTCGAACACCGGCGCTCCCGACAAGTACACGTACATCGCACCGGGCGCTTACACGGCGGTCAATCCGTTCCGCATCTGCGACACGAGACATGTCGGCCCGGGGATCAGCCCCAACCCGTGCAACGCCGCGGGGAAAGGAACGCTTGGATCTGGCAAGTTCATGGCTGTCCAGATGACGGGCGGGCCAGTGCCCGTGGGCGCTCAGGCCGTGGTCGTCAACATCACCGCCATTGACCACGGCCCCGGCGGCACGTACGTCGTGGCGTATCCGGCGGGCGGGTCGGCGCCGGGCGCTTCCAACATCAACCTCAACAACGGGGCGGTTGGATCCAACCTCGCGATTGTCCAACTCGGCACGCTGACCTTCGCGGGGCAGATAGACCTGCTCAATGCCGCAGGCAGCGCGGACGTGATCGTTGATGTCGAAGGGTATTTCGCGACCCCTGCCGGATCGTCCGAAGGCGCGTTCCACAGCGTTCCCCCCTTACGGATCTGCGATTCGCGCGGCGGCATGGGCACCGAATGCGCTCCGGGCGCGGCAAGTGTTCCGCTCAAGGCCGGCGCATGGGTCAAGGTGGTCCTCTCGGGCGTCCCGATCGGTGGGTCGCTGACCACCCCGCACATCCCCAGCGACGGCACCGCGGCCGCAGCGGCGTTCAATCTGACGGGAACGGCCGGGACGGCACCGACCACCTTCCTTGCCGTGGCGGTGCCGACCACGCCGGGTGACGCCTGTCCGAACGGAGCGCCGTCATTCTCGAACATGAACCCGGCCGCGGGAACGAGCCTCCCCAACCGCGTGATCTCGAACCTCGGTCCTACCCAGGACATCTGTCTGTACAACGCGGCCGGAAGCATCAACTACGTCATCGACGTGAACGGGTGGTTCGGCAAAGCCATCGCGGCCCCGGGGGCATTCTTCTACTCGGTCCCGCCGACGCGGATCTGCGATACCCGCCCATCACTCGGTTCCAGGTGCCAGGGTCAGCCGCTCGCGAAGAATGCCCACATCCTGGTCCATGTGGCCGGGATCGTCGCGGTGCCTGCCTGGTTCGCGAACGCGCCGCCGCCCTTGGCGGTCGTGGCCAACCTCACCGGCGTCGCGGGAACGGCTGCAACCTACCTCGTGCTCTATCCGGCCGACGCGACATCGCCGCCGCGCGCATCGGACCTGAATCCGACGACCGGCCAGGTCATCGCCAACCTGACGATCACGAGTCTCGCCCAGACCGGAGGGCTCGCCACCGACGGCAACCTGAACCTCTACAACGCGCTCGGGACGATCAACGCGATCCTCGACGTCGCGGGCTGGTTCCAGTAGGCGGCACCGCCAGGACCAGGATCTCGGTCGCGCTCGGCAGCAGCGAGACGGTGCGCACCCGCCGCGCTCATGAAGCCGGGCGCTGCCCGGCCGTCCCAGGGAGGCGCAGCTCGCGAAGCAGCGACGCCATCTCGATCGCTGCCTCCGCTGCTTCCGCTCCCTTGTTCCCGTGCTTGCCGCCGGCTCGATCGGTCGCCTGCTCAACGGTGTCGACGGTCAGCACGCCAAAGGTCGCGGGGACCCCGGTGGTGGCGTGAACCGACGCGATCCCGTCTGCCGCACCACCGGCGACGTACTCGAAGTGCGCGGTGTCGCCGCGAATCACCGCACCCAGGCAGACGATCGCATCGATGCCACCGGACTTCGCCAGCTCGCGTGCCGCGATCGGGATCTCGAACGCGCCCGGCACCCAGACGACCTCGATGTCACCAGCGGCGACACCGTGCCGGCGCAGCGCGTCGACGGCCCCGTCGAGCAGCCGGGTCGAGATGATGTCGTTGAAGCGCGAGACCACGACGCCGACACGCATGCCCGTGGCATCGAGGCTCCCCGTGCGGACGCGCGCGCCCTCGATCGGCGCGCCGGCTGTGCCGGCGCCGGCGTCATACCGCGTCGACGGCATCGTCGAAATCCAGGCTGTGGCCGAGCTTCTCCTGCTTGGCGCGCAGGTATCGCTCGTTGTGCGCGTTTGCCGGGATCACCAGCGGGATCTGATCGGTGACCTCCAGCCCATACCCGCTGAGGCCGTAGTACTTCTTCGGGTTGTTGGTCAGCACCACCATCCGCTTGACCCCGATGTCCGAGAGGATCTGAGTCCCGATTCCGTAATCGCGTTTGTCGATCGGTAATCCGAGGCTCACGTTGGCCTCCACGGTATCGAGCCCGCGATCCTGCAGCGCGTACGCGCGCAGCTTGTCCATGAGGCCGATCCCCCGTCCCTCCTGGCGCAGATACACGAGGACGCCGCGACCTGCGTCGGCGATCATCGTCATCGCCTTGTGGAGTTGCGCCTGACAATCGCAGCGCTGCGATCCGAACACGTCGCCGGTGAGGCATTCGCTGTGCACGCGCACGAGCACGGGCTCGTCGCCGCGCACGTCACCCCAGACCAGTGCCATGTGGGTCGCGTGCGTGATCACGTCCTCGTAGGCCAGCGCGACGACCGTGCCGTACTCGGTGGGCAATGTCGTCGTCGCGCCGCGCTCGACGAGCCGTTCGTTGCGGCGGCGGAACGCGATGATGTCGTCGACGGTCACGATCCTGATGTCGTGCTCGGCCGCGAACACGTCGAGATCGGGCCGCCGCGCCATGCGACCGTCGGCGCGCATCACCTCGCAGATCACGCCCGCGGGGAAGCGCCCGGCGAGCTTGCACAGATCGACGATCGCCTCGGTCTGGCCGGCGCGTTCAAGCACACCGCCCACCGCTGCGCGGAGTGGAAACGTGTGCCCAGGCTTGGCAAAGTCGCTCGGTTTGGCGTGCTCGTCGCAGAGCAGGCGGATCGTGGTGGCGCGATCGAAGGCGCTGATGCCGGTGGTGACCCCATGTCCGATCGCCTCGACGGTGACCGTGAATGCGGTGCCGAATCGCGAAGTGTTGTCATCGACCATCGCACCGACGCCGAGCTCGTCGAGGCGCCACCCCTCCACTGGCACGCAGATCAGGCCGCGTCCGTAGGTGGCCATGAAGTTGACCGCCTCGGGGGTGATCCGATCGGCGGCGATCGAGAGATCGCCTTCGTTCTCGCGGTCCTCGTCATCGACGATGATCACGAACTTGCCGGCGCGGATGTCAGCGATCGCTTCCTCGACGGTCGCCAGGCTCATCGAGTCATCCCTCCCGTGCGAGCGCGGGAGAAGACGGCGGTTCCATCGCGTGCCGCAAGTGTCCGCGCGACGTAGCGGGCGATGAGGTCGACCTCGAGGTTCACCGCGGTCCCCACCCTCCATGCGCCGGCCACGGTGACCGCGAGGGTCACGGGGATGAGCGACACGGTGAATGCCGCCTCGAACACGTCGACCACCGTGAGGCTGATGCCGTCGACGGCGATGCAGCCTTTCTCGGCGATGAGATCGATGAGATCGTCCGGTGTCGCTATCGTCACCCAGCGCGCGTTGGCATCCTCCCGGAGCGCGGTGACGATGCCGGTGCCGTCGACATGGCCGGCCATCACGTGGCCGCCGACAAGGTCGCCGAAGCGCAGCGCGCGCTCGAGATTGACCGTCGCGCCGAGATCAAGCCCCCCAAGCGTCGTGCGCTGCAACGTCTCGGGCATTACGTCTGCCGCGAAGCCGAGGTCGGCCACCGACGCCACGGTGAGGCACACGCCGTTGACGGCGACGCTCTCGCCGACCTCGAGGCGCGGGAACGGTGTCCGCGGCACGACCTCGATCCGCCCGGGCGCCCGGGGCCGTACCGTGCCGAGGGTCTCGACGATGCCGCTGAACACGCTGTTTCGTTCTCCTCGAACTCAGCGTACACAGTATCCGGTCACCACGAGATCGGGACCGGCGATTTCCACGGAGACCTCGCGAAGCAGAGGTGCCGCCTTCAGGCTGGCGGCGCCGGCTCCGCCGACGGCACCGGGCGCGGCGGCGCCGCCGATGATCCGCGGCGCCAGCATGGCCACGACCTTGTCGACGAGGCCGGCGTCGAAGGCGGACCCCAGCACTCCGGCGCCGCCCTCGACGAGCACGCTGATCACGCTGCGGCTCCCCAGCATCCCGAGCAGGGCGCCGAGATCGACTCCGCCTGGCCCCTGATCGAGGATCTCCACCGTCACCCCGCGAGCGCGCACCCGGGCAACGGCGCTCGGATCGGCCCGGGTCGTGGTCGCGATCAGTGTCTCGCCGGGACCTGGCCGCAGGAGGCGAGCATCCTCAGGGACGCGGAGCGCACTGTCGACGACCACCCGAAGCGGTGACCGCCCACCCTCGAGGCGGGTGGTCAGCGCAGGGTCGTCGGCCGCCACCGTCCCGATCCCCACCAGGACCGCGTCGTGCATGTGCCTGAGGCGATGCGCGATGGCACGGCACGCTTCAGACGTGATCCATCGTGAGTCGCCGCTTGCCGTGGCGATCCTGCCGTCGAGCGATGCGGCGAACTTCGCGGTGACGAAGGGCAGCCCGGTGGTGATGTGTGTGACATAGAACTCATTCAGCCGCCGCGCCACTGCCTCGCGCACGCCCACCTCCACCACGATCCCGGCGGCGCGCAGCACGTCGATGCCACGCCCGTCGACTCGCGGGTTTGGGTCGCTCATGGCAGCAACCACCCGGCGCGGGGCTGCCGCGATGAGCGCATCGACACACGGGGGTGTGCGCCCGTGGTGCGCGCAGGGCTCGAGGGTGACGTACACGTCGGCATCGCGGGCTCGCTCGCCCGCGCCGGCCAGCGCTTCGATCTCCGCATGGGGCTCGCCGGCCTTGCGGTGGGCGCCGGTGGCGATCACCGCTCCTCCGCGTGCGATGACGCATCCCACCATGGGGTTGGGACTCGTCGCGTAGTCGGCCGACCTGGCCGCGGCGAGGGCAGCGTCCATCAGCGCCTCGTCGGCGCTGGACGCGACGATCACGCTCGCGCCGGCACCCGAGGCGGTGACAGCGTGCCGTCGGGGCGAAGGATCCGCCGAGCCTCCAGGTCGGCACGGAGCTGGCCGCAGGCCGCATCGGCATCGCCGCCACGGGTGTCACGGACGGTGACTCGCGCTCCCTGCAGCGCGGCGAGGAAGCGGCGCGCCACCTCCGGCTCGGGAGGCCCCCAGGGGCTGCCGTCGATGCGGTTCATCGGGATGACATTGATGTGCGCCTGGGTACGCTGGGCAAGGTCACGAAGACCCTCGGCCTGCTCGATCGAGTCGTTGACGCCGCCGATGAGACACCACTCGAAGCTGATGCGCCGGCCGCTCCGCTCCGCGTAGCGGGAGGCCGCGTCAAGCACCACCCCGAGCGGATACGTGCGGTTGATGGGCACGAGGCGGTCGCGGAGCGCGTCGGTGGCCGCATGGAGTGACACCGCGAGCGTCACCGGAAGGTCTGCGGCTGCCAGCTGCGCGATGGCGGGCGCGACGCCGCTTGTCGAGACGGTGATCCTCCGGGCGCTGATGCCCGCGTCGCGAGTGAGCACCGTGAGCGACTCCAGGGTGGCGGCAACGTTCGCGAGGGGCTCCCCCATCCCCATGTACACGATGTGGGTCACCGGGCCCAGGCCGCGCCGGTGCAGGGCGGTTCCGGCAGCGCGCACCTGATCCACGATCTCGGCGGGGCTGCAGTTGCGCCGCAGCCCCATGTGGCCGGTCGCGCAGAACGGGCAGCCCACTGCGCACCCCACCTGGCTGCTCACGCACACCGTCGAGCGGCGCCGGGAGTCGTCCCCTCCCGGGGTCTCCATCGCCACCGTTTCGATGGTCTGTCCATCGGCGAGACGGCAGAGGAGCTTGAGCGTCAGCCCGGAGTCGGCCGGCATCTCCGTGTCGACGGTCAGCGTCGAGAACTCGAACTCCGCCGCGAGCGCCGTACGCAGTGCGGCTGGGAGCTGGCGCATTCCCTCGAAGCCGTCGACGAAGGGCTGCCAGACGGCCTTCTGAATCTGGCGCGCACGCCACGCCGGCTCGCGGTTGCGACCGAGCGCGTCGACCACGGCGGACTCGCCGGCGGTGCTGAGTGCTCGGGTGGGCATCGCTTCATGGTACGGGCGAGCACGCCGGCGGACGTCGACCACGTAGGCTGCCCCGCATGAATGGGGTACTCGGCGCGTTCATCGGTGTGCCCGCGACCATGCTCGTCGCCGGTGGTCTCGGGATCGTCGGGCTCAGCATCTACACCCGGGTCATCGGCACCCGACGTGGCAAGCGACCGATCCACTGGGGACACGTGACGCTTGGCACCGTGATGTTCGCCCTTGGCGTGTTCCTCATCTGGATCGAAGTGATCACCATCGGAGCTGGATAGCCGCCGCTAGCGGTGGCCGATCAGGCTCAGGAACTCGTTGCGCGACTTGTCGTCGTCGCGCAGGCAGCCGGTGAGTGACGAGGTGACGGCCGAGCTGTTCTGCTTCTCGACCCCGCGCATCGCCATGCAGAGGTGGATCGCCTCGACGACGACGCCGACACCCTGCGGCTCGAGGATCGACTGGAGGGCGTCGCCGATTTGGGTGGTCAGCCGCTCCTGGACCTGGAGGCGGCGTGCGAACATGTCGACGATCCGGGGGATCTTGCTGAGCCCGAGAATGCGCCCGTCGGGGATATAGGCGACGTGGGCCTTGCCGAAAAAAGGCAGGAGGTGGTGCTCGCAGAGGCTGTACACCTCAATGTCCCGGACGACCACCATCTCGGAATACGGCTCGTCGAAGATGGCGCCGTTGACGAGATCCTCCAGGTTCAGCGCGTAGCCGCTCAGCAGATAACGGAAGCTGCTGGCAACGCGCGAGGGCGTCTGCACCAGACCGGCGCGCGCCGGATCCTCGCCGAGCTCAGTCAGCAGGGTTCGGACCAAGGGCGAGATCGGATCGGTGCTATCGTGCCGTGCCGTCACTGCCGATTGATCATGACGGTCGCGACGAGGAGGACGCTCCTGTGCAGCAGGCGCGTCAGCTGCCGGCCACGCCGCTGCTCTCGTGTCACGACGTCGGCGGAGGCGGAGGCACCGGCGCGCTCGAGTCCAGCGCCGCCAGGTCCGCCCGAAGATCGCGGGCCATCGCGTCGACGGTGCCGCGGTAATGGGCGATGGCGAGATCCAGGCGGAAATCGAACCAGTCGGAGAGGCTCGATCCGTAGTGGATGCAGGTTGGCTTCTGCCGGTTCGACACCGAGAAGATCGTCTGCCCTATGGCGTCGTCGTGCTGGAAGCCGACGAGCTTGTCGAAGAGGCACTCGCGCGTCTGGCGGGCCCCCTGGAAGATCATTCGCCGGTTGGTGATGTAGGCGGTGCCGACGTCGATCGCCGTTGGCGTCGGCGTTCCCTGCTGGAAGTGCCCCCTCGAGCTGCCCACCCGGTATCGAATCGAGCGCCCGCCGATGCTCGCGACCGGCATCGAGAAGCCCTGCGATCGGCCCTTCCACTCGCCGGCCCCACGCCGGTCCTCGACCAGCGCGACGTCGGTCACCGCCGCGAAGACGGCTTCACCCGGCTTCAGGAGGATCGACGTCGACGGCTCACCCGCGTAGGTCTCGGCCACGGTGAGCAAATTCGCGTACGCATCTCGCTGCGCCTGCCACGCGGCCAGCGTCGCCTGGTACTCGTGGTAGGCCTTCTTCTCTTGATGGTGCCGGAACACGTATCGCCCTTCGTCTACCGCCACCCATCGGAATCGGGTGGATCGAGCCGAGGATACGGCCGGCGTCCACAGCCTGCACGGTCCGATCAGGTGAGCGCTGTCGCGACCGGGCTTTCGAAAACCCGATCCAATTCCGCTTTGATGACGCGATAGCACTCGCAGGAAACCTCCGCGAGCCCTGCCGCGTCGACGATCGTCATGTGTCCGCGCTGGTAGCGAATCAGGCCGGCCGCTTGGAGGAGACCCGCTGACAGTGTCACCGTCGCTCGCCGCGACCCGAGCATCTGCCCCAGGAACTCGTGGGTGATGGGGAAGGTATCGCTGGCGACTCGGTCGCGACTCATCAGCAGCCAGCGGCTCAGCCGCTCCTCGTTGGAGTGGAGCCGGTTGCAGGCGGCCGCCTGCGAGATCTGCCCGAATAACGCTTGGATGTATCGTCGGACGAGTTCGCGAAACACGGGCAGGTGTTCGAGTTGCGCGACGAACGCGGTTGCGTCCATTCGCAAGCCGTGTCCGCCGAGCTGAGAGATCGCGCGCACGGCGAGCGAGCCTCCCAGAACGAAAGGCACGCCGACGATACCCTCGTTGCCGATGGTCGCGACCTCGACGATCCCCCCGTCGGCCAGCGGTGTGACCAGTGAGATCACACCGTCGACCGGAAAGTGCACGAAACGGATCACTTGACCCGGTTCGAAGAGCACGGTCCTTGTGGGCAGCGCAAAGTAATGCAGCAGGCCCGCCAGGTGATCGCGCTCGTCAACGGGCAGCGCGTGCAGGATTCGGTTGTCGGGCGGCGCCGCGGAGGCGCTGGTCGCAGTGTTCATTTGTGCAGCCCTCACGGGCGATGGCTGCGATTGGTCACTCCACGCGAGAGATCCAATCGCATGTCACGGCATGGGTCAATGATGGCGCGCGTTCGCCGGTTGAGCCAGAGGACGACGTCCCGAGTGCGCAGGACGTTGGACCAGAGTTTGCCGGGGAGATTCTGCGATCGACGTGCGATCGTGCGCTCAACTCCGGCGCTGGATCGTGCAGCCGACTCGTACTGCTCGACCGAAGGCGTTGGGGCGTCCGCCATCTGGTACATGGCTGCTAGGCTCGATGGCATGGCGGGCGATGACTGAGCGGGCGATTCCTCCGACGGCGCGCGAGCGCGCGGCATTCGATGCTGCGACCACGGGAACACCGAAGGAATTCGTCGCCACCTGTCGCGCGGCGGGCATCGATCCGGAGCAGACGCTCGATAGCTTTCAGGCTGCGCCCTGGCGCTGGTTGTTCTTCTTTCCGCCCGGTGACCCGGTGACCGACGAAGTGCGTCACCGGCCGTTCCAGCCTCTGGTGCAGGCGCGACTGGACGCGGTGCGCGATTATGTGGATGCACCATGGTGGCGTCGTGTCTTCAGCAGTCCCGAAGCACTCGAGCCGGCGATGCGGCGGCCTGTCGTGAGGACTCGCCTCCCCGATCGCTGAGCGGCTGCTTGCGAGAGCATGCGCGTCTTGCTGACCGATCAGGAGAAGTTCCGGAGTCCTCCCCAGAGCGTCGGCAGCGGTGCGCGGAGTCTGCAGAACGTGACCGGACTCCCCTGCTCGAGATTGACGACCTGGTACGGCACCGTGAGATGGCCGACGATGTTCGCCGACGTGCACATCCACTGAACATCGGACGGCGCATACCCGGCCATCAGTGCATCGGTCGCTGCAAGATGCGCGGGGAGCCAGAAGAAGTCACTCAACTGCGGGCTGAAACTCTGTGGCAGCAGCTTTGGATTCCCATAGACGTCCAGCGCTCCGGTGACGCCGTAATCGGACGACACGATGACCGTGGTTGCGCGCTCTGACGTGGACAGTGCCGCGTACATCTCAGTCATTTGCTGGGTGATCGCCTCCCATCCGACTGTGGCGGCGAAGTCCGTCTGCTGGATGTCGAGGCCGGTCTCGTGCAGACGGTCTGCGGGCGTGAGCGGGACGGTGATCTTCAGCAGAGCGACACCGTCGAGCAGGCTCGCGGTCACGACGCCCACGGCGAGCGCTGTTCGGAGCGTTCGCCGCCCCACATGAGAGAGCGCTACGAGCCCCGCGGCCATGGTGATGGGAAGCGTCGGGGCCGGGTAGTAGAACTTACCGACGAAGAGATAGACGACGAGCGGCACGGCGCATGCGATGCCGATGGGACGGAGCTTGGGCGTTCGGAACAGCGTGATGACACCGGCCACCCAGAGTGGCGCAAGCAGCAGGAGAAGAAGCAGGAAGAACACCAGGTAGTCGACCACTCCGCCGCCGGATTGGATGCTCCCCTGGTGGTTGGAGATGTACGTGAGCGTTGGAAACCCGTTGGCGATCTGCCACACGACATTCGGTGACCAGATCAGGAGCGTGAGCGCCCCCGCGATCCATGGGTACCGTGAGCGCAGGTCCTGTCGCAGCGATGGCGTGAGCAGCACGGCTACGGCGATGCCGAGCGCGAGCGGGAGGATGAGGTACTTGACCTCGAGCCCGATGCCGAGCATCGTGCCCAGGAGGATCCAGTGGCGCGGCCGGTGATCGTTGATAAGGCAGAGAAATGCGTAGAGCGAGAGCATCCACGCGAGCTGATCGAAGACCACTGTCTGGAAGAGCCACGTGCCGAGGAACACGGGCTCGGTGATGCCGATCAGGAGCGCGAGCGCCTGCAGCCTGAGCGAGCCGCCGAGCTTGCGCACGTACGCACCGCAGAGGATGACGTTGACTCCGCCGACCAGAGCGGGGAGGACACGCAGCGTCCAGGGCGTGACCCCGAGCAGCGCGGTCTCGAGGCGAGCGAGAAGCGGGACAATGGGAGGGAAATCGACGTAGCCGAACGCCGGGTGCCGGCCGCTCGCCATGTAGTAGAGCTCGTCGATATGGAAGCCGAGGATGTTGTTGGTCGCCAGGTGCACCGCGATCAGGAAGGCAGCTGCGCCTCCATAGAGCAGGTGCGTCGCACCACGGGGCTGTGGCCTCGCCATCCTCACCGGATTGTGACGGACTGGGCGACGCGGAGTGGCGGCACTCGCGAATCGACGACGCTGTAATGTCGGGTCCAGGCATGAGTCTGGCGAATATCCGCATGGCGGCACTTCCTCCACGGCGTGGCGACCCGGGCTCACGCGGGCTTGGAACAAGGCTCGCGGCGGTATCGGCATGGGTATTGGCGGCGGTCCTGCTCGCGACCGTTGCCGTGTACGCGTCGCTCGGTCGATTCACCAGGTACGTGGCCGATGACTACACCTTGAAGGATGGCCTGAGGGTGCGCGGATTCTGGGCTTCCCAAGTCTGGGAGTATTTCCACTGGACCGGTCGATTCGCATACATCGCCGCGATCGATGCCGGGCTCTTGCTGGATGAGTTCTTCGTTCGGTTGCTGCCCGGACTGCTGTTGCTGCTCTGGGTGGTTGCGATCAGTGCGGCGGTCAAAGGGCTCACCCCTGCGATCAGCGTGCTCGGACGCCTCACGCTGGCCCTGGCACTCGTCTTCACCACCATCGACCTCACGCCAAATCCATTCCTGTCGCTCTACTGAATGTCGGGATCGCTTGCGTACATTGCCCCGCTGCTGCTGGGCACCTCCTTTGTCGCACTCGCTTCGTCAGCGCACGCGCCCACCACGGGACGCATCGCCGCGGCGGGTGTCGTGACCTTCCTGGCGGGTGGCTTCAACGAGGGCTACGCCGCAGCGCAACTCACCCTGCTGGTCCTTGCGCTGCTGGTGACACGGTTCGACGCGTGGCCCCGCCTGCGTCGATCCCGACGGCTGCTCGTCTCCGGGAGTGCCGGATCCGTGGTGTCACTGATCATCCTCGGCGCTGCCCCGGGAAACGGCATCCGCTTCAACGTGATCACCGAGATCATCGGCGCACGTCCATCGCTGGTTGCCCTCCCGGGGGTGACGATCGGGTTCGCCCTGCAATTCCTCAACGACGTCTTTCTTGCTCGCTGGTGGGCTGTTCTGGCAGTTGGGGCGATGATCGCGCTTGTGGCCGCGCGCACGCCCGCGACGACCTCCATGAGCGCGCGACGCTGCCTGGTGCTCGTGGTCGTGGTTGTTTCCGCCGCACTCCTCGCGCTGGTCGGATCCTTCGCCTCGACCGCCTACGTCGAAGCTCGGATCACGCCCGTCTATGCCCAGATCGTCCCGGTGTTCATCGGCGTGAGTGCGGTCGCAGTGGTCGGCTGGGCATGCGGTCGCTGCCTGCAATCGACATTCGACCGCCGGTTCGCTGACCAAACCGAACGCGCGACGTGGCGATCCGTGGTGGTGGCCGCGTCGGCGCTGGTCGTCGTATGTCTGGCGGCGGCGGTTCCCGTTCAGACCCTGGCCGGCATCTGGGCCGGTGGAGGTGCCTTCAGCCGATACGCTGCGGTGAAGGACGCACAGGAAAGGGTGGCGAGGGCAGGCGCTGCCGGGCGAGACGCGTCCGTGATCGTGCCCTCGACGAGCGCGATCCCGAATCTCGGCGTCTTCAGCCATCCAGGTTATGAGGAGATGGTTCGCGACCCGGCCTGGTGGATCAACAAAGGCGAGGCTGCGTACTACGGCGTCGGATCGATCAGCGCGCAGGGCTGATCGTCGCGGTGAGCCGTAGTGCCCTCGGCGTGATGACCTCCGGCACTGGTACGTCGCCGCCCGAGCGGCAATCCTCAGAGCGGAGGTTCACGTGACGCGAGCGTCCACGCTCGAGCGGTACAAGCCACAGCGGCTCTCGATGGTCGACAACGCATGGCTGCACATGGAGATGCCCACCAACCTGATGATGGTCGGGAGCCTCGCCTTCTACGACGCGCCGCTCGATCGGGAACAGCTCCTCGCAACCCTGCGGCACCGGCTGTTGCACCAGCCTCGCTTCGTGCAGCGAATCGAGGCGTCGCCGCTCGGGCCGCCGCGCTGGGTACCCGACAGGACGTTCAACCTCGATGCGCACGTGCACAGCATCGCGCTGCCGGCGCCGGGGGGCGACGCGGAGTTGCGCACCCTCGTGGGTGACCTGATGAGCAGCCCGCTGGACATGTCACGTCCGCTCTGGGATGCGCACCTGATCGAGAACTACCACGGCGGTGGGGTGATGCTGACGCGCATCCATCACTGCATCGCGGACGGCACCGCGCTCATCCACGTGCTCCTGGGCCTGACCTCGACGACCGCCGCCGGCTCGCTCCGTTCGCCGCGCACTGCGACCCCGATGAGCGACGGCAATGTGGGCTTCCACCTGCCATCGCTCGACCCTCGACACGCTGTCGAGGGCCTGGTGGACCTGGGCGCGCACGCGTTCACGCTCGCGCGTCTGATGGCGATCTGGCCCGACTCCTCCACCTCGCTTCGCGGCGCGCTCGGCCGGGCCAAGCAGGTCGCGTGGACTGCGCCATTCCCGCTCGAGAGCCTGCGGCCGCTGCGCCAGGAGTCGGGCTGCACCGTGAACGACATCCTCGTGACCGCTGTGACAGGGGCGCTTCGCACCTACATTCGCAAACACGACAGCTCGGTCCCCGAGCACATCCGCGCGCTGGTTCCCGTCGATATGCGGCCGAGATCAGCTGACGGCACGATGGGCAATCAGTTCGGGCTCGTCTTTCTCGATATGCCGGTCGGGCTCGCTCGCCGGAATGGTCGCCTCGCGGCGGTACACGAGCGGATGGATGCGGCCCGGCAATCTCCGCAACCATCAGTGACGTTCGAGGTGCTCGGGGCTCTCGGACTCGTCCCTCAGACGCTTCGGCGACTGGTGGTGCGGTTCTTCGGCTCCAAGGGGACCGCGGTGGTCACCAACGTCCGTGGACCCGAGGCGGAGCTCTATCTCGCCGGCAGGAAGCTGCGCCATATGACGTTCTTCGTCCCCCAGTCCGCGATGCTCGGAATCGGCATCAGCGTCATGACGTATGCGGGGCAGATCCAGATGGGCGTGATCGCCGACGCGGGACTCGTGCCCGACCCGACCGCGATCACCGCGGACATCACCAGGGAGCTGCGCGACCTCGTCAAGCGCTGATACAGCTAGGACTTCTCGTTCCGAACAATGAGGCGGATCGTCTCGTTGTTCTTGTTCCCGGTTGGGTCGAACGTGATTGCAAGCTCGCTGGGCAGCATCTCACCTTCGGGGAGAGTGACGGCCAGCCGCATCGATGTTGGTGACATGTGCGGCGACAGTTGAAACACCCCCTTGGGGATTTCCGGAAAGACCGCGGCGATCTTGGTACTCGGCGTGAACCCCGAGCCCGTGATTTGCACCTCGTTCCACCCGGGCTTCACGAAAGAGGGATGAGCGCGAATTCGAGTCTTGTGGAGGTGCGTCGTCTCGCGGACGAACAGCCAGTATCCGAGCATCACGAGGAACGCGACAGGTCCGACAATCGGAAGAACGATGTGCGCCGTCGTGTCGCCGCCGACGAATCCGACGAACGTGGCCAATCCAACAAAGACGCTGTACATCACGAAGACCGCCGTGACGGAGTGCGTTGACGTCGCATAGCCGCTGATGGTGGTCGTGATTCGAACGCGTTGCGTGCTCGCGACCTCGAGGTCCATGGATCGCTCCACCGCGCCGCTGAGGACCACGTAGTAATACATGTCGAGTCCAAAGAGCACCAGCACCAGGAAGATGATCGTCCCGGCTGCCACCGGGAGCACCGATCCGGTGTGCGTCACCCCTGCCGCGATACCGCTCGCGGTCAGCAGTGTGGTGATCAGCGAGAACCCGTATTTCCTGAGGTCCTCGAGCGACCCGTCAACTCTGCCGATGGTGGTCCGGCACTCGGCCATCTCATCGAACGGCGCACTGTCATCGCCGCCCTTCGTCGCGTCACCCCCGGGCATCGCCAACGCCCTCCATCAAGCCGGCCCCACGGCGGGCAACCGCCGCGCATCTCAGGGCAACAAGTCTGCGCTGTCACAGGTCGGGAGTGTCAGGGCGACCCTGTGACCGCAGCGATCGCGTCGACGATCTGCGGCCACATCGGGTGGCACCGACGAGTCGTTCTCTCCATGGATGACCAGCATCCCTTACCGAAGACCAGGCGCCGGTTGGCCAGGTGAGCCGCGGGGCTGGCTGTGCGGCGTGCCGCGTCCTTCCTACCGCCGAGTTGCCACCGGCGCCGCAGCAGATCGACGAAGCCCGCCAACGCCGGCGTATCGATGTCCTCCGGGTGGATGCCAAGAGCCTCGGTGACCTGATCCCCGGGATGGAGAGACAGCAGGGTGAGAAGCAGCACCCGTGCCCGTGTTGTGGTCGACGGCTTCGGTAAACGCAACCTGGCTCAACGCACTGAGCGGCGAAACGCCACAATCGTCCGCCGCTACGAGGACGGCGAGACGCTGACCGCGATCGGCGAGGCCTTCCGGCTCACCCGCGAGCGTGTGCGTCAAATCGTCGAGGCCCCAGGCGCATCGATGCCTCGGGACAGCACGCCGACTATCTGTACGGTCAGGCGTTGCGTGCAACCCCACATCTATCGAGAGTCTTACGAGCTGCCACTGGGACACGCCACCAAACGTCTAACGGTCCCGCGGAGTACTGTGAGGTTCGCCACCGGACCGTCAAGCCGCATGGCTCATGTGGAATCGTCTCGGGCCCCGGGAGATTCAGGAGGGATATATTCGATGCTTAGAGTCGCTCGTCCGGTTGGGGTGCTGATAGCTGCGCTTGCCGTGATATTGCCCGCAACCGCAGTGTTTGCGGCGCCGGCCGCAACATCCAAGGTTCTCTACAAGAGCCTCGTGCCCGCGCCCGGTAACGTGCCGAGTATCGGGTTCGAAGCCACATCCGCTTCGGAATTCGGCAACCAAATCACGTTGACGCGATCCGCAAAGATCGCGACCGTCGTTGTCACGCTGAGTTCCTGGGGCTGCCAGACGCGACCCAGCGGAAACTGCGTCACTGCAGCAGGGTCGAAGTTCAACGAGCCGATCACCCTGACCATCGATCAGGCGCCGGCCACTGACCCGACAATCCAGCCGGATACTCCTGGCTCGGGCCTTCCTGGGGCGCAGATCCTCTCGATCACCAAGACGTTCGCGATCCCGTATCGACCGTCGGCCAACAACGCGAAGTGCGTCGGCGACGAGGCTGGTGACTGGTTCGACGTCGCACGGGGCGAGTGCTTCGCCGGTTTCGCGAACACCGTCACCTTCAACCTCAGCTCGCTGGGGCTGACTCTTCCCAAGAACATCGTCTTCGGGATTGCGTACAACACCAGCGACTACGGAGCGGTTCCTTACGGTGACGCCACCGCCTGCCATGCCACAACGCAGGGCTGCGGCTACGACTCGCTGAACGTCGGCTTGGCACAGGACCCCGACAACCTCGGCCCGGGCACGGATCCCCATCCGGGCTACGTGTACTGGAGCACCACCTTCGCGGGGTTCTACTGCGATGGCGGTAAAGCCGGCACCGGAACCTTCCGGTTCGACTCGCCGAGCACAGCCGCTTGCTGGGGCGTCTATCCGCACGGATCGCCGCCAACCTTCGGGGTTGCACCTTGGTACATCCCGGCGGTCCAGTTCAACTCGGTATAAACCCTCCCCGTTGATGTCAGACCTCGGCGGTTGGGTTCGACCGCCGCCGGGGCTGGCATCAGTCCACCGGTCGCCAACTCAGTACGCGTGAGCTGCCGGACGCGCGGCCTGCTCGGGCTCACCAGTGCAGCACCGCAACGCGGTGAGCCGAAGACGGATCGAATCATCCGGCCGCACGACGCGCGTCACACCACGGCGACACTCTTACTCGGGCAGCGCGTCCACCCGAACCTCGTCTCGGAGATGCTCGGCCACGCCACTACGGCGATCATCCTGGACGCATTGCTGCGCGATCCCGTGGGGGTCACCGTGGGGGTCAACACCCCCATCCCAATGGTCGAATTCGTATTCAATGTCGTGGTGCCGAGGAAGGGACTCGACGGTGCCGACTGCACGGTGGTGCATGGCGATGCGCCTGAGTACGAGGTGGCGACCCGATAGTCGCCGTTGACTGCAATGGAGTGCATCAGGGTGCACGGGCGTAGGGGTCACGGTCGGGGTCAGTCTGCCCGGTTAGCGAGGCCCCAACGCGACGGGATCGAAGCTGGCGAGCATCGCCTGCAATGACTGCTGGTCGGGACCGACGAAGGGGTCGGCGCCGGGCGCGAGCGCGAGCATGTCAAAGAGCCGAGAAGATGTCCGGATCGCCGGTGGCAGGTGCGTGCTCAGGATGACGTCGGCGTCGGCAGCCTGCATCGTCCGCACCGTCTGCAGATAGCGGGCCGTGTCGATGTTGTGTACCCACGGGCTGTCAATCGTGGCCCACAAGAGCTGCGCGCCAAGGAGGTCAGTAGCGGGCACCTCGCCTACGTCGCAGGCGGCGGCAAGCTCGGCCGTGGCCAGTGGCGCACCGAAGCAATCGGAGCTGAAGGACGTACGCGATCGATCGTCGTAGAAGCCGACTGTCGCCGGGTTGTCGAACAGCGGCGGGCGGAACGCGTGCAGGGTGCGGTCACCGACATCGAGCTTCTCGCCCGGGTTCAGCAGGTACAGGCGATCGAGCGGCAACGGCCGTTCAGTGGACATGAAGCCGGCGCCGAGAAACGTTGTGATCAGTCGGGCCTGAGGAGCAGCGTCCAGGAGTTTGAAGAGGCCGCCCGTATGATCCCGGTCGGGATGGGTGAGCCAGATCCAGCGGACGTCTGCGGGATCCATGACCGCGCTCAATGTCTGAACGAAGTCACGATCCGGCAATCCGAGTCCGGTGTCGATAACGACGGGTTCGCGGGCGTGCAGCACGAACGCGTTGACGGGAAGGAACCCGATTCCAGGCACCTCGAGCTGGTCGTTGAGGACTGTGACGTCCGCGTTGAGTCGATACGTGTGCATGTACTGCTTTCCTGTTGAGGAGATGACGGTTAGAAGGGGACGCGGGTGGCGAGCAGTCCCGAGCCGGGCGCGCGGCCGGAGAGAATGCGGCAGAACGTAACGGCATCGAGCTCGAGATCGGATCCGCCGACCCCCGCGCTGAATCGACCCCCGGCGGGTCCGTCAAGGGTGAGCGTGAACGGCTGCCCGTGCCGCCGCGCCCAGTCCGCGACAACGTCAGCGACGATGCGGCCATCGTGATCCGCTGACAGCTCCGCTTCGCGCTCAATGGCGCGGCAGATGTCGACGCGATGGATCCATGGATCGCGCGTGAGTATCACGTCGAACAGATAGCCAAACGTCCACGCATCTTCGCCGGGGAGCCCTGAGGAATACAGCGCGCCGCGCTGGTCAGCAGTTGTGCCGGTGCGGCCGGTCAGCGCACGCGGGACCGCGTCGTGAAGCGCCCATCGGAGTTCGTCCGGCGACAGTGCCGCGTGCTCTCGTACCTGCAGCGCGGTCATGGCGTCGATTCGCAGGCTTCCCGTTTGCTCGGCCGCCAAGGTTGCGATCTTGAACTGGCGCATCCGCTCGTCGCCGTCTGATTGGAGTTCGAGCATGCCGAGCACATGCGCGAGGATCTCCTTGACGTTCCAGCCCGGACAATCGGTCTGGCGCAGCCACTCTTCCGCTTGGAGACCGTCGGCCACGGCGAGCAAGCGCTCGCATTCCACGGCCGCCAGACGCATCGCCTCGTCGTGCCCAATCGCGGGGATCGCCTCCGCCGCCGTGCTTCGCACAATCATGGTGTCTCCTCTTTCTTCGCTAGTGCCTGATGCGCCAAGAACATGTCGGTGGCCTCGTCTGTCAGGCGCACCCAGCGATCACCACCGGGCTCATTGGCGATTTGCTGTGCCGCCAGGCCGGATGTGAGCGCCGTCCACATATCGACGGCTCCAGCGTCGCTGATGCCGCAGGCGCGGAGCGCGTCGCGGGCGTTGTCGAGAACCTCAAGTGCCGGCGCATAGGCTTCCGGACTCGGCTCGAATCCAGGGATCGTCCGCTGAAACAACAGCTGGTAGCGCCCCGGGTCCTCAGCGCAGAAGGCCAGGAAGAGTCTGGCGCGCTCGCGGAGCGCTTCGACCGGATCACGAACTGATGCGAGGGCGCTCATGCGGTGTAGCAACTCGCGATTGGACTCGGCAAACATCGCATCGTAGATCGCGAATTTGGACGGAAAGTACGCGTAGAGCGACTGCGCGCGCATCCCGACCCGAGCGCCGAGCTCTCGCATGGCGAGTGCTCCCAACCCTTGGGCGCGGACCAGATCCCAGGCCGCATCAAGGATCTCTCTTCGAGTGGCCGCGTACCGCTCCGCCCGGCGGTCTCTTGGCAAGGTGACGACTGACATTGTCAGTTATTGTGAACAGTGTCAGTCGCCATGTCAAGTCGATATGGGGCTGGGCTCCGGCGCTGCGGCTCGCGTAGCGGCGATGTGGCGCGGCCTGGGTGCCAAGCCTGCGCGTGGATCGAGAGGCACGCTGCTCTTGATGTTCTGTACGACGTTGGGGTTGGAGTCAATGAGCATTTCGGCGGCATCTACCGAATAGGGATGCCACCGGGTGGTGCCGAGGAAGGGACTCGAACCCTTACAAGGTTGCCCTCACTAGCCCCTCAAGCTAGCGTGTCTACCAATTCCACCACCTCGGCCGGCGGCCGGCGCTTGCCCCGAGGGACTCACACGGCTCAGCCATTCTACAGGCGGACGGCGGCGCGCCCCGGCGACGGCCAGATGCCGCGTCGCCCAGTGTGGCATGCTGAGCGCAGCAGCGCCGTGAGGATGGGTATGCATCACCACTTCGAAGTGATCTGGGGGCGGGCTTCGCGCCAGGTGCGCAGGCTCGAGCGGCAACTTCGCAGCGCGCACCACGGTAATCGCGCGTACACGTGGGGACTGCCCGCCGCGGCGCTCGCCCTCTGTTTCACCATCCTGGTGGTTGCCGGCATCTTCAGCGGCGCGTCCGCGGCCGAGTTCCTGCCGATCGCGATCTTCGAGGGATTGGTCATCGCGGGCCTCTTCGTGGCCTGCATGATGCCCGCTGTGTCGCCCCCCGACGATCGCGACGACTGGGGCTCGGACCCGGATCCGGATCCAACGCCGACGCCGATCGACCCGACCATTTGGGTGCATCTGCTTGCGGATTCCGATGTGCCTGGCAAACCTGCGGGCGGTAGTGAGGAGCGGGCTGCCCGCGAGTTGACCGGCGCGGCGCGCTGACTGCGGGTTCATCGGCGGCGCCTGTGGGCGCGTGCTACTCTCGCCGGTCGAATGCGACGGGTATTAACGCGGCTGCTGTTCTCCTTCCTGATCGCCGTGACCGCAGTGTTGATTGGCGCCGTGGCGATCGCCAAGCTCGTGAGCCTCATGCGCGGTCCGCACGAGGCGGCGGCTGATCTGGAATCGGCAATCGGCGGGTACTGGCCGTTGATCCTGCTCGCCATCCTGGTGCTGACCGTCGGGCTGTCCGCGGTCGGTCGCGGCAAGGTCGACGCCTGAACCATTACGCCGAGCCGCAGATCACCGGTCCGGACGTCGCTGCCAGACGCTGAGGGTGGGCGCCGCGCCGGGAAACGGCTCAACGGCGCGGACCGGGAGGACGGTGATGGGGCTGAAGGCGTCGTTCAGACCCGCCAAGCGGGCAGTGCGGTGCCCGCCGTCGCCGATCAGGGCGACCGTGGTGCCCGAGTAGTAGGTCAGGCAGTCACCGAGGCTCGAGAAGAGCGGCGGCCAGCAGAGCAGCAGCGAGCGCTCGCTGTATTCGGTGAGGACCGTCTGGTCTCCAGCGATGACCTCGGTCCAGGCGGGCGACGCATCGTGGTACCGGTTGCGGCGCTCGCCGCCGGGTGGCATTTGGTCGATCGCGATAACGTCCACGCTCAGCGCGCGCAGGCGATATGCCCAGTAGCCGGTTCCAGCGCCGAGCTCGACGAGCGGGCCCAGGGACGCAAGTACCGCGAGCGACCGGTCGTCAGGCACAACATAGGCGTAGCGTTGCGCGAGGTCGGTGAGCGCGCCGCCCGGTTGCTCGGCGCCCTCGATCACCTCAAGCAGCGCGCTGAAGCGGTCGTCGACGTCCACCGGTGCATGGTCCTCCTCCGGCAGCGGCGAGAGGCCGTATCCAACCCCGGGTCCCATGCGACTTAGTGGCATGGATCAGGCGCCGCAGCGGCGCTCGCAACCTGGAGGACATCCCCTTGCGCCCTCACCCCCGCTCTCACGTCTTCACCACCGCCATGCTGGTCGCGCTCTCCGGTGTGATCACCGGCGTCGCCGCCGCGGGCCACGTCGGGCCCTTTGCCGCGCTCGGTGCGGCGACGCAGCACATGGTCGCGAGCCAGCTGCCGAGCGTGCCGCTTCGGGCCGACAGCCTGTACCCCTCGCCCACTCAGCCCCCGGCTGTGAACGAGACGATCGTTGTCACCGATCCGGCACGCCCCGCGGCACCGCGCTCCTCGGCAACGCCCTACCCGAGCTCGGGTGGGTCGGCGACGCCTGAGCCAACCGCCAGCCCATCGCCGACCGGGTCGTGCGGTGACGACTGTGGCGGCGGCGGAGACAACTGACGTGAGTGCGTACCAGCCCAACGACCGTGACAAGGCCCTCCGCCGGGTCGGGTCGTTGACGGTCGGCGGCGTCGCCGGCGTGGTCGCGGTGACCGGAGCGCTCTCGGCGGTGAGTGCCGCCGGTTTTGCCGCTGCCACGACGGCGAGCACCCCGGTCGAGCGCGTTCCACCGATCCCCCCTGAGACGACGCCGGTCCAGTTGGCGCGGCCGACTCCGGCGG